>Ga0307427_1001764_pt1 | contig 10843 bp, 2 predicted proteins | sample SalMarWE160190MG_FD_202162 | JGI IMG/M metagenome (GOLD analysis project Ga0307427, IMG submission 202162) | Salt marsh sediment microbial communities from the Plum Island Ecosystem LTER, Massachusetts, United States - WE1603-190 | ecosystem: Environmental > Aquatic > Marine > Intertidal zone >... | reverse complement strand
CTTCGCGCATGGTTCTTTCGCTCCAATAAATCCCAACCGGCAAGGTACCGCCGCGAGGCCGCCCGGTCAAGAAAGCAGTCCGCGTCGGCGGATAGCGGATTTTGCGCGGCGGGTCCGGAGACCCGCCGCGCACAAGACCGCGTTCTCCCGCGCTGGAGCGGCCATAGCGCGGCGGGTCCGGAGACCCGCCGCGCAAACCGGGGAGACCCGCCGCGCAAACCGCACCCGCCGCGCAAACCGCGCGCAAAGCGGCACTCGGCAGGAAACCGGCGGCGAGTTCTGCGGTTCAACAGGATGATGGCCCACGTCAAGCAATCAGGAATGCGGTGGTGGCCGGCAGCGGCGCTGGCGGCCGGGCTTCTTGTGTGCCTCGGCCCGTGCGGCCGCGCCCCGGCGGCTGCGGAATCTCCCGCGCAAAGGGCGACCTCCGCGCCCGCGGCCGGCGACCTTCGCATCGAATGGAAAGACTCGTGGGACAAGACGTATAACGAGAATCAGAAACGCTGGAATGGTGAACTCAAGGGCCTCGACGCCGACCGCCGCCACCAGGAGATGGCCCGGCGGCTGACGGGCCTCGTCCGCGCCCTCCTCGCGCGCTACGGCCGCGACGGCCAGGGGCGAGCGGAAGCATACGAGCGAATCGCGCGAGACGTTGCCAAACTCGGCTCGCCCACCCTGGGGATCACCCGGCTCAAGCAGTTGATTGCCGCGTTCCCCGACGACCTCGGCCTCCAGGTCGCCGCCCTCGGAGCCATCCTCAAGTCCGTCGAAGAGAACAATCTCTGGCGCGACGGCGGGCAGCACACCGCCACGGCCGTGCACGCCTCCGACCGGCTCATCGCCCTGAGCGAGGCGGGTCGCCTGAACGGCAGCCGCGACGCCGCCGAGCGCGCCTGGCGGATGCGCCTGGCCCTGGCCATGGAAGACCAACGGTTCTGGGAGGCCGCCCGCGCACTCGACGGCCTCGCCACCGTCACCGGCCGCGACCGCGAATGGTACAAGACGCGGGTCGAACTCCTTCTGTCGGCCGGCCGATGGCAGGACGCACGCCACCTGCTCGACGCGGACGGCGAGAAGATGGAGGCCCGGTTCGCCGAATCGCACCTCAAGCGGCTCTCGCAGATGACGGCCGTGCCACCCGATTTCCCGCGCGACCTCGGCCTGGAAATGCGATGGACCGCCATTCAATCACGCACCAGCGGCTCCGACACCGCCACCGTCCAGGCCCTCCTCGACGCCGGCGCCGAAGGCAGCGGCATCATGCCGTGGGAAGGAGACCGCCACGCCTCAACCTGGGTCCTGCTCGACCACCTTCTGGCGGGGCAGAAACCGCAGGTCCTCGCGCACCTGCGCCAATCACAGCAACGCCCGGCCGAGACCCTGCTCGAGCGGATCGGCCGGACGGACGAGCCGCAGGCAATCGCCGCCGCCTACCGCCGGTACCCGTGGGCGGCCGCTACCCACAAAGCGATGGTCGCTTGCGGCGAGGCGACGCTGCGGCGCGGCTGGTCGGGGCTCGCCCTCCGGATGTTCGACGACGTGCTCTCGCACGGCGCCGGGGACGATATCCGCAAGAAGGCGCAGGTCGGCGCCTGGCTGGCCGTCCTGAACGAAACGCAAGACGCCCGGGCCGTGACGGCGGCGTTCGAGGGCGTTGCGCCCGACGCCGTGTTCCCCTGGATGGGCGGCCGTGCGGCGGCCGGGACCATCCGCAAGCGGCTTCTGGAGGGACTGGGGGCGGCGGCCGGCGGCCGGCCCGCGCCGCGGATCGAGGCGCTCTCGTACCGCCTGCTGCGTATCCCACCCACGGCGCCGTGGCGGCCGGACGTGTTCGACGCGCTGCCCGATGAAGCGGTCTACGCTTTCCCGTCGCCGCTCGGTTCGCTCCAGACGAGCGGCAATCGGATTCTGCTGGCCGGCCCGAATCTGCTGGCGTGCTTCGGCCCGGACGGGACGACACCCCTGTGGTGGCGGACGCCGAACGACATCGCCATGCCCCTGCGTGCCAGGCGGCCGGGCGAGCGCGGCCGCAACCGCAAACTCTTTGCCGTCCCCGGCCCCTTCCGGCCGGCGATGACCGGCCGGCGCGTCTTCAGCCGCTGGGGCGCCGACGCGGCGGGCGGGTGTCCGCGCGGCGTGGCGGCGCTCGACGCACGCACAGGCGAGATCCTCTGGTCCACCGACGAGGACACCGCCTGGGAGACCATACAGCCGGTCAGCGACCCGGCCGCCGCCGACGGGCGGGTTTACGTCCTGGCCATCCAGGACCAAGTCGGCCCGATTCTGCCCGTGCACCTGGTCTGCATGGACGCCGAGCGGGGCGCCGTGCTGTGGCAGCGGACACTGGGGTCGCAGAACCCCGGCCTCCGGCAGGGCGAAGGCCACCCGCTTCGCGGCGGCGAGGGGGCCGAGCAGGTACGGTACGGCAACGCCGTCACGGTCCATCGCGGCGCGGTCTATTGCAGCACGAACCTGGGCTTCGTTGCCCGGTGCGACGCCCGCGACGGGATGGTCGAATGGACCGCCCCGTATCCGCGTGCCGGGATGGGGCAGAACTGGCTCGCCGTTCTTCGGCGTCAAGGCGCCTCGCCTGTTGTTGCAGCCGAGGGCGTCATCTTCATGCCCCGCGACTGCCAGGGCGTGTTCGCACTGGACGGGCTAACCGGCCGGCGTCTGTGGGATGCGCCGCTGGTGCCCGCCGAAGAGCCGGTAGGTCTGGCGGAGGGTTTGTGCATCGTCAAGAGCGTGGACAGCCTGTTCGCGCTCCAGGTCGGTTCCGGCCGTGTGGTCTGGCGCCGGCGGCTGCCCGGCCGCATCCTCGGCCGCCCGTCACTGGCGCGCGGGGCGCTGATTGTCGCAACACGGGAGAAACTGTTCGCGCTGCGTCCGGCAACGGGCGATGTGTTCGAGGCGAGGCCGTGGGGCGATGCGGAACCGCCTGTGGCGTTCGCCGTTTGCGACCGCACGCTCGCGGGCGTCTCGCGGGTCTCGGCCGGTCTGGCCCGGCCCGGTCCGGAGGCGGCCGCGCCTGCCGCGGCGCCGCTTGCCCTTCCCGTCAAACGGGTCTGGCACGTGCCGCGCCCCGAGCCCCGGCTCTGGGCGCCCCCGCCGGAGGCCAAGGTCTTGGACAAACTGTACGTGGCTTCACGGGGTGTTCTTGAATGTGTGCGGATGGCTCCATGCAAGCGTCTGGTGTGGCAGCGTTTTACGGAGCCCGACCTGGTGGATGTGGCATGGGCGGAGCGGACGCTCATCTTCGTCTGCGAGCGGCGCCTGGTGGCGCTCGACGCCGAGACGGGGGCCACGCGATGGGCCTGCAATCTGCCGTTCCAGACGAGTCAGCACAAGGTCGTGGGGCCTCACCTGGCCGTGATGGGGCACGTGGACGAGCGGCGTCGCGAGCCGATGGCGGGCCTGGTTGACCTGTCGTCCGGGCGGCTCCTGTGGGGGCGGCGGCTTCCGGCAGAGATGGGTTCCTTCGAGCAGGCGGGGATCGCCCGCGACGGCGACCACCTGTATCTCGTGAGCGAGGACCGCCGCCGCAAGTGCGTTCACGCCACCTTGCGGGCCGATGACGGCGAAACGGTTGCCGTCCGGTCCCTCCCGCTTCAGGACCGGGAGCGGATTCGTGCGGCGGCCCTGGGCGACGAGGTCGGCTTCTACCTGACCGACGCCGGGGCACTCTACGAGTTCCCCCTGACCGACCCGGAGGCCGTGCGACGCCGCGCAAACCTGGAGAACTTCAGTTCACGCGCCGGCGTCCGAATGAACCTGACCGGCCCGTGGCTCAAGGTGGTCCAGTTCGAGGGGGGCCAGTACCGGACGCGGCGGCAGTGGGTCTTCCGCAGCGGCGACCCGTCCTACAAACTGCACCTGGACCGCTACGGCGAGGTCCGAGGCGACGTAACCTACACCCACGAGGGGCCAACGCTTACGGTCACCGACCTGACCGGAACGGGTCCGGACGTCGGACGGGCGAGGAAGGAAGTGACCTACACCGTGCCGCTGGCGAGCGAGCCGGACGGGTTCGGCGGCATCTTCGACTTCCACCGCAGCGGAGACCGGATGTGGATCGCGTCGCTGGGGGCCGGCGGCGCCAGGAACCAACCGGCGACCCTCCGGTTGGACACCTTCGATGCGGCGACCGGCGCCCACCGGACCACCCAGACCGTGCCGGGCGTCTTTCCGCAGGCCTCTCAGTACGGCCGCGAGGAAGAGCGGCGGCGGCGAGGAGACTGGCGGCACGGGCCCGAGATGGTGTGGACGCCCGAGGCGATATTCGTCACCGACCTGCGCGGCCTCCACGCGTTGGCGACCGCGCCGAAGGGTGAGCGCGTCTGGGACCATCGGACCCTGGTCGCCAGGTCGAAGGGCGGCGTTGTGATTGACGGCGAACTCGGCGAGTGGGACGACGGCAGCGCCGTGCCGCTCCAAGGCGAAAGCCCGCGCTGCGGCCGCCTGTACCTGGCACACGATACCGACAACCTGTACCTGGCGGTGCGCTACGACGATGCGTCTTTCGTCCCACACGTCGGCAGCGGCGACGCGGCAGGAGGAGACTGGCTCGAGATCGGCCTGACGGTCGGCGCCAGGTCGTATCGATGGGGGATGGGCGCCGACGCGCGCGGCCGCTTGCGCCTGCGCACACTGACGGAGCGGCCGTTACCCGAGGGTCTTCAAGGCGCCGTCCGGCACGATCCGGCCGGCGGGCAACTCGTGTACGAGGCAGCGATTCCCTCGAAAGCGCTGAGCGCACAGCCGTGGGACACGCGCCACATGGGCCTCTCGCTCGCCGTGTGGGACGAAGAGCCGGGCGGCGGCCCGACGCGCGTCCTGACCTGGGGCGACGGCGTGGCCGGCCGTGACCTTCTCGCCGCCGGACACCAGGCGATCTATGTCGATCCGCTCACGCAGGGCGCCCGCCGGGTGATGCGCTCCATCGCGGACGAACTGCCCGACCTGCCGGAGGCCTTCGCGTACGTCAACGAGTCCTCGCAACTCCGTGCCACGTCGGCCCAGGGTCTGTTGGCGCTGGCGTCCGCTTTTCTCGAGCGGCAGCCGAAGCGCATCACGGTAAAGCGGCTACTGGCGCTCGACCATGCGCTTCGCGTGGCCGGGATGGCGGACCCGAGCGTGGAACTCCTTGCGCGCGCTGCGGCCTCCGGCGTTAGCGAGACGGTCCGCCGCCGGTACGCGAGCCTGTCTCAGGCGTACCTCTCGCAGTGGGTCTACGTTCCCGGCACGAAGCAGTACCCGCGGTCGATCGTCCTGGAACTGTTCGACGGCGTCGCGCGCCCGAGAGGCTGGGGACACCGCGTTTACTGGGTCAAGCCGAGTTGGAACGAGCGGATTCCAGCCGTCCATCTGCCGGAGCGATTTCCGAATGCCCGGTGGCACGAGATCCGCATCCCGCTGGTGATGCTGGACATGGCGGACCTGCCCATCTGCGGCATCCGTTTCGGGCAGCAGGGCGAGCCGGGGCTCGTCTGGGACCGCACGGCCGTGGTCTCGGACGGGAAGGAGCACGTCTTCCTCGACGACTCGCTTCCGGCTGGGGCCGTGACGGACGGCAGTTGGCGGTGGATCGACGATCCGGTCCACAGCGGCACGAAGGCCCACTCGCCCACGTCCCCCGACGAGCGGTACAAGACGGGCTCTCACGGGGTCCGGGATTTCAAGCGTCCGGTCATCCACCACCTGAGGCCTCCCGGCGGCCCGTACGTGTCGCAGTGGGTATATCTGGACGCGAAGGACCCGCCGCAAACCGTGTCGCTCGGCCTCCACGACGGTAGCCGGTGGTGCTTCAACGCCATCTGGGGCGAGAAGACCGGACGCGGACGCTACATGGGTCCGCTGCCAGAGGCGGGCAGGTGGCAGGAACTGAGGCTGCCCCTGGCGTGGACGCCGCTGGCCGCCGAACCCATCTCCGGCTTCTACTTCGCCCACGTCGGCGGCCGCGCCGTCTGGGACCGGACTGCGCTGGTGGCGGGCGGCAAGACGCACGTGGTTATCGACGACGCCGTGCCCCCCGCGCCCGCCGGCAAGGTGAAGCAGCAGTGGGCGCCGTGGGCCGGCAACTACGTCGGCGGCGCGACGGTGGCGCCCGGCAAGGTCGGCGCCGCCCTGGAATGCGACGGCCGGACCGGGCAGGTCGAGGTGCCGCACTCGCCGGCACTCGAACCCGCCAAGATGACCATCGAGGCATGGATCTTCCCGGACCGATGGCCGCAAAGCGGCGACATCCGCCGGTGGATCGTCAACAAGAACACGAACGAGGCAACCGACGGACACTACGCCCTGGTGATCAACGGGATGCAGGTGGGCGCCTACCTCAACATCGGCGGCAAGGAGGACGGCAAGTTCCAAGCCTGGAGCGGCGACGGGCTCCTGACGCTGCGGCACTGGCACCACGTGGCCATGACGTTCGACGAACGCGACCTGAAGGTCTACCACAACGGCCGACTCGCCGGCTCGACGCCGGTCAATCGGAAACGCAACCCCGGCCGCACGCCTCTGCACATCGGGGGGCGCCAGGATGGATACCACCACTTCGGGGGCAGGATCGACGAGGTCCGTCTCTACGGCCGCGCACTGTCGGACCGCGAGGTGCTGGCCCGGTACGAGTCGGTCATGCGGCCTGGAGGGGGCGGCGCGGCGCCGGCCCAGCCGGGCGCGGCGGCGGCGGGCCACTGGGGGTTCGACGAGGTGGCCTCGCCGGCCGACCTCGCCGAAGGATGGCAGTGGGTCCAGGGGCCGGTCAAGAGCGGCAAGCGGGCACACACCCAGACGCCCGCCGACGGGTACACCGGCCACTGCTGCCTGCTCAAGGAACCGATCCTGGCGCACCTGCCGTACGATCCGAAGCATGCGGTGGCGGTCCTGCGGCGGCACGTTCCCGCCCTCGGACCAACGGGAGAAGCGTGGCGGATGGTGCTGCGGATGCTCCAGTTGGGTCCCGGATCGGCCGAGCGTGCCGAAACCTGCAAGTGGTTCCTCGCCAAAATGCCGGGCCACTGGCACGCCGGCGACACGCTGGCCATGCTTCTGGACGCTCACGAGGCAGCCGGGGCGGAGGATGCGGCGGCCGCCGTGGAGGCCGACCTCAAGACCTTGAGCCTGCCCAGGGCGACCGTTTACGTGTTCCACCGGCGGCACACGCATCCCGAGCGCCGCTTCGTGCGGTCGTGGCAGGTGCTCGGCCCGTTCCCGAACCCGCAGGGCCGGGGCCACGACATCGCCTACCCGCCTGAAACCGACGGGGTGGACCTGGGCGCGGCCTGCGACGGCGCCTCCGGCAGGATACGCTGGCAGGCTTACACCTCGCCGTGGGAGTTCGTGAGCCTGTATGCGGCGTTGGCCCACGGGGAGCCGGCCACAGGGTCCGCGGAGCCGCAACCGCTCGACTTCTCCACCGCCTACGCCGTCTGCTGGGTGCACTCGGACGCCGCCCGGAAGGCCGTCCTCCAGGTTGGACACAACGATACGGTCAAGGTGTGGATCAACCGCCAACTGGTGTTGGACGGGACGCACTACGCCATGCGGTCGCGGCCGGAGGACGGCGTGCTCGTGGACCTGCCGGCGGGATGGAGCGAAATGCTCGTCAAGACGTCGAACGAGCAGCGGACGTGGCAGTTCTATCTGGAACTTGTGGACCCGCTGGGTCGCGGCCGGCCCGAGGGGCTGACCTTCAGCACCACGCCGCCCGCGACGAAAAAGGTACCAGGTACCTTTTTTCCTAAATAGCCTTCTTGCCGGCAAAAACGCGGAAAAGGCGAAAAAGGTACCTGGTACCTTTTTTTGCGTCATCGCTGGTAAATCGGGAGGAATCGGTAGGGGACGCCGAGGACGAGGATCGACATGGAGGTAGAGATGGACGGTCCGCTTCCGCCCTCGCCGCCGCGCCAACTGCCGTCCTCACCCTGTCTGGCCAGGAGCGCCTCGCTGACGTGCGGGTACCACTCCTGGTAGTAGGATTCCCCCGCCTGGTACATGGCCTGGATAGCGTAGTAGTGTCCATAGTAATAGAACTTGCCGGTGGTGAACTTGCTGTGCGGCAGTTGCCTCAGGTACTCCAGTCCGATGATGACCTCTCGTGAATCGCGTTCGCCGCACATCAGCAGGGCCATCACCCCCGCCGCCGACCGCGCGAACTCCGGCCGCGAGGGACCCGTGTACCCGAAGCCGCCCGAGCCCTTGACCTGTAGCCCCTTGACGTAGTGGAGGGCCTTGTCGATCGTCTGCGACGGCACGTGGATGCCGGCCTCCCTGGCGGAAGCGAGCGCGACGATCTGCATGACGGTGACGGAGATGTCGGCGTCGCGCGGCCGAGGCTCGTACCGCCAGCCGCCCCTGGGGCTCTGGGCGCGCAGGATGACCTCGACGGCGCGTTTGAGCGTGTCGCGGATCTCCTTGCGGTTGCTCATGCCCCAGACCTCCGAGAGGGCCAGCGTGGCCAGGCCATGCTCGTACATGTTGACACCCATGTATCCGCCGCCCTGCCGGGCCCGCTCCACGAGGAACCCGACGGCCTTGTCCATGGCCTCGCCGTACGGTCCCTTTTCGGGGAAGTGGCCCTTGAGCATGAACGCCATGAGCGCCAGAGCGGTGGATGCCTCGTGATACCGCATGCCCCAACTGCCGTCGGCGTTCTGCTGGGCCGCGAGCCATCGGAGTCCGGCGTCGATGGCCCGTTCGGCCTCGCCGGAGAGGTCGGCCGTGCGGACCTTGCCGTCCGCGGCCGCCGGGGAACGGGCCGGGACTTCGGCCAGGCACAGGGCCGGGCCCGCCATGACGAGGATCGTTCCGGTGGTTATCAGGATGCATGTCCTCACGGTTTGGCCTCCGTGGAATCGGGCGGTGGCGTCGGCGGAACGGGCGCGGACTTCGGCCGGACGCGTGGCAGGTCTTTCGAGAGCGCCTCGTAGTAATCGCCGAGGAGTTCGCGGTATTCGTGCGGCAGTTGGCGGGCATATTTCTGGTAGAGGGCGTCGCGCTGTCGGTCGCCCAGGGGTTTCCAGTAATCGGTGCCGCGTTTGACGTTCGGCCCGACGGGTTTCTGGCGTCCGAAATCGCGGATGCCCATTTCCTGTGGATCGTTCGTCTGCGACATCGGCATGGCAGGCCCCATGCCGGGCATCATGCCCATGCCGGGCATCATCCCCATTCCCATGCCCATGCCGGGCTGCATACCCATGCCGGGCATCATGCCCATCGCCATGCCGGCCTGGCCCATCAGCGCCGAGATGGCCGCCTGCTGGCTCTGCATGGCCTGCTGTCCCTGGCCGGCCTGCAAGGACTGACCGGCCTGCTGCATGTGGCCGGCGGCCTCGGAGAACTGCCCGGCCTCGGCCTGCTGCTGGAGGCCCTGCTGGGCCGGCGCGAGCCCTGGCAGGTTGCCGGCGGGCGTCTGGCCGGTCTGCTGCATCAGCGCCGCCTGTTGTGCGGCCAGGTCCATCGCCGTCTGGGCCTGCTGGAGTGCCTGGGCGGCGGACATCAGGGCGTCGATCGCCTTCTGCTGCTGCCCCATAGCGGGCTGCTGGCTGCTCTGCTGGAGCGACTGCCCCGCCTGCTGCATGGCCTGAGCGGCCTGCTGGAACTGCGGCATCGGCAACTGCCCCCCCAGCGCCTGGGCCTGCTGCTGGAGCCCGGCCTGCGGCTTGGCGAGTTGCGGCAACCCTTGCTGCGGCGTCTGGCCGGTCTCCTGGCGAAGGGCACGCTGTTGCTCGGCCAGGTCCATCGCCTGCTGTGCCAGGTCGGCGAGGCTCTGCATCGGCTGATTCTGCTGGTCCCAGGCTGCTTCAGCGGCGGCGATGTCCTGGTCCAGTTGCTTGATGGCGTCGCGCAAGGATTGCTCGGCCGCCTTCTGCGACCCGACGGCCGGTTTCTGCCGTGTTGCGGCGATTTGGTTCTCGGCCTGCTGCATGTGGTCGCCGGCGGCGTCGAGGTGGTCTTTGACTTGTGGCGAGGTGGGCGACGGCAGGTTGCGGCTGGCATCGGTCAGTTCGTTGTCGAGTGCGCGCTGGCCGACCTGGAGTTCGTTCTTTTTCTGGGGGAACTCGGTCTCGGGAACCGCATCGGTCGTCTCTCGCAGGTCGATTTGCTTTTCGAGGATGGCGGCCAGGCGGTCGCGGAGTTCCTTCATGGCCTGGATTTCGGATGCGAGGGTATCCCGCCGCAGGTGCTTTGCGGCCTCTTCGAGGGCCTTCAGCGCCTCTTGCTGTGCCCGAGTTGCCGCAACGGGTTTCTTGCCGTCGATGTCGCGGGAGGCGCCGTCCAGGAGGTCCACGACCTTGCCCTGGTCGAGCACGTCGTGGGCTTTCTGCATAGCGAGGTGCTCGGCCGGGTCGGTCTCGGCATCGCGCGCCTTCTTCAGGCGCTGGATGAATCTGTCGGTGCGTCGGGCGATGCGTCTCTGTGCGGCGGCGACCTGTCTTCGCGGCGTGTCGGCGGCGTCGGGCTTCTGGAGGAGTTGGGCGCCCCAGTCCCTGGTGCTTTTGTGCGTGCGCTGCTCGTCTTCGATGATGACTTCGAGTTCGCGCAGGAGGTCCTCTCCGCGCCCCGGCCCGCGTGCCAGGATCTTTTCGAGTTCCGCCACGATGGTCTCGATTTCCTTGTCGGCCGAGACCAGGTTGGGCCGCAGGGCCTGGAGTTGCTTTCGTGCCTCCTCCAGGTACCGCGCGGCGTCGGGCACGTTCTTGTCGCTCAGCACGTTCAGTATCTGGACGAGCCGCTCGAGGCCGGGGCCGCTCCCCTGCTTGATGAGATCGTTCGACTTCAGGTCCACGAGGATGGCCCGGAAGCGGCCGATGGACGTGTCCATCCGCCCTTTGACGTGGTGCTGGCA
>Ga0307427_1001763_pt1 | contig 10846 bp, 11 predicted proteins | sample SalMarWE160190MG_FD_202162 | JGI IMG/M metagenome (GOLD analysis project Ga0307427, IMG submission 202162) | Salt marsh sediment microbial communities from the Plum Island Ecosystem LTER, Massachusetts, United States - WE1603-190 | ecosystem: Environmental > Aquatic > Marine > Intertidal zone >... | reverse complement strand
CCCTGCGCAATTTTCTGAGGAAACTTGGCAAAAATTGAAAGACAAAAAATTATGATTGCTCCACCTCCAACACCCACGGCTCCCATAACGAGACCAGCTATTGCTCCAATCAGAATTAATAATGTCATTTTATACTCCTTTTAAGCTAAAGTGCCTAAGGTAAGGGGCTGGCGGTAATGATGATGTCGCCCATCAATGAAGATATCGACAACTCAAACGCTTAGCAAATGAACCGGCGCGGATACCGCCAGTCCATCTTGAGCGTCTTGGGCGTAGCTATTTTTCGAAAAAGACTTCATATAATGCGGATGTCTCTTCTTTCTCTAATAAAAACTGATCATCTTCAGGATAATATTTGGCCTTTGCTGGGCGATCGCCTGCAAATTTTTTAACCGATTCCATGGAGTCCCAGTAAGTCACTAACAAAAAATGAGCTACATCTGTTTCAATTTTACGCAAAAATAAGAGCTTCTGCAAACCATCCACAGAACTATAATCTGGCGCTGCTCTTTCTTTCATAAATTCGGCGTATTCATCTGCTTTTGAAGCATCGACTCTTCCATGCCACATTCGTACTATCATTTCTATGCCTCCTGAAACATTTAAATCTATTTGCAGTCGTTTTCAATATTAAGACACCTAACATTTTGACAAGCAAATTTGCCTTGATATAATGATATTGAAGACATTTTCGAGCATATTTGTTTTGCTCTATTATTTTCAATTATGTAATTATATTTAATAAGAGCATTATGTCAATACCTAAGAAAGATAGGAAACTGCTTGATGAAGTACTGGATCTGGTGCGGCTGCATCACTACTCGATCCACACTGAAAGAACGCACTGTGACTGGATAAAACGGTATATAAGGCACCACAGGATGACTGATCGAAAAGATTTAATAGATGGCGAAGTTAAAATCGAGGCGTTCCTGACACATTTAGCAGTGGACAAAGCTGTGTCGCCATCCATGCAGAATCAGGCCATGAATGCGCTGGTTTTCTTATACAAAAAGGTGCTTAAGAGGCCTCTGGATGGAACAATCAACGCTGTACCTGCCACGAAGAAGGTGAATGTGCCAGTTGTCTTGACTCGGAATGAGACGAAGCGGATCATTGGTGTGATGACCGGAATTCATCAGCTTGTTGTCAAACTGTTGTACAGTTCCGGGTTGCGCATAATCGAGTGCCTGAGGCTGAGGATGCACGATAAGGTGGCGAAGGCGTGATCAGCCCTTTTGATGACCTTGATCTCTGAATGGAGCATTTTGGAACAAATCCACGTCGGTATTCCTTTAAGCTTGGAGGTATGTAAGATATATAAAAAATTCCCTGTTTCCCCTGGCCCCTCTGATGGGGGATTCAAATGTTCCGTGAACAGCCAGGCTTAATTCCTTAAAAAAGGCGGTCAGATCATTCACAATACTTTTTTGCAAATCCTTATCTCGAATTACGCCACCCTTTTCCACCATACCTTTTGCAGCCTCAAATTGTGGCTTAATAAGGGCAAGGATGAAACCATCTTTTTCTAAATGTTTCAGTGTGGAGGGCACAACCGTTCTTAATGAGATAAATGATGTATCAATTACTGCCCCATCAATATGTTCTCCTATTTCCGATTGTGCAAGCTGCCTGATATTGGTTCTCTCTAATACCACAACCCGCGGATCATTTCTTAGTGACCATGCCAGTTGTCCATATCCTACATCGACAGCAACTACCTTTTTTGCGCCATATTGAAGGAGGCAATCGGTAAATCCCCCAGTGGATGCCCCTACATCCAGAATGGTAAGTCCGTTTACATCTACTGAGAACTCTTTTAAGGCTGCCTCAAGTTTAATTCCGCCCCTGCTCACATAGGGATGATCAGGGCCGATGAGCTTAATGGAAGACGAGGGATTTATAAGATGGCCTGGTTTATCTACCGTTTTTCCATCAACCTTTACCATACCGGCCATTATTATGCCTCTTGCCCTTTGGCTGCTATCAATTAACGATTTTTCAACCAAGAGCTGGTCAAGTCTTTTCTTTGACTGAATCATGGTGGTTACATAGGGACCTTTGCCCACAAATTTTTTCTCGCCTGCTCTCTCACGCAATATGGTGCGGGAGATCGCTTGAGTCCACAGAGGTCACAGAATATGATGGGCATTCACCGCCCGCTTCGCTAGAGGCGCAGAGTACGCAGAGATGACTGATTTTGCCTTTGCCGCTGAGAGGACGGCAAAGGCAAAGCGCTCAGCAGCTTCGCTGCAATAATCACCTATTATCACTAGCCCGGCATTGGATTGACTCTGACACATAGACAGATTATACGTACGTTTTATCTCCACACAGGACTGTGTCTTTTTGCTTTTCGTCCCCTCAACGGAAAGCAAAAAAAAGCATGCCTCCGCGTCCTTTGCGTCTTGGCGGTGAGTAACTCTGTGAGAGATTAAAGACCCTTTCAGGATTGTCCACAAAATTACTCCGTTGGCCGGCTAAGTCATGTAGAGATCTCACATAGCTTTCTGGTCTCTTCTATGATCTTTTTTCTGTCGATTCCGTATTCTTTTCGTAAAAGGTCCTGGGGGCCGTGCTCTATAAAAGTATCCGAAATTCCAAGCCGTTTTATTGCTATATTTGATAATCCCTGATTAGCAAAGAGCTCCAGTATAGCGCTTCCAAATCCACCCTGGAGCGCATTTTCTTCTACTATGAGAACTCTTCGAGTACTTGCAGCCATGTCAGATAGCCGCTGATCCAATGGTTTTACAAATCGGCAGTTAACAACACTAATTGAATGTCCCTCTTTTCTTAGATCCATAGAAGCATCAAGGGAAGGGTGCACTCTGTTTCCAAGGGCTAAGATGAGACAATCTTTTCCATCAGTTAAAATCTCTGCTTCGCCTATTGGGATTTTCTTATATTCCTTGTCAATTGGAACGCCAACACCTTTCCCTCTGGGATAACGAATGGCAACCGGACTATGGGCATTAAGTGCGGTGTATAGCATATGCCTCAATTCATTTTCGTCCTTTGGGGCCATGATAGTCATATTTGGGACGATCCTGAGATACGATAGATCAAAGGTACCATGGTGTGTTGGCCCATCCTCTCCTACTATGCCACCCCTGTCGAGGGCAAAGACGACAGGCAGATTAGGAAGACACACGTCATGAATTATCTGGTCAAGGGAGCGCTGTAGAAAGGTAGAGTAGATGGCTACCACAGGTTTAAATCCCTCTGTAGCCAGGCCAGCAGCAAATGTTACAGCATGTTGCTCAGCAATACCTACATCTATAAATCGATCTGGATATACTTTGGCAAACTCGGTAAGCCCTGTGCCTTCGGGCATAGCTGCAGTAATAGCAAATAGTTTTTCTTCTTTGTCGGCAAGTTCAATCATGGTCCTGCCAAATACCTCTGTATAAGATGGTGGCTCTTGATTCGATTTTTTTTTGGTAAGACCGGTAGCTATGTCAAATGATCCAATACCATGAAAAAGAGTGGGGTTTTTCTCTGCTGGCGCATAACCCTTTCCCTTGGTAGTTAAAACATGCACAAGAACCGGTCCGTCTAACTGGGCAACATCTGCAAAGGTTTTAATAAGGAGATTAAGATCATGACCCTTTATTGGGCCTATATATCTAAATTTCAGGGCCTCAAAAAGCATGCCTGGTGTAAGGAGACCAATCAGGGAATCTTCACTCTTTTTTAATAGGGCAAATACATTTTTGCCAATACCCGGTATAGAGCGGAAAAAATTTTCCAGATTTCTTTTCAGGCTAACGAATCTGGGTTCTGATATCTTTCGGCTGACATAAGAGGAAAGTGCTCCAACATTTTTAGCTATTGACATCTCATTGTCATTCAGGACAACAATCAAATCTCTCTCGGTATGACCTGTTTGATTGAGGGCCTCAAAGGCCATCCCAGCAGTCATAGCTCCATCACCAATAACTGCAACGACCTTATTTTTTTCGCCCTTGATATGTTTTGCTGTTGTGATACCCAGCGCTGCAGATATAGAGGTTCCTGAATGACCGGTGTTAAAGGAATCGTAAGGGCTTTCTTCTCTTTTGGGAAATCCACTTATCCCTTTGTGTTTCCTTAAGGTATGGAATCTTTCTCTTCGGCCAGTGATAATCTTATGGGTATATGCCTGATGGCCGACATCCCAGATGATTTTATCGTGTGGAGCATTGAACACGTAGTGGAGCGCAATGGTTAATTCCACAACGCCCAGGCTTGGTGCCAGGTGTCCTCCATTTCGTGAAACCGTTTCAACAATAAGGTCCCGTATTTCACTGGCAAGTATCTCTAAATCGGCTATTTTTAACCCTTTTAAATCGGCCGGACTGTTTATATGATCAAGTAAAGACTCTTTCGATTTAGTATTTTTATTTTCTTGTTTCATTTTGTAAGTGCCTAAAGTGAACTAAAATTTTGAGAATTAAATGTAACATTTTATGTATTTGAAAAAATTGATACTATCTACCCAGTGCCGTCTTTCAAAAATCTAAATTGTTACAATCAAATTAACTTTAGTTCACTTATAAACTTTAGGCCTGCCCGCAACGCTCTCGCTTGCGAGGCGGGCGGGCACTTATAACTTTCTGTTAATAATATATCGAGCCAGGTCTCTTAGTGGTTCTGCCCTATTATCAAATATTTTCAGGGACTCTATTGCATTATTAATTAGTTCTTTTTGAATATTTTTTGACTCAGCGGCTCCAAAGACAGACGGATAGGTAATCTTTCCTTTCTCCTTATCACTGCCTATCCCCTTGCCCATAATTTTCCTGTCGCCTTCTATGTTTAAGATATCATCGGCGATCTGAAAGGCCAATCCTATTTGTTGCCCATATCTGTTGATAGATTTTTCCTCAGCCTTATTGCCTCCTGCCAGAATGGTTCCTGCTGTAACAGATGCAGCTATAAGGGCTGCAGTTTTGTGTCTGTGTATGTATTCCACCACATTAGGATCTGGTTCTTTACCTTCATAGGTGATGTCCACCACCTGTCCGCCTACCATACCTTTGTAGCCAGCAGCTGAGGCAATCAAATCTATTACCCTTAACAGCGCTTTTTTTTCAACCTTTTTTTCTACTCCATAGCCTGCCATCAGATTGAATGCGAGGGTTAGCAGGCCATCTCCAGCCAGAAGTGCTATCGCCTCCCCAAACACCTTATGGTTTGTGGGTTTACCTCTACGGAAGTCGTCATTATCCATTACCGGAAGGTCGTCGTGAATCAAGGAATAGGTATGAATGAGTTCGATTGCGCAGGCAACAGGCAAGACAGTATCGGTAGAGCCTCCAACTGCCTCTGCACCGGCTATGCAGAGAATCGGCCTGATTCTCTTTCCTCCGGCAAAGAGGCTATAATTCATTGCTTTGATAACGTCACTCGCCAGTCCGGATGGCTTGGGCATGAATTTTTGTAGTGCCTTATCCACGAGAGTTTTTCTTTCATCAAGATATTGTTTAATCTTTATCGACACCTTCAGTTGCCTCATACTCAAATGGTTCTCTTTTAATGCCGCCTTCATCTTTAATCAGGATAGATACTCTTTTTTCTGCTTCTTCTAATTTGTTAAAACAAAATCGTGATAAAGCAACCCCTTTCTCAAAGATCTTGAGTGATTCTTCCAGGGGCAGGTCACCGCTCTCCAGCCGTTTTACAATATCCTCCAGTTCTTTCATCGCATCTTCAAATTTATTTTCTTTCATTATCTTTCTAATCCCCCACTTATCTCGATTAATTTTATAGGGTCAATCCGCCCATTGTTTAGCCTTATGCCGAAGTGGAGATGAGGTCCAGTTACCCTTCCTGAAGAACCAGCAAGCCCAATAATAGCGCCTTTTTCCACTAACTGACCCACCTTCACAAAATCCTTGCTTAGATGAAAGTACATGCTTTGAATGCCTCCCCCATGATCAATAATTATACTCAGACCACTAAAAAAATGATTTTCCACCAGGGCTACTATTCCCCTATTAGTGGCCTTGATCGGGTCACCCTCTGCCGCTTTAAAATCAACACCTGAATGTGGGGACCTTTCCATGCCATTAATGATGGATCGACGCCCAAAGGGACCTACAATCATTCCAGGCACTGGCCTTATCCACCTTCCTATCCATAATGGATTTTTATCAGCGCTTATAAAAAGGCCTTTTACTGTTTTTGATTCTTCTCTTACCCTTTTTAGGGTATTGGTATCAAGTTCAACCATTTCTTTTGGGAGAGTCAAACGTCTGATACCATAATCCCTTGAAAGTACACTCACTGTTATTGCATTTGGTCTATTGCTATCAGAAAGGCTGATTTTCATGTTATACCTTCCCGGCTTTGTAGTCAAATCAGCCCCGATAAAGCCCTCCCAAGCATCATTTTTAGTTTCAGAGAAAAGAGTAATTTTTTCCCCCATCCAGATTACCGTGGGTTTGACTTTCCCCAATTTCTGGATAGATAAAAGGGCTACTTCGCCTTGCCCTATTTGAGATGGTGTCAGGGTAATATCGAGACCAGATGAAGGGCGTGCTTCTGCAGGTGATAGGAAGAAGAAAAATAAGATTATTAAAAGTAGACGAATTATCTTTTCCATACCCTTTACTGCTTACTCCTTGCTGCCTACTGTCTTTTTCACCAGGCCTTTGATAGTGCCCCTGGCAAGGAGGATGCTGACTTCATCGCCAGTTTTTACTTGCTCAGAATCCTTAACGATATTCATCTCAGGCAGTTTTCTGGTGATACTATAACCTCTTTGCAAGATAGATAAAGGGTTTAATGAATCCAGCCTATCCTTAATAGAGCGAAGGCTTCCCCCTTTTTTATCTAAGAGGCCTTTTAGGGCCTGTGCAAGAGAACGATTATGGAAGGCCAATTTCTGAGATAACATAGTTATAGTATGAGAGGGACTATTCAACACGAGTGTTTCATTCACGGCCTTAAGGTGTGTTAAATTATCATTAATGCATACTTTTTCTGTTTTGAGCAAACGGTTGTATATTTCGTCGAGTCTGAGCCAGATATCGGCAAGATTGCGTCTCGGATCCCTTATCCGAGAGGACAGGTTTTTTGTTTTATCCTTGATTCTTTCAATAATACTATTGAGGGATATTTCAAGCCTAAATGAAAGGCTTTTAATATTTTTCTCGAGGGTTTCTTTTTCTTGTACAATGAGCTCAGCGGCACCTGATGGTGTAGGCGCCCTGAGATCTGCTGCCAGGTCAGAGATGGTCAGATCTACTTCGTGACCCACTGCTGACACAACAGGGATTGTTGAGCGTCTTATTGCATATGCTACCTCTTCCTGGTTAAAGGGCCATAGGTCTTCCAATGAACCGCCGCCTCTTGTCAAGACAATAACATCAACATTCAACTCTCTATTTACTATGTCGAGGGCTTCTACAATATCAGCTGCTGCCTCATCACCCTGGACCCTGACCGGGACTATTGTAACATCCAGGTGAGGCATTCTTCGATAAGAAATTCTTAAAAAATCTCTCACAGCTGCTCCTGTAGGAGAGGTGATTACAGCAATTCTTTTTGGTAAAAATGGGATAGGTCTTTTTTTCTCCTCATCAAATACTCCTTCAAGGAACAATTTCTTTTTTACCTGTTCAAATGCAGTGGCAAGGGCACCCACGCCCAGAGGCTCCAAATAGTCGAGAATAATTTGATATTCTCCCCTGGGTTCATATAATCCTATTCTGCCTCTCACAATTACCTTCATCCCATCTTCTGGTATAAATTTAAGGTAATATGCCTGCATTTTGAACATAACTGCCCTGATCTGGGCATTTTCATCTTTAAGGGTCATGTAATAGTGCCCAGAGGCGGGGTGGGCAAAGTTTGAAATTTCTCCTTCTACCCACACAAAATCAAATTTTTCCTCAAGGAGGGATTTTATCTCTGCAGTCAGGGTACTAACCGTGTAGATTTTTGGTGGTTGCAAGGGTAAATCCATGAATGTTAGTAGTCCGTTGTCAGTTGTCCGTTGAAAGGAGCCAAAAATCAATTAATTTAAGTGCCCGCTCACGGAATGTCGAAATTAGAAATTGGAAATTTGGGCTTCATGCTTTTGTGCTGTTGAACCTCTTGAATATCGATAGAACTTTTTCCTGTCAGATGGAGTATACCGACCATACCCTTCTGCCAGTTTGTAGACATCCAACTCGTAAACTCGTTTCATCTCTCCCCAATTTCTATTTTCCAATTTCAAGTTTCAAGCCGTGAACGGCTATAAAATACAAATACACCTGATCCGTCTGTCGGAACAACTAACAACGAACATCATTTTAAAACTCAAGATTTTTTGGTGTTCTTGGGAAGGGGATTACATCCCTGATATTGGCAAGGCCCGTTACAAGCTGCATGAGGCGCTCAAAACCCAGACCAAAACCGGAATGGACAGCTGTGCCATGCTTTCTGAGATCTAAGTACCACCAGTAATCAGCAGGATCCAAGTTTGCTTCTTTTATCCTGTTGAGCAAGGTGTCATAAACATCTTCCCGCTGACTGCCTCCAATAATTTCACCAATTCCTGGCAGGAGAATATCCATGGCCTTTACTGTCTTACCGTCTTTATTCACTTTCATATAAAAAGGCTTTATCTCTTTTGGATAATCAGTTACTGCCACTGGCCTTTTGAAATACTCGCACAGATAGCGCTCGTGTTCTGACTGTATGTCACTTCCCCACGTAGGAGCAAATTCAAACTCTTTTTTCGCCTTTAATAATATCTCTATTGCTTCTGTGTAAGTAAGGCGCTCAAAGTCGCTGTTAATAATAGCTTCAATTGTAGATGTAAGATCTTTATCAATAAAACGATTAAAGAAATCTATATCATCTTTACAGTTTGTTAATATATAGGCAAGCGTGCTTTTAATAAGTTCCTCGCCGAGGTCTATGTTTTCCTTGAGATCACAGAATGCCATCTCAGGCTCAACCATCCAGAACTCAGCTAAGTGTCTGTAAGTGTTGGAATTTTCTGCCCTAAACGTTGGGCCAAAGGTATATACATTACCCAGGGCAAGGGCATAGACCTCTGCTTCTAACTGCCCGCTGACCGTCAAATTGGCTGGTTTTCCGAAAAAATCACCTGTAAAATCTACTGTACCACCCTTATTTTTCATTCCTTGGAGATCAAGGGTAGTTACCTTAAACATATCACCAGCACCCTCACAATTGCTGCCTGTAATGATTGGGGAATGAAGATAGAGAAAGCCTCTTTCCTGAAAAAAGCTGTGAATGGCATAGCTCATGGCATTCCTGATTCTCGCCACTGCCCCAAAGGTGTTTGTTCTTGGTCTGAGGTGGGCTATTGTTCTAAGATATTCGAAGGAGTGCCTCTTTTTTTGCAATGGATATGTGTCAGGATCAGTCCAGCCAGCTACATTTACCTCTGTTGCTTGAACTTCCACCTTTTGTCCCTTGCCCGGTGATTCTGCTAAGATTCCTTTAACAATAACCGAGCAGCCGGCTGTCAATTTTAAGATCTCATCAGTGTAATTAGCCATTGTGCTTTCAGCTAATACCTGCATGTTTTTTATGGTAGAGCCATCATTTATCTCAAGAAAAGAGAATCCACCCTTAGAGTCTCTCTTAGTCTTTACCCATCCCATAATAGTCACTTCTGATCCAACGGCGTTTGACTCGATTAGCTCCGCTATTTTTTTTCTTTGTATCATTGTCTCAGATATATTTTTTTTGAAACTCTCGCATAAATGTGACAAGCTCTGTTACACTGTCTATAGTAATAGCATTGTATAGAGAGGCTCTGCAACCACCCACAGACTTGTGACCTTTAAGGCCATGGAGACCGTTTTGTGTGGCCTCAGTAAGAAACCTTTCTTCTGTTTTTTTATCAGGCAGGCGAAAGGTAACATTCATCAGGGAACGACTTTTGACATCTGTTGTACCATGATAGATATCGCTATTATCTATTACGTCATAGATTAAGGAGGCCTTTTGCTTATTTATTTGCTCTATTTCTTTCAGTCCACCTATTGTTTCCTCAAGCCACTTAAGCACTAAATCTATGACATAAATAGTAAATGTGGGAGGTGTATTAAAGAGAGATCTGTTGTCTTTGTAGGTTGTGTATTTGAGCATAGTTGGCAGGTTATCTGGTACCCTTTGTAGCATATCCTCCCTGATTATAACCATGGCTATTCCTGATGGGCCGATATTTTTTTGTGCGCCTGCATACACAAGCCCGAATGGTTTTACATCAATAGGGCGGCTCATAAAATCAGAGGACATATCTGAAATCAGTGGTACACCCTGCCCATCAGGAAATTGTTGCCACTGTGTTCCCTTGATAGTATTGTTTGAGGTAAAGTGAAGATACGATGCCTGTTTGTCTACTGTGTAATCATAAGGAAGGTAGGAAAAATCCTTATCCTCTGATGAGGCAATGACCCCCACATCTTTTCCCTGAATCTGAGCCTCTTTAATAGCCTTTGTCGACCAGGTGCCAGTATTTATAAAGTTCAAAGGTCTTCCAGGTAGGGCAAGGTTCATGGGAATCATACAGAATTGCAGGCTTGCACCTCCTTGGATAAAAAGGACATGGTGATTTTCATCTAAGCCCAGCAGTCGTTTTGTTCTATTAACCGCGTCATTGAGAACTTCATCGAATAAGGGAGATCGGTGGCTGGTCTCTACAATAGACATGCCTGAGCCAGAGAAGTTAAGAAAATTCTCTTTTATTTCCTTTAAAACCGGAAATGGCAGTGCTGCAGGGCCAGGATTAAAATTGTGAACCCGTTTTTCCATAATAGATCTCCGATCAATTTTCCTTAAAATTTTCTTTTATCATTTGAGAAACGATTTCCAGTCCATCAGGATTCAGGTC
>Ga0307427_1001760_pt1 | contig 10854 bp, 6 predicted proteins | sample SalMarWE160190MG_FD_202162 | JGI IMG/M metagenome (GOLD analysis project Ga0307427, IMG submission 202162) | Salt marsh sediment microbial communities from the Plum Island Ecosystem LTER, Massachusetts, United States - WE1603-190 | ecosystem: Environmental > Aquatic > Marine > Intertidal zone >... | reverse complement strand
CGAGAAGGGAACCGTCACGATTCGCGACACCGTCGAGACACGCCGCATCGCCGTCGCCGGACCGTACACGGTGAACTGGTGCCTCTTCGACGCCGTCCAGCGGCTGCCGCGCGCAAAGACCAAGCCGCTCGCCTTCACGCTCATCGATCACTTCGACGAGCCGAAGCCCGAGACGACGCTCGCCTGCCGCAAGCCGATGACCGTCGCCGTCGCGGGCGGCCGGACCATCGCCACGCACGCTTACGAGCAGTTCGGGCGCGGCAACGTGCCGTGGGTGTACTGGGTGGACGAGGCCGGCCGGCTGCTCTACGTCGTGGCGGGGCTGGAAGGCTACGTGCTCCGAGAGTCGAAGCAGACCTGATTCGCAAGCCTACGAACTGTCCGCCGCTCTGCCGACAGGCGGGTGGCACGGTCACGCGTGAGCGTGGCCGTGACCTGCCCTTCGGTCACACGGCCGCCCCGGTAGGGCTGCCGTGCCACCCGCCCGGCGACGGAGAATCCGCCTACGGGTCCTTCGGCTCGCGTTTCACCGCCCAGTAGATGCCTCGGACGGCCAGGCGCTGGAAGTGGGGGTTGGTCCAGGCCTCGCGGCCGTGACCGTTGGCGGTGTAGAAGACGCGTCCGTTGCCGTAGTCCTGCACCCATGCCATGCTCTGTCGCTCGTTGCCGCGGTTCATGCAGGTGAGGCTCCGCATCCGCAGGTTCTTGTGGTAGGCGTGGCGGTACGTCTCGTCGGTGATCTCGAAGTCCTCGAGGTCCTTGGTGATGGGGTGGTCCTTGTCGTGGATGTACACGGTGTACTTGCCGTGGCCGTGGCCGGCGAAGCGGCCGCCCACCAGTTCCCAGTAGGCGTCGGACTTCTTGAACGAATCGGTGGCCGAGTGGATGCCGGCCAAGGCGCCGCCGGAGCGGACGAAGTCGCACAGGCCCTTTTCCTGCGCCGGGTCCGAGAAGTTCTGGCCCGAACCGTAGAGGAGCACCACGTCGTATTTCTTGATATTCTCGGCCTTCAGTTGATCCATGTCTTCGGAGATGGTGACGTTGAAATCGCCGGTCTTTTTGAGAATCTCCGCCAGAATCGGGAAATGGTTCTTCCAGTCATGCCCGCCGCCCTGGAGCATGAAGATGCGGACCTTCGCCTTGGGGGCCTCTTCGGCCGAGATGAGGTGGGCCGTGCCGACGACCACCGCCATCACCATCACAAGAGCCGCTGCCACGTTCATTGTCTGACGCATTGTTTGAACCTCCTCTTCATATCGCTCATGCCCGCTGCATTCTAACAACCGCCGAAGAAGAAACAAACACCGAAACCCCCCTCAACTCCCCCGGCGCACCGTGGCAACGATTTCTGACATGGGACGATTTCCTGCGGCTTGGCCGTAGCGCCGGGGTTTATCCCCGGCGCATCCTGGCCGGCGCCGCCGCCAACGGCCGCCGGGCATAAAGCCCGGCGCTACAACCGCCTGCGCTCGCCAGAAAAACTTGCCACTCCCCCCCGGCTTCGCCGGTGTCGCTCGGGGTGACAGTGACGACTTTGGGAAAGACGTTCTCTTGCCCTCGGTGCGGGCAGATTCTATACTCCTCGCGGGCAGGCACCCGCGTCCGAAAACGAGCCCTGCCGAGTAAGGCCCGGGAATCCATGACCGACACAGCCGGCACCCAGCAGTCGAGCGTCCCCGTGCCGCCTTCCGACGCCGCGATTGCGTCGCTTCTGGATTCGCTCGACATCTCGGCTGAGTCGAACGTCATCGGCGTCCTCCAGGCTATCCAGGACCGCCTCGGGTATCTGCCGCCGCCGGCGCTGGCCGACCTCAGCCGCCGCATGCGTATCCCCTTGAGCCGCATCTGGGGCGTGGTCAGTTTCTACGCCCAGTTCTACACCGAACCGCGCGGCCGGCACACGGTCCGCGTTTGCCGGGGCACGGCCTGCCACGTCAAGGGCGCGGGGCGCGTCTTGGACGCCGTCCAGCGTGAACTCGACATCGAAGAGGGCGAGATGACGCCGGACCTCATGTTCCAACTCGAGACGGTGGCGTGTCTCGGCACGTGTTTTCTGGCCCCCGCGATGATGATCGATAACCAGTATTTCGGAAAACTGACGCCCCAGAGCGTCCAGAGCATCCTGCGCTCCTTTAGGGCTGAACACGCATGAAGCGCCTCGAATCGGTCAGCGACCTCAAGGCCCTCAAGCGCGACCTCGCGTCGGCCCCGAAGCCCGACGCCACGATCCGCGTCTGCTCGACCGGCTGCCGCGCCCTTGGCGCACTCGACGTGTGCGACGCCCTCGAGGCCGAAATCACCAAGCGGAACCTGGCCGGCCGCGTCCGCGTTGCCCGCGTCGGCTGCCACGGCCTTTGCGCCGGGGCGGTTGCCGTCGTCATCGACCCCGAAGGCTTCTTCTATCAGGGCGTGACCGCCGCCGACGCCGCCGACATCATCGAGACGACCGTCCTGGGCGGTGAGGTCATCGACCGCCTGTGCCGGTCGGTCGACGGGGCGCCCGTCCCGCTTCAGAAAGATATCCCCTTCTACAAGCATCAGATGCGACGGGTGCTGAGAAACTGCGGCGTCGTGGACCCGACCCGCCTCGAGGACGCCATCGGTCGCGGCGCTTACGGCGCGGCCGCCGAGGCGCTCACGTCGAAGACGCCCGAGCGGGTCATCGAGGAGGTCACGGCGTCCGGTCTGCGCGGGCGCGGCGGCGCGGGGTTCCCCACCGGCCGCAAGTGGCAGTTCGCACGCCGGGCCCCGGGCGACGAGAAGTACATCATCTGCAACGCCGACGAGGGCGACCCGGGGGCCTTCATGGACCGTGCCCTCCTGGAGGGCGACCCGCACCTGGTGATCGAAGGCATGATTGTCGGTGCCTTCGCCATCGGTGCCGCGCGCGGCGTCATCTACGTCCGGGCCGAGTACCCGATCGCCATTGAACACACCGAGATCGCCCTCGTGCAGGCGCGCGAGGCGGGCCTCCTGGGCGACAATATCCTCGGCACAGGCCTCGATTTCCGCATCGAGATCCGCAAGGGCGCCGGGGCCTTCGTTTGCGGCGAGGAGACGGCCCTGATCGCGTCGGTCGAGGGCGAGCGTGGCATGCCGCGGCCCCGCCCCCCGTTCCCCGCCACGAGCGGCCTGTACTCGAGGCCCACCAACATCAACAACGTCGAGACCTGGGCCAACGTGCCGCGCGTCCTTGAACTGGGCGCCGAGGCCTACGCCGAGGTCGGCACCGAGGGGTCCAAGGGCACCAAGATCTTCGCCCTGGCCGGCAAGGTCAACAACACGGGCCTCGTCGAAGTGCCCATGGGCACAACGCTGCGCGAGATCGTCTTCGAGATCGGCGGCGGCATCCCGCGCGGACGGCGGTTCAAGGCCGCCCAGATGGGCGGACCCTCCGGCGGGTGCGTCCCGGCGCGATACCTCGACCTCGCGATCGACTACGACTCCGTCAAGGAAATCGGCGCCATCATGGGCTCGGGCGGCCTGGTCGTCATGGACGAGGCCACCTGCATGGTGGACATCGCCCGGTTCTTCACCGAGTTCTGCCAGAAGGAATCGTGCGGCAAGTGCTTGCCGTGCCGCGTGGGCACCAAGCGCATGCTTGAGATCCTCGAGCGCATCTGCCGCGGCCAAGGCGAAATGGAGGACATCGACCGGCTGGTCGAACTCGGCGAGATGATCCAAGAGGCGTCGCTGTGCGGCCTCGGCCAGACCGCCCCGAACCCCGTCCTCTCAACCATCCGACACTTCCGCGACGAGTACGAGGCCCACATCAAGGAGAAGCGGTGCCCCAGCCACGCCTGCGAGGCCCTGGCCCCCGTCTCGTGCGCGAGCGCGTGCCCGGCCCACGTCAACGTGCCGGAGTACGTGGCCCTGATCGCCGAGGGCCGGTTCGCCGGCGCCCTGGAGGTCGTCCGCCGCCGCAACCCCTTCCCGTCGGTGTGCGGGCGGGCGTGTCACCATCCGTGCGAACTGTTTTGCCGCCGCGGCGACCTCGACGACCCGGTGGCCATCCGGACCCTCAAGCGGTTCCTCTGTGACCAGGAAGACGAGGTGCCGGAACCACCCCTCAGGTGGCGCGGGCGGCGGCACGGACGGGTGGCCGTCATCGGCTCCGGACCGGCCGGCCTGACGGCCGCCTACTTCCTCGCCCTCGCCGGGCGCGACGTGACCGTCTTCGAGGCGCTCGACGTGGTCGGCGGCATGTTGGCGGTGGCCATCCCCAAGTACCGGCTCCCCTCCGACGTCCTGGAACACGACATCGCCTACATCCGCCGGGCCGGCGTCCACATCGTCACCGGCCGCCGCATCAACTCCCTCCGGGAACTGCGCGACGAGGGGTTCGACGCCATCTTCCTGGCCACCGGCGCCCATCAAGGCGGCAGCCTCGGCGTTCCGGGCCAGGACCTGGAGGGCGTTCTGGACGCCCTGGCGTTCCTCAGGCAGGTTTGTCTGGGAGAACTGACGCAGATGAAGGGCCGCGTCGTGGTCATCGGCGGCGGCAACTCGGCCATCGACTCGGCCCGCGCTGCGCTGCGCCTCGGCGCCGACCCGGTCACGATCCTTTACCGCCGCACCGCCGATGAAATGCCCGCCACACGCGACGAAATCGAGGATGCCGCCCTCGAGGGCGTCCAGTTCCTGTTTCTCAACACCGTCCAGGCCGTTCACGGCGACGGCCGGGTCCGGGCCGTCACCTGCATCAAGATGGAACTGGGCAACGCCGACGAGAGCGGACGCCGCCGACCCATCCCGGTTCCCGGCTCCGAACACACCATCGAGACCGACTGGGTCATCGCAGCGGTCGGTCAGTATCCGGACCTCAAATTCGTTGCCGACGACGACCGCGTCATCGTCTCCGGGGGACGATTGCAGATCGACTCCGCCACACTCCGCACCGATGGCGGCGACGTGTTCGCGGGAGGCGACGTTGTCACCGGCGACCCGGTCACGGTGAGAGCCGAGGGGCCGCACGTCTTCGCCGGCGGCGACGCCGTCACCGGCCCGGCGACCATCATCGACGCGATTGCGGCCGGACAGCGGGCCGCCATGGCCATCGACCGGTTCCTCGGCGGCAAAGGCGAACTGCCGCTCGACCACGGTTGGGCCGCGCCCTGCAAACCCGACGAGGCCGAGGCCGCCCGACCCCGGCACCGCGTCGAGGCCCTCCCGCTGTTCAAACGCAAGGGCAGTTTCGAGGAGGTCATCGGGGGCTACTCGCGCGGCGACGCCTGCGCCGAGGCTCGCAGGTGTCTCCGCTGCGACCTGGAATAACGCAGGCCGGGCGCGCCCCGGCAAGCGACGCATCGAGGATGGTTCCATGGCCGACGACGTCACACTAACCATCGACGACCGCGAGGTCTCCGTCCCGCCGGGCACGACCATTTTCCATGCCGCCCGGCGTCTCGGCATCGACATCCCGCACCTGTGCTACGACCCCGCCCTGGGTCTCGAGCCCACCAGTTCCTGCCGCCTGTGCATGGTGGAGGTGGAAGGCGGGCGCGGCCCGGTGCCGTCGTGTTCGCACCCGGTGGCGCACGGCATGATCGTGCAGACCAACACGCCGCACCTGCGCGACATCCGCCGCCTTATCATCGAACTGTTCCTCTCGGACCATCCCCACGACTGCCTGACGTGCGAGAAGGCGGGCGCCTGCAACCTCCAGGAATACGCTTACGAGTACGGCGTCAAAGAGTCGCGCTTTGCCGGCGAGCACGTCGCCGTGGCGCCCGTCCAGGACGGCCCCGCCATCGTGTACGACCGGTCGAAATGCATCCTGTGCGGCCGGTGCGTCCAGGTCTGCCAGCAGGTCCAGGTCTCGGGGGCCATCGATTTTCTCGGCCGCGGCTTCGACACCTGCATCTCCCTGCCGCCCGGACAGACCCGCGACGAGTCGGTCTGCGCCGAGTGCGGCAACTGCATCGACGTCTGCCCCACTGGCGCGCTCGCCTACGCCGGGACCGAGGGCGCCGGGCGGACCTGGGAATTCGAGAAGGTCCGCACCATCTGCCCCTACTGCGGGTGCGGGTGCACCCTGGTTCTCAACATCCACGATGGCCGCGTCGTACACATCACCGGCGAGCCCGGCCTCGGCGTCTCGAAGGGCCTGTTGTGCGTCAAGGGACGCTTCGGCACCGACTTCATCGGCCACGAGCAGCGGCTGACCGAACCGCTCATCCGAACGGGCGGCGAACTCGTCCCCGCCACGTGGGACGAGGCCCTCGACCTGGTCGCGAAGCGGCTGACCGAAATCCGCGACGCCCACGGACCCGACGCCGTCGGCGGCCTCTCCTCCGCCAAGACCACCAACGAAGAGAATTACCTCATGCAGAAGGTCATGCGGGCCGCACTCGGCACGAATAACGTGGACCACTGCGCGCGGCTGTGCCACGCCTCGACCGTCGCGGGTCTGGCCCGGGCCTTCGGCTCGGGCGCCATGACCAACGCCATCGACGAGTTCGAGTTGGCCGACGCCATATTCGTCATCGGCTCCAACACCACCGAGTGCCATCCCATCATCGGCGCCGCCGTCAAACGGGCCGTCCTCTCGGGGAAGACCCGGCTCATCGTGGCCGACCCGCGGGCCATCGAACTCACCGAATTCGCCGCCATCCATATGCAGCAGAAGAACGGGACCGACGTGGCGCTCGTGAACGCCATGATGAACGTCATCCTGGCCGAAGGGCTCCAGGACACCGCTTTTCTCGCCGAGCGGACCGAAGGATTCGACGACCTGAAGGAAGCCGTCGAACCGTACACGCCCGAGATGGCCGCCAAGATCACCGGCGTCCCGGCCGCCCTCATCTGTGAGTCGGCCCGCATCTACGCCAAGGCCCGGGCCGCCTCCATCATCTTCTCGATGGGCATCACCCAGCACACGACCGGCACCGACAACGTCCTGAGCCTGGCGAATCTGGCCATGCTGACCGGGAACATCGGCCGGCCCGGAACCGGCGTCAACCCGCTCCGCGGACAGAACAACGTCCAGGGCGCCTGCGACCTCGGCGCACTGCCCAACGTCTATCCCGGCTATCAGAAGGTGGACGAGCCCGCCAGCCGCGAGAGGTTCCAGAAGGCCTGGGGCGCCAAACTCAGCCCCAACGCCGGACTGACGGTCGTCGAGATGATGGACGCCGCAGCCGACGGTCGACTCAAGGCCCTCTACGTCGTGGGCGAAAACCCCATGCTCAGCGACCCCGACCTCAATCACGTCGAGCAGGCCCTCAAGAATCTCGACCTGCTCGTCGTCCAGGACATCTTCCTCTCCGAGACCGCCCAGTTGGCCGACGTCGTCCTGCCCGCCGCCTCCTTCGCCGAGAAGGACGGCACCTTCACGAACACCGAGCGGCGGGTCCAACGCGTCCGAAAGGCCCTCGACCCCCCGGGCCAGGCCCTGCCCGACTGGCAAATCCTGTGCCGACTGGCCCGGCGCCTCGGCTACCAGATGCACTACGACCACCCGTCGGCCATCCAGGACGAGATCGCCTCGCTCACCCCGTCTTACGGCGGCATCACGTACGACCGGCTCGAGCGCGGCGGTCTCCAGTGGCCCTGCCCCGACTCGGAGCATCCCGGCACGCCGTACCTGCACAAGGGGAGATTTGCGCGCGGCCTGGGCAAGTTCCACGCCGTCTCTTTTCTGCCGCCGAAGGAACTGCCCGACGACGACTACCCCTTCGTCCTTTCCACCGGCCGCGTCCTCCAGCATTTCCACACGGGCACCATGTCGCGGCGGTCGGACGTGCTCGACACGCTCGTCCCGGTCGGCACGATCGAGATGCACCCCGACGACGCCGCACGCCTCGGCATCGCCGACTCCGACACCGTCCGCGTCGCCTCGCGGCGCGGCGAGATCGAACTGCCGGCCCACCTGACCGACCGCGTCGCGCCCGGCGCCACCTTCCTGGCGTTCCACTACCGCGAGGCGCCGGCCAACCGCCTGACGATTGCCGCCCTCGACCCCATCGCCAAGATCCCCGAACTGAAGGTCTGCGCCGTCCGCATCGAGCCCTGTCCGGCCGCCAAGTCATGACCGGTTCCGAGAACTGCGAACGCCCCGTCCGCAACGTGCCGGTGCGGCGAGTCGGCCCGCCGCGACCCGGCGAGACGAGCGACGACGCTCCGCAAGACGCCGTCGTCGTCGAGGGTCGCGTCCGGATTGTCCTGAACTCGCGGCCGCTCCTCTGGATCAACTGCCTGCCGGAAGCGCTCGAGTACCTGGCGGCCGGGTTCCTCGTCTCGGAAGGACTCATCGACCGCGCCGAGGCCATTGACGGGATCACCGTCGCGCCGGATCTGGCGCGCGTCGAGGTCCGCGGCAGCGTGGACCCGGGCCGCCTGGTGCTGTTCCGCGAGCGTCTCTCGATCACGTCCGGCTGCGGCGGCGGGGCGTCGGCCGCCGAGGAGGCGCTGCCGCACTGCGAGAGCAACGTCCGGTTTCAGAGCGACGACCTGACCGACCGCATCCGGGAGATGGCTGCCGCCTCGACGCTCTTTCGCGACACGGGCGGCGTCCACGTCGCCGCCGTCACCGACGGCCCCGACCTCTCCTCGTTTGCCGAGGACATCGGCCGTCACAATGCCGTGGACAAGGCCGTCGGCCTGTGCCTGATGCACGGCGTGTTGCTCGCCGAGCGTGCCATCCTGACCACCGGCCGCGCGAGCGCCGACATCCTGGCCAAGGCCGCCCGGGCCGGTCTGCCGGTTGTCGTCAGCCGCGGCGCCGTCACGTCGCGGGCCATCGAACTGGCCCGTGCGGCTAACGTGACGGTCGTCGGTTTCGCTCGCCGCGGGCGGATGAACGTGTACACCGCCGCGTGGCGGCTGGGACTTGAAGGAGATGAAGCCGAATGATCCCGCCCGATGAAGCCCTGCGAATCGTCCTCGAGCACACGCCCCGGCTCGAGGCCGTCGAGGTCCCCCTCATTGACGCCGTCGGCGCCTGCCTGGCCGAACCGGTGGCCAGCGACATGGACCTGCCGCCCTTCGACAAGAGCGCCATGGACGGTTACGCCGTCCGCGCCGGCGACGTCGCCGAGACGCCCGCCGACCTGACGGTCATCGAGGAACTCCCCGCCGGCGTCGCCCCCACCAAGGAGATCGGCCCCGGCCGCTGCGCCAAGATCATGACCGGCGCGCCCGTCCCGGCGGGCGCCGACATGGTCGTCATGGTCGAAGACACCGAACCGGCCGGCGAGGGGCGCGTGCGAATCCTCGCCGCCCATCCCGACAGCCGCAACATCTGCCGCCGAGGAGAGGACATCCGCGAAGGCCGGACCGTCCTCGAAGCCGGCCACGTCGTGCGAGCGGCCGAGGTGGGCCTCCTGGCCTCCGTCGGGCGCGACCGCGTCCGCATCCATCGACGGCCCCACGTCGCCGTCCTCGGAACCGGCAACGAACTCGTGCCCGTCACCGAGACGCCCGGCCCGGGGCGGATACGCGACTCCAACTCCTGGAGCCTGATGGCCTGCTGCCGGCGGGCGGGCGTCCAGGTCAAACGGCTCGGCGTCGCGAAAGATGCCGAAGCCGATCTGAAAGAGAAAATCGGCCCGGGCCTCCAGTACGACGTCCTCCTCGTCTCGGGCGGCGTCAGCATGGGCGACTGGGACCTCGTGCCGAAAATCTTCGACGCGTTCGGCGTCGCCGGCCACTTCACCACCGTCCGCATGAAGCCCGGCAAGCCCACCGTCTTCGCCACCGGCGAGAACCGCATCGTCTTCGGCCTGCCCGGCAACCCCGTCTCGACGCTCGTGGCGTTCCGGCTGTTCGTCTGGCCGGCGATTCGGAAGATGATGGGCCACCCGGACCCCGCCCCGCCGCCCGTCGAAGGCACGCTGACGGCGGCCATGAACGTACGCGGCAACCGGACGGCGTACCTGCCGGCGCACCTTCGCCATGAAGACGGCGGCTGGCGCGTCGAACCCATCCCGACGCGGGGTTCGGCCGACCTCGTCGGCTTCGCCCGCGCCGACGCCCTCGTCATCGTCGAACCGGGCACGTACAAGGCCGGCGCCACCGTCCCAGCCCTCCCGCTCCAACTCTGACCAGAAAAAAGGTGCCAGGCACCTTTTTCAAAAACGGGCTTTGCGGGCAGAAAAGGCAGGTGGCAGAAAAGGTGCCTGGCACCTTTTTTAGAGATCGTCCGGCGAGTTGACGTTGGCCCAGGCATGGAGCAGGTCGACCGGTGGGCGTGGCGTTGCCACCTTGGGATGCGCTGCCAATCGGGAAGGCGAGAACCGGCCCTCGGACGCAAGACCTTCCAGCACGCCGCGAACTCGCATGTCGTAGTGCGCAAGGAGCGGCTCGACACCCTTGTCCTCGGGCAAGCGCGGCAGCGTGGCCCAGACGCCGGGCGAACGGGTCGAAAGCAGCCACCCCAGCGCCTCGGCCGAGAGGTGCGGCAGATCGCACGCCGCCACCAACCACGAGACGTGCGGCGCCCACCGCATCGCCGCCAGGAGCCCCGCCATCGGACCGCCGGCGTCCGGCACGTCTGAGAGGCGGACGACGTCCGAGAGCCCCTCCGGCACACGCCCCCCGCCCACGATGGCCACACGCTCGCTTGCGGCGCGCAGCAACGCCACCGTTTGCTGAAGCCACGTGCCCCCGCCGGTCTCAATGAGATGCTTCGGCGTGCCCATGCGGCTGCTCTTGCCGCCGATGAGCACACAGCCGTAGACGGGCGGTTCGAGCCAGCGGCGCGTGAGCCAATCGTCCAGGATGCACCAGGCCGCCTCGGCGCGGCCGGCACCGCGCCCGAGCACGTCGAGGACGTCGCCGGCGTCGGGGGGCGGGTCGGTCTCACCCCGGCCGAGGAGCCAGATCTTCTCGCACCGGGCGCGCTTGCGCCCCTCG
>Ga0307427_1001755_pt1 | contig 10888 bp, 9 predicted proteins | sample SalMarWE160190MG_FD_202162 | JGI IMG/M metagenome (GOLD analysis project Ga0307427, IMG submission 202162) | Salt marsh sediment microbial communities from the Plum Island Ecosystem LTER, Massachusetts, United States - WE1603-190 | ecosystem: Environmental > Aquatic > Marine > Intertidal zone >... | reverse complement strand
TCCTGCTGTATATTGCATAAATCCCGATAGACCTCTGCAACCTCATACACGGAACCGCTTTTAATCTTATCCATATAGTCCCTATACCGCCTATTCCATGTCTGATTATCATCCACGGAAATATCCCTCTTGTGGAGGATGGATAAGACCTTTGTCACCTCTTTCTGATTTATTATCTGCCGTAATCCTACGTTTTCCGCATTCGAAGACGGGATCATGATTATCATATTGGTGTCGAGTATCCTCATCACAAAAAAACTTTCCTCATAACCGGATATAGTTCTATCCTCGATTCTTTCTATAATCCCAACACCATGTGCCGGATACACAGCTAAATCCCCTACCTTAAACATCATTGCCTCCTATGGTTAGATTATACACCCAACTCGGAACGCGATCACTATCCCTCCATAGATACGTATCATCTGTCCATCACCGCTATAAAACGCGCATCCCTTCGATATCGTCTTCTTGTTCTAATCTGATTCGTGTCCTTTTACCTGCCTCGCATCCACGGGCCGCAGGCCCTAAGGCTAGTACCGTAAGAACAAACCAATCATGGGCAACACCGGCGCAATCACGAGAGAAACCACGGACATCAATTTAATCAAGATATTCATAGCCGGTCCCGAGGTATCCTTGAAGGGATCGCCAACGGTGTCGCCGACAACAGCAGCCTTATGGTTATCGCTGCCCTTTCCTCCTAAGTTGCCTGACTCTATATATTTCTTTGCATTATCCCAGGCGCCGCCACTGTTTGCCATAAATAACGCAAGAAATGCCCCCATCACGGTGGCGCCGAGGAGCATACCCCCCAGGGTCTCCTTTCCCAAGAGGAAGCCAACCGCCACCGGAGTGAGCACGGCGATCAGGCCTGGAGCAACCATCTTCCTGAGGGCTGAACTCGTTGCAATCGATACGCAGGTTGCCGGATCCGGTTTCACGCCTTCCTTCCCCTCGAGAAGCCCGGGGATCTCCCTGAACTGACGCCGAATCTCCTCCACTATGCTAAAGGCGGCCTTTCCCACCGAGGTCATCGTCAATGCCGCACAGAGCATAGGCACGATACCGCCTATAAATACCCCTATGACCACCAAGGGATTTTTTATGTCTATTATCCCTAAGCCCGCTGCCTGTGTGTACGCTACGAACAGGGCCAGTGCCGTCAACGCAGCGGAACCTATCGCAAAACCCTTACCTATGGCAGCAGTGGTGTTTCCGAGGGCATCCAGGCTATCGGTGATCTTTCTGGTTTCAGGGCCGAGGCCCGACATCTCAGATATACCCCCCGCATTGTCGGCAATCGGCCCGTACGCATCTACGGTCATGGTGGCGCCAACCGTTGCCAGCATTCCCACTGCCGAGAGGCCGATGCCATAGATGCCCGCAGCCTTAAACCCGATAAAGGTGGCGGCGCAGATACCGAGTATGGGCAGATAGGTGGACTGCATGCCAACCGCAAGTCCTGCAATGATGACCGTGGCAGGGCCGGTTGCAGATTGTCTCGCAATAGCCCTTACCGGCGGTCCAGAGGTATAGTATTCCGCCAGGAGGCCAATCGCAATGCCGCACAGAAGGCCGGAAAATATGGCCCAAAATGCGCCCCACGGCATGCCTATGGATTTGGTGATAATCGCGCTCAAGATGACCAAGATCCCGGCCGCCACAAAGGTAGTATACCTGAGGGCGCCGGCTGGATTTCCTTTCTGAAATATCTTAATAGACAATACGCCGACAAAAGAGCTCAACAATCCTGCCATCACCACCAGGATTGGCATGGCCATGTACTTGAGCTTTATGGCGAGCGTGGATAGGCCTTTGAGTACGGGGAACTGCTCAAAAAATTCGGGAGTAACGGAGAGCGTGGCCCCAATAGCAATGGTGGCAATCACCGATCCAACATAGGATTCAAATATATCCGCTCCCATTCCCGCGATATCCCCCACATTGTCCCCCACATTGTCGGCAATGACACCCGGGTTTCGAGGGTCATCCTCGGGAATACCCGCCTCGACCTTGCCGACGAGGTCTGCACCCACATCCGCGGCCTTTGTGTATATGCCTCCTCCCACCCTGGCGAACAAGGCTATGGAGCTTGCACCCATTGCGAACCCGTTGATATACTGCGCAGTTTCAGGATCACCGCCATAGTACCAGAACCAAAATCCAAGGCCCGCAAGGCCCAAGCTTGCCACTGCGAGTCCCATCACGGAGCCGGAAAAATAAGACACACTGAGGGCCTTTGCCTGTCCCTCCTTGTTAGCCGCCTCCGCTGTCCGGGAATTTCCGATGGTTGCAGCACTCATACCTGAGAATCCGGCCAACATAGACAAGAGCGCTCCGGTGACAAAGGCAATGGCCGTTCTCCAGGAAATACCAAATCCGAGCAGGAGAAAAACGATGGCGATAAAGAACGTAAGGGCGAAATACTCCTTTCTCAAAAAGGCCATGGCGCCGGCATGGATCATTCCTTCCAGATCCCTCATTAGTTGGGTCCCATTGGGATGACCCTTTACATATCGATAGATCAGATACGCGATTATCAAGCCTAAGAGCCCTATATAGGGTGCATACACAGTTAACCCTTGCATGAGTTTTCAACCTCCTTTTCAGTAATAACTACAGAGTGGTACCTGCTCATCGCCATCTCCACCCCATCCAAGATGAACGTCTCAATGGCCTTTACCACAATACCTAACACCTCCTCTATGGTCTTTCGTTGCTCGCCATCCAGAGGGCTCAAGACAAACTCTTCAATTGATTCACCGGCAAGAGGCCGCCCTATTCCAACCTTAACCCTGTTAAATCGATCCTCTCCAAGATCAGAGATGATCGACTCGACACCACGATGACCACCGGCTCCTCCCGCACGCACGATCTTTATCCTGCCAGCCTCTATATCGATATCGTCATGGACAACGAGCACGTTGCTGAGTTCGGGCCCGTAATGCTCCACCAGATATCGAACTGCAAACCCCGATCTATTCATGAAGGTCTGAGGGCAGGCCACTACAACCTTTTTCCCGTGATACATCGTGGTTGTGCTTAAGGCTTGGAAGCGATGATCGGATAAATGGAGGTCTAATTTGTGACAGAAAAGATCAACCGCCTTGAATCCAAGGTTATGCCTCGTATCGGTGTACTCAATGCCTGGATTGCCGAGCCCTACGATCAGGTATATATTATGGTGATTTCCCGTCTCCTCCTGTTTCCTCGCTTTCGGGTCCCTCAACACCTTCTTCTGCTTCTGGTCCTTCTGCCTCGGCGCTTATTGTTGGGGCAACCACAGTAGCAACGGCAAGATCCTCATTCTCTGTTGATCTCAAGCCAGGAGGAAGCGCAATATCACTTACGTGGAGTGAATCCCCAATATCGAGACCCGAGACATCGATCTCTATCCCATCCACAAGATCCCTTGGTAAACACCATACGCTCAACTCCCTCCGAGTATGTTCGAGCAGCCCTCCCTTGGTGACTCCGATAGGAGTATTGACCAATTGGAGAAGGATGCTTGCCTCGATCTCCTTTCCCATGGATATCTCACAGAAATCAACATGAAGGTAATCCCTGGTTACTGGATCCCTCTGCAACTCCTTGATCATGACCTGTTTGGATTGACTTCTCCCATTGGACTCTATCCTGAGATCAAAGATAATGTTTTCTGCAGGTCTTCCCTTGAGCGACAGTACGAACCCTTTGTAATCTATGGAGAGCATAATACTATGCTCTGCTCCTGGCCCATAGAATACGGCGGGAAGACCTCCACTGCTCCTAATCCTCCGTGAGGCTCCTTTGCCTTTCCTGTTTCTTTCTTTAGCATCTATCTGTATAATATCCATCTATATACTCCGGTCATTAAAATCACAGAACACCATGCGCCTTTTACATGCCTACACAAACAGGGAACTAACGGATTTCGAGAAGTACACCCGTTTTATTGCCTCTCCCAAGATCTCAGCTACGGACACTACCGTAATTTTGGGACACCGTGCGGCCTTCTTGGCGAGTGGAATCGTGTTGGTTACCACAAGCGATTCGATCATGGATTCCTCTATCCTCTGAACTGCATTGCCTGATAGAACTGGATGAACGCAGCAGGCATATACGTGTTTTACTTGCTTATGAAACAATGCATTCGCAGCTTCAACAAGCGTTCCCCCCGTGTCGATCATATCATCCAGGATAACGGCTGTCTTGCCTTTTACCTCCCCAATGATATTCATGGCTGCGGCGACATTGGGCTCTTCCCTTCTCTTATCTATAATAGCCAATGAGGCATTAAGCCTCTTTGCGAAGGCTCGCGCCCTTTCCACACCCCCTGCATCGGGCGATATGATCGCGAGATTGTCTTCGAAATGCTTCCGGATGTAGTTCAAAAGCACTGGAGCTGCAAAGAGGTTATCCACCGGGATGTTAAAGTAGCCCTGAATCTGTCCCGCATGAAGATCGATCGAGATCATGCGATTCACTCCTGCCACCGTAATCAGGTCCGCGACGAGCTTCGCGCTTATGGGCACCCTCGGTTTCACCTTCCGATCCTGCCTCGCATAACCATAGTAAGGGATTACCGCGGTTATACTTCTGGCAGATGCCCTCTTGAGCGCATCGGTGATTATCAAAAGCTGCATCAAATTATCATTCACGGGGCTACAGGTAGACTGAAGGATAAAGGCATCTGTTCCCCTTACGTTTTCATCGATCTCAACCCTAATCTCTCCATCGCTGAAGGTCTTGTTCACCAGTGCTCCGGGAAGGATGCTGAGGTAATCACACACCTCTTTGTTGAGTTTTATATTGGAAGTGCCCCCGAATAGCTTCAGATCCTCGTAAGGCTCGTTCATCTGTTATCCCGCTTTCTTCTCTGCCTTGCCGATATTCATTTCTTTGGCTGGGGTGGGAGGATTCGAACCTCCGAATGCGGGCTCCAAAGGCCCGTGTCTTACCGCTTGACGACACCCCAAAAAAAATGAAGAATGCACCTTCATTTCGGTTTTTCAATCTGCAATGAGCCCGCCCAGCGCGGATATCTAACTCAGCCCCTTGACGACAAACACGTCTCCTCTCGTATCCGCTGCGAGTATCTTCCCAGCTTCTTGGGCCTTTTTTTCAGAGTTAAAAAGACCGAAGATGCTCGGGCCGCTGCCGCTCATCAAGGACCCAAGAGCACCTAACTCAATTAAGGAAGTCTTAATTGAACGAAGAAATGGGTGCTTTCCAAAGGTCACGCTCTCGAGATCATTGGAAAGCATATCTGGGATATTGGTGTCTGCTTTTTCAAGAGAATCTATTTTATTCAAATCCTCTTTGTTTGTCAACTCTAATTTGACCTTGCTATAGGCCCATGCCGTTGAGACCATGATGGGGGGACTCACGATCACGTACCAAAAAGAGGGAAGCCCTTCGATGGGTCGGAGGATCTCGCCGATACCGCGCGCTACTGCCGGCCTCTCCAGGAGAAAAAACGGAACATCGGCCCCAAGGCAGAGGGCTATTTCCTCGAGTCCTCCCTTTTTCAGGGGCTTGCCCCACAATTGATTGAGCCCAAGCAGTGTCGCCGCTGCATCGCTGCTGCCTCCTCCCAGACCGGAGGCAACGGGTATATTCTTTGTGAGCCTGACCTCTGCGCCTTCATCGATTCCTGTCGTCTCAAAAAAATAGGTTGCCGCACGATGGACCAGGTTCGCACTCCCCCTTGGCACCTTTCTTCCGCTACAATGAATCTCAAGGCCCCGCTCTCGTTTACTGATCCTCAGGGTATCATAGAGGGCCACGGGTACAAACAACGACGTTATCTCATGATACCCGTTGTCCCTCAGCCCTGTAATCCTTAAAAAAAGATTGAGCTTTGCCGGGGCGAACTTCTCGATGACAGCATGATTGGGTAAAGAGCGGGGAGTTCGATCCTTCATTCGATCTCGTGGGGGCCATCACTCTTGGCTTGCCTTTACAAATCGCATGCGCAGGTCGTAGAGAAGGTATTCCAGGAGTTTCTGCTCATCATCCGTGAGGTTTCCCTTGGTTTTGTCCTTGAGTATCGTGATAATATCGATCGTCTGTTTCGCCAGCGCCAAGTCCTTCTTTTTTTCCCCTGACTGCGGGTCCGCAATCTCCCCAAGGTGAAGGAGGATGGATGAACTGAGAGAGAGAACAAAGGAAGAGAAATTGACCTCCGGCAAAGGAGTAGATTCCCTCTCCTTCCTCTCCCCCGCCTTCTCCTCCTTCTTTCCTTGTTCCTTCGCCTCCTCCTTTACCTTACCTTCGGTGTCAAAGGTTCTCCTATCCTTAATCGTAAATCCCGCACCCTGAATTTCATCCTCGGGCATATGCTCCTCCCTCTCTCAAAGATCGTTCGTCAACTCGATTATTTAAACCAGTAGCCTCTCCATGATCAAGGCAGACCAACAGGGGCTACCTACATCTTATACTGATTCTAAGAACTTGTTGATATTGTAGCAAAGTTCGCCTCCCCTGTGCAAGCCTAAATCGTCGGTCATTGCCCGTTTCATCTCGGAATCCCCTCTGGCCTAAGAGTCCCTTCCCTGATCCAGGCACATGATCTCCCTGCCTCATGTCGCAGAGCTATGATCACTGCTGTTCTCTCAGCAGCTTTCTTCATAGTTGGGTCCCCTCGGTAGATCATCTTCTGCCTGGGTAGGGTTTCGCTTGGAGGGAAGAAAGGATGACCGCCTTTAACCCGGGAAGTGAATGCACCGAGCAAGAGCAGGCGAAAGGCCATGTTCTCGTGAAAATCGTCTTGACATGGTTCATCTTTTTGGGTAACTTCAGATATAATGTATTGATATTTAGGGTGTCCTTGCAGGCATTGCGCTCGAACGCATGGATTGAGGGATAGGGAAGCAGGGTTCGGGATCTTTTTGGAACTTTTCGCTCGGGCCTGGAGCATGACTCGCCTTACAGAGGGCCGGCAACGAGGAAAGGATGCGGTTACCGTTATATAAAATTCTGGTACGTCGTTATGCAACAGACAGGGATAACCCCTTTGAATCCCGCATCCGTCTATAATTTGCCAGTCAGCCCTCACCCCGCTCACTAATATCTTCCTGGATAGCATGGTATCTACGAAAGAATACGAATGTGCGGTGCCAAGCGCATGAAGCCTTTGCCCTCTGGTAGAACAACATTGATCGAAACATGGAGTATCCCCATTGCCCTTATCTTCTATGAAGAGACGCGCTAGCAGGCAGATAACCTTAGGTGGGATTCCCATAGGCGGCGAGGCCCCTGTGGTAGTTCAATCCATGACCAACACCCCGACCAAGGATGTTGTTGCCACGGTGCATCAAATAAAGCGGTTGACCTATGCCGGATGCGAGATCGTTCGAGTGGCGGTTCCGGATATGGAATCAGCCGCAGCGTTAAAGGAAATCAAGGCCCAGATCTCCCTGCCCATTATTGCGGACATCCATTTCGACTACAGGCTGGCCCTTGCTGCCATCGAGAACGGCGCCGAAGGGCTCCGGCTGAATCCGGGCAATATTGGAGGAAGGAGAAAGGTAAAGGAGGTTGTCAGCGCAGCGCGAGATCGTGCTGTTCCCATAAGGATAGGAGTGAATGCCGGTTCCTTGAGCAGATCTATCCTGAAGACTTACGGCCATCCAACGCCCGAGGCTATGGTTGAGAGCGCTATAGGACTTATAGGGATGCTGGAGGATCTGGATTTCCGGCTCCTTAAGGTTTCCCTGAAATCATCCAACGTCTCTCACACGGTAGAGGCCTACCGGCTTCTCGGGGAAAAGCTGGATTACCCCTTCCATCTGGGCGTTACCGAGGCCGGCAGCCTCATCTCAGGGACGGTAAAAAACACCTTAGGGATAGGGATGCTGCTCTCGGAAGGCATAGGAGATACGGTGAGGGTGTCGCTCACCTGTGATCCCGTTGAAGAGGTGAGGGTGGCATATGAGATCTTGAGGGCATTGGGCTTGAGGCAAAGGGGGGTGGAAATCATATCCTGCCCTACCTGCGGGAGATGCCAAATAGATCTTTTCTCATTGGCGGAGGAAGTCCAACATGCCCTCTCCTCGATCACTACCCCTGTCAAGGTAGCTCTCATGGGATGCGCCGTGAATGGGCCCGGGGAGGCACGTGAGGCCGATGTCGGCATTGCCGGCGGACAGGGTTACGGTACCTTGTTCAAGAAGGGGAAAATAGTGAGAAAAGTAGCGGAACACGACCTGGCCAGGGCGCTCATTGATGAAGTCAGAAAGATGGTGAAATGATATGGAAGGCAACTCAAGACGATTCTCCGAATTCTTTATTCCCACATTGAAAGAGGTGCCTGCCGAGGCCGAGATTATAAGTCACCAAATGATGCTCAGGGCAGGCATGATCAGAAAGCTCGCTGCAGGCATCTATTCATACCTCCCCTATGGGCTGATGGCCCTCAAGAAGGTTGAAAACATTGTCAGGGAGGAGATGAACAGGGCCGGGGCAATCGAACTCCTGCTCCCCGGCGTCCAGCCTGGTGAGCTATGGATGGAGAGCGGCCGATGGAACTACTACGGGCCGGAACTTTTGAGGTTCAGAGATCGGCACAACAGGGAATCCTGCTTGGGTCCCACCCATGAGGAGGTCATCACCGACCTCGTGCGAAGGGAGATCCATTCATACAAACAGCTTCCCCTTGCCCTCTACCAGATCCAGACCAAGTTCAGGGATGAGATTAGGCCGAGATTCGGAATTATGAGGGCCCGGGAATTCATCATGAAGGACGCATACAGCTTCGATGTTGATGAACAAGGGTGCAATCGAAGCTATGAAAAGATGTATAGGGCCTACGAGGCGATCTTCAGGCGGTGCGGCCTGAAATTTCGGGCAGTAGAGGCTGATTCAGGCCCTATCGGCGGCAGCTACTCCCATGAGTTCATGGTGCTGTCGGATACCGGCGAGGATGATATCGTGAGCTGCCAGAACTGCACCTACGCCTCGAACCTGGAAAAGGCCGAGGTGGGAGAACAAGGGGAAATCCCATCAGGATCTGATGGGGAAAAGGAAATTGAGATCGTTGATACGCCCGGCATGAGAACCATCGAGGAGATCACGAACTTTCTCTCTATTGGCCCCCAACATGTGGTCAAGACCCTCATCTATCAAACAGAGAGTGAACCAGTGGCGCTCCTGGTGCGGGGCGACCATGAGGTGAATATGACCAAGGCAAAAAATGCCCTGAATGCAGAAGAGCTTGTTATGGCGGACCCCGACACGGTCCTGGAAGTCACCGGTGCACCAATGGGCTTTGCGGGCGCCATGGGGCTCAAGGTAAAGATACTGGCCGACCTTTCCTTAAAAGGCATGAAGAACATGGTGATGGGGGCGAATCAAAAAGATAGGCACGTGCGCAACGTGAACGAGGGAAGGGATTTCCGTGTGGATCACTACGCGGATTTACGGATGATCACCCCTTCAGACCCATGCCCACGGTGTGGAAGGAAGCTGCGCTTTGGCAAGGGCATAGAGGTCGGCCATGTCTTTAAGCTCGGGGTCAAGTACAGCAATGCCCTCAAGGCCACCATCTTAGATAAGAACGGCCATGAAAATCCCATAATCATGGGATGTTACGGCATAGGGATCGGCAGGACCGTGGCTGCCGCCATAGAACAGTGTCACGACGACAATGGCATCATCTTCCCGGTATCCATATCCCCCTTCGAGGTTACCATACTGCCCCTCGAGCTCCATGAGTCCCGGGTGAAAGAGGTGGCCGAACAACTGTACAGGAAACTGAACGAGGAGGGCCTTTCGGCCTTTCTCGACGACAGGGATGAAAGGCCGGGCTTGAAATTCAAGGACGCCGACCTCCTTGGCACGCCCGTGAGGGTCACCGTCAGTACGAGGACCCTCCACAAGGATTCTGTAGAGATCAAACTGCGATCCGGCCCGAAACTCGATCTCATTCCCGTACAAGAGGCCCCCAAGGCAATAAGCGAAACGGTACAGAGCCTCTATGATTCGCTTAAATGACATAACCTCTGAGATCATCACCTATTATCCTGCTGCGGCAATAGGCCTGATAGAGAAGGCCTATGTCTACTCCGCTAAGGTACACAAAGGACAGGTTCGCCTGTCCGGCGAGCCCTACCTCTCCCATCCCCTGGAGGTTGCCGGGATTCTCACCAAGATGAAGATGGACGAGGTGACCGTTGCCGCTGGCCTGCTCCACGATACCGTTGAAGACACGCTCGCCGAACTCTCTGATATCCTGCGCCTCTTCGGAGAAGAGGTAGCAACCATCGTTGACGGGCTCACCAAGATCAGCAAGATCCATTTCGTCAGCAAAGAGATGCAGCAGGCGGAGAATATACGGAAGATGATCATCGCCATGGCCACGGATATCAGGGTGCTCTTCGTGAAGCTTGCGGATCGACTGCACAACATGCAAACCCTTGGTTTTCATCCCCCCGAGAAACAAGAGATAATAGCCAAAGAAACCCTTGATATCTACGCGCCTCTCGCAGGAAGGCTGGGTATCTACTGGTTGAAGGCAACGCTGGAGGATCTGTCGCTCTTCTACCTGGATCCCAAGATCTACGATTCCATTCGGCTCGGCATTGCCGAGAGACACGAGAAACAGGAGAAATTCATAAGGGAAATAACGGAGGCCTTCGACCAGAAGCTAAAAGAGGCCAATATAAAGGCCGCTATAAAGGGGAGACACAAGCATTTCTACAGTGTGTACCAGAAGATGATGGAGCAGGACCTGGCCATTGATCAGGTGTACGATATCATAGGGTTCAGGATCATCGTGAACTCCGTGAAGGATTGCTACGAGGTGTTAGGCCTCATCCACTCCATGTGGAAGCCGGTGAGCGGCCGTTTCAAGGACTACATTTCCCTTCCCAAGGACAACATGTACCAGTCCCTCCACACCACC
>Ga0307427_1001751_pt1 | contig 10896 bp, 9 predicted proteins | sample SalMarWE160190MG_FD_202162 | JGI IMG/M metagenome (GOLD analysis project Ga0307427, IMG submission 202162) | Salt marsh sediment microbial communities from the Plum Island Ecosystem LTER, Massachusetts, United States - WE1603-190 | ecosystem: Environmental > Aquatic > Marine > Intertidal zone >... | reverse complement strand
TTCTCCAAAGACGGCAAACTCAAACGGTCCCTGGGGTTTCAAAATGCAGGTAACTTTTCTCTCGGCGTGACCTGAAGTTCCGATGGACTCAATAGTATAACCAGTGCTGAGATTACCTGTAACTGTGTAACTAAAGACTGCGTCGCAATTGGGGAGACTTTCATTTGTCGCTTCAGGCAGGGTGCTGTCATTCCACGGTTTGACTTTCAATTTCTCGTTCATTGCAAACAGGGCCATTGTCAGCCCGGAATCGACAGCACAGCGAGCGGCAATATCAGATGCAGATCGTGTTGAGTAAATGCGGCTGCTCGTCCCCAGAGTCAGCATGCCCACACCCATCGCAAGCAATATCATGACCGCAACAACTGCCAGCGGTATAGCTGAGCCATTTCTTTTTGATTTTAGCAGCTTGTTCATTATTCACCTCACCCTCATCTTAACAGTCCGATTTTTATTGATTGTGCGTAACCGCAGATGAAACAACGGTATTTGCCTGTGTCCCGTTATCAAGTGTAAGTATCATCTGGGTAGACTGGCCAACATTCCTGAAAGTGCAGGCAGTTACATTTCCACAGACGGTATCGATGCCCAGCGTCGCCCTCGGTTCTAATTGCCCGTATTCGAGATTCAAATCACCATCCGTAGCGTAGAAACGCGCATATCGGTCAACGACAGTCGAAGAATCGCTTGCGTAGTAATAAACCTCGATCCAACTACCGGCGTCACCAAGGAGGATCTTCTCCCTGCTTGCGTTACGCATCACAACGTCAAACTTTTTTCTCGCAACATAGCCATCGGTAACGACATCAGAGTTTATGCGGTCATACATATGGCTCCAACTGGATTGACCGTCCACTATGACTACACCGATTGCAAGTCCGACAACACTCATAATAACCATCGTTATCATCAACTCAACAAGCGTAAAGCCCCGTAGGTTTCTCTGTCTTTTTTTAATTATTATCGTCCTCATCGTCCCTCAAAAAGTTTGGGTATAGATTGTAAGCCTGAATGATTTATCCACACCCTGAATGCCATCTACCCCCAAGTCCCGCTGCGCCCAGGCTACAACGACATTCAAGGCCCTCAATCCGGATTGAACGTCCTTCCATGACAAAGTAGCGTAGTAGTTGATATTATAGGAATCATTGGTATCCAACACTACTGTATAGCTTCCTAACAGGTTAAAATCCAACGGCTTATCGAGATTGGCTTCGAGCGTGTCAATATCAAGATTCGAACCACAAAGTTCTGTCGGATCAAAGGTTACGTCACCACTTATGCCTCGCCAACTCTCGCAAAGCATCAATGCAATTCTGGCAGCAGCAGTCTGTGCTTTAGCTTTTCGCCCACCCAAAGCGGTACTATATCTGAAGCTGGAAGTCCCGATAAACGCTATTAACAGGATCGTAACCGCAATCATTGTATCCACCAATGACACGCCCCGGTGACATCTAATTTTGCTTGTCTTTAGAACCATTTGTGTCCTCCCTGCTGTAGGAAACAGCTCGGGTACTTAAACGAATTTACCGTTTCTGTCCGCCAGAGATAGTTACGAATACGCTGCTGCATTGCAATATTATAGGACAATGCATTAACGAACCCCCATTAAGCTTGAACGCCTTAATCAAAGTTGTACTAACACATGATTTAATCGACATAAAAAGCCATGAGGTTTATATGAAAACCGCTGCATTTACTCCCCCTGACGGCAATTTAAAGACAGCGACCTGCTGATTCGTCGAACTGAGTCCGTCCATTACCATTTAAAGTATACGACAACAAAGTCAAAAGCAAAATCTACGGGTTTATTCGTGATAGTACCGCTAACCGGCAGTTTGGTGTTTATGGTCTTTAGCGGGTTCCTTGTTTTCCTGCTCCTGGGGTGAAATCGTCGAATCGCTTTTTGACGGCAACTCGGTGATTGGTAAGGCAGATGACTGTTGCTGCCGGGCCTCCAATGGAACCGGCGTTTCGCGTTTTGGAGGCAATTCAGAAATAGGAATCGGCGGCCTTTTTTGCTGTTCAGCTTGATCTGACTTGTCTGAGCCGGTCTCGGTGGTAAGGATAGCCTTTTGCACGGCCTGTTCTGCAGGTTCTTCTGTTAAGGATCGTACATATATAGAAGAATCGGACACTTGCTCAACCCAGGCCAATTTCTCCCGAATCAATTCCAAAAGCGCCAGAAATAATCCAACCATCATAATGCGATTGGTTCTGGACTCGAAAATGCGTTCAAAAGTCATCGGCCCCTCAGTTTGCAAACGGTGCAGAATCTCTATCTGGTACAAATCTATAGGCGTATCGTCCTTAATACTGCTTATATCACGAACGGTACCAGTAGCTCTACATATTGTATCAAAAGCTTCCAGCAAATCCCAGATGCTCACCTGCTCAATGTCAATCTCAGGTTCTGCGTCCGGTTTTAGCTGCTCGACAATAGTGCCGGGCCGTGGAAAACGCTCTTTTTGCTCGTTAGCGGCAGCGTTCAGCAAATTGGCGGCATCTTTGAACTTTTTGTATTCAAGGAGCTGGCGGATAAGCTCTCTGCGGGGATCGGACAAATCATCATCTTGAAATTGATCTGGCTCAGCTTTCGGAAGGAGCATTGCCGATTTTATCTGCATTAACGTTGCGGCCATTACTAAAAAGTCACCTGCCAAATCAATATCAAGACTTTTGAGCAATTCAATGTAACGGATGTATTGGTTGGTTATCTTGGCGATGGGAATATCGTAGATATCCACCTCTTCCTTGCGGACAAGATACAAAAGCAAATCCAGAGGTCCTGCAAATATTTCAAGATTAACGCGATAATCAGCCAATTTATGCCCTCAGTATTATCACCTTCTCAACCCAACAGCCTGACGTGCCTTTTCGAGCGTTTCTCCGGCCACGGATTTTGCCCGCTCGGCACCGTTAGCAAGAACTTCTTTGACATAATCCATATTATTTTCAAGTTCGGCCCTTTTCTGCCGGTACGGCTTGAAATAGTCTATCATTAACTCAGCAAGGCGTTTCTTGGCCTGGCCATAGCCCAGACCACCGGCGCGATACTTATTGTCCCACTCACATAACTCATCGGAAGAGGCAACCAACTTCAAAAGGGCAAAAACATTGCATTTATCGGGATTTTTGGGCTCTTCGACCGGCACCGAATCGGTCACGATTCTCATAATCTTTTTTTTAACGCTGGTTTCCGGCTCGAATATTTCAATAGTATTTCCATAGCTCTTGCTCATTTTTCTCCCGTCGATACCCGGGACAACGGCAACAGATTCGATGATATGCTCGGTGGGTACGGTGAAAATTTCGCCGTACGCGTTGTTGAACCGGATGGCAATATCGCGAGTCACCTCGATGTGTTGTTTCTGGTCGGCACCGACGGGGACAAGGTCGCTCTGGTAAATCAGGATGTCCGCCGCCTGCAGGACCGGGTACGCGAACAGGCCGTGATTAGGACTCAAACCTTGAGCAACTTTGTCCTTGTAGCTTGTGCATCGTTGCAATAGCCCCATTGGGGTTATGCATGAGAGTAACCAGGTAAGCTCTGTAACTTCAGGCACATCCGATTGACGCCAGAAGATGGTTTTTTCGGTATCGAGGCCTAAAGCAATGTAATCCATCGCGACGCCAAGACTAAGGCCGGCAACGTCATCAGGCACCGGGTTGCTTGTAAGAGCATGATAGTCGGCGATGAAATAAAAGCAATTGTGCTGGCCCTGAAGTTTCAGGTGCTGACGCATGGCACCGAAAAAGTTCCCTATATGAAGTCTGCCCGATGGCTGTATACCCGAAAGTACCCTCAAACTAACCTCCTGATATTTAAGGCTGAATAAATTAATTTAAAAACATAAACAATAATAGCCGAAAATAACGCGATGAGCTGCGATTGTCAAGAATTTAGAATTAAGAATATAGCCTGCAGAATTGAAAATTACTAAAGAAACACTACACAAGCGTATAACCGTCCATATAGTATACACACCTTCAGCACTAAGGCACAGACCGGGCCCAGAGTTAAGCAGACAATCTCCCCGCAAAGATAAGGCACTACATCAAAGTCACTTCTGTAGAACCAGCCTTACAACTTACGATCTGCCAAGGGACTTCATGTATTTCTTCGATTTGCGAAGTCCCATTCTGGAAGCTTTCTTCTTTACCGCATCGGTTGGGCGTTTGAGTTTCGCAGCAATTTTAGCAGTGGGATTACTCGGAAAAAGCTTCTTGAGCAGACTCAACTCGCTCTTTGACCATAAACCTTTGATGAGTTTCTTTTTTGCCATCTCATATCCCTTTCGAATTAAATGGACTAATGGCTTGTCACACGCTTTATAGTATTTTAATGAGTGACGCGACAATCATCAAACCTTTTTTCACGACAAAAAAAATATTTTTCGCCTTAGTTTACCCTCCACGCAAAAAAAAAAGACACTAATGAGACGTCACTTTAATCTCAATCCGCCATCAAGTACCTGTCCCCGGGGGCTTTTCGCCCGCTCATAGAGCCGGAATGTCGCTTATTCGTTCCAGTCAGACCGGAGTAACAGGAACATATTTTCCATCATACGATCAGTTTCCCACGCTTCTTTGGCCTCCGCCCATACCGGCGGCACGGAATACCAGGTAAACGGTCACCGATGAAAGCTGGTTCAGGATTAGCGCTGCAATCGAAAAGATAGGCGTCACGATGATGTTTCTGATATGCCACCCTATGAATCCTTAACGAACCAGCCCCAGAATTTACGCTGACCAACTCTAAACTTCAATCTAAGGCACTTGAAGTACTTAATGCAACCTACGATTCACAGAAACCTGATTTCTCAGCCGAATTGATGTTACGAAAGGCATTCTACAACAAAAACTCCGCAATCCAGACTCTTAACCATTTATTTAATCGGTATATCTGCAATCCATTATTGTATCTTCCAGAATCGGACCTATAGCTATCTATAGCCTATTTTCCATCCAATGGCCGCAGATGCTTGACTATAATCTAATCGTGCCCGCAGATACATCTTCCTAATTTGCCCATTCCGCCCATGCTCTTGGGCCGCCTGAGGATTTACGTATTATCAATTTAAGACAAAATATTTCGGTCGTCCCTGTATACAGACAAATCAGCACTTTTTAAGATGATTTTTCATCTTATGATCGAATCGTTACAGATGCCGGACCAAAAGTATTGTAAGTGTCTTTGAGCAAAACGTTTGTGAATATGTATTGAAAAAACTTACAGCTTTTTCCTGAGTTTTGCCGATTCTAATTATAAGGCATCTTGAATGATAAGTGCTGGATCTTTCGGGCCTTACTATCAGAGTAGGCCATTTTTATTTGATGCCCGCATAAAGTCTTGAATTTACAGATCGGTCAGCTTGAGTAATTATGCTTGACCATCATATTGATACACATTAATATTGCCGTGATTATAAGAATTTGCGAACTGGATTGTTAACGGTGTAAAACTAATAACTTAGCTTATATAGGAGCACAGCAATGAAAACAATAAAGATACAGCTAAATGAGAATGACATTCCTCGACAATGGTATAACTTAGCGGCAGACCTGCCCACGCCTATGCTTCCCCCGCTCGGACCCGATGGAAATCCCATCTCGCCCGATATGCTAGCGCCGGTTTTTCCGATGAACCTGATCGAACAAGAGGTAAGTTCAGATCGTTGGATAGATATTCCGGAGGAAATCCTGGATATCCTTTACCGCTGGCGTCCCTCGCCTTTGCGCAGGGCAGTTTACCTTGAAAAGTATCTGGAGACACCGGCGCACATATACTACAAAGACGAGAGCGTCAGCCCCCCTGGAAGTCACAAGCCAAATACAGCCGTCGCACAGGCATGGTATAACAAACAGTTCGGTATCAAAAAATTAACTACAGAAACCGGAGCCGGTCAATGGGGCAGCGCCCTGGCCTTCGCCTGCAACCTATTGGGACTCGAATGTAAGGTCTTCATGGTCAGAATAAGTTTTGACCAAAAACCGTTCAGAAAAATGATGATGTCAACATGGGGAGCGAACTGTGTTGCAAGTCCGAGCACCGAAACAAACGCCGGAAGAAAAATTTTGGCGGAAATGCCCGATACTCCGGGCAGCCTGGGAATGGCCATAAGCGAAGCTGTCGAAGAAGCAGTTACTGACCCATCAGGTAAAACCCGCTACTCCCTCGGCAGCGTTTTAAATCATGTTTTGCTGCACCAGACAATAATCGGGCTTGAAGCAAAGAAGCAGCTCGAAATAGCCGGAGAAAAAGTACCGGACATAGTTATCGGCTGTGCCGGCGGGGGCAGTAATTTTGCCGGATTGTCATTCCCGTTTGTTGCTGACAAGATCAATGGTGCCAATATCAAGATTATCCCGGTCGAACCTACGGCATGCCCAACTATGACACGTGCTCCTTTTGCTTATGACTTTGGAGATACCGCCTGCACGACTCCGCTATTGGCAATGCACACACTCGGACATGCTTTTGTACCGCCTCCGATTCATGCCGGAGGACTGCGGTACCACGGCATGGCACCGCTGGTTTGCCAGGCTATAGTAGAAGGCCTTCTGGAGCCAAGAGCATACCATCAGTTGAAGTCCTACGCTGCTGCCATAACATGGGCCAGAACGGAAGGTTTCATCCCTGCTCCCGAAACCAGTCAGGCGATTGCAGCGGTTATTGAAGAAGCGGAAAAAGCGAAGGAAGAAGGCAAAGAAAAGGTAATACTGTTCAACTATAGTGGGCATGGCCTGATGGACCTTCTTGGCTATGATGCGTATTTATCCGGAAAGCTTACAGATTATGAACTGCCGGAAGAAGAACTGCAGAAATATCTAAAAGATATAGAGAGTCTGCCAAAAGCGGAAATGAGAAAAACCGGGAAGTGGTAAAATTATCGGTTTTTTCTGTTGACTCTTGACTTTATTTAAGACAATTTATGGAAATTAGCGTTGTAAAAATAAGGTAATGTTTTAAGGAGAAGACAATGGGAAGGACAATTTTAGTGACTGCTGTATTTTTGCTGGCCGTTGTAGGCATGGCACAAGCCCAGAACTCGGAACTGCACGGGTCGGTCGACTTGACCTATCAGAGTAAATATATCTGGCGAGGCTTCGATGTTTACAACGACAAGAGCGCCGTGCAGCCCAGTCTCGACCTGGACCTGTTCGGCACGGGCCTTGGAGTCAACATCATGGGCCACAGGGCCAATTCGAGCGGATATGAAGCTGCCGAACGCTGGGACTATACTTTGTACTATCAAAACATGGTGCTCCCGGATGAAGCTTATGCTTTAATGTACAGGCTCGGGTGGGTTTACTACAATTTTCCGCAAGGAAACTCGTCAGATGCCGATTTACAGGAAATCCATACTGTTCTTTCCTTTCCAAAGGTGATTCCTGGTGGTCTCGTTCCGAGTTACGTTCTTGTGAAGCTCTGGCCGAGCAGCAGCGGGTCTTTTGTCGCCAGCAATTTTGACCTGAGTACTGGGCAGCCAAGCAAGGGCTCGGCATCCGGCTTTGCGCATATCTTTATGCTGGATTATCCCCTGACGGTAGGTGGTATCCTTCCTGACACTCCTGAGCAGGTCTTGAATCTTCACGCAGAGTTTGTCTACAACGATGGTGTTGGTCCGGCCGGCCAGGATGTCGACCATGATTGGTCGAACGCGGTCTTAGGGATATCAACAGGCTTCGACTTATTAGAGGATCTCGTCCTGACTCCCGGAATTTATCACCAGATCTCAATGGATAGTTCAGTAAATGACCAAAACGAGACCTGGGCCAACTTAAGTTTGACGTACAGATTCTAAAACGATTCGGAATATATTGGCTGAATCTCCAAAAAGGCTGGTCCCTAATACCAGCCTTTTTCCATTTTATTCGAAACAGTATCTCGATCAGCTAAAATGCTAACGCTAATCAACACAAACAGGATGGCTCCCCTTATTGGGCCGATCGGGATAGACTATGTCGCCGCTTCAGCCGAAAAGGCGGGTATAGATGTCGAAGTCATTGACCTCGGTTTAGCCGACCAGCCAGAAAAGGTCTTGACGGATTACTTTTCCACCCGAGAGCCTGAATTGGTCGGACTTTCTTTTCGAAATGCCGATGATTGTTTTTGGCCCAGTGCGGACTGGTTTGTTCCCGGATTGAAAGATACGATTAAAACTATCCGTGCTATGACCAAGGCTCCGATCGTCATCGGCGGTGTTGGATTCTCAATATTTGCCAAGTCAATTGTTGAGTACACCGGAGCCGACTTTGGCATATTAGGCGATGGGGAGACGGCAATAACGGCGCTGATTCGTCAGTTGCAGGCAGCAAGAAAATTTGAAGATGTCCCTGGTCTTATATGGCAGGAAAATAACAGGATCCACAATAATCCGCCATCCTGGCCAGATTCGATTTCATTAGGTACTGCCCGCAATTTCATTGACAATCCAGGCTATTTTAAGCGGGGTGGACAATGCGGACTGGAAACTAAACGCGGCTGCAATCGGCACTGCATATACTGTGCCGATCCGTTGTCAAAAGGAACAATGCTACGACTGCGAAATCCATCAGAAGTCGCTGACGAAGTCGAGTCATTGTTATCGCAGGGAATCGACGTATTGCATCTTTGCGACTCCGAGTTCAACGTGCCCCGAAACCACGCTTATGCGATCTGTGAGGAATTCAACAGGCGCTCTCTGGGCGACAAGGTTCGGTGGTATGCCTATCTGTCACCTACACCATTTGATGCCGATCTGGCCAAGGTGATGGCTCAGGCCGGATGCGTCGGAATAGACTTCACGGGAGATTCAGGCTCTGAATCAATGCTCCGGACGTACCGCCAGCAGCACAATAAAGAGGACATTGCCACAGCAGTCAAACTCTGCCGACTGAACAAAATCGCCGTCATGATAGATCTCATGCTGGGCGGACCGGGCGAAACTCCACAAACAGTACGAGAAACAATCGACTACATAAAGAAGATTGGTCCCGATTGTGCCGGTGCGGCACTCGGCATACGCGTTTATCCCGGCACGGCTATGGAACAAATCGTCGCCGAAGAACTCCGGGACCCAACGAATAGCAACATCCGCCGAAAATACAGCGGGCCAATAAATCTGCTCAAGCCGACCTTTTACATCTCCGAAGCCCTGGGCGAGCAGCCGGCGGAGTTGATAAGGGACTTAATTGCCGGCGACCGAAGATTCTTCGAGCCTGCCGTCGAGACTCTCAATCAAGCAACAGAGAGCAGTGATGCCGCTAACTACAACTACAATGAGAACTTATTGCTGACACAGGCAATTCGGGAAGGCGCACGGGGCGCATACTGGGACATCTTAAGACAACTGCGAAACAAATGATCGCACACACTGAAAAGACAGGTGACAGCCAGGCGGATCTTATCTTGAAGAACAATTACACGGAAGTCGAGGCGGATTGGAAAAAAACCTTCAACGCGTCCAGAGATTTCCCGGGAGAATGGACACTTCTTCGCGGCAGCGGAAGCTGTGGGATAAGTCGCCCAGGGAATCTGCCGGGAAAGTCTAAATAGATTCTGAAATAAAAGCTTGCACATGTTCCGTGCAGTACGTAATATGACAATTGGTTTGGCTGCAAGGTAACAGGAACAGCTCGTGAACAGTTCTTACTTTTGTAACGCAAAATGTGCTGTTGTCAATTAACGAAAACGGTATTTAGGGAGATTATGTTATGAAAAAGTGGAATGTAGTTGTTTTAGTTGTTGCGTGTGTGGTTTTGGCTGCGGGACTTTCAAGCTGTCGCCGATCAGAGGACCAGGAGAAGAAGGAGGAGCAGAAGGTAGTTGAGTTGTCCTATAGTATCTTTTTCCCGCCCTCACACATCCAGTGTAAGACTGCCGAGGCCTGGGCTGCTGAGATCGAGAAGCGCACCGACGGCAAGGTGAAGGTCATCGTCTATCCGGCGGGTACCCTGACCAAGGCGCCTCAGTGCTATGACGGTGTGGTTAACGGTCTGTCGGACATCGGCATGAGTTGCTTCGCCTATACACGCGGGCGCTTTGGCCTGCTGGAAGGCATCGACTTGCCCCTGGGCTATCCAAGCGGTCTTGTCGCTACCCGCGTCGCCACTGAAATGGTCCTAAAATACAAACCCAAGGAGGTCTCGGACGTGCATGTGTTGTATATTCATGCACACGGGCCCGGGATTCTTGCTTCCCGAAAACCCGTCCGTGAACTGAAGGATCTGGCCGGCATGAAGGTACGAGCGACCGGCTTGTCTTCCAAAATTGTACAAAGTCTCGGCGGCACACCCGTCGCGATGAGTCAACCCGAAACCTACGAAGCCCTGCAGAAAGGCGTTGTTGAAGCAACCTTCTGTCCGGTAGAAACACTCAAAGGTTGGAAGCAAGGCGAGGTCATCAACTCCATTACCGATACATCCGTAATCGGTTATACCACAGCCATGTTCGTTGTGATGAACAAGAGCGCCTGGGATCGCCTCAGCCCTGAGTTGCAGGAAATAGTCACGCAAGTGAGCAATGAATGGGTCGACAAACACGGCCAGGCGTGGGACCAGGCCGACAAGGAAGGTATGGCTTTCATCAATAAGCTTGAACGCGAGGTGATCAAGCTTTCCGAAGAGGAGAAACAGCAGTGGAAAGACGCAGTAAAGCCGATTCTTGATGAATATATCACCAAGACGACCGAGCAGGGCCTGCCCGGCAAGGAATTCCTCGCTGATGTAAAAAGCCTGATTGAGGAACTATCAACGAAAGCAGAATAGTAGATGAAACAATCGACAGGTCTCAGTGGGGCAAGCGGGGCTGTCTTTAACGTATACTCGCGGATGCTTTGTCTCATTGTGCATATCCTTGTTGTGTTGGCCGGTTTGGGTGTATTGACGATGGTCGCCGTGACTTGTATAGAC
>Ga0307427_1001747_pt1 | contig 10903 bp, 7 predicted proteins | sample SalMarWE160190MG_FD_202162 | JGI IMG/M metagenome (GOLD analysis project Ga0307427, IMG submission 202162) | Salt marsh sediment microbial communities from the Plum Island Ecosystem LTER, Massachusetts, United States - WE1603-190 | ecosystem: Environmental > Aquatic > Marine > Intertidal zone >... | reverse complement strand
AATTCAACAATAAACTGCTGACAACATGCTATAAATACCATCTGGTCAACAATGCGAAATTTATAGGGGTGCCTGGAAAAAGTGTCTGAACACTTGACAATTTTCTAACATATCAAGAATTTAGGATTTTGGATTTAGGGATTAGGATTTGGAAAAAAATAGCAAAAAAATCCTTTTAAATCTGTGTTAATCCGTAGCAATATTTTAGTTAAGAAGTTAGGAGGTTGGGAAGTTGGGGGTTAAAAACAACAAAAATCCTGTTGATCCTTTTATAATCTGCGTCCAATTATTGGGTGGGGTGTGGCTCTGTGTTCTCTGTGTGTTTTTTGTTTCTCTGCCTGCCCTGCCTGTCCCGTAAAGAAGAATGACTGTATCCGGGGTAGGAAGGAACGACCGTACCAGGGTGTCCTCTGTGGCTTTGTGTGAGATTAATTTGGTATTGTTGGGGTGGAAGTTTCCAAACAAACATATCTAGTTTTTGTGTTGGGTGTGGTGGGGCTCTGCGTTCTCTGTGTTTCTGCGGTAAATCAATACTTAAACAACGTATTCAAAAAAGTATACTTATCCAAAAGACCTAAACTTCCCTTAACAGCAGTTTTCTCTGAATATTCTATATTACCATCTTTCGGTACATTTTCCCCTGAGATCAGAAAAGGAACCGGGGTTCTGGTATGTTTTCGTAATTTTACCGGTACGGGATGATCCGGAAGAACTCCGATAGTAACATCATTACCGATTTCACTTAAAACAGGTCTAACCAATCTTTTATCAAATGCCTCGATTGCTTTTATTTTCAAATCAAGGTCTCCCATATGAGAACATTCATCGATCGCTTCAAGATGCAGATAAACAAAATCATTACGCTTTAAAGCATCCAGAGCAGCCTCAACCTTATTCTCATAATTGGTATCAATAAAACCGGTTGCGCCGTTAGGTTTGATGGCTTCCATCTTTGTTAATTTTCCAAGACCGAGTATCACACCCACAGCTGAAATCACCGCACCTTTTTTATGATATTTTTCTTCAAATAATTCCAGATGAGGTTTCCTACCCGGACTCCACAGCCAGATACAGTTGGCTGGTCTTTTATTATTTTTCATAAGGTTTATATTCGGGGAAGCGTTTCCTAAAATTCTAATACTATCATCAATCAATTCATTAATAACTTTAGCAGTTACTTTACCTTTATCATTCTGCGCATACGGCAAAATATCTTTCCATTTCTTACCCTGATTTGAATCCGGCTTATGATATCCTATTTTATCGGAAAATTCCTCTCCTCTAAGAATCAAAAGATTTCTGTAACTAACACCCGGATAAAAAATTATTTTTTCATTGCCCAGTTCTTTATTCAATAAACTTATCAAATCATCCGCGCTTTTCTGGTCAATCTGACCCGCGGCGTAATCCTCCAATATCCCATCCCTGATTGTTATAAGATTGCACCGGAAGGCTATTTCATCTTCTTTCAATTCTATATTTTTGCTAGCAGCTTCAATCGGACCTCTTCCGCAATAGTTTTTCGCGAGGTCGTACCCCAAAACCGATAGGTTCGCGGCATCACTGGAAGACGGAAAAGGCTCCGGTATGGTAAGAAGAGTCCCCTGTGCTCCGTTTTTTGCGAGAGAATCAAGAGACGGCGTATTCGCAACCTCAAGAGGCGTCTTTCCTTTTAATTCGGAAACTGGCTCATCCGCCATTCCATCCGCTAAGAACACTAAATATTTCATGATTTTACCATTTACAAGTTATATACGATTAATACGTTGTCAACACCCCATCACCACACAAACAGGAACCACAAGATTTCACAGACTTACACAAGATTTTTATCTCACCGCAAAGGCGCAGAGCACGCAGAGAAAAAAGAAAAAATGCGTTGTTTTACCTCACCCAACCCTATTATTTTTTTTAACTTATTCAACGGTATAAAGATAAGCAGTAAAAAGAAAAATAGTTTGCAATAACAAAAAAAAACTAAAAAATAAAAAACAATTAAATCTAAAATCTTTGCGTTCTTTGCGTCTCTGCGGTAAAAAATCTTTTAAACTTTCTTCTTACTCAACAAAACCCCATCTTCCCTAATGTTAAGTTTGTATTTATCGCCTTTCTTATTTTCAGCTTCAACATTATATATAACCTTCCCGCCTTCATTTTCCGGAGCCACGACAACGGAAGCTGTTTTATTTTACCCCTAAAAATAGTATTCAATATTCAGTTCCATTTTTAATTTTGATATCTTAGAAGCAAACTCTGACCTTGCAGTGCCAAACATTCCCACCAATTTCAAATTAAAGCTGAAATTATCAAAACGTTTATAATTGAAATCCAATCCGCCTAAAAAGCTTTTATCTTCAGCATTTATCAAAGTATATAAGGATGACGTAAAATAGAGTAAATTAAATGGCTCAGGATACTGCACTTTAAAATAAATATAGTGTTTCATCAGAAACTGTTTACCCAGATTTTCAAACCATAGTGTACGTATGCGGCTTATGCTCTCTAATTCCTGATTTGTAAGTGTATTATAAACAGCCGAATACCACTGATTCATTTCTTCCTGATTTAATCCTTCGCCGTTAAATATGTACTCAAGATAAAAAGTTGCGTCAAACGGAGTCAAATACCGCGTACCAACAACAGATTGAATAATATCCTTCTCTTCTACAAAACCTAACAAAGTATCAGAACCGATAATTGATTTAGACGTCTGAGGAAGGTATGATAACTCACCATGAATTTCCCAGTTAGTAAGGATATTATAAGCAGCTGCAAATCCAGCCTTAAAATCGAAATCTTGAGCGACATTAAAAAAAATGTCGAAATCAGTGTCAAAGATAAGAAAATAGGAATGATTTAAGAGCCAGTGATTATCTCCGCCGGCATAATCATCATTGATTTCTCTATATACTGGTATAAGTACTACTTCATGAGAATAATTTTTCAGTATTGGAGAAGAAATGCTTTTGTTATACTGAATAGCCGTAGAATAGTATCCTTCCAAAGATGCATCAATATCATTTACGTCTTTGGGTCTACTCGCATATGAAACAGGGTTGTAGCTATAACCTTTACCCCACTTATACAATTTTTTACCCGCAAGGATATTCCAGTTTAAATTAAATTCATACTTCCCATATCCTTCCAAAAGGGCTGCTCTAAAATTCCATTTGTTTTCAGGATGATTATATTCAATTCTCAAATCCACGGCACCAAAAAGCAATATCTTATTCTTCTCGAATTTGGCGGATGGAGTTGTGATTAATAGGCAGTTATCCAATACCTCCGGTGGCTTTTCGTTTTCGTAATATTTTAATTTCCATGCGAAGCTTTGCTTTTGAGGAATTGTTAACGATGGGCGGAATTCAATCGTGCCGGAATATTCAAAAGGCTTCTTCTCAAATTCCGATATATCAAATTCATATTCATCGGCAAATATTACAAGTTGAAGGAGTGAAATTGTCCAAAATATTCTTCCAATAATCACCATCGCTATTTTCTTAAGTCCGGTATTCTTTCCATATACTGTATTGTAAATACTTCATCGGGAAAAACACGGATATTCATATTCGCATAGATCATAACAGACTTATACCCTTTATGCAGAGGACTGTCGGTTTCTATAATTGCTGGTCTTTTTATACCTTTTCCCAGCGATTTCAGGTCTTTAAAATAAAGGGTTTTTATCAACATATCTGATGCTGTGTAGCATTCGATTTTAGTTGGTACCGTGTTTTTATTGTCGACAGTAACAATAAGCTTGTCGTAGGCGACAGTACCGGTTTTGGCTTTCAATGTCATTATATCAGCATTTTTTGATTTTTCTAATTTGGTGCAATTATACTCTTCGTTGTAATCCAATCGCATTATGTCAGAATTATTGAAAATTCCGCCAGTAACTGATTGCATGCTGGTAACACGGACAGGCTTACCAACATTGGGAATGTAAAGCCACATATTATCACTAAGCCTGAGTGTAGACCTTCCCACTTCTGTCTTTGGTGATAAAAAAGTAGTAACCATTTTATCATTTCCTTTTTTTGCCGTGAAAAGAACAAATTCTTTTTTCTTACCATCAGGTTCGATGTTAATAAGTTTTCGATATGATTCAAAGGACACCGGTGTCAAATTACGGTCAATCTTTTTCAGTAACTCGTTTCCTTCAACATCGATTGAATCATTTTGACCAAAAGATATTGAAGCATATACTAAGATAATTGCAAAGAAGTATTTCTTAATTTTGTTCATAATTTGCCTCCTGAAATTTGATAATGTTATCCGTGGCGCAGTGATTCAATCGGATTCATCCGGGATGCTTTTATTGCCGGTTGCAAAGATGCAATGACTGCAACAACCGTTGATATTGCAGTAATAAATAACATCTGCTTGAAAGGTATTGACGGGTCTAATAGAATATTTTCATTTCTTCCAAAGGCGATAGTGAAATGACTGAATTTAACAATGATTATTACAAATACGCCGATTATTGAACCAACAGCCGAACCAAAGAAACCAAGAAACAGACCTTCCAAAAGAAACATGGTGCGGATTTTGTCCGGCAATGTACCAATAGCAGCGAGTGTCCCAATCTCTTTCATTCTCTCGTAAACAGCCATAATCATTACATTGAGAATGCTTATGAGAACAATTGCTATTAATAAAACGTTAATGAATAAAGCCATCAAATCAATCATTTGTGCAATATTGTAAAAAGGTGAAAGTTTTTCCCAGGTATGGACCTCAAAAAGAGGCATATCCTGTTTGTTTTTCATAGTTGACAATTTTTGTGAAATGATTCCAAACACTTTCTCGAGTGAACCAATTGTTTTTAAACGGAGAGCAATTTCACTATATTGTGGTTCAGACATACGAAGTACCGTTTTGGCATCATCAATATGTATATAGCCATATTTTCCGGTAGGCCCGACTACCGACTCTATTATGCCAGATATTTTTAAGTTTTGCCCATTAACAGAACCATCTGCATTATTGACAATAAGTACAATGTCCTGACCAACTTTTAACCCCATACCTTTCGTTACAAGCTCAGGAAGAAGTATTTCTCCTTTTTCCAGCATTTTACCTTCTTTTATACGAGAAGTTAACAGCGGTGTCACGATAGCTTCATCATTAGGATTAATTCCGGCAATTTTGACATTAGTTGTTTCCAGGTAATTACTGAGCATCCCTCCCATGAGGATTCTTTTAGAGTAAGCTTCCACCTGTGGGATACCTTTCAAAATTTCATCAATTCTTTTCATCTGTTTTTCACTTATTACTTTATTGAGTGGAAGATTGTCTAGCGAACTCACATATCCCTTGGTATGGATTTGTAAATGACCAAGCATAGAATCAGTAATCTGCCCAATCATCATATTTTTAAATGCCCCCGAAAGAGCGGAGAATAGAAGCACCGCAATAACACCGACACTGATAATGGCAACAGTAAGCAGGGTTCTGCGTCTTTGGCGTGATAAATTCCTGAATGCGATTTTTATTAGATTACCCATGAGTAACCTTCTCGCTTTTTTGAATAACACCATCTTCGATTGTATGAATTACATCTGCCTCCCCAACAATTTTCGTGTCATGAGTTGAAAAAACAAAGGTAACTCCACTCTCGTCACGCATTTTTTTCATAAGGTTAATAACCATAAATGCGGTATCGTGATCAAGGTTTGCAGTTGGCTCATCTGCAAGAACAATTCGAGGTGAGGTAGTTAGAGCCCGCGCAACTGCGATCCGTTGTTTTTGCCCACCAGAAAGTTGGCTTGGGTATTTATCTTTATGTTCAAGCATGTCAACCTTCTTTAGAAGCGATTCAACAATCTCTTTTCGCTTTATTTTCGGAGTCTCTTTAACCATTAACAATGGATATTCAACATTTTCATAAACGGTAAGTACAGAAATTAGATTAAAATCCTGAAAAATAAATCCTATGTTTTCCCCTCTAAACTTAGCTCTTTCTCTGTTCTTTAGTACTGCAGGATCAGATCCGGCAATCATCAAAGTACCGCCTGATGCGGTATCCAATGCACCAATAAGGTTTAGAAGTGTAGTTTTGCCGCTTCCTGATGGACCGATAAAAGAAACAAATGTCCCTTCTTCTATTTCGACATTTATATCTTTTAATGCGGGAACATCAACTTCGCCAAGTTTATAGGTTTTACTAACATGTTTTAGATCAATAACCGTTTCCATTCGATCTCCTATTTAAAAGATTTACACCTATTGCAATTTGGTATATATTAATTCCTCCCCAACATAGACGTTGGGCATTCAAGACGGGTGAGTTTTTTTCTTCATTCTTTTCTTTCTTTCATGCCAATTCTGTTTATGTCTCAAGTTGGTCATTATTATTTTGCCCAACGCTTGTATATAACCACCTACTTTGAAGAATTCTTTCTTATTTCAAGATAAATATAAAGATTTTTAAAGTCTTGTCAAGAAAAAAGATACTCCTGTTATTCGCTTACCGTTTCATAGCAAAAATAAATTTGACCGCAGAGAACGCCCCGATACAGTCATTCCCTGTTAAATATCGCTTCGCATTTCACAGGGTAAACTTCCTTACGGGGCAAGCAGGGCAGGCAGATTAACACAAGATTTTTGTTTGTTTTAACTAAATCCCAACCCCAAAATCCTAAATCCTAACTTTACCACAGAGAACGCAGAGAAAAACAAAACACACAGAGAGCACAGAGAACACAGAAAAAAAACAAAAAATATATTTTCGTTTGTTTAAAACCCAACCCAACAAACCCAATGAACTCTACAAACTCAATAAACTAAAATTCACACAATAGTCTTTAATAATTCTTTTGATTTTATTGTTTCTTTCATGAGAAAGGAGATTTTGTAATCCTATTGTAAATTCATTTGTACTTTTTTGACCTAACAATTTATCCATATTTCAATTTTTATGCGAACAATTCTTGCTAACGTTTTCGGCTATACCCAGTAAGGGATTTCATAGCACTTCCGTTCCAATTTACTATTAATTTTCAATACTTGCATTTCCGTTCAATTTTGCACTGAAACCCTCATTACGTATAGGTTTTTATTATGCTTCGTATTCTTTTATCAATATTTCGTTTATTTTATCTATATACATATTGTTTTCTTTATTGTTAATTTCCGATGTTCTATACTTTCCATATAAATCTAATATTATTTCTTTTTTTCCTTGTTTTAATATCGATAAATTCAACATTAAAGCATTGTTTAAATCATTTGGTTCAAATTTTTTCAAGCCATCTCCATATTCTCGTCTGTTATCATTAAATATTTGCTTTGCAACATCGGTTAACAAATAAGCAAATAGCAAATCTATTCTAATTTTATTAAACAAATTATTAACGGGATATATGCAATGAAAAGTTGTTAAATTACTAATTCCTGCTTCATTACGAATAAATTTTATTCCGTTTCGGTTAAATACACCTACCCAGATTGGTGATGGTGGTCTGTTTTCAAGAGAATACCAAGGGGTTCTTTTTGATGTTAAATATTTTTTATTGATGTATGTCTGTTCCCCAATGCTGATATAATTTAAAACATTTTTATCTGTTGGTTTTTTTACTGCATTAAACAAATAGATATTAGCATTTCCATTTTTAAGTCTATTAAAATCTTTTTCAGTAAAAAAAGGTTTATTTACATCTTTTGATTTTGTTATACACCGTAATAAGAAATTTTCTTTAATAAAATGTTTGTTTGCTTTTTCGATGTCAAACGTAAAATAATCATTCGCACCTGTTGCAATTCCCCTAACTACTTTGGCTACATTGTTAAAAGGAATTAAATTTTTATACTTTTGGCTTTGTTGCTTTTGGTAATATGTTCTCCATTTAATATTAGGATTTATATCTTTTTCATTTATAGATGTTTTTCCGATAGTATTAGGGTAGCCATTTATTATGTTTGATATTTCGTTTAGTTGCTCAGTATTATTAATTGTGGAAAAGTGAACTTTATTATAATTGTTATCTTTTGCCAATAAAATAATAGCACTTGTGGTCAACGCATCATCAAAAACATTTTCTTTAAAGTCAAAGATGATAATATGTCTTAATGTGTTTGATTTTAACAAATAATCTTTAACATATTTTCCATAATTCGAATTGAGAAATTCAGAAGGAATTATGTATGCTGAACGTCCATTTTCGTTGAGTTGGTATATAGATTTTAAAAGAAATAGAGTATAAATATTTGTAAAACCACTTAAATTTATTTTCAATTTTGCTTTAATTTCTTCTACTGTTTTCTTGTTCTGATAGTCGTGAAATTTGAAATAGGGGGGATTACAGATTATTGCATCATATTTATTGTTCCAATCATTGAAAAGATAATCTTCTAACAACAAATTAACATTTGGAAAATTATTGAAATTTTGTTTTGCTGATTCAAAGATTACTGGATCAACATCAAAACCTGTAATCTGAATGTCTTTTTTTCTATTTAAGAATAATCTTGAAAAAACACCAAGACCAAATGCTGGTTCAAGCAAAGTTGTTAATTCGCTATTCCCTAAAAGCCAATCAACCATCATTTGAGCAATTGGTTCAGGTGTGAAAAATTGTGCAAATTTTTTACGATGGGACAAACTAACTTTTTTTGTATATGTTTTTTCTGAAATCATTTTAAAAGTCTTCAATTTTTAAGAGTGCTTTCAAATTCTCAATATCTAAATATGCTGTACCTTTCTCAAAAGTTACATAGAAAAGTAGTCTCCCTCGCCCCATTTCTCGTCTAACGCTATTATGTTCAGGTTCAATTATTTTATAGGCAATTTGTGTGGTTTTGCGAGTGTTTATTTTTATTGTTGTTTTATTCTGATTTTTAATATCTTCACTTATTTCGTAGTATTCGCCTTCTTTTTCAGGGTCTGTTATAAGCGATAATATGTTGTTAAAAGAAATACCATAAGACTTATCAAAGAATACTTGAAAATAGTAATGTGGAACATCGAACCTTTCAATCCACTTGTGAACGACTTTCATATCTTCTACTTTTGGGGTAATACTCAAATAATCTCTTTTTTGAACAATTGTTATAGTATCTTTTAACTCTTTGAAAAGTAATGATAATTCCGCTAATCTTTCTGTCGCTTTCCAACTTGGTCTTCTGAAACTTACAGCATAAATGGTGTTTTCGTTTATGCCATTCAAAATATCAATAAAATGCTTTTTCTTTGGATGTTGTAGAATATCTATGTATTCAGAAAGAATTCTATTTTTAACTTCAATTGCTTTATCAAGATGCAATATTGTTCTGTTTTGCATTTCTTCTTCGTATTTATCAATAAGAAATGCGCTGGAACGAATTTCTAATCCTGCAATTGCTTTTCTAACATAATTTTCAATTTTGGAATGTTCGATTTTGCTAATATCATAGCCGAGTTCAGAGATAAAATCTTGTTTCTTAAAAACTAACAAATCAGGTCGTTTTCCAATGGTATCTAATTCATCTTGAAACTCATTATAAAATCGGTCAAAACCTTCTTCACCTGCAATTAAATCATCGGATTTCCCGTATCTTACAGCAATGTAGTTATCTGATGTTTCATTTATTGCCCTAAAAATTAAATCTTCTGCCCAATCACCTTGCTCCTTATTTGTTATGAAATTAGAAGATGCTTGTGTTGGTGGTGAAGTTCTATCACGGGGTTGTGAAAAATCAACAATTGCAGCAGGTATTAATTTTGTTAATTCTCTTATTTCGTCAAAGTATGTCATATTAAATCCTTTTTTCTTTTCTTATAAAAAAAGTTTATTTTTTTATAATATAATTTGTTCAAAATATGAAGCATAACGGTCGTATATATCCAATATTAGACATATACCTACCTCCACATTTTTTATGAAGTCTATTTTTCAAATTTAAATTGTCCAAGGGCATCATAATTTTTCCAAAAGTTATATAATAAATATAAATATTTCCACAGTCTTGTCAAGGAAAAATATACTCCCCCCCTTCTCTTTAATAATAGCCACTGATTTTCACTGATAGTCACGGATTGCCACTCACATCCCCCAATATTTTTTCATTTTTAAACAACAAAACAAATATTTTAAATCAGTGTAAATCTGTGTTAATCTGTGGTTAATTATTTAGTGATGTAGGGTGTGGTTTCGTGTTCCCTGTGGTTAAATTTTGCAATATTTTCAGTTCTTCTTCTTACTCAACAAAACCCCATCTTCCCGAATTTTAAGTTTGTATTTATCCCCTTTCCCATTTTCAGCTTCAATATTATATATAACTTTTCCGCCTTTCTCTTCCTTTCGAATTACATTGTCCACTAAAACACCAAGTATCGCCGGAGGTATTCCAAGTTCTTTTTTTATTTTTTCAATTACCACAGCAGGAAGATCCGAAAGCAAAATCGGAGGGGTATCAATTCCAAGTTTTACGGCTATTTCCTCCCCCGAAGGATTGGACGGAGCCTCCACATTAAAACTATCTAAAGGGGTAAAATCTTTCTTTTCAATATGAACCACACCCGGACTTCCGGTTATCATAAAATCACTAACCTGATCTATTATTATATCATAATCTCTAATAGTTGTTCTCTCCGCATAAAAGCGGTTCACTACCGCGCCTTCAATATCGTACAAAATCATTGCAGGGCGCGGGTCTTCTTTTTCGAAATCAACGGAAACATTACGTATTTTCAATCCTTTGATATAACGACAATAAAGACCGTAAACGGGTCTGAGTCCGTATTTTTCCGCGCGGTAATCGTCTATTCTCGGAAGTTCAATTTTAGCGGGATCCTCATTGAATCCAAGGTAAGACAGACTTCCTCCCTTGTAAGTTATTCTCATATTTTCAAGGACAATATTCTCAAGCAGCTTCCCGGGTTTACCCATAATCGTACTTGCAAATTTCCTTCCGCTTTTGT
>Ga0307427_1001743_pt1 | contig 10922 bp, 12 predicted proteins | sample SalMarWE160190MG_FD_202162 | JGI IMG/M metagenome (GOLD analysis project Ga0307427, IMG submission 202162) | Salt marsh sediment microbial communities from the Plum Island Ecosystem LTER, Massachusetts, United States - WE1603-190 | ecosystem: Environmental > Aquatic > Marine > Intertidal zone >... | reverse complement strand
CGCTAATCTTGACTCACCCTTATAAAAAAATGGAAAATATACCATATCATCAAATTTATATTCCTCTCCTATTGGTTTAAACCAGGACTCATCATAGAATGTTTCTCCACAATAATCTACCTCTATATGATGTTTTTTTTCAGAACCATTTGTTTTCACTTCTCCAACAAGTAAGCTTCCTTTTTTACCACACCTCTTATAAAAAATCGCCAGTGCTAATGCTGCTTTCTGCTTACAATCCCCAACCCCTTCATCAAGAGTTTCCTGAGGAAAAAGACATCTTCCATCATGTTCTTCATATTGTATATTTTTATTGCTCCCCCATATCCAATCTTCAACTTCCTTGGCAGTATCAACTTCTTTAGAAATTTTGCTGTCATCTATTTCATACCAATTATAATTATAATTAGGTTGAGTATTCAAAAAGAAAAGCAAACCTATTCCTGCCAACCCTAACCGGTTCAATTTTCCAATTTTTTTTAATTTCATTCTAATTTAATAATAAAATTCTTTATAAGCATCATTGCGATGGATGATTGTCTTAATCTTTGGAACTCCTTTAACTGTTACTGTTATAACGATATTTCCATTTATAATTTCACATTTTTCAATATCATCTTCCAAGGACTTTGAATTCTTTTTTTTTAAATAGTCTTCAGAGGGCTTTTTATATTCTGGAACATCCATTTTTCTATTTTCTTTCAAATTATTTAATTAAAATCCTTTCAGAATTCTTCATAGTCCAATAAAATTCAAGAACCAAGAAGAATTCCTGATTTAAAGGACTAAAGTTGAAGCTAAAATAATACATACAGTGAAATTTTTTCTGTACCACATTTCAGCTTTCATAGTCAAAAAAAGAAGTACTTATAATTTATATAATTTTCTATTTACTAGAATAAAATTAATTTAATTGGGATTTCAAATTCTCTCTAAATTTTTCCAAATCTTCAGTTTTAACTCGTGCACCAACAGCATCTTCATGACCTCCCCCACTAGAATCTTCTAAATTCTCAATAGATTTTAATAAAATATCTCTAATTCCCTTCCCCCTAGCAGAAATATTTGCTCTAGTTCCAAAAAGATAAACAATAACAATAAATTTATCAGGAAACCTATGACTTAATTCATTAGACAAACTTCCACTCATACTAGATTCCCCCCCATAACTAAAAAACAAAAGATTCTTTGAATTTTTTTCTTCAACTAATGCTTTACTTAATAATTTCTGGTATTTGTTATTTATCTCAGAAAATTTTTTATGCATTAAAAAATTCTTAGGAGTCTCTTCTAAAATCTCATAAGGTGTTTCAACATCTCTCAAAAATTTCATCATATGAACAACATTAGTCATTGTATCTTTCAATCCAAAACCAACAAGTTTTGAAATCTTTCCAATTTGAGAATTATAAAGAATATCAAATGCAGAAGAAGTAGTACCATATTTTATTTTAGATCTAGAATCAAAAGCTAAATCAGGGTAATTTTTTTTGAAATTTTTGTAAAATTTAGGAACAAACTTATCTGAAATACACCCCACAACTGCTAACCATAAATCCTCTTTCTTTTTAGTTATTTGATAACAAAGAGCTGTAACAGGTTCATTATTTTTAGATTTATTAAAAAGAGGATTATAATAATTAACAAATTTTGGGATGTCCTTTTTATCAATTTTATGGTGGTCTATCCAAACAACAGGAAGATTAATTTGTTCAACTTCTTTCCAAAATTCTTCAGAAACAACTGGCTTGTCTAAAATAAAAATATAATCTGCTTTTAATTCCTCAACTTTTCTAAAATAATCAACAGTTAATGCAGGAAATGATTTTATTGCCACACCTTTTCCTTTTTTAATATATCTTTGCAACAAAAGAAAACTACAAAGTCCATCAGGATCATTGTCAAAAAAAAACAAAGGATTCTGAGCTTTATCTAAATGTTCTCTAATTTCTTTTACTTGTTTTTGAATTAACATATTTAAAAGGGAAACAATCAATATATAAGCTTTATGAAATCTATAATTAAAACTTCTTTCAAACAAGTATTTTTTCTTTTAGATTCTCTAAAGATTTCATTAACAAATTAACAGCATCTTCATTTTTAAAAATTTTTATTAAATAATCTTTATCTGCTTCAAAAATTTTATCTAAAGTTTTAAAATGATTTATTAAAAAGTTAACATCTTTTTCAGATAAATTAGTTTTACTCAAAATTCTTATACCCCTTGGAGAAATTGACTTGTCATGAAGTTCCTCGAAAAGAATCATTAAAAGATTTGAAGTTTCGACTAAAGAATCAAAGTCTACATTTCTAAGAATTGTATCTACTTTAAAATATTTTGATTTAAAATAATCCTTAAAAATCATCTCTCTTTCTTTGTTCAAATTTTTTGTTAATTCTTTAAGTCTCATACTTACAATATTTCCTTCTTTACCTAATTCAATTAAATATCTTCTAACTATTTCTGAAATTCTTCTTATCATCTCCATTCTTTGCAAAACTTTGCAGACATCACTTATTGTAACTAAATTATTTATCTCTAAAATATTAAGATTGATTATTAAATCATTAAAAATCTCTTTTTGTTTTTCTAAAATCTGCAAAGTCTCTGCAGCTCTTCTTAAAACTTCTGAACTTTTTTCTAATTCGTGTTTTACCTTTCCATAATAAATTGTAATTCTTTTTTTTCTTTCAGAAACAGCAATAGTAATTGTTTTTATTTGTTTGGCAGTTCTTTCAGCAGCCTTGTGTCTTGTTCCTGTTTCTTTTGTAGATATATTAATACTAGGAGAAAGAAGAGTATTTGCATAAAGAATTTTTTTTAAATCTTTGGAAAGAATAATTGCTCCATCCATTTTAGCCAATTCTACAAGCCTTTGAGAACTAAATTTACAATTAACTTTAAAACCTCCTTCCACAATATTTAAAAGTTCTTCTTTATCAACAACAACCAAGGCACCAATTCCAGCCCCCACCATATCATCAAGTGCAGTTCTCATTGAAGTTCCAGGAGAAAAAATCTTTAAGACCTCTATTAAGCTTATTTCTTTTTCCCTTCTTTCTTCTAGTTTTTTTTCTTTAACAAGTAATTTCTTTTTAATTTCCATATTAATTTCTTAAAGTAACAAAAATATATAAATCTTTACTAAAAATTAACAAAAATCTTCAACAATTCTTGTTTCAATTTTTTTATAACCGAAAAAATCAGTTGTATAATTATATGCCCCGGCATTCAAAAAAACTATTTTATCTCCTACTTTTGGAGACTTTAATTTAACTTTATACCTAAAAATATCATCTCTTGTTGGAGAATTGCCTTTAATTAAGTAAAATTTTCCATCTTCAAAATCTTCTGATTCTGATTCAACTAACATCTTTGTCCCAGTTAAAATATTATCCAATGCACAATTATAAATAGTGGTATTAATTATAATATTATTCTCTTGAATCTGAATAATTTCTGTTTCAAGTTTTATTGATGGAGCTGCCAAAAATCTTCCTGGCTCAATAAGAGTTTTTATTCCTTTTTCATCAAGCCAATTTTTTATCTTTTTTAACTTCTCAAAAATATAATTAAAAACATCAACATTTGAACTTCTATAAATTGAAGGTAAACCTCCACCCAAATTAACTATATTAATTCTCTTCAAACTATCCTCACTCAATGAATCTTTCAAATCATCTACAAGTTCCCATTCAGAAGTATTTTGTGATTTTCTGTGCAAATGAATTCCCAAATTATCAATAAATTTATTATCTTTTATTTCAGAAATTATTTTATTCACTTTAACTGAAGGCATCCCATAAACAAAATATTTCCCAGTCCCAATTCTATGCTCTCTAAATTTCATTCTCAAAGAAAGATTAATTCTTATTTTTTCCTGCCCAATAACATTCAAAATTCTCTGTAAATCAATTTCATTATCAACAACAAAATTTCTAATCCCAAAATCTAAAATATCCTTTAATTCTTTCTCAAGTTCTGCCTGAGTAAAAAACCAAATTTTAGATTTATCTTTAATATATTCTATTTCCTCTCGCACATGAATTGAAAAATTAATATCACTAATTTCCTGCAAAAGTTCTCCAACAATTCTATTTGTTTTATAAGAATATGAAATTTTTAATCCAAGTTCTTCTAATTTTTTAATTTGTTCTTTTAAAACTTCTTTAGATAAAATAAATTTAGCATCTGTCATTTTTCAATAATCCTTCCTTTTTCATTTTATCTAAAACATTACACATCATTAAAGGAAAAGTTATGCAAACATCTCCATTAACTGTCGCTGCCGCTCCATCATCTTTAATTTTTCCCCAAGATTTTGCTTCTTGAGTTGTAGCTCCAGATAAACTTCCAGAACTTGCATGAGAAGTTGTCATATAAACAGCATAATCAAACCCCCCACTTAACATAGCTGAAAAAATTGCATAATGTTTTGAAATACTTCCTCCAAGAGAAATCAAACCTTTTTTCTCATCAAAACTCAAATCAACATTTATTCTTTCCATATCTTTTATTGTATCTACCATAAACTCAGGATGTTTTTGTTGGAACATATAAAGCTGAAAACCAAAAGCAGAATCTGCAATTCCAGGACAATAAATAGGAATTTTATTTTTAGCTGCTTGAAATAGAATAGAATTCTCATCCTCCAACATTAAACCAATTTCATACAACAATTCAGAAGCACAAATTCTAGACCCGTTAGGGTCATCCCCACAGGATTTCTTTTTCCCATAAACTTTAGATAAAAATTCATTCATTTTATCTTCAAATTTCATATAACTCTCAGTGTGAATCAATAAATTGCCAACACGATTCTCTCCCCGCTCATGCAAAGCAACATCATCTGTATTAAAATTAACAATTTCAAAATTCTCTCCAAAAGACTTCATAATATCTTCTTCAATTGAACCAGAAGTTGTAACCAAAATATCTAGGATTTTCAATTTACACAATTGAGCAAAAAAACCTCTTAATCCAGAAGTTACCATATTTGAAGTAAAAGTTAAAAATATTTTAGCTCCAGAACGCTTCATTTTCAAAACAACTTTCGCTGCTTCCCCCAACTCAATTGCTTGATAACCCAAAGAGTCAAAACTATCCACAATTTCCTCGACAGACATACCATATTTCCATAAAAAATCTTTAACTTTTTTCATTTTATACAAAAAATTTAATTAAGTTGAAACTAGAATTAATAAATCGGAATTGCTAAAATCTCTAAGAGTTTACATAAATCCATATCTAAAGATACAAAAAAACATTTTTAAAAGTTTCCTTATATACACTCTATCACAAAAATCTTTTTAAATAAAAAAATAAAAGATAATATATGAATAAATGGGCTGAACTTTTACTTGGATTGATTTTATTAAATGGGATAATCCTATTAGCATGGTATTCTGGAGAATGGGGAGGAACTTTTTGGAATTTTAAACACGCAGCATGGGAATTCTTTAAAGGCGGTTTAGTATGGGTTTTTGTTATGATTGGCTTACTTTTTATTGTATTGGGTATTAGTGATTTGAAAGGATAAAATCATCCAATTATAAATATAAGACTTCCTTCTATAATTCCTGCTATAATTAAAAGAGGTATAACAATAAGAAAAAAAACTTTTAATGAATTTAAAAAATATTCTTTGAAAGAATCTAATTTCTTTTCCTGAAAAACAAATGTCCCAAATTTCAATCCTAAACCAAGAGAAATAAAAACAGCAGGTAATTCAAAAATACCATGAGGTAACAATCTCCATAAAACTAAAAATCCACTATTTTCAACAGTTATTGAAGAAACAAAACCCAATAGATAACCATTTGCAATTGCTGCGACTATAGGGAATATTCCAAGTAAAACTCCAAATACTACTCCATAAAAACTGCTTTGTAAATTATTTAAAAAAATAAATTTAATTAAATCCCATTGAGACATTCCTTGAGTTTTTCCAATTAACTCTTCAATAAATTTTAATATTTGTTCTGTAAGAAAATCAGGGGCAGGAATAAAAAAACCAATCAAAACAAAAACAAAAAAAATTGCCACAATAATATAAATAAAATTTTTTGATTCTTTAAGATAATTCCAACTATTTTTATATTCTTCTTTTAAATCAAAATTTTTACCTCTTTTTTTCTTTTTCATTATTTTATCTTGAAAATTGTTTACTTAACATTTGGGTTTTCTTAGGATATTTCTTTCTCAAATATAAACCATATAATACTCCACATAAAAAACCTCCAAAATGCGCTGTATTACCAATAGGAAAACCAGTAGATGAAGAAACCAACCAAGTTCCAAATAAAACAAGTGGAATCATTATATAAGCAGGTAATGAAAAGAAAGGAAGGAAAATTATCATAAATTTAAGTTTAGGTGTTAATACCATAAATAATCCTGCAATAGCAAAAATTGCTCCTGATGCGCCAACAGCAGATAATTCAGGACTTCCAAAAATTTTAGCTCCTAATTCTGTATTTCCAAAAAAATAAGAAAGAAAAACAAACAACAAACCAGCAATTAATCCTGAAATTAAATAAAACCACAAAAATCTTTTTTTACCAATAATTCTTTCCATCATTCCACCTAAACTAAAAAGAACAAACATATTAATTAACAAATGAACAGGAATAATACTTGGAGCATGCATAAACATACTTGTAAAAAAAGTCCAAAGATACTTTCCTTGAAAAATATTTATAGGGCTTAATGAAATATAATCAAATATATTTGGAATAATTTTGAACAAAATAATTACAAGAACAAAAAAGATTACATTAGCATAAATTATTAATTTAGTTGCACTAAATTTCCCAAAAAAATTCTTTTTTCTCTTAGGATAAATCCTATAAACTCCAACCATTTTAAGATTATTTTTTCTTTACTGCTTTTTTAATAGATTTTTTTGTATTTTTCTTGACAGTTTTTTTCTTAAAAATTTTCTTCTTTTTAATTTTCTTTATAGTTTTTTTCTTTTTTATCACTTTCTTCTTCGCTGTTTTCTTTTTTTTCTTCACTATTTTTTTGGGTTTATTCTTAGCTAGTTTTTTCTTAGAAATCTCCCTCATTAATTTCTTCTCAGCTTTTTTCTTCGCTGCAGATTTTTCTTCTTTTTTAAATTCTTTTAATTTTATTTTTTCTAATCTTTCTTTTTCTTTTTTAATCTCTATATTAACAAATTCCAATTCTTTTTTTAATTTATCCAAATTTCTATTAAATTCTTTTAAAACTTTTGTATTATCTTTTATAGAAAAAATATCTCCGCACTCATCACAAGTAAAATTATGGAGTAATGCATTTTCTTCGTTAAATTCTATATTACATCTCTTACAAGAATAAAATCTTTTTGCCTCTCTGCTTTTTATTTGATGATTTATTTGATCTATCTTCTTCATCAAAAAACTTTTCAAAAATTCCAATGATTTAAGAATTTCAATTTTCCAAAAATAAGTATACCACCCTTTCTTTTTGTCTTTTTTTCTTATAAAAGAAACTAATCCATGATCTGAAATTTTATAAAGAATATTCCGTGTTTGATTAATTGTAATATCTAATTTTTTTGCAATTATGAATTCATTCACATGTTTTTTGTTATTAAGCAAATCAGCTATTTCTTCTGCTTGTTTCCCGACAACAATAACTATAACCTCTTTAAGAAATTTTTTTAACATTTAAATATTAAAAATAATTCGAATATATACTTTTCGGTAACAATAAAAGTTTTTATTTGCATACAAAAAATAAAAGTTTTTAAACCTGTATTGTGTTTTATATATATTAAAAAGCATATTATTAAAGAACAATAAAATGGGGTGGTTCAAGAAAAAACCAAAAAAAGATGAGAAGAAAGAAGTTCATTCATTACCTGAACTTCCAAAACTTCCAGAGTTTCCTGCGCATGATCAAAGGGATTTAGAACCTATTCATCAATTACCAAGTTTTCCAAATGATTCTCTTGGAGAAAAATTTTCTCAAAATACTATAAAAAAAGCAATAACTGGGAGAAAAGAAGGTGAAGAGGTTTTTGGAGCAGATGATTTTGCACCAGAAGAAAATAAAATGCAAAGGATGCCAAGACCTCTAAAAAAACAGTTAACAAGAGAATTTCCATATCCAAAAGAAATTCCTGAGAAATTTAAAGAAGCAGCAAGAAGAGTAAAAGAAGCTGAACCTATTTTTATAAGAATAGATAAATTTGAAGAAAGTCTAAATTTACTTGAAAAAACAAAAAAACAAATTCTAGAAATAGAAAAAATGCTTAAAGACATAAAAAGAATAAAAGAAGAGGAAGAAAAAGAATTAGAAATCTGGGAAAATGAAATACAATCAGCAAAAGAGCAAATTGAAAAAGTTGATAAAAATATTTTTTCTAAAATAGAATGAAAAATGAAAATTTAATCCATGTTAAATTAGAATATGGGGAGGCACTTCAATCAAAAAGAGATGTTCTTTCTTCAGAAATGAATTTATTGAGAATTGCAAAGACAATAAAAAATTATCATATTCTTAGAGCAGAAGAATTAAAAACAAAATCAAAATTACATAGAAGATTAAGAGAAACAATTACAAATGTAAAGAAGGCACAAATAACACTTCCAAAATTAAAAAATCTAGAAATATTAAAAAAGGGTGAAGAAATCAAAGAACCAAAAAAAGTACAAGTAAAGGAAAAGAAATATGATGATTATTTAGAATCTGAACTTCAAGAAATTCAAGAAAAACTAAAATCTATTGGGAAGTAAAAGAATCTCTATTTTCTAATTTGAGTTTACGAAGAATTTTTAAAATCTTTCTTCTATTCTTAATAATGATAACCCGAAAAGAATTAATAAAAAAATACATTGATTTTTTTAAATCAAAAAAACACAAAGAAATTCCAAACGCAAGTTTAATTCCTGAAAATGATCCAACAGTATTATTCACCACAGCAGGAATGCATCCCATTGTTCCATATTTATTGGGGCAAAAACATCCTTTAGGAAAAAGACTTTGTAATATTCAAAGATGTATAAGAACAGGAGATATTGAATGTGTCGGAGATAAAACACATCATACTTTTTTTGAAATGCTTGGAAATTGGAGTTTAGGAGACTATTTCAAAAAAGAAGCTATTGAATATAGTTTTGAATTTCTAACAAAAAAACTTAAGATACCAAAAGAAAAGTTATTTGTTACTTGTTTCAAAGGAGACAAAGATTCTCCAAAAGATATAGAATCAGCAAAAATTTGGAAAACTTTAGGAATAAAAAAAATAAAATTTCTTGGGAAAAAAGACAATTGGTGGGGACCAGCAGGAAAAACAGGTCCATGCGGTCCTGATACAGAAATGTTTGTGAATGATTTAGAAATATGGAACGATGTATTTATGCAATATAACAAAAAAACCAATGGGAAATATGAACAATTAAAGCAAAGAAATGTTGATACAGGAATGGGAGTTGAAAGAACTCTTGCAATTTTAAATAATCTAAACGATAATTATCTAACAGAAGTTTTTTTACCAATTATAAAAAAAATAGAAAAACTATCAGGAAAAAAATATAAAGGAAACGAAAGAGTAATGAGAATAATTGCCGATCACATTAAAGCATCTGTTTTCATTTTAGCAGAAGATATAACTCCTTCTAATACTGAACAAGGATATGTCCTTAGGAGATTGATTAGGAGAGCAATATTTTATGGGAAAAAATTAGGAATCTCTATAAATAAAGATATTACAACTCCTTTAACAAAAGAAATTATAAAAATTTATCCAAATTATGTTAATTTAAAGAAAAAACAAAAATTCATAATTGATGAGTTAAATAAAGAAGAAGACAAATTTGAAAAAACTTTAGAAAAAGGAATGAAAGAACTTAAAAAAATGTCTTTTGAAATTGCGATTAATAAAAAGATTTCTGGGAAAAAAACATTTCTACTTTATCAATCATATGGTTTTCCAATTGAATTAACTAAAGAACTTGCGCTTAGTAAATGGGGTGCAGATGTTGATGAAAAAAGATTTGAAAAAGAATTTAAAAAACATCAAAAACTTTCTAGAACAGCGTCGGCAGGAAAATTCAAATCTGGTTTAGCAGACCAATCAGAAAAAACCACAAAACTTCATACAGCCACACATCTCCTCCTAAAAGCATTACAAATTGTTCTAAAAGATCCAAACATAATACAAAAAGGAAGCAATATCACTCCAGAGAGATTAAGATTTGATTTTTCTTTTACAAGAAAATTAACAAAAGAAGAATTAAAAGAAATCGAAGATTTGGTTAATGCTCAAATTCAAAATTCTTGTGAAGTAATCAGAGAAGAAATGTCTCCAAAACAAGCAAAAAAGAAAGGAGCTATTGGAGTCTTTGAAAAAAAATATGGAGAAAAAGTTTCAGTTTATAGTATTGGAAATTTTTCTAAAGAAATTTGCGCAGGACCTCATGTAAAAAATACATGCGAACTTGGAAAATTTAAAATTATAAAAGAAAGTTCATCAAGTTCTGGTATTAGAAGAATTAAAGCTATTTTGGAGCTTATTTAATAAACTTCTTTTTATCCAATAAACATGTAAAAACTAAGTCTGTTACTCCTTTCCAAAAAGATGGCCCAAGCTTAAAGAGGTATTCTTCCTGAGCTTCTTCAAAAGAAACATCTTTATGAGATTCTTTCTCTAATTCAAGCCTATAATTTTCTATTTCTTTCCTTAAATTATTTAATTTATTCTCACGAGGCACACAATCTTTCTCTGGGCAAAACAAAGAGCAATAAGTATCTCCAAAACCTTTAAACCAAGAAGCACCATAATTTTCTAAATAATCTTGTTCTGAAGCAACTTTCCCAATGTCTTTTCCTTTTTCTTGGGTCAATTTCCATCTGTTAAAATTAATTTCGTTTTGCAAATAATGAACTTGAGATTCTTTAAATTCTTCAAGATGGT
>Ga0307427_1001738_pt1 | contig 10951 bp, 9 predicted proteins | sample SalMarWE160190MG_FD_202162 | JGI IMG/M metagenome (GOLD analysis project Ga0307427, IMG submission 202162) | Salt marsh sediment microbial communities from the Plum Island Ecosystem LTER, Massachusetts, United States - WE1603-190 | ecosystem: Environmental > Aquatic > Marine > Intertidal zone >... | reverse complement strand
GTAGTATAATATTGGTATTATTGTCATCGAGGTTCTCCTCGGTGTTTTTATAAAGCCCTGTTTTTCCGGTGTCGTGCCATATGAAAACAGGGCTTTTTTATTGCCTGTTCAACGAACAGGAACCCTTTAAAAACACAGTTTTTAAAAACCGCGTCAAGTTGCTCTATCAACTTTTTTTAGTATCTATATTGAGGTATAATACCTCTTTTGTCAAGTACTTTTTAAAAATATATGTTATAATTTTTTTATGCCACGTGTACCTAAGAATAAATTACCTCCAGTTACCAATTCAAATGAAACTATAGGGCAACGTATTGCCAGGTTTAGAAAAACACTAGGTATGACACAGAAACAGCTTGCAGAAAAAATAGGTATAGATAGATTTTTAGTTTCTGATTATGAAAGAGGTAAAATAAGGCTTTATGATGAAATGTTAGCACGTTTTGCTATTGCATTAAAAGTTAGTACTGACGAACTATTAGGCATTAAAAAGAATAATTATGATAAACATATACCTAGTTTAAGATTAATGCGTAGGATCTATAAAATAGACATCTTACCTGAAAATAAAAAGAAAGCTATTTTAAAAACAATTGATGATTTAATAAAAGCAAATTCTTAAAGTCAAGGGAGTGCATATGACAGAAAAAGATATTTTAAAAAAACTTAATGAGAAGGGTAAGATATCAGTGCCCAACCTATTAAATGAACTAGCTATAGAATACGAAGATAATAAATTCTTAGAAATGATTAGAAACTTATCAAACGATAATTTAATATTTATTACACCTGATGGCACAAACTGGTTCGCAAATTTTTATGAGCACCCACATAATAATAATATTAAAATAGAAATTACAGATGCTGGTATAGAGGACCTTTTAAGTACATAATTCAAAGCTATACAATAAACGGTATGTATAACAAAGCACCATAGTACTTACCCGCGTATTACTATTTAGGAAGTGCTAATACATAGAACTATCACAAAAACAAGAACAAAACCTTATGCCTAAAATACGCTGCCCTAAATGTGAAAAAATCAATATGTACCGGAAAGACAATATGCTTTACTGCCCGGAATGCGGTTACAAGCTTAAGATACAAGCACCGGAAACTAAAACACATTAAAATTTCATTCTACTTATTCGGATCCCAGGTTAAGCTCACCCCAAACTCATGATCAAACCGCTTTTCAACAACAGTATTTTCTTCTAACGGCCAGCGGAGAGTCGTCTTGTATCTGCCGCTTAACACAACATTCCCAAAATCGTATTTAAGCTTAATGCCTAAGATGTAGTTCTGCCTTGATTTCTCTTCGTTATTGTAAAGCTCATACAGCATCTCAAATAAAGGTATAAACTCAAAGTCTTCTGTAATTTTAAAGGTAAGATTTGTTTTGTATGCTAAAGAAGTATAATCTTTTACTTCACCATAAGTATCCAGCTCATCGTATAAATACCACTTTGCTTTAAAGCCGTTGAACCATTTAATTTTATCGCTTATCTTCCAGGTAAAATCCGGATACACATAAATATATTTGTAGCTTCCGCTTTGCTCAAAGTATTCTTTTCGTGAATAAGCTATTGTCAAGTTAGTTACAAATGACTTACTTAACTCTTCTTTAATCCTTAAAGACACAGTATGTCTTTGTGCTTCTGCTGTAAACTCTTCTTCATCTATATCCTCTTCCTGTCCTACACTGCCGTTGTACTTTAAGAAAAATACCGGAAGTTTTGGATACTGCGCAAAGCTTGAAAAACATACAATCAGAAATAATATTGAAAGAATTGCCTTTAACTTCATTTCTTAATCCTCCTATTTTTTTAATACACCTTTATTATTAGTTTTGCTTTGCAAATCTTTATAAAAATTATTTTTAAAGGAGTTCCTATATTTTTAAAATAATATAACGGACCAGGCATAAGCGACGTTTCAAGTGAAGTGAGAAATGTGCTGAAGGCCAAGGGACGATAGCCCCTCAGCGTTTATGCCTTGTTATAGGTAGTGCTAGGCGGCTCGTTTGCAGGCTTCCCAAAGTACATGGATGTGCTTTGGGATCCGCAAATGACGACTATTTCAATTTATCCATTTCAGGATTTTTTATTATTTCATATCTACTTATCTTGCCTTCATTGTCCCAGACTTCCAGGTGATTTTCAACAATGATGTAATAATCTCCTGAAGGACTGTCAGGGACTGAAAATTTAATCTCACTCCCAATTTGTCGTACGATAGTCTGCTTATAAGAACTTCCGTCATCAAATTCCTGAAGAAGATAATACTCATTATTTTCCTTTACAAGATGGATTATTACACCTATAAAACTGTCTTTCCAGACTCCTATTGAATTATCAAAGTTTTGAGTGCTCACTTCTTCTGCTTTAGCTGCGCTCAATCCCATGATAGTGATTTCTAAAGAATCTTCAAATTGAGCTGAAGCCCATGAACCAGAACCAACATTCATTCCCGGTAAATATAAATTCATAAAGTATCTTTCATATCCTGGATTCTTCTTTTGGATATCGAAAAAAATCTCTTCAATCTGTTTTTCTTCAATCTCTTTTGGAATTTCCAAGACAACACTATATTTAATCTTCGCTAACACTTCCTCATCTAATACTTTATACTCAACTTTTCCAGAACGCGGAGTACAACTTGTAATTGAAGAAATGAATAAAATCATAGCGACTATGCCTAACAAACCTTTTTGCATTTTCAATCTCCTTATTAAACGTTTATTTTCACAGTTAATCTTTTCATTAACATGCAATCTAATATTTCCTAATTTCATTAATTTTTCTCCAAACGTATTCGCCGATCCAGGACGGCGAGGCAAAACAAAGCATATAGCATAGCATTACCTATAACTAATATTATAAGAACTCTTATAAAACAACACAACTCACTTATTTCTGGTTCTGTTATATAAAAGATGTAATATTATATTTTTTAACTAAAAAAACTCTCACCAAATCTTGCAAGTGTCACTTCTAAAAAGCTCTCATACGCAACACCACCCCCAGGGGCATCTGGTTTTCTTCCCCTTCCCCCCAAACCCCCCGCAACCCCATCTTTCCGCGCTAAGTAGTAAAAAAATGCCATTCGGCATTTTTTCTCTTTGCCAAGTTGGGGGGACTAAGGGGAAGACAACGCAGACAGGGGCAGCACTGGCGGTGCTGCCCGCTCGCAGCATCCATGCTGCTCACGGCTGCGCTTCACTCCTTCGGGCATCCTGCCCTCAGTCGTTCCACTTGCCCTGCCCCTTCCAGGGGTGCTGGGAGGGGTGGTATTTTTCTTCCTACCCTTGGCCTTTAAAGCTGTGGTTAGTTCCAGACCAGGTTTAAAAGCCTGTCATTTTTTTATTAACAGTCTCGATGCTTTTACAAATGCATAACGTTACTGCTTGAAGCTCGCACCTACTTATCGCGACCCATAACCGCGGCAACCTTGCGGCGACGGTTTTACAAAACGCCACTGTGCCGCGGTTTTTACCTCAACCCAGCAAGCTCCACTTTGCAGCGAGCTTGTTCAACCGGCCAGCAATCTTTTGCTCAATTCTCGCCACGCGTGGCGAGAATCTCAACCAAACCTGAAAACGCTCATGCACTACCAGACGCCAAAGAACTTTTTTCCATTCTTATAGCATTCTTTAAATACATGAGCGTTTTCATGCTTTTACCAAGCCTCAGTCACAATATGTTGAAGTTGTCCATCAGCCGCCAAAGCGAAGGGTGCTTGATTCACCCTGAGCCACCAGGCTGTGAACAACTACAGTAGCCATAGCTTGGGCGAATATTTAGCTAAAAAAATCCCTCCACTTAATTGCTAACTAACCGGATTAGAAGCGAAACAATGGTTTTACTAATGTCAATCTTTCCTTTGTTCCAGGCTTCAGGAAACTGTACGATGCCCAAAGGTTATTAGTGTTCTTCAGAGTAACTTTCCAATCTTTATCAGATATTTCACTAGGCCAAACTGCTGCTTTCGTTATTTGCTCATCAATGTTGTAAACCTTGAAGCCTGACTTTGTCGTTACAAAAGGAAGCATTGCGGCCTCAGTAAAGGTACCATTTGTATACTTTCCAATTGCTACGCCCTCTAGTGACCATATGCCGCTAAAAATGGGATCAGCCAGCAAAGCTACTTTCTCATAGGATATTTCTGCCTTAGCTGAATATACAACATTTCTTGTTCGAACAAGGGATGTTGCTACTCTGTATTTGTCTCCCTCTTTAAAAAATGCATCTATACGGCGATCCTTAGCTTGTCCTATCGGAAGGTCATCTCTATAGGAGAAAACGTACTCTATCTCAATATCTCCTATTAAGGCAGAAGACTCCTCAAAAATCCAAACAACCTTTGTGCTTTTAATTTCTTTGAGTTTAAATTTAAGTTTTTCCCCCGCCAAAAATTCTTGAACAGGACCACGGTCAGCTGAGATTACCTCAATTTGGGTACCAAGTACCCATCCTTTGATTGTATTAATATCGATAGTTAACCATAAAACGATTACTGTAACTGCGACCACAAAAGCTATAAGTGCTAATATGTTTTCTTTTAGTTTTTGTTTTAATCCAGACATAATCTTTATATCCTTTTAATAATTTATTTTTTATTAATTATTTACATCCTCGTTATGTTAAATCTAACTACTAAGTCTCCAATGTTTGGAATATTAAACAATCCAAAAACCCAAGCTATCAGCAAAATTCAATTGACCATAACTTGGACAAATTAGCTATTTGAAACTACAATTTTTTTATACCTGCCCGCAATTGCGGACAATGTCCGGCAGCTTGTACGCAGTGTCCCCACTACTTACCAACACTCAAGCTTTCGCTTTTCCCCATCAATCACCCGCCCCCGCGGGCATTGCGTACAAGCTGAATTGTCCGCTGTTGCGGGTGAGTTGGTTATTACTTCTTAGCTAATAAAAATATATTATCATTCACAATAGTACTATCAACAATTTTAGCCATGCTTACAGGCCTGTTAGTTGCATATTTAAAATCTTTTCCTTTTTTAGGTTCATCATTATAACAGATATGCACATATCCTTCTTTGTCTATCGCTATTGAACATTCATTACTCGCTAATCCTATCTCTTCTATCTGCTCCACTTGCCATTTTCCTGTTTTATTTGTTGCATAGCCTACACCAACTTTTTTTGGATTATATTTCGTTTCATCTTCATCATCTATTTTATAAAGAAAACTGATATGTAATTTATCATATTTATCTAATACAAAATCAGTTTTATATAAATTATGAGTAAGATACTCACTATTAACTATATAAAGTAATGTTTTTCCCCATCTTCCTTTTTCATTCGTAAAATGGTATAGACCAAACTCTCCTTCTGTATAAATTATATGCATAAAACCTTTACTATCTACTTTGCTAGAATGTTGGAAACCTTCAAAATATTGTGTCGCACTATAATCTCCCCATTTCAGAATTATATCTTCTCTCCAATCTCCACTTTTATTCGTTATATAATGTATTTCTACAGATGTTTCATATGTAATATGTAAATACCCATTATTATCTTGAGAAATTGATACACCACGGCAACTAGACATATCATCTGATACGATGATATTATGCCAATTTCCTAATTTGTTATTTGCATATTTAATTCTTCGTTCTTGATCATTTCCATTATAAAAATAATAAGCGATATTTGCATAACCATCATCATCAACAAATAATGAATTAAATATGTAATCCTTATCAGTTTTATCTACAACATCTATTTTTACAGTATCTCCTGTAATTTTTGCATACTTAAGCTTTTTATTCGTTCTATCAAAATAGCTTATATGTACATTATTCTCTTTGTCCACTGCAATTTGGTTGTACATACCTATGTCTTCATCCTTATTTTTTCCGTCTATCGTATAATTCTTCCATTCACCACTTCTATAAGTGATATATATGAGAGATTTTACAGCGCTATCATAGCAACTTATGTGTATCTTGTTGTTGCCGTCCACGGCAATTGAATTATATTTGCCTGTGCTGTGGTATTTGCTTACGAATTCGATATTCCATTCGTTTAATTTTTCTTTTACAGCATGATAATCATTGTTCTCTGATAGATTATCAACAATTTCCTTATTTTTTAAAGCTTCACTGCTTTTCGGCAAAGTTTTATCAATTTCATTCTTCTCATTGCAGTTTAGGACCACTACTGATAGCAATATTAAAAAAACCAATTTACATATATTTCTTAACACTATCGTCCCCTTATTTTTATTTTTTAGACCACCTGTAAATCTTTGCATTAAGAATATAATGCGTATAATCCCAGTCATATTGTGTATACCCTGATTCAATATTATTATTCCACCATGGATTTACCATTTTTCCTAATGTAGCATTATTATATCTCATTGTATTAACAAAATAATTCGGATCAACTTCATTCATACTTGAATCGTAGAATTGAGAAAAGTTGATAAGACCGTACATAAGAATGTGGTGCTGTGCGTCTATATTTTCCATCTTTCTCCTGTCAAAATCAACATATACATTGGATAATCCATCATTTTTATCAATTTCATTCAATGCTCCATAAAAATCATTTAACTCAGGATATTCACCAATAAAATCAAATTTATAAGTTTTTCCTAATCCCGCATGCTTTAAGATCAAATCAGGCACATATCTATAATCCGTGCTCCCATTACCTTTTATGTATTTGTGTGGCGTTTGATTATATCCTTCTCGTATAGATTCTATTCCTGCTTCAATTGTTACTCTATCCTTTCCAAACTCATAACGTGCGCTGTTGAAGAAATTCGAAAAGTAACACAGAGAATCAGTTGGCATTCCAGTCAACTTTTCAAACACTTGTTGACTCACAAAATCCAAGGCACTTTCTTTGTAATACATTTTATGGTATTTACCATATACATCTGCTTTTACCGTAGTTGTTACTTTATAGTCATATATTCTTTTGGTGTCATAAAGGAATTGATCAAAGGTTACTCCTGAAACTTGCTCAAGTTGATCGGTACTGGCCTTGTTAATAAAATCGTTAATATTCCTCATCTGCACTGAATCTATGCCAGACTTTATATGTTCTGTAAGATATGGTAACGCATAATCATTATTCATATAATACATTTGTCCTAATATATCATCCTGTCCAATAGTAAGTCTATTTCTAAAATCCGGACTATTAACATATTTCATGTAATCCACTAAATTGTTGCTACTAAAATCTGCCATGACGTTTCTATATTCCTGCTTTATTTGGTCTTCAGTCATATCAACAGTAATCTCACCATGTAACGCTCTATTTACTCCTATAGATCCTTCAACATCAGTTATTACAGCATCCAGCGTATTTATCAAGTTAATCTTATCCAGCTTCTTATTTTCTACAACCGCATTGTTAATCATCTTTTCTCTGGCAGTTTTTTGTTGATAAAGCTTATATTCATCTGCATACTTCTCTTTCATTTCAGCCTCAGTATACACACCAAGATCGGTATTCGGATCATGATTTATATGCGCAATATTTTGATTATGATCTTTCTGATCTAATGTTTTCATCAACCTCGCCCAATATCCGCTTCTTTCTCTATCTGATTCAGGTTGAGTAATGTCTATTTCTTCTTCCTCTGTCGTTTCTTCTCTTTCCTCAATTGCCTTAACAACGCTTTCTTCATTCCCCCCTTCAATTAATCCGGTCAAGGAATTTAGTGCTGATGAAAAAGCTTTTTGTATTGCATTCTCTCCGTTTACTTCACCTGTATTCTCTTTTTCATCTTCCCCTAATACTGTTTGCCCTATCAATTGTGATAATATATCTAAATTTATTCCTTTAATTGAAATAGGTCCACTCCCAGTATTAAAACTCATACTCGGTTCAGGCCGATTAAATATCGAAAGACCCTGGAATGCTTCAACAATATTCCCTATGCTTAAATCAATGCCGCCTTCTCCTATCCTGGAGCTGATTCCTCTATCCCTGTCAAATGTAAGCTCAAACATTCCAACACTGTTCCATTCATCAGTGTACCTTGACTCGCCTGTATTTGGATCCGTTATCTGTTTTCTAAACCAGTTAAATCCAAACGCCTTAGCGAGATCTCTGAAGTTAAGTATGTTTACCGAGGTATGACCGCTTATCCCATACTCTATACCTGCATACGCTAAATTTCCAACCACCTCAGTTGTGCTCTTAAACATATTCATCTGATCTAAGGTCGCGTTTCCCTGTTTTGCGTAACTCACTACAGTACCGTCCGGTAGTTTTGTTGCTTTGCCCATATACATTGATTTTAAACCGGAACTTACAAATTCTCCCCCCATAGCGCCAGCATAGCCTGCAAGGGCATCCGTACCTATCATGCCTTTAACGTACCCTTTCGTGTTAAAGCCGAACTCACCTCCGCTTCTGTATTCTATAGAGTTTATCGCGCCAACCACCACATTATTAGCAAGCTTTTCCACCCCCTTTACAACTGTATTGTTTACCACCTGTCCTATACTACTTGGATCGGCAATCATTGCTCCGCCAAATGCGCCGCCAATTGCATTACCTACTACAGCGCTTGCCCCTGCTTTGCCTAAGGACACCAAGCCTTCATCCCACGTCATATTTCCCATAGCTACATCCATGGCAGTAAAGACAAAATCATCTACCAGGTTTAGAAGCAGCGCCGGCACTCCACCACCACAGGTGACTATTGACACCGCTATGCCTATGGCATCCTTTAATGAAGGCGCCTTAAGTCCTAGAAAATCACCACCCCAAAGAGGTTTGCTCCAAAATGGCGCGTGTCTAATTTCTCCATAAATTTTTACAAATTGCGCAGCCTCCCCCTGAAATTCGTTTGCATTAATAGGCTGCCACAAATAAATTTTTTAAAACTAATTCACCCTTCTCTAACACCGTATTAAAAGGCCACCTTTAACCCTCTTACTTAATACAGATTCTTTCAAAGACCGCTTCTATCCAATTAATACAACATAATATGTTATGCCGCTTTTAATCGTTGTAAAAAAATCTTATCCGCTTTCAGTATTTTTGTAAATTACTTTTCTGTAATTCCTCTTGTGCAGCCTTGCTTTCTTAACATAAGCTAAAAGCTCTTCCACATTTTTAAGGTAATCTCCATCCACTTCTTTAAAGTACTCGTTCTCACGCGGATGATAGCTTTTGTAAACACGCTTCAGGCTGTCATAAAGCATATGTGTGTAGCGCACCGTGGTCTCTATTGATTCATGACCGAGGATCTCCTGCACATACCTGATGCCTGCCCCATGTTCTAATAAATGTGTGGCTGTAGAATGGCGTACACTGTGCGCGCTTACGTTCTTTCTTTTCATATCGTATCTTTCTAATAGATCCCTGAATCGGTGACCCACAGCATTCGCTGTCATCTTCCCGTTAATACCTAAGAACACATACTCCTCTTTTTCAGTTCTTCCGTTTAAGTATTGCTTTAAAAAAGTGTATGCTACCAGGCTTACTGGCACTATCCTGTCTTTATCAAACTTACTCTTCTGTATGAGTATGAGCCTCTTTTCAAAATCAATATCACCTATCTTAAGACGGGCTACTTCACAACATCTAAGGCCTGAAGAATACATTAGCTCATACATGGTTCTGTCTCGCAAACCCAAAGGCTCTCCTACGTCGATGCTGTCTAAAAACTGTGCCAGCTCTTCTTCTCTCATTACTTCTCGTTTACCCTTATTGTCTTTATGAGTAAAGGTAATATCCTGTGCCGGGTTAGTAATAATTAACTCATTCACATACAGGCTCTTAAACAACAACCTCACCGCTGCCGTCTTTTCACTTATGGTGCTGAGCGTATAGGGTTTATGTGTTCGCGGTGATACTGTGTTGTGTAAGTAGCGTATGTATGCTCTTATCTCTTTCTCGCTTACATCACGTACGTCATCTATGCTGTGATGCTCTTTTACATACTCATAGAAATAGTCCGCTTCATTAAGTTTTGTTTCTATAGTCTGTTTCTTGTAGCACGCGCTCTGTAAATATCTTTTAAACACCAACATTACTTCAAACAGCGTAAGCTTCTTCATTCTCTCTTTTCCTAAACTGCCTGGGGTGGCATGCGTCTATCACAGCCCTTAGGTCTTCCTTATCAACCTTTGTGTAGACCTGGGTGCTTCTTAAAGCTTCATGGCCTAATAGCTCTTGAATATAGCGCAAGTCGCAGCCTGCTTTTAATAGATGGCTTCCCACCATGTGCCTGAATGAATGGCTGGTTATTACAGTAAGGTTTAGCCTATTACAGCATTCTCTTAACACCTGGTTTAAGGCTATGCTTAAGCGGTTGCCTTGTGCTCCGAAGAGCTTTCCGTTTGCATAGTTATTGTAAAAGAATATCCACTTCCTTAACCGTTTTATGTAAATCTTTAATAAGCCCTTTACATACTCATTTAAAAAGCACACACGCTTTTTCTTGCTCTTCCTGTCATAAATATTTAATGTGCCTCGTTCCAGATCCACGTCACTCAAGGCTAAGGAAGCTGCCTCACTTATCCTCATTCCTGTGGAGTACAACACTTCAGCTAACACATGCAGTTTGTAAAGCCTTACCTTTTCATAGAAGTCTTTACCACTGTTAAACCGGGACAACTCTTCCAAAAGCTTGTTTACATGTTTTGGCGATAAAATGTTTTTAGGTATCCCTGCGTCCAGCCTTACCCGCTTAATCTCAGTAAACGGATTACTTGCTACAACTTTTCGTTTCTTCAAATACTCAATAAACCTTGAGGCCGCAATTACAAGTGTTGCTATGGTGTTCCTGCATTTTTTACCGCCTTCCTCCTGCAGCCAGGCCTGGTAGGCTTGCGCTTGTTTTACGCCAAGCTGGTAGACTTCAATACTAAGCTCTGCAAGGTAGCGTTTTAGTTTTTTAAGCTTGCTTTCAAGTCCCTTTATGCTTGAGCGCAACACAGT
>Ga0307427_1001737_pt1 | contig 10966 bp, 8 predicted proteins | sample SalMarWE160190MG_FD_202162 | JGI IMG/M metagenome (GOLD analysis project Ga0307427, IMG submission 202162) | Salt marsh sediment microbial communities from the Plum Island Ecosystem LTER, Massachusetts, United States - WE1603-190 | ecosystem: Environmental > Aquatic > Marine > Intertidal zone >... | reverse complement strand
CCATGATGTTGTACACCGTATTGCCATAGCCAGCGTTGAACCTGTAGACGCCGTCGGAATCCATCTGGATGAAACCTCGGACCACGGCGGTGCCGCCGCCGGGAAACGGGGTGGGCGTTACTCCGCCAAAGGATTCGAGCCTTTTCGTCTCGATCGGAGTCATCTTGTCGTAGTCGGCCGTCGGCGAACAGTCGCCCGGATAGATGGAAACCACGGGGTCGAGGAATTGCTTTCCCCAGCGTGAGGAGCCTCCGCGGATGTCGCCCATCCCGACCATATTGGATTGACCGGACAGGATGTAGACCTTGACCGGTTTATCGGTGACGGGCGGTTTGTCGTCCGGGTCCGGCAACTGTGCGGGGATTTCCTTCGCGGTTGCGGGCAGGACGAACAGCGTCATCGCGATGGCGACCAATAGCAGTGCCGTTGTCAGTTGGCTTCTTGTAATCATGTTCTTCTCCTCGTTGTTGATTCGAATTCGCTGGTGGTTCTATTTGTCCATCATCTCAACCAACGCCTCGGCAAACGCCTTGCCGATCTGCGCCATGGTCTTGGCGGAGCCGAGGTAGTGGTAGCCGGCGTTGGAGGCGCCGCGTTGCCACAACGCTTCCTCCTCGGGGGTGATCACCTTGGCTCGATACTCCTTGAGATAGGCCTGCTGCTGCTGAGGGGTCATCTTGCCGTCTTTGTTGGCGTGCTCCTTGTGTTCTGTCCGCAGGAAGTAGGCCATCTGCCGGATCTGTCCGTGCTTGATTTCGATGGCCCCCAGAGCCGTGTCCCAGTATGGCGCCGTCTGTACTGCGACGACATTGCCTTTGAACTGGGGCATCGCGGCAGGTGCGGCCATGGCCTGTCTGAAATAGTTGGGCTTTTCCTGAACACCGCCCACGCCCATCACGCCGATCACAAACGGCATCTTCGGAGCCGATAAATCCTTGCGGACGTCGCGGATGAAGTGAGCCAACAGCTCGGAGTACAGGTCATAGCGGCCCGGCTTATTATGATTCGGGTAGGTGTGACCATCGCACATGTCATTCCAGCCCTGGAACCAGACGAAGCCGGCCAGTTCGTAACCCTGCCGCGGATCGTATGCCGGGTAGACCCTCTTGATGTCCTTCAGCACCTTCGAAATGTGATCCATCATGAGACGGTAATAGTGCCCCGTGGCTTTGACCTTGTCTGCTTTCCACTTGTCGAGATCCTCAGGAACACCATGCTGCCCTTTCTTGGCGTACAGATCCCGCTGAAACGAATTCAGCTCGTACGGCCCGGCGCTCGGCGGGCGGAAGTCTGTATGCAGCGACTTGCCGCCCCACGCCGTCTTGATAATCAGGGTCGGTCCGTCGGTCGCCTTGGACATGGTGATGCCGAAGGTGAACTCCGGGCCGATCTTGCCGCCGTCTTCGGCGGGGTTGCTGCGAGCCCCGTACCCGGCCGTCAACTTGCCGACCCCCTCGCCCAGATTGTCTCGTGAACCGGTCAGATACGAGATCCACACTTTCTCGCAGACGCGCGGCTTGCCGTCGGGGCCGCGCATTTCCTTGAGCAACGGCGCCGCGGCCGGGTCGTCGCCGATGTAGTCGAACGTCTCGACCTTGGCCTGCCCCTGCATATTGGACTGCCCGGCGAGGATGTAGACCTTCAGCGGCTTGGCGGCGTCTACCGGCTTGGCATCCGGATCAGGCACTTGGGCGGGCATTTCCTTCGCCATGGCGTTGAGCGTAAGGCACGCCCATACCAGTGTCGCCAGGATCCATGGGTTTGAAGCTTTGTTGTTCATGTCTGTCTCCAAGATGTTTTCTGTTTCGTTGACCGTCTTCCTAATCGTGCTTGCCCAGATTCTTCAGCCGTTCGAGAATTTCGACAGCCCGACGGGCCTCTTCCATGCGTCTGTACTCACATCGTTCGGCCGCATCCGTATTCATCTCCCGGCTCTTGGCGCGGTCGACGAGACTCTCGGCCGGATCCTCACTCTCAGGCCAATCCCAGTCGTCCGTGCGGAAACTATGCAACGGAAGCCAAGGCTTGCCGCCCACCTTCAGGTTGCCCATCGGACTTGTCGCCCAGGCGTAGCGCACGGCCACCGGTTCTTTGACCAGCGGGCTCCAAACAAGAATCTGTGTGGCGTCGAAATTCTTGTTGGCAACGTTCCAAATGCCGACGTCTTTTTTCAACGGGTACGCTGCGCGGGCCATGTAGAACTTGCCGGACTCGTCGGCGATTGAGAAACCCTCGGGAGTCGTCGACATGTCATCCGGCATCACCTTCTTGTCGAAGGTCAGCACCATGCAATCGCCACTGCGCTCGGCGGAAACCAGCAACGGGGAATCCCAGTCGATCTTCATTCCGTAGATTCTGCCGAGCGCCCACCGCGCTGCCCGGACACCATGTGCCCACTTCTTGGCGGGATGGAGTCCCGGAATCTGGATGTCATACGCAGGCAGGAACGCCGTATTGGCCGGATCCTCGAGGTCGCTCAGCCCGAGCCGCTGGGCCTCGCGGATAAAGGCCCCACCCGAAACCGACCATATCTCGAAGTTATCACACGTCTGCGGAATGCTGCCCGCGCAGAAGCCGATGATCCCCACCGGCAGTGTCGGATCGCCAAAATCCTCACGCCAACCCTCGACCATAAGTTTCATGAGGACCCGGTAACGCTTCGGCCGGCAAACCGTCGACATCGCATTGTTGTAGCCCTGATGAAAGAGCACGCCCTTGATGTTCAAACCCTTGAAGACGCCGAACATGCCGTTGTAGCAGGAGGCGGCATCGCTTGGGCTGCGCCCGGGCACGCTCCAGGATCGCAGGTCTTTGCGGGTCGGTTTGGGCGGCAGCCTGTCCCCGGGCACGCCCTTGTCGCGCTGCTGGGCGACGCTCTTCTCCCATTTCTCGACGAGTTTCTGCACGGCCGCGTCCCAGTCGAACTCGGCCCGGCGCTTCTCGACCCACTCCAGGTATTTGGCGGCCAGCGGGTGGTCGTCGAACTTGTGACGGGGAACCAGGCTTTCAATCGACGCACCGCCGCGCGCGTTGTCGATGATGCCGATGGGAATCTGCAACGCCCGCTGCAGGCGTGAGCCAAAGGTGTAGCCGATGGATGAAAAGCCGCCCGCCGTTTCCGGCGTACAGACGGCCCAGTCCGTGACTCGGTCATCCGGAAGCTGCGTCTGCAGGGTCGCCGCCTCGTTGGGACTGATGCCCACGCGGCGCAGCAATGGCAGGTGCGCGGTCGCTCTTTCCATGTCGGCGCGGTAGGTCTTGCCCAACCCGAAAGCCATGTTGCTCTGGCCGTTCATCACCCAAACGTCGCCGATGAGGATGTTATCCATTTCAACCCTGTCATCGCCCGACGTCACGGTCATCTTCTGGCCGGTGGCCCCGGCCTGCCGGGCGGGGAAAGTCGCCTCCCAGCGGCCCGCCTCGCCGGCGGCGGTTGCCTCGGCTTTCGCCTCGCCAAACTGGACGGACACCTTGCGGCCGGGCGCAGCCCAACCCCATATCGTGATCGGCTTGTCACGCTGGATGACCATGTTGCTCGAAAAGATACCATGTGTTTTTAGTGTGCCGGCGGTGGCGTCAACCGCGCACAACGCGATCGCCAGCAAGAGCAATAATGAGAGGATGGACTGTTGCTTATGCATTATGGTTCTCCTTTTATTTGGCTCAGATATCTGATTACTGACTACGCAGCGGACGATCGGTGAGATTCGATTGATTACCTGGCCTGCGTGATTGCCGCCCGATATTTCTGGTCATAGCCGTCCCTTTGTTTCTGGGACTACTCTGCATCGGGAAACAGTTTCTTCAAAAGGTCGGCATCCAACTCGGCCTTGGGAGCAAAGGCCGCCGAGTCAAGGTAGCGTAGCAGACTGTGCAGCAATTGGCGGGCTGCAGGTTTGTCCTGATGACCGAGCAGATCGATGGCACAGATCAACATCTTGCCTTTGCCGACCTTCGTTTCAGCGATCAGCCCCAGTTTGTGATTGCGTGCGAAATTATCGATCACCTGAACGATGGGACGATAGCCGGTCGGCGTGTCGTCCAGGATGATCGGCCGGGAGTTTCTTACCAGGTGCCACCACTGCCAGTTGCTGTGGAACTCCGTGGGGAACTCGGCCAAGGCAGGCGTCTTTGGATCGCAAAGAAAGCCCAGCGTGCCGGGCGCTACTTCGATGCCACGACTCTCGGCAGCGCGGCGGAACATGGGGAAACACCAGAAGTCGGTCTGGAACGAGCCCTTGATGCTATGAGGCAGTCGATCCAGATTCGGAAGCAACAGGACCTTGCCGCCTGCGCCGAGATGCGTTTGCGTCGCGGCGGCCGTGAAACTGTCCGCAACCATCACGCCCGACGGCACGCTCGTGTCGACTTTCGGCGGAAAGACCCAGATCTCGTAGTCGTTGCGATACTTGGTCCCCTCGACGGCCGCCGTGATCGTCAGTTTTTGCGGCGCAGCAATATCTCCCAGCGGCAGCGCGAACATATCGACCTCGAACACCTTACCCTGCTCGATCGTCACCGGATCGAACGCGCAGGCGGCAACCTTCTTCCCGTCGCTGCCGGTGGCCGTCCACGTCACGCGGGCGTCGGGCAAATCGGCCGGGCCATAGTGGGCCACCTCGACGCGGCCAACGAACGTCTCGTCCGTCGTCCAGGTATACTTTTTCATTCGCAACAGCGGAACCGTCTCGCAGCAGAACCGTCGCCACGCCTCGGGCGTAATGAGCCCCTTCGATTCCATGAACACGTTGAGCATGCCGACCAGTGCCGTGCCTTGGCCCGGGAAATCCTGCAAATCGAGCAACTGGAACCCGCCAAAACCGGGCGTTCGCAACGACGCCTCGATATCTTCGCGGTGGCAGATCATCGACAACGCGCCCGAAGCACGCACAAAATCGTGAGCCTGGTCGAGCATGCCTGCCTCGCGGAGTCGCTCGCGGAAGATCTCCAGGTTTCGCGCCCGCGTCACACCCGTGTACTTCGGAATCTCGCGGAAGTCGGGAGAGACCTGGAACGAACCGTTCTCGTGACTGATCACCGGGACCTGAACGCCGGCAATCGACTCACTGAAATCGACCATCGTCGAAGGCGAAGCGTGTTCGATATGGGGGTTGGGATAGTCGCCCTGGAAGAATGCCCCGCGAACCGGCAACGTCCTGCTCGTCTTGCAGGTGACCCAGAAGTCGTCGCCCTCGGCCAGGTGCGGATTCCAGTGGACGTTGTTCGAACCCTGCGCGTACAACCGACGCCGATCGATCTCCCTATAATAAGCCACCATCTCGAACATGGCCTGGTTGCGCCCCAACTCGTTGCCGAGCGTGAACATGACGAACGACGGGTGATTGCCGTAGGCCTTGAAAATCAGTTCGCCCTCGCGCTTCGCGTAATCGTAGAGCGAGACCTTGGTCTCGGTGCTCTCCACGTCGAGCCGGTCGATGTTGTACTGCGCCGCTTCCTTGCTTTCCGGCGCGTTGAACGCGCTGCGTTTGTTCGGCAGCTCCGGCTGCAGATACATTCCCAGTTCGTCGGCGGCCTCGAACGCGGCGCGCGGCGGACACCACGAATGAAAACGGTAGTGGTTGATCCCGTACGACTTGGCGATGGACAATACGCGCAGCCAGCCGGCCTTGTCCATGGGCGGATAACCGGTCAGGGGAAAGAAGCAACAATCGAGTTTGCCCCGGAGGAAGACGGGGCAGCCGTTGATGGTGAATTGGTTTCGCCGCGTGGCGAAGCGGCGCATGCCGAAGTTCACGGTCCGCTCGTCGCGGTGCGATACCCCGTCGGCCGTCGATTCAAGACGTAGATCCAGACGCAGCATGGCCGGTTGAAACTCGTCCCAGAGCGGGATGTCGTCCCCCAGTTTGTACCCGAACTCGTGCGAGTTTTCGCGCCCGGGGACTTTGACCTTAAAGGATTGCGATGTGAACGTTGACGATCGGGCGACATTGTAACTCGCGCACCCGACCGTAAGTTGTCCCGATGTCGCCTTGCCCGTGATGTTGCCGATCATCGCGCGAACGACCGCCTGCTTCTTTTCAATGTCCGGATAGACCTGCACGTCATCCAGCCAGACCGGGGCGGTGGCACGAAGTTCCATCTTGCCGACGATGCCGTTCCAATTAGTCTGCGTCCGTTCATCGACCGCGTGGGACGGGCCGACCGGCGGCAGCCTGGCGTTATCGACCAGCACGGTGATCGTATGTTCGCCCGGCGTCATCGCACTGGTCACGTCAAAACACTGCGGGGCGCTGAGCGTGTCTTCCCAACCGCAAAAAGTCCGGTCGACCCACACCCGAGTGTGTTTAGATCTCTCCAGGCGTAGCGTAATTCGCTTGCCTTTCCAGGCATCGGGAATCGTCACGCGACGCTGATACCACGCCGGCCCCTTCCAATACCACACCCGCGAGAGCCGATCGATGCATTGTTCGTCTTTCTTGATGCCCTTATGGTTCTCGTCGGTTGTGCCGGGCAACTGAACCGTGTCTTTGAGGTCTTCGGTAAACCATTGCTGGTCCGCGCCGACGTTTTCCGGGTCCAGCGCGAATTGCCAGGTTCCCGCCAGCGAGATTGTCTGTCGATTTACTGACCCGACATGATCCTGCGAGGCTGTTGCCTCGGATGCAGCAACACGTGCGAGCGGAAGACAACACTGCATCGCCAGTAGGTAAGCGAGCCAGCGAATGGGCGTGTGTGTCATCAGATTCATGCACGGATCCTCACACCAGTGTAGACGGCGGATGATTCGGTCGCTCGTTTCATCACATACCACGGCGGCTTCCAGCCCACGGGGTTCCGGGTGCTGAACCCGCCGGCTTCGATGAACAGGTAGGCACTGCCGTCGATTCTTTTAACCGTCATTTTCAGCGCCTGATACCGGTCCAGATCCATCAGGGTGTCCCCTGACCAGATCCACAGCGTCTTGTCGGTCTTGCCGTTATCCTTGAAGGTCATCTCCGCGAAGGGGGTGCGACGGGGATTCATCTTCTTCTCGAGATTGAACTCGTCGATCGACTTCACCTGGTCGATGGTCTTCCAAGTGCCGGGGATCTTCGGGTTGGCGACGAACCGGCCGTCGTAGCGGAACATGTCATCCTCGGTTTGCAGCTCAGCGTTGTCGGGATCCTGTTTGGCCTGCCACGGGGACGACAGCATGGGGATCACCGTCGCCGACTTGCGGACCGCCTCGTCGTCAAGCGGCGGGATCTTCATTTCCTCGAGCCACATGCTGAAGATTCCCTGTGGAACGGGCGGCATCGTCACAATCGCCCGGTTGCCGTATCTTAGAAAGGTGGTCGCCGCAATCCTCACTTCGCCCTTGTTGAATTCCTCGACGAACTCCTTGGTGACGAAGGCGCCGCGGGGTCTGGCGCCTTCGCGGCGTCCGACGCCGTTCTTGGCTTCGATCAGTTGCTTGCCGTTGACGTAGATCCGGTAGCCGTCGCCGCTGCCGACGTGCTGGCCGGAGCCGACACGAATCCGGTAGAGATGTCCCGGCCGCAGCCGAGGAAACTTGAACGTTCCACGCAACAGCAAGACTTCCTTATTCCAGAGGGTTTTCATCGGGGCCTTGCAGCGGCAGTCAGGATTGGAACACGGCTTCGCGCCTGTCACCATCTTGCCATTGTACTGGCCGAAGGGAGCCTGTCCCTTTTTCCATCCGGCCTTCCCGGGGTCGAAGTCCGGCATGAACCAGTTTTCCATCCCCTTCGGATACGTGACCTCGCGATACCGCCAGAGGGAGATGTCATACTTCCGCTCCTCCTTGGGGTCAAACATGTAATAGTCCCACTCGACGTTTTTCAGGTCCCCGCCAAAGCGATGCCAGTCGTAATCGTGGACGCCGGCCTTGCGGTAGAGGTCCGCCAGGCCGTCGAGCGCGCCGACGGTAATGCCACATCCGGTTGTCCATGAACTCGCGGTACGTCGCCGGCGCCTTGTCGTAGAGCAATCCCATCGCGGTGCTGCGCCAGATTTCACCGATTCCGCCGCCGGTGTGTCCGTGCAGCATGAAGGTCGTTGTGTAGAAACCTGTCATTGCACAGGCGTCGCGAGCCGCAGCGTAGACCGACTCCTCACCGCTTGGTGTCAGTGAAGCGGCCGCCGCCATGGCGAACGCCAGGTTGCCGTTCTTACCGTTGTCGACAAAGCCGACTTCCGGTTTGTTGTCCCCGTATCCACGGCCAGGACGTTACCGGCAAACTCCGGGTACTTGTTCTGCTCGCCACTGACGGCCATCCGAGCCTCCAGGATCTGCAGATAACGACTCGACCCCTTCCCGATTCCTGCGCCAGGCGCCATGGGAGAATCGCCTGCTGGTTCGCATTCTACCCCCACCCCTCCCCCGATGCAAGGGCGTGTGAGGGGGGGCGCGGGCGGAGGCGGGAGAGGAGGGAGTGTGAGCACGGCCGGGCCAGGGATTGACCAGCACGCACGGTCGGCCGCGCTCGCTACGGATCAGAACGTACCGGACCTGTTCGTCGACCAGTTCGCTGGAGACCAGGAACGCCCTGTGTGTCCGGATGTTCGCGAAACGTGCGCGGCAATCCCTCGGCCAGACGCCAAAGACGCGCAGCACGTTCTGGTGCCCCATGCACAGCATCATGTTGATCGTGTTGGGCACGATGGAGCAGTTCTCGATGCCGTGGGGGTTGTGCGCGGCAAAGCCGTTGGGCTGGCAGTGCCGAGTACCGCAACGCGCTCGAACACGGAAGCGGCTTGGGCGTGTTGGCCGAAATCGTCGCCTTCGGGCACCTCGCCCCACCTCCCCGCCATGTCCCCTTGACTTCAGCGGCAGCACTGGATCGTTGCTGAGCGCGCTGCCCGCCCGAACGTAGACGTGGTTCCTTGAACCGGTCTCGGAGGACAGGCAAGTCCGAGAGCACCACACGGGGCGTGGCAACGCGGTGCCGGACGGCGTATACTGTGGCCGACGGCGAAGCGCCGGTGGGCGCGGGCTTGGGTCGTGTTGGAACCCTATGACACGGCAGACTGGCCGCGCCGCCTCGTACAACCTCACGTTCTACGCCGGCATGCACCCCGTCTACGCCGCCGAGCGCATCGTGTGCTTCTCGCGCTACCCAGACCAGACGGCGATCTGCGCGGCGTCGTACGCTCACGAGATCCTGCACGCCTTCGGGGCGGGCGAACTGTACTTCCCCTTCGACCGCACCGACGAGCGGGCGAAACGGGCGAGGCGGCTGTTCCCGAACGACATCATGTTCCGCGTTGATCGGAACCTCGACGCCTTGAACATCGGCCCCTGGACGGCCTACCGCATCGGGTGGACCGATCACCTGGACGCGCCCCTGCACGCACTGGAGGACTGAGGCAGCGTCTGAGCCGGCTGGCCCGCCTGCCGCGCGCCTTCAACCTGGAACTTGGGGCCTGGCGGCGACGTCGTTTATGTGCGCGTTGGATTTGCCGGTCAGTTTGGCGGCAAAGCGGCCGCAGTCCTCACCGTCGGCCAGGCAGAAATCCGCTTCGAGGTCACCACCAAGAAATGAATGCGACAGATTCGCAAGTCAAAGGAGCAGGGCTATGGACCGGCGACAATTCATCATGGCGATAGCGGCTGGGGCCTCATACGCCCACGTTTCGAGGCTTTGGGGAGCAGAACAGCCGCCCCAAAACTACCAGCCGGCAAACACGGACTGGCTCGCCGGGTCCCGGTACGGCATCGGCGTCCACTGGACAGCCCAGACGGTGCCCAGAGAGGGGCAGCCGCTGCCGTTTCAGAAGGCCGTGGACGCGTTTGACGTGAAGAAGTTCATTGATGCCCTGGTCTACGCGGGAGCCGAATACCTGCTCTTCACGGTATCTGGACAACGGCCTGCTCGTACCGTGTCACCTGTGCCATGGTCAACGTCACCTCCCGATCGCTCATCCCGTGCCTCCGATGCCTGAGTGCACGGAAACTCTACCATCATCGGGTGTGACATTTTCGCTGTGGCGTTAGGGTGTGACATAATCGCTGTGGCGTGACACAACTGGCCGAGGGCGTGGATATGCCTACCCGCCCGACAGCAACGCAGGGCGAGGGAGGGAACCGAACGTGCTTGGAACTCGTGCCAGCGACTGCGGTATTGCCGCAAGTGCTTGCGGAATAGGTACTTCCGCCGACCTGGCTTCTCGGGATGGCGCTCGAAGCAGCCGCGTACCAGGAGACAGTTTGTTTGCCAGCGCGGAGGAAAAGAGGCGCTTGTTAGCAGAGGAGGTTCCCAATGGTCCTGACGCCTATATCAGCCGCCTTGTGGCCAGCGGCGCGAACATCAAGGTCGCCCGGCAACTCGCGCGGCACTCGACGCCGACGCTGACGCTCGGCCGCTACGCCCACGTCCAACCGGCGGACCAGACGCGAGCGCTCGACGCCCTGCCCGCCATCGAGTCCACCGGGGCCGAGCGCGAAGCCGCAGCGGCCACGGGCACCGACGACGCCACACCGGACCCTACTGACGGGCAACCCGCGCGCAGCGCATTTGCAGCGCGCAGGTTGCCCGGGACGCCACTACCTGCCAAGACGGGGTGCCAGGTAACGCGAGGCGCGGGAGGCGCGCACGTCGCGCACGTGTCGCCACTTGGCAAGACTTGTCACTACCTGACAATGGCGCGCCCGGGAGGATTCGAACCTCCAACCTTCGGATTCGAAGTCCGCGACTCTATCCGTTGAGCTACGGGCGCAAAGTTCGATGGCCGGAACGGTTCGTGCCACACAACGCTGCTTCGGTGCGCCGGCCTTCCGAGGACACCGCAGACCGCTGCCACGATGCCACCTGGCGGCCAGCGACGGCCGCCAGGCACAGACAGAACGGCAAGCCGTGTTGTCGCCCGACACACCACACGACACGCAACGCCAGCCGCGCCGGCCCCGTAAGGCCCGCGTCCTTGTACGTTGCCGCCATGCCCGATTCAAGCCAATTCGCCGGCACCGTCCCGTTGCACTTACGATGTGAATTCGCCGTTTATA
>Ga0307427_1001736_pt1 | contig 10972 bp, 5 predicted proteins | sample SalMarWE160190MG_FD_202162 | JGI IMG/M metagenome (GOLD analysis project Ga0307427, IMG submission 202162) | Salt marsh sediment microbial communities from the Plum Island Ecosystem LTER, Massachusetts, United States - WE1603-190 | ecosystem: Environmental > Aquatic > Marine > Intertidal zone >... | reverse complement strand
GTCTCTGTCAGGTCTCCACGCTCGGAGGAGTCTTGGGAGGCATCAGGCGGCCACTCGGAAGAACACGCCTGCTCTGGCGTAACTCCAACGAACAGAGATGCGTCCACTAGGTTGGTCCCCTCGTAGTACGTGCGATTGACCAGCGGGAGTCCAATCACAGCTCCCTTAATGACGGCCAGTGGGATTTCCTGTTGCACAGCGAGGTCTTGTGGGTACTTCATCTCAAAGCCATATGTCTCGCTAGTGTAAGTCTTCCAACGACAGGTATTGACTGAGGGTTGCTCTGCGATTGTTCCAGGCCCCTTCTCTGCCTGAATGACATCCAGCGCGCCCATTAAGGGAGCAACGATCAACAGACCAATGAACAATACGGCAACAGCAAGTCGAATTAGCATCTCTCTGGGTTGCAGGCTTCTATAAAACAAGCAAGCCGCGAAATCAAAAGCACTAGCCAACCATGGTCATTTCCTGAGTAGTCCTTTCGTCACAAGTAACCTATTACCACGTGAGCTTATAGGTAAAGCGAATAGTGCGCCAGGACGCGGGACGCCCGCAAGGAGGACGTCTGTGTTGCCTATTTACGTGACGAACTCCGCAATCAACGCTCTCGCCCTCCACCTGTGCTATGAAGAGCATTCTGTGGGCACATGTTCATTCTTGGCCTTCTTCGCTGCGTTAGTGACCAAGAGCTGAACATTACGCAATGGGGCGCTCTTTCGAGTGCCCCATTGTGCCTTAATGCGGCTGTGATCTATGAGCCAGTTGCATCCGGCTTATCTCATCTATTCAGCCGCCTCCAGACAGAAATAGTACTGCGTTGGGGATCTCCACCCAAAGCCAGGCTCCCCCCAGTGTCGGCGGTTGTTGACTATGGTCCTATCCCACACTTCAAGGACTATCCGGTACCCACAAGCGGGAAGGCCGGTGGTATCCCAAGAGAAGACCACGTTTGTATCACCTGTGTCGCTCACACCCGTGTACTTCCTTACCGGCAGGATCAAGCCGGAAGCTAGACTGCTCTCGTACCGCAAGCGGTAGCTGTAGAAGTGGGGGTCGGTCCCAGTGATCGTGCCGCTCACCATATCGCCAATCGTAATATCGCCGCATACCGGCGATGTATAGATGCTCAGGGCGTATCCAGGATCTTCGTTGTCCAACATCACCACCACGGGTGAACTGACGTGCTCAATGCCGCCTGTGTCTTTGACGGTAAGCCGCAGACTGTACTTGCCGTTTCTTCCATCGGTCTTCCAGGGGTAGTACAGACCGCCCATTGTCGTGTCACAGAGGATGCTCAGCCAGCCATCGCCATCTGGTACCCTGGACACTAGCAGGAATGTACTGGGCCATATAAACGCCCATTCCTTGAAGCCATCTGTCAGGGGGGTCCAAGTGGTTGGTGCAATACTGGGAGTAAGCCATTGCCCGTACTCCACCTTGAATTCCTCGCACTCCTCGCATGACGGCATCAGGCCAATGATCTCCACCCAAGCGCCAAAGGGACTATCGTAAGCTTCGAAAATAGGCGTGGTGGCACTCGGACCGTCAGCGAGTCCGTCAGCATTGATGCTCCCGGCCGGCATACCTCCCACTCGAATGATCGCTGCTCCGCAGGGAGGTCGGGATACCTCCAAGATAGAAAGGGCATCCAGCCCGATGAAGTCAGCTTTCGGCTCAAAGCACTTGATCAGCTCTTCGTTCGTGTGGACCACTCCATTGCCGACGAGAAGCACATCCCCGTCGGTGAAGCTGAGTTCTCCTTCGTAGAGAATCTCGGTGGAGAATTGGATCAGCTTCTGGTTCCCATCGCGATTGGAGGTGACGGCGTCGAGCCCGAAATCCACTCCTCGATTCGGGATTCCAGCAGGGACACCCGGCGATAGGAGGAGAGAGTTAGGGGTAACGATGGTGCCATCCCGCGCTGACAAGAGGTCGCCGTCGAGGAAGGCAGGTTGTGTGGGATACGGCCCTGTCCCCTCGGTGGAGAACCAAATGTCCAAACCATACTGGCGCAAGGAGGCCTGCAATGCACCTTCTCTCAGCCAGTACTCCCGCCCTGCACTCCTGACGTAGTCAAGAAACTCGATGATCTTGCCTGACTCTCCCACAAAGTGAACTGCATCCAAACCCAGATCAACCCTGCTTAGGCCGAACCCGTAAAGCAGAGCACCGTTGGGGATGACGGCCCCATTTGTTATCAGCAAGTCGCCGGCAGTGAATTGACCGGTGTTGGAGCTATCCAGTTCGGTGGAGAAGGCCACGAGATACCTATCCACATCAATGATATCGACAGCGTCAAGACCAAGATCTACCGTCACTTTGAACCCTTGCAACAGGTCGGCATTGCGGGCGCACACCACACAGCCTTCCCCCAAGAGATCGCCGTCAGAGATGATCGGATTGCCATCCGCTGGCTCCGGACCCTGGGTTACGAAGTCCTCCTCGGTGGAAAAGACCATCCCACCACAGTTCTTCAGTGCCTCCCGGCCGACTTGCCCGATGGCGGGGCCTGCGGATACAAGCAAGATCACCGCCAGAAGCACCAACAACGCTACCATCATATTCCCTTTTCTCATGTCAGCCTCCTTTCGTATGTCTTGACCAAAATACCTGTTCGAGCAGGGAATTCGTCTTCAAGCCAGATTGCTCGTGGATCTTTAAATATCACGGTCTGTCGATGTAGAGCGCGTCGAGGCCCAGAAAGTTGCTCTTGGGCTCGAAGCAATGGACCAGGTCCTTGTTGGTGTAGACCACACCATCGAGAATGAGAAGCACATCCCCGTCGGTGAAGCCAGGCTCCCTCTTGTAGAGGATCTCAGTAGAGAAGTGAATATGCTCCCTGTTCCCAGCCCGATCGCAGGTGACGGCGTCGAGCCCGAAATCCACTCCTCGATTTGGGATTCCGGCTGGGACCCCCGGCGGTAGGAGGAGAGAGTTGCGGGCAACGATGATGCCATCCCGCGCTGACAAGAGGTCGCCGTCGAGGAAGGCAGGTTGTGTGGGATAAGGCCCTGTCCCCTCGGTGGAGAACCAAATGTCCAAACCATACTGGCGCAAGGAGGCCTGCAATCCACCTTCCCTCAGCCAGTACTCCCGCCCTGCACTCCTGACGTAGTCAAGAAACTCGATGATCCTGCCTGACTCTCCCACAAAGTGAACTGCATCCAAACCCAGATCGACCATGCGTAGGTGGAACCCGTAAAGCAAAGCAGCGTTGGGGATGACGGCCCCGTTTGTTGTCAGCAAGTCGCCGGCAGTGAATTGACCGGTGTTCGGGCTATCCAGTTCGGTGGAGAAGGCTACCAGATACCTATCCACATCAATGATATCGACAGCGTCAAGACCAAGATCTACCGTCACCTTGAAGCCCTGCAACAGGTCGGCATTGCGGGCGCACACCACGCAGCCTACCCCCAAGAGATCGCCGTCAGAGATGATCGGATTGCCATCCGCTGGTTCCGGGCCCTGGGTTACGAAGTCCTCCTCGGTAGAGAAGGCCATCTTGCGGCACGCGAGGATACCTTTGTCAAGAACACCTTCGTCAATCTCGACCCGAGGTGATGGCTCCAACGACACACTGGTCATCCCTGACGCGCTTGATCCCGAGGAATCCTCGGCCTTGACGTTGACGAGAACTGTGCCACCCTCTGGGTAGGCTAGCTTAAATTGTCTTGTACCCTCCGAGGCTTCCTTATCATGAATCTCAGTTATTCCATCCGGACCTGTGATCTCAAGGGTAACGTGATGAGGCGGTGTTCCACCTGTGGCCTTCCAAGAGACTTCGAGGGCATGGCTGTAATCCGGATCATCAAATTGTGATACACTGGCTGAGACTTCGATGGAGAGAGGGGCACTGCCAGTCTGACTGTAAGTCAAAGCTGGCGCAGAAAGAATGATGAGCCCTGCAAACAGCAGGGCCGCTACCCAAATCCCTCCAGACGAAGCTCCTTCTTTCTTGGGTGCGCGCTTGCGGAGCGCAAAGGAGAACCTGTTCATGGTTTCACTCCCTTAAGAGGGGGCTAATTGAACGGGAAAGAAGATGAAGGCGATAATCCACGGAAGCAAACAATTGTGACTGCTACACCACCCTCCCGTCTCACTATACACCCCAGAATATTGGTAGCAGCCAGAAGTCCCTTCTATTCCGCCCTAAGAGGGGTTGACAGGAAGAATATCACATATAGTGCTAAGTTCCATTTGTTACCCAATCGGTGACAGTGGAAAGCGTGGAATCTGAATCGTACTGACAATGCCTGTACGAGTAACGTTTTGAGCTGGCTCCCCGTAGAGGACTACTTTCAAACTTCTCACGGGCTCGTAGTCCCTGCTGATCTGATTACCGCGTAGCGAGCAAGCGCTCATTGGCAGTCTGCACTGCAGAGCTGCTGGGTGTTGGCGCAAGCCAGTGAAATCGCAAGGGCGGGTCTCCCATCTTCCGAGTGGGGCAGCTTTGGGGCAGCGTCACGCCCACTGCACGGTCTGCGGAAGCAGGGCACCTTCATGTCCGTACTGTCAAGCAAAGGTTGATGATGGTTTGTTGCACGCGATCTCTGTCAAGTCGGCCCAGCAGGGAAAGCAAGGGGCTTCAGCGCGCCCTCTGGCTTGCTAGGTGTATAATGGAGAAAAGCCGAGAAAGCCGTTCGAAAGGAGGTGCTTTCTTATGAAGCTTTTGAAGGTGATGAGTGCCGGCATTGGACAGCGGACGCGGACTAACCTGAGAGAAGGATTCACACACTGTAGCGGAAGGGCTCTTCTTGGGGCAGTCATCGCGCTATTGACACTCTCGGTAATCTTTCCTCCCGCGACTAGCCTGGGCGGAAGCGGCCCGTTAAGCGTTACGGTTTCTACTACTGCTACTCAAGTCTGTGGTCCAGAGTACAGCCACTGGCTCGAGATCTCCTGGGCAGTCAGCGGTGGGAGCCCGCCGCATGATCTTACCATCAGGATTACGAGCCCGAGCGGGGAGACCGAGACCACCGATGAAGAAGCTCTTGAGGGTGAGAGAGGGCTTGGACTGATCGCTCCCGGCGGGGGCCGCGTTTTGGTTGAGGCAGAAGTCATGGACGCTTCAGGGTCACGCTCTTCGTCGATGTCCAGCTCGTCCCTGCAGCCATGTACCGACCATGAGGCCCCAAAACCCGGCGAAGAAGAGCTACCACCCTTCGCGCACACTATTGACCCAAACGTCAAGCCGGTTCAGGAGATGCTCCCCTCGTTGGATGGTGAGACGCCGCGGCGAGTAGCAGCGATTGCCGACCCGCGCGGAAAGGTCGCAAGCTTTGTGGAGAATGAAATCATCTTTTCAACCGATGACACTGCGGTCTTGAGCAGTTTCCTCAGCCGCTGCGGCGGGGAGGTCCTCCTTGAGATCAATCCGGCAGACGCAGGGTTCTTCGATCTGCCGAAGATGTATGTTGTACGCATAGATCCGACCACTGTGAGTCTTCATGATTTCGATGAGAATGTCGAGCTGCTGGCAGAAGACCAGGGGCTTATCGCTACGGGCACCTACCGATTCTCCAGTGAAGAGGGTATGCGGCTCCTGGCGCTTGCGGCCGCAGAGGCGCGGGAAGGTAGGATCGTGGGGGTGAACTGGGTCGGAAGCGGGTGCAGGATCCCTAACTCCACACAAGAAGCACCGACCGGCCCTCCCGGATACAACCAAGATGCGTACCAGTGGGACTACTTCGCCAGCGGTACTGTTCAGGACATCGGGGTGCCCGAGGCATGGTCACTGCTCCACCAAACTGGCAACATCTCTAATCAAGTGAGGATCGCGATCCTCGACGGTGGATTCGCGCCTGATCCCGATTTCCGCGCCGGCACCGCCATCTCGAGCGTGCCATACGTGTCCAATCCGCTCTACCGGGAGAACTCGATGACATGCGGCGGGAGCCCTTGCCCCTGGCACGGAACTACCGTGTGGAGCGCGTGTATGGCGATCCCTGATAACAGCTACGGCGCGGCAGGAACCGCCGGACCCATCGGTGATCCCATCGTGGTATACGTAAGCGGAGACTTCGTCTCCGCGACTGCCGGCATCATAGCGGCATGCCATGAGGGGGCGAAGATCATCAACATGAGCTTCAGTACGGAAATACCCAGCATAGTCGGCTGGGCTGTGTTGCCGTTTGAACACATCACTGAGGAAGCTAGAGACGCCGGGGTTCTCCTCTTCGCTGCCGCCGGCAACGACGGCGATGACGTCGATGGAGAAGTCTGCGTTCCAGTTCTAGTGGGATTCCCGCCTGTCCCTGTCGAAACGTGCTTCGAAGACACCTGGTACGCTCCGTGCGAAAACAACGGTGTGATCTGCGTGGGCGGACTGGCTAGCAACTCGCCTTATGGACACGCCGATTCGAACTACGGTACCGAGCACGTCGACATCTACGCACCTTACACCGTCCTTGCAGGTCCGGATCCGGACAATCCAAGCAACGAGGCTAGATTCAAAAGCGGCACGAGCGTCGCCTCCCCGTTTGCCGCTGGTGTGGCAGCGCTGATCTGGGCAGCGAATCCAGACCTGAGCGCGGACCAGGTATGGGAGATCATGGAAGAGACGGCGCACAGAAGATACCCTGGCGCTTCAGTGAAATGGGTCAACGCGTATGATGCGGTATTGCGAGCGTCCTCCGGGTCAATTTCGGTGCGGATCGGGTTGCCCGAGGATGGGGCAGTGCGTGAATTGAACCATCCGGTGGAGTTTGTGGGGCATGTCAGCCTCGTCTCCGAACCAGGGGATGACGTCCCTTGCACCGTGCGCTGGAGCTCCGACCGCGACGGGGTCTTCTGGGAGGGGGAGACCACGGTCCGTAGACTCAGCGAAGATGGGATCCATACTGCATACACCACTGCCTCCGCGACGCTCAGCGAGGGTGTTCACCGGATCCGCTTCATCGCCTCTACTGGGCATTGGGATTTTGCAGGCTCCGCCTTTGCGGAGATTCACATTACAATCGGGAATTCGCCCCCCACAGTCGAGATCACCCAACCCGACTCAGGCACGCGGCTCTGTCAGGAAGAGGCGATCACCTTCCGTGGAACCGCGAGAGATCCGAACCAATTCAGTTTTCCCGACCGGGCGTTCCAGTGGCGCTCAAGCCTGGATGGTTATCTGGGAGAGGGGCCAAGCTGTCGGACAGACACACTTTCTGTCGGTTCTCACACGATTGTCTTGCAGGTCAGCGATCATGGCGGGCTGACGGCGGAGGATTCGATCGAGGTACATGTGATAAGCCAAACGGATCCTAGATGCGGTAACCTCGCGCCAGAGGCAGAGATCGTCCGGCCGGAGGATTGGGCGCGTTACCTCTATGACGGTGAGGACACCGATGGGAAGTACGCGACTGTGACCCTGTTGGGTACCGGCCGTGACCGCGAAGATGAAGACAGCGAACTCGCTTTTGAGTGGTTCTCCGACATCGAAGGGTCCCTGGGTAGGGGTCGACTCAGAACCGTGAGGCTTCACGGGTTCTACGGCGGCGCAACGCACCTGATTACGTTGCGTGTGACAGACACTGGCGGGAGGTACGATGAGGACCAGATCCACGTGGTACTGGAGATACCCCTCTAAGTTAGAGGGCGCCAACTAGCGTCGCACCATGCGGCCGGAGAAGGAATCTGGCAAGACAACGTACTCGGAGTTCGACCGGTTGGCCGCGGGTCTGGCGACGCGGAGACTTCATTGCTGCTCGTGAGGCGGTTGGCACTGTACGCATTTTCCAGCGCGAGATACGGCAGAGAACGAAGGCCCGCGTCAGCAGCGAAACCTCCTGCATACACCGCCAAGACAACTGACCCACCTCGCCTTTGACGCAGCCTGTGAGGGTCCAGCACCCCTTACCGGATCGTGACTAACAGGGGGGTAGAGATAGGCTCCTGGCGGTGACGTGCATGCCGGCTGTATCTCTCACGGTTACGATCACGGTGACCGATCCACCTTCCGGGACGTCCACCTCAAGGAGGCACGACCCGTCTGGAGCATCACTCTCGTAGGTTGCGAGAATGCCATGAGTGCCCTCAATATCGATCGTCACGACAAGTCCTGTCGAAGCGCCAACCACATGCCAGGTCACAGCGATCACGTGACTGGCATCTTCCCGGCAAACCGGCGTGGCGACAGCGTCGAACTCGGCGTCCAGGGGCTTCGCCTCCGGGACGTACGTCATGGGGTGCTCAGATTCCTCAGAGTCCGGCAGCTCGAATGGGTACCGTTCCAACGGGCGGTCGAAGACGTCTACCGGATAGAGCCACGGCGCGTCGAAGAAGAGCCCGGGCCGTGCAATCCGTTCCTCCGGTCGCTCGGGATCCTGCACCAGATCGTATCCGAGATACGCGATCCCAGCTCCTCCAGGATCGCTGCCGGGAGAGTAGAGGAGCTTCGGTCTCGCTGGCAAGATGAGGCCAATGGTGTTGTAGTCGTTAACGCACCGGACCTGCGGCAGCCACTGGTGATAGTCTGGATGCAAACCGGTTGCCGTTTCCCATCGCCACTGGACGTGCAGCCCCTCGAGGGGGGCAGTGCATTCGTAGTACTCAGGTGAGACCTCCGCCATGTTCAAGTAGGGATTGCCAAGCTCCCTGTATCCCTTGATGTCGCCGAAGTAGTACTCTGGCGCTTCGCCACCTATCCCCAGTTGGTAGCGCCAACCGGTTCCCTCTCCGGCTGGCGGCGTCCATCTCCAGTAGAGACTGCCCTCATTCCGTCTCGCGCTATTGATGAAAGCGAGCCAGAGGGCGGGATTGGCAGGGTCGAACGACGCTGCAAGGACCGGTGAATGGTAGTTGTCAGGAGTCTTCTCTGGGTCCGACAGGACGACAGGCAGAGTGGAATCGTGCACCAAGCGTCCCGCCGTCCACATTCCAGGATAGCCGTTCGCGCGTCCGTATCCCCAGTAGGGTGCGTAGCACAGCGGGTCGTCACGCCAGTCTCGAGGAGGCGGGCTATCGCTGGGATAGCAGCAGAACGTGCCACAGAAGCCTTTGTAGACATAGTAGTAGGTGTCCGGTGGGCCCCACGTAATCGCCAGGCCGGCCGTGTCGCCCATGGAATCGGACATCACCACGTGGACGAAGTTCCACGTCTCTCCGAAGTCGATCGAACGGAAGAAGTAGACGTCGCCTGCGTAGAGATCGCGCCACATGAAGACGATTGAGAAGTCGTAGCTCGGCTCTGGCTCCGGCAGAGGATCAACGGGCCAAGGGATGCCAAGCTCCGTGTGGTACGATCTGGCAACATCGAACTCGGCCGGAGCCGTTCGGTAGCGTCCTACCTGGCCTTGATCCACCAGACTGACTTCGCTCTCCGATCCTTGAACCCGAAGCATGGAAGGTGAGTCGTGGCTGTCTATGTAGAAGACGAAGATTGTCTCCTTGCCCCCGTATTCACCAACGAACGCCTTCAGCTTCTGTAGCCTCCAGTCTGCGATGTCCAGACACCATAGTTCTTGCCACGTTCGCCCTCGATCGTCGGAGTACACGCAGCAAATGGGATACGCAGGCGACTGATCTTTCTGAAAGACAACGAAGAGCTTTCCGTCCATCGAGTAGTCCACATCGAAACAAGTCACGGGCCCGTCATAAACAAGTGCGTCGATTCCCCACGAGAACGCTTCAAGGGTGAAGATGAATGTCCCGATCACCAAAACAGCAACAAGACTGGCCTTGCGCATCGTAGACCTCCTCTCGGGCTGGAGTATAGCGACGGTTGGCAATGCATGTCAACTCCCCGCCTGTCAGTCTGACATTGGGGGAGCATATGCTCACCTGGATGGAAACCGTTGCAAAAGGGGCGTGGCGTGGCGTCGTTTCTTGGTGCCTAGTGGCGGAGCAGGGCGGATTGGGGTGACCTGGCCCCGTGAGATAGGTCCAGGAGTAGAGATACGATCTGGATCAGTGGAAGGTAAGGTCAAGAGGATCCGGACCAATAACCAAAGGGAAATGCCCTACAGAAGGGAGTTCCACGTTCTTGCTCCCCGGGGAGGACTCGAACCTCCAACCATTCGGTTAACAGCCGAGCGCTCTACCAATTGAGCTACCGAGGAATATGAGCCTATTTTAGCGGTGGAGGGGAGGTTCGTCAACCTCACTTATGCGGAGGCGTAAAGGATCTGCCGGATGATCTCCACTACTTGTTCCATCGTAGAGATATTGATCCGCTCCTTTGTGGCGTGCGCGGCTTCTCCGCCATAGCCAAGGACAACGGCGTCGATCCCTCTCCCAGCAAGGACGAGGGCATCCGTTCCTCCGGTGATCACTTCCGTCTTTGGGGTGAGGCCGGCGGCATGGATCGCTTCCTTGGCGAGCTTCACAGCGGGAGCGTCTTCGGAGACGCGCGAGGCCTTGTATTCCAGATCGACCTTGATGTCGACTGTAGCGCCCATCTCTTGCGCTGCCTCCTCGAACGCACGGCGCATCGTATCGGCCTGGCGCATACATTTGTCGTGGTTCAGGCTGCGGCACTCTGCCTGGATCGTGACTTTGTCAGGGATGCCGTTCCTGATCAGACCGCCGTGGATCGTTCCCACGTTGGCGGTCGTCTCTTCGTCTATCCTCCCTTCGGGCATTCCGGAGATTGCCTTCGCTGCTACGCGGATCGCGGAGATCCCTTTCTCGGGCTCCATCCCGGCGTGCGCTGCTCGGCCCGTGATTTCGATGTCGAGCGAGACATGCGACGGGCCGCCGATGATGATCGTGTTCGGTTCCTCACCGTCGACGATGAACCCCATCTTCGCGGTGATCAGGGAGAGGTCGAGGTGCTTCGCCCCGTGGAGGCCGATCTCTTCCTCCCGGGTAATGACGATCTCTACCGGGGGGCGTCGTTGCGCGGTGCGGACGGCCTCGAAGATCTCGGCAATCCCTGCTTTGTCGTCAGCCCCGAGGATCGTCTCGCCGGCGGAGCGAATCACCCCGTCCTCGACGATTGGTTCTATCCCTTGCCCCGGTTTCACCGTGTCGGCGTGAGCGGCAAGGA
>Ga0307427_1001734_pt1 | contig 10986 bp, 8 predicted proteins | sample SalMarWE160190MG_FD_202162 | JGI IMG/M metagenome (GOLD analysis project Ga0307427, IMG submission 202162) | Salt marsh sediment microbial communities from the Plum Island Ecosystem LTER, Massachusetts, United States - WE1603-190 | ecosystem: Environmental > Aquatic > Marine > Intertidal zone >... | reverse complement strand
GCGTGCCGTCTGCGGTCCTGCACAAGCCTCAGTCCCAAGAATGCCGCTAACCTGTCGATGTTGCTCAGGGACAGGTTGAACTTGCCGGCCATGAAGCGAGAGAGGACAGACTGGTCGATGCCAGTTGCCTTCCAGATGGCATAACGAGAGTATCCGGAAGCCTCAATCGCTTCCCTCAGTTGTTCGCTGATCACCTTGGACTTTCTCTTGCTCATCGTCCCCAGTCTACCCCGCACTGGCAGAAATGCAAGCACCAAATCCATTTTTCTTCTGACGACGCGCACGAGACGCCGCCAGAGGCTCTCAGCCGCGCTCTGCCTTCCGTCTGTCATTCGTCAGTCCTGTCGGCCATTCGGTGGCATACTCCACGATCTCTGCCAGACCGGCTCCTGTCCATTGCCTCTACCGTGACCGGCTGCCTCCACGCCCGTCGCGCGCCCGACCTACTCCCAAGAACTTCGCCAGTATCTCGTTGCGGGTCCTAGGCTCGCGTTCGCGCCCTTCTCGGTTCCGCTCCACCGCATCCCGGTACGAAGGGTCCAGGTGTTTGGCCAGTTGTTCGACGGCCTTCTGCACGCTCTGTTGGGGCGTCGGTTCCTTCTGCACGTAGCGTAGGGCTGGGCGCACGCGCCTTCTGAGTTTCGTGGCCCCCTTGTACGGTCCCAGTTTCAGGACGTAGGTGTTGGCCTTCTCCGTGTGGCCTCGAATCCAGAGAAGCAGTCCCTCTTCTGCCAGAGCCTTGATGCAGCGGTCCACTGTCTTGGCGCTCACGTTGGCCAGTTCCCCGATGCGCTCTCGCGTGACGATGGCCACCGCGTGCTTGTCCGCGTGTGACGCAATCGCCCACAGCACCGCTAAGGCTCGCGGTTGCTTCTTGCACAGCCGGGCAAGGCCGCCGCTCCGCGCGAATCCGTCGGCGAAGGCCGTGAACGTCGGCGGCCAACCGTGCGGATACCGGACGGGTGACGTCTGGATCTCCGCCGCCAAGGTTACGCCGTCCACTCGCTCGCGCGTGAGCCATTCCCGCAGATCCTTGAACTCCATCGGCAGCATCAGAAGGCGACAGGGGACCCCTGCCGCAAGCAGGGCGTCCACCACCCTCTCGGCACCGGCCAGCCCCGTTCCGTCAGGGTCGTTGTCTCCCACGACGCACGGGCAGGCGTTTGACGCCTTTCGCACGAACGCGACAGCGAGGTCGATGGCCTCGTGCGCGCCGCTCCGCCCGATGGCCGCGAATTCCCTGGCCCACGCCGCGGCCGTGTCCGACACGCCCTCGACGATCAGTTGCACGTTGCCCGGCGTGACGTAGCGCGGCACGAAAAGCCCGTTGCGGCTTCCCTGAAGCACGATCTTGCTGTCGCCCTTGAACGTCCTTAGAGCGAAGCCAATCACCTGCTTGTCGGCGTCGCGCATCGGGAAAGCGTAGGCGTGGCGCGCAAAGCCCACGTCGAGCGCCCGCAGGCTCTCCTTCGAGACACTCAGCCGCTCCGCGAGCCGTTCAAGCGATTCCGGCCGGAGTTGCCGTTGGAAGTCCGCCAACTGCTCCCGCGCGCCTGCTCCCTTCCCCCTAAAGACCAAGCCTTCATCTTGCGCTGTCTCTGCATGGGGGGCCACGGGTGTCCCGCAGGTTGCGTCATGCGTGTCGCCCACCGGAACCCCGGCATCTACAAGGGGCGTCACAGGTGTCCCATCAGGTGGCAGGGACGTGCTGTCGGCAGCGATCCGCATGGCCTGTGTTCCTCAGCCTCCTTCCCGCTTGTGCCATTTGTGGCGCGCCGGGCACCCGCACCGCACCCATTCCACGATTTCGTCCCGCCGCCAGCGCGTCGCGCGGCCGAGTCGGATCGGCAGCGGCACGAGTGCCGCGCTGTGCATCGACCACCAGTGCGAGCGCGACACGCCCACTAGCGCCGCCGACTGTTCGGCGGTCAGGAGAAGGGGTGCAGCGGCAATGGTCTCAGCAGCCGTCATCGTGCTGTCCTTGAGAATCGCTTTGACCCGGCGAGGCGCTTGAACCGGCGGCAACTCAGATTGCCCTCTTGCCCTGCCGCTCAGGACTTTTTCTCCTTGGCCTGTGGCCGTCGTCCAAACCGCTTTTTCGCGTGATTCCCGCCCCTTTCTGCGTCCGTCGATTCTAGGCCGCAGAAATGCACCTGTGCTTGCGTTCAGGCCCGACTGCCTCCTCTCAATGAGAATGGAGCCGCGGGGACTGCTTCCCGGCGATTCTGCGCCGGTTCAGGAAAAGCCTGCTTGCGTTTCATTCGGTTCTCTCAGTCGAGGCCGACGACTTTCCCGGCCTTAGCCGCGCGCTCGGGCGTGAGGCCGAATCGGTACGGGTACATCCAGCACATCGGGTCCGTACAGAGTTCGACCTCTTGGGACTGGTAGCCGCAACACTCAAGGCAGTGGTTCCGAATCGCCTTGAGGGGCGTCGCCAGTTCCTCTGGCCGACGTCGACGGCGAACGACTTTCGAGCTGCGCTTGAACCGTTGTGCTCCCATGCTTCACCTTTCCGAGAGATGGGGGTCGCGGCCGGATTCTCACCGGCGTCCCAGGTTTCGCACCGTACCCACCAAACCGTCACGGGCGGGCTTAGGTAGCCTCGTCAGGGAGGTGGCCTTTCCCCACCATGTAGCACCGGACCTCAACCGGCGCTCCCGCTCGGATGCCCTGGACGACCTTCCTCGCGGCTTCCCCGCGCAGGCGCGACCCCCGTTTTCGCTCATCTGGACCTCCTCGAACCCGTGAGGCACCTACTGCACGTTCCCGAGTGAGCCTCGGCTCCGACGACGGGACGACCCTTCCAGTCCACGAGCAACTCGTCGCAGGTGACGCAACGCATATACTTGCGGCCGGGATGCGGCTTTTGCATCTGGCGCTTGATCTCCTTGGCCAGTGCACGGCACGACTTGCATTCTGTGCGGCCGTGTGCCAGGTCGGCATTCCTCTCGACCGCCAGACGGCCGCAGGACGTGCACATGATCCAGGCAGCATCGCGGAGATGCCTGGATGGACCAAGAAGAGCGGGACGTTCCGTCGTGGGGGCTTGACAAACCACGCTGCCATCATCCAAGATAGTGTCAGACATGAGCAGTGGTCCTTGGCCCGGCCGACTGGCACTCGGCCGGGCTTCCTTTGTGACGGTGTTACTTCAGACCTTCTCTGATACGGCTCCAGGTCTTGCGATCGGGCGCGCCGGCGGCTAGCCAAGCCTCAAGCTCAGCTAAGGGCCATCGCACCAACCGGCCCAGATTGATCGGTTTGGGCAAGAGCCCTTCTGCGTCCATCCGCCGGACATGGCGAAGACTGACACCCATGCGCTGCGCGACCTGAAGCGCTGAAAGGGCAAGTTCGCCACCTGCCGACGGCCGCTTCTCAAGCACCTTCTGTTCCATTGCAGGCCCTCCTGGACTTTGCCTTGCTTCCCCCTTCATCCCTCTGCAAGTACGTGGGTCTATGCAGGAAAGGAAGCGGGCGGTCGGCGAGATGGTCGCAAGAGTATGTTGCTGCGAGGTTTACAGGAATTAAGTAAGGAGGGCGGCTATGCAGAATCACCCGTCAGTTTGCATGCCGGATCTTGTACAACACCGTCAACTTGCAGTGACCCATCCTCAAGCTTCATCAAGAATCCCGCGATCGCCTCAGTAGCACACAGCCGGCGGTACGTCTTCGCGGCATCAGGGCCAAACAGTTTTTGCATGGTCCGACTGACTTTCGACTGACTCCAACCAAGCAGTTTGCCAAATCCGGTCTGAGTCAGCGGTTCCCAATTCGGCACCTCCGGATCGCCCAGATGATGTGTCATCAGCGCCGACATGAGGAGGATCTTTGCATCCGCCTTCTTCTTCGTTTTCCGCCGGGGTCTTTTTCTTCTCCCCATTCCCTCAGCCCGGGCGTACAGGCGCTTCAACTCACGTTGCGCCCTGGCGTGATACTTCTCGGCCACCTTGACAGTATGCTTGACGTCGACCGTCCACCCGGCGAGCGCCATGCCGTCTGGGCTATTCACGTCGGGTACGACGGCCTTCTTCTCAGAGCCATACTCCTGGACGCGGTTGAGGAACTCCTCGGCATGCGGAGCAATCATGTCCCTCCAATCGAGGTCGTGGATCCCGGCGTATGGATACACACTCTCGACGATCGGGTCGAGCCCCCCGGGGAAATCGCTTACCTCCGGGTTTTGAAGTAGAGCCGTGATGCTTCTAACGACCCAGATGTAGCGCGCGTTCAAATCGACGTCGACCCACCCGATGTCCACGGACGCTACGCATTCCAGGATCTTGTAGTACCCCTGCGCGAAAGCAAGCAGCAGTGCGATGATGAAGTCTCTCTTCTGTTCTGGGGTATCCCACAGAGAGACGAGCTCTTCAGCCTTCGGGAGGTCGGGCTTCGTTCGTCTACCTGACTTGCCCACTTGTCACACTCCGGCAACAGCAGCTCAGTCATCCAGTTCGAAGTGCCGCGTCAAACGCTCCAGCGTGAAGCGATTCCTCATACGGCAGGCCGTGTGCTGAACGGCAAACAGCCCCTTCTCCCAATGAGCCTCCTCGCGAGGCACAGCCCTCAGCCATTCCACCCGGACCAAGTACTCGCAGGATTCAGGGTCGTCGGCATCCGCGCCCATCTCCGGTGCCTTCAGCGGTGCTTCGAGGATCGGCGTCTCCTTGCCGTCCAACGTGACACTGAACTCTGTCACCGGCACAGACTTCTCCCTCACAGTGCCCACGCCGACATAGCCCGTCTTCGGGATGTTGACGAACACTCGTGCCCCAGGGAACAGGAGATCGAGCGTCTGGCTATACCACCGGCCGCCGCCGCCGCTGATGAATCCGTACTTGCGGCAGTCATCCCAACTGCGCCGCGTGCCCTCGCCAAGGCTCACGTAGAAATCCCGCCCGTTCCAGGGCTCACTACTTCGCCGCCTCGCGGATTTGCTTGCTTTGGCCTCTGCCTCGTCTGGATCTATCAGCCAGGTGCGCGCCAGATACGCGGTGTCGCCATCCCGGAAGTGGCGGAAGAAAACCGCGTTGATTGGCACCCCGTAGTTATCGGAGAGATAATCGATGATCCGCTCTGTGCTGGCATCCAGCTCGGAAGCCACGACAATGAGTTGGTGACTCTGATTGAGCTTCTCGGGGGGACTCCCGCTGAATGCATCCGCGAAACCCTCCTCCAGTTTCTGCCCGCTGTTCCTCTCGGCGTAGACCTCGGCGATATCCTCATAGGAGAGCCCAAGCACCCAAGATGCATAGTCAAGCAGTTGAGCGACAACGTCGCGCGGTGTTCGGTTCCGCTTCAACTCAACAACGACGAGGTTCCCCTCCGCGTCCATGCCAAGCAGGTCGATGAACTTGCCGTGAGCTGTGGGTACCTGCCGGCCGATCAGCATGAGGTTGGGCGACAGGATCGAGATGTCCTCGGCGAGCGTTTCCTCGAGCGTCGCTTCGCTCTCAAGTGAAGAGACCTCAACTTTCTCGACCTTCTCACCAAGCCGCCAGATGCCTACCTCGATGGGCATTGCTCTCTCCCCTGTTCTTGAGTTGACGCGATTCGTGCGGCAGTTCTTCGCAATAGCCATTCTGCGTAGTCGGCACGTAGAACACAAGACCCTACATTTGACCCGAAGTCGTTTAGCAGCAACTGTGGGGGCTCTGTGGGCTGCGGCAGTCCGGTCTTCGAGAAGCGGCTCTCAAGACACGCGAAGGCAGGGAGGCGGACCGCACCCGCAACGGATCCCTCCATCCAGATGGAATGGACACAAACTATCCTCAAGCACGTGCAACTGCTTGCGGGCGATGCTACTGTCGCCGGATCAGTCGAAAAGGCGGTCCGAGACAGCAAATCTCGCCGCGAGAATGCCCCTCAGGCGCCTGAGGATTGCGCAGGTTGCGACGTACCCCAGTTCAGAAGGGAATCCCCTCGCCCACCAGAATTGGGGCAACTCTTGGGGGACACGGCTCCCTTCCGCGCGGCTGGAAATCGAGCTTCGAAAACACGCCCTCGAAGAAACCGACCACGCTGTTTCTGGCAGCGCAAGATGCTTGCAGAAGCGAGCGACTTGTGTAGTATGGACTGCCCTACCCCCGGGCTGGCACCAGGGGGGGACAGGACCCACCGGCAAAACGAAAGGTGGTGTCTGGTGGCGGCCAAGCGAAAGAGCCCTGAGAAGCGCCAAGGCAGCGATCTCTTCATCGTCGACAACAGCGACAAGGACTGGAAGGTCCGGCGCTACCTCCGCGACTGGTGTCAGCTCTCGGAGCGAGTTGACATCGCGACGGGCTACTTCGAGATCGGCGCCTTGCTGGCCCTCGACGGTGAGTGGCAGAAGGTTGACCAGATTCGCATCCTCATGGGCGACGAGGTCTCCCGCCGCACGAAGAGGGCCCTTGTCGAGGGGCTCACGCAGCGTCTGGATAACAGCCTGGAAGCCGAGAAGGAGCAGAACGACTTCCTGACGGGCGTGCCCGCCATCGTTGACGCCATCCGGTCCGGCAAGATCACCTGCCGCGTCTACCGCAAGGAGAAGTTCCACGCCAAGGCGTACATCACCCACGCGCGGCTGGAGGTCGTCGGCTCGTCGGCCCTTGTTGGCTCGTCAAACCTCACCTTCCCAGGCATCTCAGAGAACGTCGAACTGAACGTGCAGATCTCAGGCCGGCAGGTCGGCACCCTCCAGGAGTGGTACGACGAGCACTGGGATAAGGCCGAAGACGTCACGCCTGAGGTTCTCCGCACCTTCGAGCGGCACACACGCGAGTACACCCCCTTCGAGGTGTACGCGAAGGCCCTCCAGGAGTTCTTCCGCGGCCACGAGATGACCGCCGGCGAGTGGGAGAACTCCAAATCCAAGATGTTCCCGGTCCTGGCATCCTATCAGAAGAAAGGCTACTCCGGCCTCCTGAAGCGGGCCAAGAAGTACGGCGGCGCCCTGCTGTGTGACGGCGTCGGCCTCGGCAAGACCTTCATCGGCCTGATGCTCGTCGAGCGGCTGGTCATGCACGAGGGCAAGCGTGTCGCCCTGTTCGTGCCCAAGGCCGCTCGCGAGTCCGTCTGGGAGGACAAGATCGCCCGCTACGTGCCGGAACTCCTGGGCGGGTTCCTTCCCTTCCGCATCTACAACCACACCGACCTGCAGCGGACGAAACGCCCCATCCCCATGCAATTGCAGCAGATGCGCGAACAGGCGGACGTAGTTGTCATCGACGAGGGCCACCACTTCCGCAACCGGGGCCTGAAGGGCGAGAAGGAGGGCGAACGCCGCAGCCGCTACTGGCACATGTTCGACATCTGCGAGGGCAAGCAGGTCTACCTGCTCACCGCTACGCCGGTCAACAACCGCCTCACGGACTTCCAGCATATGGCGGAACTCTTCTCCCGCGGCGAGCGCGATTACTTCAGCCTGGCCCCGCTGGGCATCCACTCACTGCCCGGCCACATCCGGACGCTCGAGAACGCCGTCGAACGGGCGGCGCGCGAGCGCGAGAAGCAACTGGGCGGCAACGGTGACCACGATTTAGATGTACCGGACACGAACTTCGCCGAGGCCGAAGAGGTCCTCCGCGATGACTCCCTGTTCCAGGAACTCGTCGTCCAGCGGAGCCGTTCCTACGTGAAGGACTCGCTTGCCGAGGAGGATGGCGAAATCCTCTTCCCCGAGGCCGCGCCGCCCAAGGTCGTCCCCTATTCGGTCAAACAGACCTACGGCAAGATCCTCGCGATGGTGGAGGAGGCATTCCACAAGAGCAAGCCGCTCTTCTCGCTCACCATGTACTACCCCTGGGAGTCTTACACCGGCGACGAGGCCGACCTGAAGGAACAGGAACTGGCAATGAAGGTCGGCCGGCAACGCCAGGTCGTCCGTCTGATCCGCACCGGCTTTCTCAAGCGCTTCGAGAGTTCGGTCCAGGCGTTCACAGCCTCCTGCCGCACACTCATGAAGAAACTCGTTGCCTTCTATCAGGTGCATGCCGAGGACAAGCGCGACCAAGACCGCCTAGAGAAGTGGCTCATCCGCAACAAGGAGGTCACCGGGTACGACCCGCATCGCCAGACGCACCTCTTCAGCGACGACCTCCAACTCGAACTCGCCGACGAAGATGTCGTCGAGCCCGAGTTCTTCGAGAGGGCCTTCGAGGGCAAACTCGATCCGGATAAGTTCGACATCCCGGCGATACTCAGCGATGCCCTGGAGGACCTGAACACAATCACCGACTTCCTCAAGGAACTTGCCAACTTCGAGCCGAAGCAGGACAAGAAACTCCAGGCCCTCATCCAGTTACTGCGCGGCCATCTGAGCGGCCTGGGCGACGTGGCCCTCCAGCGCCAGAAGATTCTCATCTTCTCCGAGTTCAAGGACACCGCCCGCTATCTGGCCGAGCATCTTCGGGAGGCAGGCATCGATGGCGTCGTAGAAATCGACTCGGGCACCGCGGGACAACGCATGACCCAGGTCCTCAGACGCTTCTCCCCATACTACAACTACTCCTCAACCGCCGACCTCCAGGCAAAGGGCCTCTCCGAGATCCGCGTCCTGATCTCCACCGATGTCCTCTCCGAGGGCCTGAACCTCCAGGACGCCCGCCGCCTCATCAACTACGACCTCCATTGGAACCCCGTCCGGCTCATGCAGCGTATCGGCCGCATCGACCGCCGCATGGACCCCGAGGTCGAGGCGCAACTGCTCGCCGACCATCCTGACCAGGAGAACCTGCGCGACGAGATCCGGTACTACAACTTCCTGCCGCCGGACGAACTCAACGAACTCCTCAGTCTCTACAAGACCGTCACGCACAAGACGCTGCGCATCAGCAAGACCTTCGGCATCGAGCACGGCAAACTCCTCCGACCGGACGACGACTTCGACATCCTCCGCGATTTCGTCCGCCTGTGTGAGGGCACCAAGTCCCAAACCGAAGTCATGAGCCTGGAACTGGAACACCTGTTGGCCGAGCATCCCGATCTGGAGCAGCGATTGAGCGGTTTTCCGAACCGCATCTTCAGCGGCAAAGAGTCGCCCAAGCCGGATACGCGCGCAGTCTTCTTCTGCTACGCCCGGCCGGCCGAGGACCCCGAGAGCGGCGAGTGGACGATTGAGGCGGGTGACACCAAATGGTACTTATACGATCTGGCCACGGAGAAGGTCATCGAGGAACCGGGCGAGATCATTGAGTTCATCCGCTCGACGCCCGAAACGCCTCGCGTCTGCAAGACCGACCAGGAGACCCTTGTTGCCATCCGCAAGAAGATGGACGCCTACATCAAGAAGAACTATCTTCGCAAGGTACAGGCTCCCGTCGGCGTCAAGCCAATCCTGAAAGCGTGGATGGAACTCTCGTAGGAGCCGGCGCGCACTAACGGAAAGGGGGGCATCGTGGCAAAGGTCAGACTCAGCGACGCCCACAAGGAAGTCCTGGCCGAACTCTACCACACGGCCAAACGCACCCGCGACGACCTGCCGTACACCGACGACTTCGAGCAACTCTACGCCCAGTTCATCGCCCGCACCGGCCGGGTCATCAGCCGGCACGATCTCTGGACGGCTCTTGCCAGTGCCGGCAAGGCGAGCCGCCTGGAGAGGAAGAGCCGCAAATGACCAGCGTAACCTGACCTGATATTCGGAGGCGCCACGTGGTGGACCCACGCAAGATTGAACAGGCCATTGTGAAAGTTCATAACCAGACCTCCTTCATCCAGGATCTGTTGCTCGACGCACTCGGGTGGAACATACCCGATGAGGTTGAGAAGCCGGAGGACATTGCCTACGGCTGGTCGGCCGATGAACTCCGCGCTGAAGGGTTGGATGAGCACGTCGTTGACGGCGAGGTCTGGCAGATCCAGCCCCTGCGTGCAGATCAGCCGTGGGGTGTCTTCCTCCTTGAGTTCAGGGAAGACAAGGCCTTCACAACCGGCCGTGGCATGACGGGGCCCCTTCGTCGTGTCCTCCGAGGTCTTGTGCCCAAGCGCCGGCGGCCGGGGCACCTCCCCGCCTGGCAGCGGGAGCACCTCCTCTTCATCTGCACGCACGACTACAAGCACTATCGCTTTGCCTACTTCAAGGCGCCGCCAGAGGGCACCAAAACCGCACCGCTGGCGGCTTTCGGGTGGGGGCCGGATGTGCCAGCCCGCACCGTCTGCGAGTTCAACCTCCCTGAACTCGAATGGCCCGATGCGGAGACTTCACCCGAGGACTGGGTTTCCCAATGGTCCGCCGCCTTCGATGTCGAGAAGGTCACGAAACGCTTCTATGAGGATTATCGCCGTGTCTTCGAGCACGTCGAAGACCTCATTGGCAAACAGGGTGACCACGATCTGGACACGCCTGAAGACCTCAGGATGTTCACGCAGACGCTCTTCAACCGCCTCATGTTTCTGAGGTTCGTCGAGCGCAAAGGCTGGCTGATCTTTCAGGGCCACAAGGACTACCTGCGGCGCCTTTGGGAAGCCGGCGGCATCGGCAGGAGGTCGCTTTGTCTGAGCCGTATCCGACCGCTCTTCTTCCAGGGCCTCGCGGTCGAAGGCAATCCCGCGGGCAATGCCATCGGCAACGTCCCGTTCCTGAACGGCGGCCTGTTTGAGGAAGGCAAACTCGATGGCAAAGTCCGCGATCTGCCGGATGAGGTCTTCGACCGCATCATCGGCGCAGGTAGCCTCTTCTATCGCTACAACTTCACCGTCGAGGAATCCACCCCGCTGGACATTGAGGTGGCCGTCGATCCCGAGATGCTCGGCAAGGTCTTCGAGGAACTCGTCACCGGCCGCCACGAAACAGGTTCGTATTACACGCCCCGCCCTGTTGTCTCCTTCATGTGCCGCGAGGTACTCAAGGGCTACCTCGGCAGTGAAACGAAGGCCAAGCCCGAATCCATCGCCGCCCTGGTGGACGACCATGAGGTCAAGGGCCTTACCGGTTCTCAGGCGCAACAGATCCTTGAGGCCTTGGACGACCTCAAGGCCGTCGACCCCGCGTGCGGCTCGGGCGCATACCTG
>Ga0307427_1001732_pt1 | contig 10991 bp, 13 predicted proteins | sample SalMarWE160190MG_FD_202162 | JGI IMG/M metagenome (GOLD analysis project Ga0307427, IMG submission 202162) | Salt marsh sediment microbial communities from the Plum Island Ecosystem LTER, Massachusetts, United States - WE1603-190 | ecosystem: Environmental > Aquatic > Marine > Intertidal zone >... | reverse complement strand
TACATATGCCTGAGCTGTCTGTTGATGAGAGAAGCCTGAGCTTTAAAGAGGTTGAGCTCGGTCTTGAAGAGCAGATGGCAAAGGATGAGTCAGAGAGGTGTTTACGGTGTGGACTGATATGCTATAGGAAGGAGGGGTAGGAAAGCCCTGTAAAATTTACTCTTGCAAATTTATTATTGGTTATTTATACTTATCAGAAAATGGAAGGAGGGTAGAATCTCATGAAAAAGCGGTTTTTGTTTCTAAGTACAGTTATCATATCTATAGCATTGTTTACTGGCGTAGGCATACTTATAGCAACAGATTGCCCGGATGAAATTAGTATCAAGTCAGATGCATTTAAAACGTACAAAAAAGGAGCTGTCAAATTTTCTCATACAAAACACCACGCAGATTATAAGGTTGCATGTACAGAGTGTCATCATGTGTATAAAGAAGGAAAGAATGTCTTTAAAGAGGGAGATCCTGTCCAAAAATGTTCAGCATGTCATGATGCCGTAAAATCAAAAGGTAAGGTAAAGAAATTAATGCTGGCCTACCATAGAAATTGTCAGAGGTGTCATAAAGAACTGGAAAAGGCTGGTAAGAAAGCCGGACCTACAAGGAAATGTAATGACTGTCATGAAAAGAAAAAGTAAGTCTGGTTAGATTTTAGAAGGGCATTATACCCTATGCGGAAAAGCGGATAATCCGTTAATCAAGTGTCATCTACGTGCTTCCAAAAGTTAAACTAACAGGCAAAAAAATGCCGCTCTTAAATAAGTGCTAAAGAGCGGCATGTTTTTTTAAATCTTTAGAATTTAATCTTCAACTTCTGTTACTGTAATAGCATCAGTTTCGCAGACCTCTATACAACTCTCACACCCGATGCACTCCTCTTCGTTCACAGGAACTGACTTTTCGTCCTTTATTTCAAAAACATCTGACGGACAAACGTCAACACATTCTTCACAACCAACACATTTCTCTACATCAACCTCTACCTTATACATATCTAATCCTCCTTGTGTAAAATTATTTTGAGTATTTTAAATTCACATTTAGCCGGGCTAAATCTTGTTTTTTAGCAGGCTATTTAACAAAGCAATATATGGGTGTCAAGAAAAAACCTTAAATTATTTACTGAAATTTGTAACTATTCAGCCACTAAGACCCCAAGGCACCAAGATTAACAATTTACAATTTAAAATTAGCAATTTAAAATTGGTAATTGATAGTTTTTCATTTACCATTTAATATCCTTTGTGTCCCTGGCCCAGAACTGGCTTGCAATGAATTTATATATAGAATTCATCTGATAAATAATCCAGTGCTCATATGATATTCAGGCACTTGCGCCAGGGCGGGCTTTGTGACTTGGTGGTTACGTGAACAGTTACTGAAATCTTATATGGAGCTTTCTTGATCTGGGACCATCAAACTCACAAAAGAAAATCCCCTGCCATGTACCCAGTTTTAGATGGCCGGATTCAACAAAAACCATTACTGAATTCCCTATCAAACTACTTTTAATATGCGCAGCAGAATTTCCTTCCAGATGCCTGTAAGATCCTTCCCAGGGGATAAGTTTATTAAGCATTGCCTGGATATCTGTTGCAACACTTGGATCAGCATTCTCGTTAATTGTTATCCCGGCTGTAGTATGTGGTACAAAGAGAAAGCATACCCCATCTTTTAGCCCTGATTTGTTTAACTCTTCCTCTATCTGGGAGGTTATGTCTATCATCTCAGATCGGGTTGTTGTAGTAATAGATAGCGTTAAGGCCATGTAATTTTATCTCCTATAAATCCTCTTTTTCCTCTACTACAATATGGTCATGAAATCCATTTTCCTTCAGATAGACATTAATAGTAGCGTTTCCAGAGGTTTGCCATTCCTTAGCTACATAATTAGCCATTATGGGTAGTTCCCTTTGCTCCTCCCCTCTGTCTATTAGCACAGCCAGCTCAATCTTTTTCGGCCTACCAAAATCTATCAGTGCATCCATTGCTGCTCTTATTGTCCTGCCTGTATACAGCACATCGTCTACTAAAATAATCATTTTATCGTCTATGGAAAAGGTAATCTCTGTGCTTCCCAATTTTGGGTTGGGGCCTATCCTCGTCCAATCATCACGGTACAAATTAATATCCAGCACACCAGTTGGAGGTTTTTCCTCATCTTTTTTAGAAATCTCATCTCGTAGACGATAGGCCAAAAAAGCTCCTCCGGTTCTAATTCCAATTAAAACAATATCTTTCAAAGATTTGTGCTTAGAAATTATTTCTTGCGCAATTCTTTTCAGGGCTTGCCCTATATCTTTTTCATCAAGAATAACTTTTCTGGTTTTTTTTAGGTTCATTGCCATTGTTTTAATTTAGAGAAGTAATTTTTACATCAAATAATAATTAAAGGTCAAATATTTTTATTCGCATTATTTACTTTTTGCTCTGAATTTGAAAATTAACATTATCGTACTATACCTGTTAAGGAAAAAATTTCATTTACGGTATCCATTATTGATCGTCTTGACTTTAAGGGGTATTAATTTTTTAGTATGCCTTGATAATGAAAACAAATAAAGGACTCATATAATCTAATTGATCTAAAGTTTAATGGAAGGATCGTAGCTGAGTTAACAAAGGCCGTCAACTTTTAACCAAGAGGGCATGATTAATTTCATGCCCTTTCTTTTTGTATAGAGGGTTGATGGGTAGATTAAGCAAAGAAGATCAACTTAATAAGCCATAGATCGAATCACAAAAAAAGTTTTACATAGATTCCTTTATCCAAAGAGATCTAGGGAACTAATCAAAAAAAGGAGGAATGATGGCAGTAAAAATAAAGTTAATTTTAAGTGAAATGACTCCCGAGGTTAAGAAATCCAATCAAAATTTGACATTAAGTTTGCATAATTTAATATAATTAAAAACAAATTAAATAATAATTAAATAATGCTTGACACAGGGTTTTTAGGGTATTATATAAGGAGATTCTTAATTTCATGGACCAAAGATTTTTTCCTCAACATTTATATGTCAATGAAATTTCTTGACTTTATCATTATTAAAGCAAATTCTCTAGCTGAGGGGGTGAATTATGATTAATGATGAGAAGTTAAAATCTATTATATTTAATATTGTCCAACGATTGCCGAATAATATTACTAGGACTAAACTTGTTAAGCTTTTATATCTAATAGACCTTCGTTATGCAGAAATTAATAACAAATCTTTAACAGGCTTAACCTACTACAGTTACTACTTTGGGCCTTATTCTGAAGATATCATCAATGCTATTAATAAGCTTAAAGGTTACGAGATCGAAGAAGTATCAAGTATCAGTTTAGAAGGGAGGGAATATTATCTTTACAGTCCTGGAAGGAATCCACGGTGGGTAACTCCATTTGCTCTTCAAGACGACGAGGTAGAAATTATAGACCAAGTGATAACCGAACACGGTGATAAATCGCTGGATGAAATCCTAGAATATGTTTACAATAATGAACCTTACAAGAATTGTAAAAAAGGGAAGCCTATACCCTTAATCCCACATGCTTGAATTTGAGAAAAATGGAAGATTTGATCAATTTCTCCTCTCCCTTGTCGATGCAGGTCTAATTTCATTAAAAACCGATGATAGACTTATCATCATCGATAAGAAAAAATTCCTAGAGTTTGGCTTCGGTCTATACCTCCTTTGGGTCCATATTCATAAACGTCAAAAGATTCCATTTCTTTATTTCACTGAAATTAAGGCTGGCCACACACTTTTTCTTGTTTTACCTTCTGCCGAAAATCCTTATTTCATTGCACCAAGGGATCATGGGAAAGGAAAATTTTTCCTTGATAGAATAGAAAAAGGCTTCTTTACAAATCCTGGCAACTGCTTTTTTTGTGACCTTCATAATTCACTACTAGCCAACATCAGTTATTTCAAAAACACCGACGCTTTTCGTCCGTTTCTCACTACTGATAGATTGGGAAAACTAACAAAAAATTTCCCAAAAATAAAAAAAGGGCAATGTTCTTCTTGTTCTACTGCACATTTCAATTGGATTAAAGAGAAGATTTTACAGGATGACAATTACGGGCTCATGCTAGGTGGTTACCCAGCGGTTTTAGAAACCCCATTTAATATTTTTGAAATTCTTTTTAACGAGCCCATAGAATTATCTGAACTTCACAGAGAAACCGGCTCCCTCTTTGATTTTTTCCTATGTGTTTACTTGGCACATAAATTTGAATCAGGAACTTATTTTGCGAATTCAAAGATTAAAAAGCCATTTTGCTCGCACGAAATTGATGTCGGTGTTATAATAGAAAAAAAATCAAAATGTCTTCTTATTGTTGAAACTGCTTCGTTTTATCACTCTCTATCATCCTTAAAAAATAAATTGCTCAATTATTCTGCACTCAAAAGAGGTGACTACGATAAGTTTATGTATATTTATCTTACTTTAAGCCAAGGAATTTCAGCTAGAATATCACCAGATAGAATTGAACCAATTGCAGAGGATCATAATGATCTAGGAACATTCGCCTCCATTTTTACTAATAATGAGGATCTAGAACTGTTATCTTTACCTCCAATTTATAAAGATTTGGATGCAAATATTAAGAATGACTGGTGGGACAAAGGATACCTTAAACTATCTTATAAGTATCTCATTGGGAAACTTGAGGATCTTACTAATAATCTTCTGGTTTAGGATCAGGTTTTTAAATTCGCCAAAAAAATTATTTCAAGGGAATTATGTTAGGCATTGCTGCAAATATTTCAAATTGTATACCCCTTGACCTTCATATCTCCTTGATCTATATGCATATTGTATAAAAGTGCGTTCTTCTTAAAAATAACCCTTAATAGAGGGTGCTATGATTTAAATCTAAACCCCATTTCTCACACAGAGGAGTGGGGTTTTAATTTCGTTAGGGGGATGATGATTTCACATTTGATACATTCATTTAATCCCATAATTGTTGCAGTCTTTAGCTTTTGAAACATTTGGAGCTTACGATGAAAAAACATAGTAGCAGTGTTAACTTTCAGAACCTTATTCGCGACTTGGCTGAAATGTATACATTCGAAGTAACTGAGGTCATTGTAGTTGAATTGATAGCCAATTCATTAGACGCGAAAGCGAGCCATATTTTGATTGATTACGATCCTTCAAAAAAAGTACTTGTTGTCCAAGATGATGGCGAAGGTATGAATGCTCTTCAGTTCGAAGAGTACCATGATTTCGCTGCAGGCCTTAAGGAACGAGGGACTGGGATAGGTTTTGCAGGTCTGGGTGCAAAGGTCAGTTTTAATGTTGCAGACAGGGTCATAACTGAAACGATTAGTAAATCTTTGTCTGCTGGTTCTAACTGGTACTTGAAATCGAAAAAAGAATTGATTTGGGAGGAAATTCGACCAAATAATCTTCGAAATAAGGGCACAAGAGTTGAGGTTCATTTCAGATCAAGCACGAGTCCCTCATTTAAAAATAGAGAGGATTTGGTTCGATTGCTTCAGCGTCATTATCTGCCACTTTTGGAATCAAAATTTATAGAGCTATACCAAAAGATAGGTTTATATAAGGAAGATTTAAGGTTTGCAGTTAATGGTAAAACGATTGAGCTTATTAAAATCACAGATCACTTCTCTCTTGAGAATATTAAGGAAATGTATCCAAAGAGAAGAGGAAAAATGTTTGGGTACGGGATTTTTGGTGTTGCTGAATTAGCATATCCTGTTGCTCCTGATATTTGCGGGGTTTTGCTTTGCACTCATGGAAAGGTTATTAAACCAGATATGTTCCATCAGTTTCCTCCTAACCTTGGACCTCGCCTTTTTGGAATTGTTGAAGTTCCTGAATTCGTTAAATTTTTGACAACTTCTAAGACAGACTTCACTATAAAGGGCAGGCATAGAGAATTTGAGAAGTTATATGATCCAATTCGCCAAGCGTTTAAAGAATGGCTACGTACATTAGGATTAGAGTCAATAGAACTTGTAGATACAGATGAGGCGATGGAGTTAGAAAGAGAATTAAGAAAACTTGTGGAAAATGTTCCTGAGCTAAGTGAGTTTTTCGGTTTTAGAATGAGAAAAGAGATTCTAGGTAAATATGATAATGGTTTAATTGATGCCTCAACACATGAAGGGGTAGGAATTACATTCCCCTTGGGGAATGGTGTCAGAGAGGAAGGCTTAGGCCCAGTAGATATAGGAGTTGAAGATGGTCAGACACTTATTAGTGATGAAAAAGGGCCTGAGAAAGCCAAGGCAATAAGCCGTAAGGCGCGCAGTGGACCAAAGATCGCATTCTTTGATGCTCCAGATAGAGTAGATTTAGCTTGGGTTGAAGGAAATAACGTCGTCATCAACAGTGGCCATCCCTCTTATAAAAAAAATCGCTCTAACGCTAAGACCAGAAGACTTCACAGCCTTTTTGCCATAGCATCTGCAATCCAAAAATTTTTAGGGAGAGAGAGTGAAAAACCAGACCTAATGTTCATCGATAGAATGATGACAGCATGGGGCAAGAGATGACAAAAAGAAACCTTTATTTCGTATCTTTTGAGCCGACAAAAAAGTATAGATGTTACCTATCAATGGATGCCGTGATTGATAGCAATAAGGATCTAGAGTCTTTATTAAGTGATGCTCCAAAGGTTTATGAAAATGCTATAACGAGAATGAACTTCCTTATCGTCGATATAAAGGCCGCAAGAAGTAAACATATACCAGTAGCCGCTCGAAAAATATGGGACGTTGGAGATGCCATATTCACCTTGCGAGATGAATTAGAGGAATTAGGGTTAGAATTGGATGGTATTTATGATCACCTCACTAGGGATCTAGGAGTAAAGAGAAAATGGCTTGAGAAGGTTATTATTTTCAGGAGATATCTGCCTGAAAAGGAACTGATCCCTGAATCATTGAACTGGGGTCGTTGCGAGAAAGGGACACGTCGTGTTGCTGAACAAATAAAGGCAGGTTTGCACCCGGAGCTATAATGAATATAGTTAAAATTATCAATAGGCTTAGTATTTTCGCAACGATGCCTCCTTGCTTCACTTGCAGTGAGCTAATAGATGTGATTGGATCCAACGTCGATCAAAAATTACTAAGGGTCGCCCTCCTTAAAGAGCCTCGATTAATTTGTGTGCATTCAGGCTCACCTGAGGAAGACAGATTCATATTGGATTCTACCCTCTTTAGATTCTTCAGCAGTTTGAATATGAGAATAGCTCAATTAGGCCTGTTCAGACTTACCGAAAGCCAGATAAATTCTAAAATGAACAACTTACGATGGCATGGGAAATGGGATTCTCCACCCACAGAAATTATTCGTTGGGGGCAGTCCTTAGGCCTAATTTGCAATTGCCGAACAAGTGGAGAATACGTATTTCCCTTGGCATGGATTTTATCTTTGTTGAAACCTTACAAATTAGCATCAAATATATTAATGAATTTATGTGAAAATCGATTCTGGGCCCTTTCACAGGAAAAATGGGTGGAAAATCCTATTGAAGAAGGCCTTTACTTATTCAAACCGAAAGTTATCTTTACAATTAAAGGAAGAATAGGTCTTATAACCGGCAAGAAAATGACTCTCGAGGAAATAGGAGCTGTTCTTAAATATACAAGGGAATTTGTTCGTCAGTTGGAAAACAAATTTTGGAAATCTTTACGATACCAGAAATACAGAAGTCCATTCATTAAAGCATTGCTATGTGATATTATTATGCACTCTGGAAGCCTAATTATTCCTGCCAAATCTCCTAAAGCACATCTCAGGTCCTTCCTCGCGAGTTGCAATTCTATTCCTCAAGTAAGTTTATCAAAAATTGGGCTACTAATTACAGGGGCTTCATCGAAGGATATCGCCCCATTAAAGTCAACGAATTGGTCTCTCAAGGAGATTGATCCGGAATTTATAGCTGATCGCTTGGAATCCGACGATCAAATTCCACTAAACGATAGCGATGTACAAGAAATTGCAAAAAGGGTGGCCCGCTTTCGAAATAAGCGTCTCACAGTAACTCAAAGGGCCTATATTGCCCTTCGGACAATTGGTAGGCCGGCACATTATTCTGAAATCACCGACGTTTACAATTCTCTATGGCCTAATTCAGATGCAAGTGAGCATCACGTTCATAGTGCCCTCAGTCGCCAAGAATATAGTGTGGTCTGGATCGGAATCCATGGAACATATGCACTCAAAGAATGGGGTTATGAATATCCGTCTATAAAGCTGTTTGAAGCTGTTGTTAAAATAGTAGAAGAGAAGTTTCTGGAAACTGGTAAACCAGTACCTTTTATTGTTATTAGAGCAGAAATAGGCAAATATCGCAGAGTGGTGAAGGAATCAAGCGTTATTATGTCTGCTCATTTTAACCCTAGGTTACGACTAATTGGCAAGGATTCATTCGTTCCAAGGGATTATAGTGAAAATGCACAAAATGACTATCCTCTTGATAAATTAGACAAAATCTTTAGGGATTTCCAACAAACAACATAATATGTAATCTCACAGTCTGTAAATTTAATTGCCAACTTCCGACTTGGCTCCCCTACCTACCTTGACAGGACACCTTAATTTGAACCTTTCTGTTCCAATTAGCATCAGCTTTCTCTATGGCCTTCCCTCCTGTTCATGTTCCAAAAAAACTTTCTTTTAATTCCTAAAAAAATATTTTATAATTAAACAAAAAAGGAGATCCGGGATAAAACCTGGCATCTCCTTTTTGCGTAATAGGCAGATAGATAGGATGACACTTCGCCAGATATTGAGGAAGTAAAAGCAAAAGCTGAAATGTTGAGAAAGTTCTTTCTCAGCAAATACAACAAAGGAAGATCATTAGCACGATTCCGAGCTAACAAGATGAGTTATAAAGAGAAGAAAAGTATTGTTAACTGGCTATTTTCCGGGAAAGATGATAAAGGGAAACCATTAGGAATCTATCTCAAACGAGTAGATAAGAAGAAGTGGATGGTAGACATACATGCTAAATTTAATTATAAGAACATTTTATGGGAAAGATAATGAATAGTCCTAAATTGCCAAAAAATCCAGATACATTAACTACAATTCTTGGTTATTCCTTCAACAATCAGGAATTAATCTTACAGGCCTTTAGGCACCCTTCTTACGTTTACGAGAGGGATGAATTAGGGATATCTGACAATCAAAGATTAGAGTTTCTCGGCGATGCAGTCATTAGCCTGGCTATTAGCCATCTACTTATGGAATCCTTTCCTGAGATAAAAGAAGGGGATCTATCTAAATATAGGGCTTCACTGGTCAGTGAAGGCGGTCTCTATCATATTGCCCATGAATTACAATTAGGAGATTACCTTCTCCTGGGAAAGGGAGAAGAACAAACAAATGGCAGAAAGAAATCCTCTATTATATCTGATGCCTTTGAGGCTCTTATTGGAGCAATTTATCTTGATGGTGGTTTTGCAGAAGCCCTAAGGATAATAGCACAACTTTTCAGCCCATTATTAAATAAGATCAATCTTGGCAAATCAATTAATGACTTCAAAACTGAGTTACAAGAGTACTCTCAAGATACCTTTCAATCACCTCCAGACTACAGAGTCGAAAAAGAAACAGGCCCAGACCATAATAAGACCTTCTATGTATCAGTATACTTGAAAGAAAATTTAATGGGAAGAGGGAAAGGCAAAAGCAAAAAGGAAGCGGAACAGAAAGCCGCAAAGGAGGCCTTGGCTTGTCTAAAAAAATAATAAGATATTTTATCATACCCATATTTCTTCCACACCAAGGCTGCCCGCATAGATGCGTATTTTGCCAACAACAAACCATCACCAATTTCTCGGGAAAACAGCGTACACCAGATGAGATAAGAAATACGATTGAATTAGCAATAAGATCAAAGCAGTTTTCTGGCAAAAAACCAAAAGAGGTCGCCTTTTATGGGGGTACTTTTACATCTCTGCCGATTAGTTCTATGACAAAAATGCTTGGTGCGGTTAGGCCTTACATAGAAAAAAACATCATACAATCAATCCGTCTTTCTACACGACCAGATTCTCTCAGTGAAGATAGGCTCAACATACTTGAGTCCTTTAATGTATCGACTGTGGAGCTTGGAGTGCAGTCCATGGACGATAGAGTCCTGCTCCTTTCCAATCGCGGACATACGTCACAGGATACCGTTAATGCGTTCAAAATACTTAAAAGAAGGGGATTTACTGTTGGAGCACAACTCATGCCTGGTCTGCCAGGAGATTCTAAAGAGATATTCATGGACACCATTGACAAGGTTATTGGCCTAAGACCTGATATGGCCAGGCTTTATCCGACACTCGTTATTAGGGGCACAAAGCTCGCTCAATGGTATAAACAAGGAAGATATACACCAATGGGACTTAAAGATACGATCAACCTTTGTAAAGAGGCCTGCATAAGATTGGAAAATGCCGGGATTCCTGTGATCAGGATCGGGCTCATGTCTTCGCCGTCTCTCCTTGAAAAAGGGGAAATAATTGCCGGACCATGGCATCCATCCTTAGGATTTCTGGTTCGCTCTGCTATTCACCTTGAAAAAATAAGATCCTATCTCCCGGTAATGGGTGAGACAAAAAATATTTTGCTATATGTCCCTCAAAAGGAAATTCCCCTCCTTGTGGGTTACAAAAAGAGTGGAATGAGGCACATAGAAACTATAACAGGGTCCGTGATAAAAGATATTATACCTGACGATTCAATTCCCTATGGAGAGGTAACAGTCAAGGTTTTATAATTACTAATAGCTTCTATTGACGATAAATCGATTTAACTCCAAAAGGGATTCTTTTACTGGTGAGTGAGGAAAGAGACGGAGTTGAGTTTCAGCAAGGTTAGCATAAGATATGGCATCCTTACGGCATTTCTTAATAGCACCATTATCTTTTACGAGTCCTATTACTCTTGAATAATCTTTCTCTGAGGCCTTTCCATTTTTAAACAAATGCTCAAGCCTATCTTTTTCGCCTTCATCCAGGTAGG
>Ga0307427_1001719_pt1 | contig 11032 bp, 12 predicted proteins | sample SalMarWE160190MG_FD_202162 | JGI IMG/M metagenome (GOLD analysis project Ga0307427, IMG submission 202162) | Salt marsh sediment microbial communities from the Plum Island Ecosystem LTER, Massachusetts, United States - WE1603-190 | ecosystem: Environmental > Aquatic > Marine > Intertidal zone >... | reverse complement strand
CTTCTCCAGGGCACCCTTTTCCTTTAACACCTGGGAAAGGGTTATTATATCTACCGGATCATCCCTATTATATAGGGTAAGCATTCCCTCATATATGAGTGCATGTGCCTCTCTATAAAAATCTTCACCAGAGAGGATATCCACAACCTGATTAAGCGCATCATTATTGATTAATATCCCTCCCACTATAGCCTGTTCAGCCTCCAGATTATGTGGGGGGACCTTATAGGGAGAATAAACCGTATCTTCTTTCTTCTTAGGCATAGCCATCAGATTACGCCTTTTCTTCCTCTTTCTCAACAATGACTTTTATTTTAGCCATAACGTCTGGATGGAGTTTAATAGCAACTTCAAACTCCCCAAGAGTTCTAATTGCCTCATCCGTAACAATTTTTCTTCTATTTACACTAATACCTTCCCTTTCGAGCTCTTGAGCAATATCTCTGCTTGTGACAGAACCGTAAAGTTTGCCCTCTTCACCAGCCTTACGTATCATTGTTACGGTTATCTGAGAGATCTTTTCCACGGCTCTTTCAGCTTCCTCTTTATCCTTCATATGTCGAGCTGTTATTTTACCTTTTCTCATCTTCAAGGCCTTTAAATTCGCATTATTGGCCTCAATGGCTGTACCTTTTGGAATGAGATAATTTCTTGCATACCCCTTAGCGACATCTACGATATCACCTTCAAAACCAAGAGATTCAAAATTTTGTAATAAAATAATTTTCATGCCTTTTTCCCATTCTAATTTTTTCGTAATATTAAGGTAAGGAACTACAATTTCCGTAAAGAAAGATGAATAAAGAATAACAAGGGCTTGGGGAAGTAGAAAATAATTCTATATACCTCAAAGCTAAATCTTACAGTTCCCTATATTCCTTCGTCTTGATTTTTGCAGTAGTAAAAGGTAACAGGGCAATATTTCTCGCTCTTTTTATAGCTAACGCCAGCATCCTTTGATGCTTAGCGCAGTTTCCAGAAATTCTTCGAGGTATGATCTTACCTCTTTCGGTAGTAAAAGCTGCAAGATTCTTTGAATCTTTGTAGTCGATCTTTAGGCTTGAATCAGCACAAAAGCGACAGATCTTGTGCTTAATAAAAACTCTTTTTCTTTGATAATTAAAGGTATCATTATAGGCCATTATTTTTCCTCAACATGTTCATTGTGGCTTTCTTCCATTGTATCTTCTATTTCCTTCTCCTTACTTACTAAATCCTTCGGATCAATATTTTCATCAATCTTTACGGTAATATACTTTAAGATTCGATCATCTAATTTCAGATTCCTCTCTAACTCTGTTACCATTTTGGGAAGAGCGCAAAAATCTAATACAACATAGTAGCCTTTATCAAATCGCTTAAGATCGTAGGCTAATTTTCTTTTTCCCCACTCATTAACCTTTACAATAGAGCCTTTTAGCTTTTTGGTGAGATCCGAAAATTTATCAATTGCCTTTTTTAAAGAGTCATCGTCCAAAGTGGGGTTTACAATATAAATTGTTTCGTAATGATTCATTGAATAGGATACCTTCTTTCTCTATTTATATGTTGAAATTTGTATCCATTTCTATCCCTGTCGCTAAAGATTGTCAACCCATTTTTTTGACATCCTGCGTTTATGATATTATTAGAATATATGATCTTGATTCTTGAATGCTCCTTCATGTGCATAAAGCAATCTTAAGGCAATGGCTATCAGTCATGTGGAAAACGGGAAAAATCTTCCTTCAAGCCAAAAATGATAAGGCTATCTCCCTCTTTTATTATAGTCGAAGGTGTGGGAAGCATATATGAAATCTTTTTACTTCCCTCTTCCAGCCGCCTTTTGATTGTTAAAACGGTAGCTCCAAAACGCTCGCGAAGTTTTAACTCACTTAAGCTCTTCCCTGCAAAAATACTGGGAGCAGTAATTTCTGACACCAGGAAACCTCCCACTAAAGCCAATTTCTGCGAGTGTATCTTTTGTTGGAGGCGAAGAGACGTTGCCAAGCCAGAGGCCATATCTAATTTAAAAATTTCCCTGTTGTAAGCCTCTATAACATCACCTTTTCGTATCGTGCCAACCAACTGCCCTTTATCTACTACGGGAATCTGATCAAACTCAAATTTCCCAAAGAGCTACATAACCATATCAAGAGATTCATTGGTATTCACCACTGTCACTTCTTGGTCCATGAGATCTGAGGCAATTACAACATCACGAACAGATTCATAATCCTTTAGAATAGGTCGCAAATTCTCAAGTGAGATATGACCATGTATTCGGTTATCATCCCCAACCACAAAAAAGTGGGTATGGGAACTTGCCATCATCCTCGTAGCAAGTTCGGCCAAGGGTGTCGAGGGAGATACCAGCTCAATGTCAGGAATCATCACCTGAGAAACTTTGAGACGCTTAAGTACATTGAGTTCCTTTCCACCATAGATATTTACTCCCCTTCGGACTAATTTGAGAGTATAAATTGACTCTCTTGAAAGCTGTGCTGAGATCACTAATCCCATAGTACATGCAAACATTAAAGGCAGTATTATGAGATAATTGGATGTCATCTCAAAGATAATAATCATGGCAGTAATAGGGGCCCTTGTAGTGCCGGCAACAACTGCACCCATGCCCACTAAGGCATATGCACCAGGCAACGCAGTAGTGTGAGGGAGAAGCGTATGAACAACCTGACCAAAACTACCTCCTAACACTGCTCCCATAAACAGAGAAGGAGCGAATATACCCCCTGAACTGCCTGAGCCAATGGTTATGCTTGTCGCTAATATTTTGGCAATCAAGAGTCCGAAAAGCATAATCCCAAACAATTCACCATGTAATATCTGGGTAATTGATTCATATCCTACACCAAGGACATGAGGGAAAAAAATCCCAATGCATCCGATAATACTCCCCCCAACAGCAGGTTTAATAAATTCCGGCAAATTCCATTTTTCAAAGAAATCTTCCATATCGTAAAGGAGACGAATGAAGATATAGGCAACGACCCCAGCCAAGGCTCCCAATACTAAATAGAGGAATAATTCACTATAATGCAAAAGATCATAGGAAGGGATCACAAAGGCAGGAAAGTTTCCCAGGTAGTGCCTGGATAGGGCAGTAGCAATAACTGAGGAAACTACTATAGGAATAAACTGTAATGCAGCTAATTCACTCAGTATAATTTCTAAAGAAAAGAGGGCGCCGGCCATGGGGGCATTAAAGGTAGCTGCAATACCTGCCGCTGCACCACAAGCTACCAAAATCCGCAGACGTCCTCCGGATACCTTAAAAATTTTCCAATAGCTGAAGAAATGGCAGACCCAATTTGTATTATAGGGCCTTCACGGCCTACGGAACCACCAGAACCGATACAAATAGCAGATGCAAAGGCCTTGGCAAAGACTACACGGGTTCTCATTCTACCATCTTTTAGGGCAACAGCCTCCATCACCTCAGGCACACCATGCCCTTTTGCCTCATGGGCAAAGAAATGGACAATGATCCCTACCAGAAGGCCACCTATTGCAGGTATTGCGAGCTTAATCCAAAAGGGCGCTGCAATGGCCATGCTTAATAGATCTGTCCCCTCCATCTCGGTTACATTCCCCCACCCCAATTGGGAAGCTATTGCAATTAGCTTTCGAAACCCGACAGCCCCATACCCCCCAACTGCGCCCGCAATTCCTCCCATTACTATCATAAAAAAATGTTCACGGCGTGTGAAGGTAAGTATAGTTTTGTTTACACCATGTTGGATTTTTGAAAAAAAACTGTTGTTCATTTCATAGAGTTTTAAGTTATTGGGAATGGTAGTAATCGATTCAGATCCACAATACATGGAACTGATGTGGATAAAGAATACTAATTTTGAAAAAGAAAAGAAAAGAAAACTGACTGGGTGTATATATCAAATAATAAGCATTAGAAAAACCTATTTTTTGAATAGTATAAGGACTAACTCGTAAAAAGTCTTTTGCGAGCGATTTTGGCCACTTTTGGAAAAAGATTCATAAAATGCTGAGCGTTAAAAATTCCAAACTGTTTGAGGCCTTTAGGCCGAGTTTTTGGAATTTAGCGAAGCACTTTATGAATCCCAAAATGGGCATCATGAGCGAGTAAAAGGACTTTTTACGAGAACATCATATAAGACTATCAGAAAAGGCATTATGCCTTTTCTGATAGTATAAGGACTGCTATCTGCATACAAAGTCAATAAAATGACACAAAAATGTTACTTCTTTTCTCTTTTTAATACCACATATCTTGAATGACCTCTATGTTTTATCACAATGAGGATCTGTTTTTTTGATGACGACTTCTTTATTATCCTTTTGTAATCACTTAAGTTTTCTACCGGCTCATGTTCTATCTCCTGAATCAGATCACCTCGTTGCAATCCTGCATCAGAAGCTGGACTGCCCTTTTTTATGCCTGATATAACAACCCCTTTTTCACCCTTTAAAGACAAACTTTCCGCAAGTTCAGGGGTAAGTTCTTGAACAGATAATCCAAAACCTTCTTCTATCTCAGGGATGGTGGCAACAGCCGTTTTGGTTTCCTCTTTTAACTCCCCTATCTTGACTGTTAGCCTTTTTTCTTTTCCCTTCCTGATTATGATTATCTCTGCCTCTTTGCCTACTGGTGTTTCTGCAACCATAGCGGGCAGGCTTTTCATCACCTTGACCTTTTTACCGTCAAAGCTGATTATTACATCTCCCCTCTTGAGGCCTCCCTTGTCAGCAGGACTGTCCTTAGTGACCTCCCCTATGAGGGCCCCTTCTTCCGTTTTAAGACCGAATTTTTCCTTAATCTCTTGGGTAACTACTTGAATGCTCACACCGAGCCAACCCCTTATAACCTTTCCTCTCTCTTTCAGCTGGGGCATAACGGATTTCGCCATGTTAATCGGTATAGCAAAACCAATACCTACATTTCCTCCACTTGGGGCAACTATTGCTGTATTTATACCGATAACCTCTCCATCAAGATTGAAGAGAGGTCCACCTGAATTTCCTGGGTTTATTGAGGCATCTGTTTGAATAAAATTATCATATGGTCCTGCACCTATTACTCGTCCCTTTGCGCTTACAATGCCTGCAGTTACAGTACTTCCGAGGCCAAAAGGATTTCCAATAGCAACAACCCAATCACCTATCATCAGCTTATCTGAATCTCCGAGTCTGGCAGCTGGGATAGTGTTTTCTGTCTTGATCTTTATCAGGGCAAGATCGCTTTTGGGATCTCTGCCAATGACCTGTGCCTCGTATTTCTTCTTATCAGAAAGCGTGACCAGGATTTCTTCTGCATCTGCGACTACATGGTTATTGGTCAAGATGTAGCCGTCTCCACTCACAACAACACCTGAACCGAGGCTTCTTTGTTTCATCTCTTGTTCAGGTGTTTTGCCAAAGAAGTGACGGAAAAACTCATCTCCAAAAAAATCCTTAAACTCCCTGCTCTGAAAGGGAGAAAATTTTCTTATCGCCTTAATTGTTTTTGTGGTAGAAATATTCACAGCCACATGGGCCTGTTTAGCTGCCAACTCTGCAAAACTATCGGGGATGCCATTTTTTGCTATGGCATTCTGGCTAAGCCCAAAAGCTAAAAAAAGGATAATAACCAGGCCCATATAAATTTTTTTGTTTAGTTGAAAATGCTGATTTTTCATTAACATTTCGCCTCCTTGTTTATTGCTCCTTTTTTCACTTATCTTCCTCTAATCGCTTAAGAGTCTCTTGAGCATTTGCTAAATCTTTTCTTAAGGCAACCATCTCTTCTTTCAATCGTTCTGCCTCACTGTGTTCATGGGCCTCGATATCGTCTGAAGATTCATGATCACTGCATGGAACCGCTCCCTCGATTTGGTCATGCATGTAAGATTTTATTACCTCTCCTACAACTCCGGAAGTCCCTGTAAATGCTTGTATCCCGAGTTGTTGAAAAAAATCGATAGCTTTAGGGCCCATTCCGCCAGCAATAATTACATCAGCCCCTAAGCTGTTTATAAAATTAGGTACCTCACCAGTTTGACCATGGCTTTCATAGAAGGGATTTTTTACTGCCTTGACATCCTTGACTTCCTTGTCATCAAGGTCCACCACTATATAATAGGGACATCTACCAAAATGGTAACTTAAAACTGCATCTAACCCCATACTATCATCTGTAGCAAGTGCAATTTTCATGCTTGTATTCTCCTTTCATTGTTACTATTCCGTTAATGCTTCACTCTCTTTTTAATAAAGTAGTATATTCTACAATGGTTATTTTCCAATTATTACCTACAATCCAAAACAATGATTTAATAAGAAAAGATAAGACAGTTAGGAGAGGATGTCAAGACAAGAAGACCAAAGTTGGGAAGGTTGTGGGCTCACGCATGCTTTCTTAACAATCACTGTATTTGTTAATCGAAGCATTAAGTCTATAACAGTGAAATAGCTCAAATTCGGCCTTCTAACCCTCCATAGCCTCAAAAAAAGCCTCAATCCGGGTGCGTGTCTGTTCCTCGAAGTACACCCTGGAATCAGTGATGTCTGCCTCTATGACCACAGAGGGAATGGCAAGCCTGTCCATCAAAAGGCGAGCAAGGTCATACTGGCCAACCGAATAAGGCTTACAACTTCTCGCAGAGTGGATCACCAGGCCGTCAACACGATACTCCTTAATAAGTCGTTCCATAAGTTCTAGACGATTATTAAGGTTATTATTTAGTATTACAAGGCTATAGGCCTTAGCCATGGACTCGAATGGTTGGTTCACATCTAAATCATAAATAGTCTCCGCCCATGCATTTGTATAGGTGGCAGTAACAAAGTTCATCTCGTGAGCGGCAAAGATATCGGAGAGATCTCGTACTTTATACCAGATAGCGATGTTGTCCCACATGAGCCTTTTGCGCTCATGTGTGATAGCCCCCACGCCATGCTCAATTCGCTCCCTCAGCTCACGTAGAAGGATGCGATAGTAGTCCAGGGCCACAGGCAGTCCGCGCAGCGAAACAATGGGGGCAAGATGTCCAAATGCATCAAAGATTGTCATGGGCGCTGGTTGGGCCTTCATGGTAGCTAAAACCTCACCCCAAGTGAGAGAGCCTTCCTTTGCAATACGAATAATTTCCTGAAACTTCTGATAGTTGAACCGCTGCCCGGAGACCTGCTCTAATAATGGAATCATCTCTTCGAACTGACGGACCATGTAAGAGATATCATGTTCTGTTATAGTTGAAAAGTTATACGGCGTGTCAAAGAGAACAAGTGGCACCTTCCAGTAATGGGCCAAAGTCTTATACCAGTAGACTACTGTCTGGCAGATATTGTTGGAGGCGAACAAAAGGTCCGGCTTTGGTAATTTACCGACCGGGGTTATGCCAGAGAAATAGTGCCCTAAATCTATGCGTGCATATGAGCACAGGTCTTGGTGATAGCCATGTTCCTCTGCTACGGCGCACAGCTCTGGCCCCATCTTTTTCGCCCCACAAAGAGCTCCGTGGTTTTCTGGATAGAATGTGTAGAAATCAAATGCCCTCAGCAACTCAACAGGTGCGCCACTGGTTACCCAGGCCACAGGTTTCGCTCCGTCAGCGTAGCGTGACAGGAAGTAGTGTCTGGCCATAATCTCCTTTAAACGATTGGTGCTCTTAAGTGCTGGTCCAAAGTTGGTATTGGGATTTGTTGGGCGCTTCTTCTTTTTTAACCGAGAAAAACGCATGAGGGCTGGGGCGCCAAGGTCCTTCATGAAATTGTAACGTACATTCTTAAGCAATGACATAAAAATCCTCTAACTGATCATTTCTGCAAAGGCCTCAACACGGGTTTGTAACTGACCGCTAAGACCCTGGTTTACCTCGGAGTCTATAAGGAGAGTAGCTAGCCCCCTCTTTTTCAGCTCTTCTACAAGATGCGGCACATCAAATAGCTCAGCCTCACAGAATTTTACCATATAAAAGATTACCCCTTTGGCTTTGCTACGCTCAATTTTTTTAAAAAGATGATCCGCACGTGCTTTCAGAGACGAGTTTTTAGTTGTGCACGGGGGCATACCAAAATAATCCTCGGCCATAGCTTCAAAGGGATCTTCGTTTCTACGCTCAGGTGCCAGAAGCCGTCTGCCACAATTCAAAAGATCGTCGTCGGCAACCCTCACCCTCATTTCGTCCAGAATTTTGAGGATCTCAGGGGGATTTGGCACAATACCGCTGAGGATCACTGATGGACCCTTGCGACTGTGGCCCCTTGAGATGGAAAGGAACTCCTCGAGCAGGGGCAGGAAATCATCAGGATGTAGGTATTCACCCCTTCGGATTATCTGGTAAAAATCGGTATTAGAGGCAGTAAGTTCACCACAAGCCCTGAACCTATACAGTTCTTTGAGGAGTGCGGCCACTTTATGCCCCTTCTTCACCTGCTGTTTCAGTTCAGAGAAATCAAGGGTCCCAAGCTGTGTTTCCAGACTTGACACCAATCCCTTAAGTTCCTCCAGATAATAGCGCCTGGATGCGGCGCTGTATGGAGCCTTGGGATGGTAAAAAAAGTAGCAGGGCGTATCGAGGTTCAGGTAATCAGACACAATAGAGGCCAGATTCTGGATAGAGTCACAGGTGTGAGGGAACAAGAAGCCATCTATATCCTTGCACTTGCCCTGCAGTATAAGCTCTAATCCCAGTTTAACTACCGAGCAGATATACGGCTGCAGGTGAGCATTTGCATGATTAACCTCGAGTGGCGGATCCCAGACCTCCACTGGCAAAACATTCATAGCCCAGAGGATCTCTTTGGGGTAATATGCAGGGAAAATTCCAAAAAGTTTTCGCCCCTTTTCCTCCTTCTGATTTATAAGATATTCTTTGCGTGTCATCAGGGTCTTTCTATATAAGATTTTTCACATTTAATCCTTTCCCCCGTAAATAATCCTTTACCTCTTGAATGCTAAAAATGTGATAATGAAACACAGAAGCAGCTAGGAGAATCTGTGCGCCGCCTAAAACCACCCCCTCATAGAAATGTGTGAGCTTTCCAGCGCCACCTGAAGCCACTACCGGCACATCAACGAGATCTGAAATAGCTTTTGTGTATTCAAGATCATAGCCTGCCTGTGTTCCATCTCCATCCATACTGGTGGGTAAAATTACACCTGCACCCAGTTCCTGACATTGTTTGGCCCACTCGATAGCATCCTTCCCAGTTGGTTGTGTACCACCTGAAACAACCAACTCAAAACCAGAGGCCATCTCGTCATTCCTTCTTGCATCGATCGCCACAGTGATTCTTTCTGATCCAAACTGTTCCGCTCCTTCCCTAACGAGATCAGGATTCCTTACTGCCGCACTGTTCATAGAAACCTTATTTGCGCCTGCTTTCAAGACCACATCAATATCCTCTAAAACAGATATTCCCCCTCCCACGGTGAGAGGGATATCAATAACCGACGAAACATTTCGTACCCATTCCAGTTGGGTTTTTCTTCTCTCTACTGTTGCTGCAATATCAAGCATGGCCAGCTCATCAGCTCCTTCTTTTTGATATAAGATGGCATTTTCTACTGGATCACCGGCATTTTTCAGATCAACAAAATGAATTCCCTTGACCACACTCCCCTCTTTCATATCAAGACAGGGCATTATTTTAATTGTATCCATACATTCTCCTTTTTTCCTTTGGGTAACGCCACTCTTATGCTCTCCAACGACACCTCCTCAAACTATATGAGTTTTCTCACAATCAGCTAATTACTATTGCATACTCTCATCTTCTATATCAATTTCTTTCTTCCTCTGCAAAGGGGACAGCTTGACAATGTAAAATTCCACCTTATTTTTTATACGTAAGAAGTGATGAAATATGGCCTGCTGTAATATCCATAAAAAACCCCAGACATAGTACAATACGATGGAGTTATGCACCATGCTTAAAAAATTAGTTGTTGGCACTTATCAGGCTAATTGTTATATTTTAGGTTGCAAAGAAACAAAAGAGGGAGTTGTAATTGACCCTGGAGATGAAGTATTGCGTATTGTAAAAGAAATCTCAGGGAATGCTCTGAAGATCCTCTATATCCTCATTACCCACGGTCACATTGATCATATTGGGGGTGCTGGTGAACTAAAACAAATAACCAAGGCTCCCTTATTCATTCACAAGCTTGATGCCCCAGGCCTGCATTTTAGACCAGATGGATATCTCTATGATGGCCAAGAACTAAACTTCGGTACTTATAGAATCTCAGTGATTCATACTCCTGGCCACTCTCCCGGGGGAGTAAGCTTCCATTTACCTGGCGCTATCTTTACTGGTGATACCCTTTTTGCAGGTTCTATAGGGAGAACCGATTTCCCTGGAGGAGATCATAACAAATTGATAGATGGGGTTGTAACAAAGATCTTCCCCTTAGGAGATGATGTGCGAGTATATCCAGGACATGGCCCGGCAACCACAGTTGGCAGAGAGCGTCTTACAAATCCCTTTTTCAGCTCTAGGCACACCCTTTAAACATATTCATACCGTTTCATATCTCTTGGTATGGTCCCTTAATATCTTTTCACACACATCACAACCGGCATGGGTGATTTTTTTGTTGTTGAATGGGTAAGCCTTTTTATATAGACTGCATCCAGTAAATTGCGGGGACTAAAAGGTATGGATCCATTGATTGCCAAAGGCGCAGATATGATACAAAAATCTGAAAAGATTCTCGTGTTCTCTGGCGCCGGACTGAGTACGGAATCAGGTATTCCTGATTTCAGAAGCCCGGGAGGTGTCTGGAGCAGGTACGATCCATCAGATTTTTTCTTTGAGAAAATTGTATCGGATGAAAACACCAGGGAAAAATACTGGCAGATGAGCACAGAGTTTTATCAGACTATGAAAGATGCTGCCCCAAACCGTGCTCACCGTGCGATTAAAGTTCTGGAAGACATGGGGAAGCTCCTATCAGTAGTCACCCAGAACATCGACTGGCTTCACCACAAGTCAGGAAACTCGCCAGACAAAATCATTGAAATTCACGGCACCGCTTTTTCAGTTTCCTGTCTCAGTTGTGGAAAAAAAT
>Ga0307427_1001716_pt1 | contig 11043 bp, 6 predicted proteins | sample SalMarWE160190MG_FD_202162 | JGI IMG/M metagenome (GOLD analysis project Ga0307427, IMG submission 202162) | Salt marsh sediment microbial communities from the Plum Island Ecosystem LTER, Massachusetts, United States - WE1603-190 | ecosystem: Environmental > Aquatic > Marine > Intertidal zone >... | reverse complement strand
TTAGCAGCTTGGATCCCTGCCCGGCGTGCGGCAAAAATTGATCCTATGGAGGCGCTGAGGTATGAATAAAGAATTTAGAATTATGAATATTAAATGAAGAGTAAAGGAAGAAAATGAGTACATTCTGGCATGATATTAAATACGCTTTTCGTATACTGCGAAAGAAACCTGTTTTTACCGCCGTGGCAGTTTTGTCTTTGGCCTTTGGCATTGGCGCGAACACAGCTATCTTTAGTTTGCTCAATGCTGTGCTGTTGCGTTCACTGCCTGTGCCCAATGCCCATGAACTGCGTGCTATTACCTATGAAGCTCAGGTTCAAAATACATCTTTTCGTTCCGGTGGTGACGGCTCTGAGACATTTCCCTATCCCGCTTATGAAATATTTCGTGATAATGCCGAGGGATTTTCGGATATATTCGCCTTTTCAATACTCTACAATATAACAACCGTCACACCCATCGGAGCATCAACAGCCAATGGGCTTATGGTAACCGGCAATTATTTTGCCGGTTACGGCGCAAAGACCCTGATTGGGCGCACTATTTTACCGGAAGATGACCGGCCTGAAGCTGAGCCGGTGACTGTTATCACATATCGGGCATGGGAGAAGTACTTTGGGCTCGATCCTGATGTCATTGGCCGCGCGGTAACCTTTAACAAGAACAGCTTTACAATCATCGGTGTACTGCCACGTAGCCATGTCGGGCCTACCTCAGGTGATCCGGCCGACTTCTATGTACCTGTTGCTGCTCAACCACAGCTCTTTCCCTACGCTTCCCTGACATCGACGCATCATTGGTGGCTGCAGATTATGGCCAGGCGAACACCCGAAATCAGCCAAACACAGGCCGAAGCTTCACTTAATTTACTTTTTGACCAATTTATGGAAACGACCCGTGACAAGATGGAGGAGACGCGTGTAATGTTGTTAGACGCTAAACGCGGACTTGGAAATCAAAGCGCAGCTCAGCCGCTATGGGCATTACAGGCAGTGGTTGGTCTTATACTGCTCATAGCCTGTGCGAACTTGGCGAGCTTATTGCTGGCTCAGGGAGCTGCACGAAAGCATGAGATGACAGTACGTGCCGCGATGGGCGCCGGGCGCTGGCGATTAATGCGTCAGTCACTCACCGAGAGTCTTGTCTTATCTTTGGCTGGAGCCTGTCTCGGGCTCATGATTGCAATGTGGATTAAGATGGCGTTGGTTAATTTCCTTGCCGGAATAGAAGAAGGCCCTAATGTTATTGTTAACATAGATGCCCGTGTCCTGGCATTCACCATTGCCATAGCTGGTGTCACTACTATTTTATGTGGCCTGATCCCTGCCTGGCATTCCGGACGTGTTAATCCCTCGGCAGGTCTCAAAGAAAGTAGCACACAAGCGGCACCTCGCTTGCGCTTAGGAAAGATTTTAGTAGCCACCCAGGTAGGTTTATCTATGCTGCTGGTTTTTGGTACAGGGCTGTTAATCCAAACCCTTGTCAACCTGCGCGGAGTGGACCCGGGCTTTGACGTAGAGAATCTGCTGTTGTTCGGACTTAATCCGGGAAATGCCGGTTACGATGAACAGGACCGTATATCCTATTACAACAATGCCTCTGAGACCATTGCAGGCATTCCGGGAAGCCGTTCAGTGGCATTCTCCAGTATGGGGCTTCTCAGTGGAGGCATGCAGGGCAGCAGTATTTCCATACCCGGGCGGAATGATTTATCTGACAGACCTTTAGGTGCCCACCGACTTACTGTCAGCGATAGTTTCTTCGAGACTATGGGGATACCACTACTGTGTGGAAGAAATTTTAATGCCTCAGATACGCAAGGCGCCGTGCGCACAGCTATCGTCAACGAAACCTTCGCCCGTTCCTTTTTTCCGGATTCAGAGGCGCTGGGTCAATCCTTCAAGATTGTACGGACCGAATATCAGATTATTGGCTTATGCCGTGATGTTTATTACACTCATTTACGCCAGGACATACCACCAACTATGTACTTGTCGCATCGGCAACATCCGTCAGGGCGCATGACCTTTGAGGTACGCAGTGCGCTTCCGGCGATGTCGCTGGTACCTGCAGTTCGAAAGCTCTTGACAAGTATTGACCGCGACATTCCTATGGAGAATATCGACACTCAGCAGCAGGTGATAAAGAACTTAATCAGGGAAGAACAACTATTCACGATACTTTGCGGGTCTTTGACTTTGCTTGCCATAGTGCTTTCTTGCATAGGCCTTTATGGCTTAATGGCCTATAACGTGGCACGACGAACCTCAGAGGTGGGGATTCGTTTAGCTCTTGGTGCCCGTCCTCAAGATGTGGCATGGCCTATCCTTCGTGAAGCCTTGATACTCGCAGTTCTCGGTATTGCAATCGGTTTGCCCGTTGCTTTGGCCATGTCCCGATTAATACGCAGTACCTTGTTCGGAATCAAACCACACGACCCAGTGACCATTGTCGGCTCCGTTATCTTACTGCTCAGTGTAGCAGTTCTGGCGGCCTGGATACCAGCACGACGCGCAGCGAAGACAGATCCAATGGAAGCGCTGAGGTATGAGTGAGACAAAAAACAGAATACAGAAGACAGTGTACGGAAGGAACTATAAATGAGTACTTTAATTAACGACATTAAATATGCTTTCCGGCAATTCCGGAGAAAGCTTAAATTTACATGTGTGATCGTTGTTATTTTGGCCCTGGGCATTGGTGCCAATACGGCTGTCTTCAGTGTGGTTAATGCGGTATTGCTGAGGTCACTTCCCTATCCTGAGTCAGAACGACTGGCAAAGATCTGGTCCACGGATGAAGATAAACGGTCTCCCACGAATATGCCTGACTTTCGGGAGTGGCAATCACAGAATGGTGTCTTCAGTGACATGTGTGCCTATGCAGAGGATTTCTTTAATCTCACTGGTGATCGCGTACCGGAACGTATATTCGGTGCACGGGTGACCCATAATTTCTTTTCGGTATTGCGATCCCTGCCTTGTGCGGGAAGGGATTTTTCCGCACAGGAAGAAGCGTTTGGCAACCATCGTGTCGTGATTCTGAGCCATGGATTGTGGCAACGTCGATTTGGTATGGATGCTAGTGTTCTGGGCCGTACTATCACCCTCGACGAGAATGAATATACGATCGTGGGCGTGATGCCAAAAGGTTTCCAGGGACCCGGATCAGTGGCTCAGTTGTGGATACCGTTGTCCTTTGCCCCGGGTGCTCATGAAGCCACGCGTAATGAAAATTTCTTAGAGGTTATCGCGCGTTTCAAAACTAATGTCAATGCGATCCAAGCGCAGGCAAATATGGATGCGATCGCTCAAGGCCTGGCAAAAAAGTATATAAACAACAAGGGTACAGGGATTGCGATTGCTCCACTCCAGCAAGAGGTCATCGGTGAAGTTCGCACAGTACTTACTGTGCTGCTGGGTGCTGTGGGCATGGTGCTACTGATTGCTTGTGTCAATGTGGGGAATCTGCTTCTCACACGTGTGCACGCACGGGAAAGAGAAATAGCCCTCAGGTCCGCACTGGGTGCAACCAGGGGGCGAATCCTGTCTCAATTATTGATCGAAGCTCTCCTGCTTAGTCTACTCGGAGGCATGGGTGGTTTATTTCTGGCTTATTGGGGCATAGAGTTCCTGGTTGCCCTTTGTCCTTCTGACCTGCCCAGACTGGGTGAAGTGAGTCTTGACGGACGCGTCGCTTTCTTTACTTTGGTCGCGTCTCTGTTCGCTGGGGTAACCAGCGGTCTTGCACCTATTTTACAGACCAGACGACTCGAAATCAGCCAAACCCTCAAGGCGGGCGCTCGGGGCGCAACCACCGGGCGCGCGGCCCAGCGTTTGCGTGCAGCCCTGGTTATCACTGAGACTGCCCTGGCCGTGGTTCTGCTAGTCGCGGCCGGACTGCTGATGCAGAGTTTCCTGCGTCTCAGGGCAGTGGATCCCGGATATGAATCCGAGAACATCCTGACAATGATGATTAAGTTGCCAGAGTCGAAATATCCTGAAGGAGCGGCCCAGGCTTCTTTCTACCGCCAATTGCTCCAGCGTATCAAAGAAGTGCCCGAGGTACGCTACGCCGGAGCGAGTATGAGTGTACCTTTGACCGGCTGGGGGACATGTGTCAAGTTCTTCAGTTTCGAAGGCCGCACAACGGCTACCGAGTTAAGAGATGTCCCACGTGGACTGTACCGTCAGGTGAGTGGAGATTATTTCCAGGCCATGGGTTATGCCCTGCGCAGGGGACGGTTCTTTAATGAGCATGACAGCGTAGACCAACCCAATGTAGCTATCATCAATGAGAACCTTGCCCAGCGTTTTTTCCAAAATGAGGACCCAATTGGCAAGACCATCTCGTTAGGTCTACCGGCGAACATGGTGCCTGCCCATATCACCATCCCCAAAGCAACCATTGTGGGCGTCATTGGCAATGTGCGATTTCGGAGTCTGGATCAGTCCTTTGCCACAGACCCTACGGACAATATGCACGAACATTATCTGGTCTACACACCCCTTTTGGGGAATGGTGAAACTTGGAGCACCATGTTTCTGGCGGTACGCACGCAGCGTGACCCGTTGGCTGTAGTGGACGTCGTGCGTGAACAGGTAAACCGCATGGACAAGGATTTGCCGGTCACAGACATTGCTACCATGCAACAGCGTTTATCAGGCACTTTGGCACCCTGGCGTTTTAATGCCTTGCTCATTGGTTTGTTCGCCGGAGTGGCTCTATTGTTGGCGATGCTGGGCATCTATGGCGTTATAGCCTACTCTGTCGACCAATGTACCCACGAAATGGGAATTCGCCTGGCTCTCGGCGCACAGTCACATGATCTACTCAGCATGGTCATACAATGGGGACTCAAACTGATAGGGGTTGGCCTCGGTATAGGTCTGGCCTTCACTTTAGGTCTGAGCCGGGTATTATCAAGCTTACTATACCAGATAAGCCCCGTGGACCCGGTGACACTTACTGGCGTTGCGGTTGTGCTGGCCGTGACAGGACTTCTGGCTTGCTATATTCCTGCAAGACGCGCAGCCCGGATTGACCCGATGGAGGCATTAAGATATGAATGAGAGAGTTTTTATGAGAAAAAATAGAACAAAAGAGCAAAATAGTATGTGGTTAGTGCGCCATCAAACAATTTTAGTGTCGATTATCCTTATTGTCTTAACGGGGTGTTCAACTTCGCACATTGAAGAGGAAACAAACAACAAGGCCATTATAATGGGACTCGATAAGATTGATACCGTGCAACTTTCGGAACATTCGACATCGCCGCCTGTAACAGTCGAGCAAGCAACCGAACAAATCACTCAACAGGTTACAGATTCCAATGAACCTCAACGAACAATAACTTTAAGCCTGGAACAAGTTCGAGAGGCCGCTTTAGCCAATAATCTTGACCTGAAGGTTGAACTCGTGGCTCCTTCTATCGCCCAGACCGCACTGGACGAAGAGCGAGCCAAGTTCGAATCAGTTTTCTTCGGTTCAGCAGGTACTCAGCGAAGTAAGACTGCAACTGCTATTACTAAAGCCCAGGATTATGAATTAAGTATTGAAAAGCCACTACCAACCGGTGGGTTTATCGAAGTAGGCCTGCCTTTTGGCGATGATATGTCCTCCGGCGGTGTTGCGGATGCAGCCGCCAGCGTCTCTGTTATACAATCCTTACTCCGTGGGGCCGGCACGCGCATAAATACACAGTCGATTCGCATTGCCGGTCATGAAAGAAATATCATCAACGCCAGAACCAAACTTGTAGCCATTTATTTACTTGCCAGCGCTGACATTGCGTATTGGCGTCTGTATTCAGCTCGTAAAGAACTCGATGTTCGCAGGGAGCAGTACAAACTGGCACAGGACCAACTTAGTCACGCTAAAAAGAAAGTTGCTGCAGGTTCGGCTGCAAAAATCGAAATCGTAAGGGCGGAAGCAGGTTTATCCAGTCGTCTCGAAGCTGTGATTAATGCCGAAACTTTGGTGCAGAGCCGCGCGCGGGATATTCAACGTATCATGAATCGTGATGATATACCGTTAGAGACTGTTGTGGATATTGTGACACAGACAGAGCCAAATCCACTGGGGCTGGACCTGGACGAAAAGCAACTTACCGAGCAAGCCTTGTCTAACCGAATGGAAATGCTTGAACTGGAACTACAATTGACTATTGATGACCTCAATGTTGAACTGGCACATAACAATACCCTGCCCGACCTGGCACTGAATTACACCTACGCTGCCCAAGCGCAGGAGAATACTATCGGTGGTGCTTTGGGAGACCTTACAGATAACCCGTTTGACAGCCATTCGGTCGGCCTGTCCGTTGCCATCCCTTTGGGCAACCGCGTTGCCAAAGCTCGCCTCCAACAGGCTCAGCTTTCAAAGATACAGGACCAGGCAAGGCGCAACAGACGACAACAGCTCATTCGACAAGAGGTGTATAATGCAGTCAATGAATTACGCGGGAACTGGCGCCGTATCCTTGCTGCGGAACAAGGTGTGACCGCTGCATACAGGGACTACAGGGTCGAGCAATCTCAATTTCAACTTGGTATCCGCACAAGTACGGACGTTCTGTACTCTGCTACCCGACTGGCGGATGCACAACTCGGTAGAATACGTGCCTTCACGGATTATGAAGTTGCTCAGATATACCTGGCCCAGGCTACAGGCACTCTTTTAGGAAAAGGACAAATCCAGATAGCCTCTGTGGGTATCGATGCCGGTCATCCTTAAAATGCCTGTTCATAACTGATAATTTGTTGATAATCTTAGTTGCCCGCTTTGGAGAGATAAAACCCAATTGATTCCGTCCATTATATTAAAGGACTTGTGTAATCTACGAAGTGACTCGTGGGGAATATATGTTGTCAAACAAAACCTGAACCTGAATCTGCCTGTTTTCTTCGAGACACTCCAGACCTTCAGGAATTTTAATCAGCGCATTTGCATTTGCCTGGGTTTGAATGCGGCTGTTCATCTTAAGTGGACTGACGAATAACTTACCATCGTTTTCCACGAGTTTTGCATAAATAAACTGCGTCCAGTCTTTATCGCTTTTTACTGTTGTGGTTAATGTTGCCGTTTTGTACTCGAAAGGGGTGGGCGGCCTGCCTGCCAGATGAAATAGACCGGGTAAAGCGATTTGCAGGAAGGCCATCTCGTTGGATGGAGGACCGCCGGGAAGACAGAACACGGTTTTGTCATTCAACGTAATCATTGCCACCGCTTTGCCGGGACCCATTCTGATGCGGTGGAAGATAGTTTTTCCGCCCATCTCAGTAAATGTTTTTACGGTCAAATCCCGGTCACTTTTCCATGCGCCGCCACTGGTCATAATAACATCGTTGTGTTCCAGCGTATTCTGTATAGTGTTGCAAAGTTTTTCTCTTTGGTCCGGAACTATTGCAATTTCCGCTTCCATCCTGAAATGTCGAAGCCACGAAAGCAACGTTACCGAATTACTTGCGTAGAGCTGGCCTTGTTTGAGCGGCTTGCCGGGAGCAACTACCTCATCCCCGATGGCAATGATGCCTATTCGAGGTAACCTGTTGACATGAACGGTACTAAGTCCTCCGGCAGCCAGTAAGCCGATCCTGGCAGGTGTTAAAATTTCACCACGGCCGGCGATTAGTTCGCCCTTTTTTACGTCGTGTCCTTGCTCTAATATATTTCTTTTCAGGTTGTCATCCTGGTGACATAATACCCAGCCGTTTTGTTTTCGTGTGAACTCATCCGGAACAACTACGTCGGCGCCGTGGGGTATTCTTGAGCCGGTTAGAACTTTGATGGCTGTTCCTGATTCTACGGTCAGGTCTGCGTGGCCTCCTGCGACCATCTGGCCCAATACCTTCAGTTTAGCAGGTTGGTCTTCTGAGGTATTTTTCAAGTCTGCGGAAGACACGGCGTAGCCATCTTTCAAAGATGTCTGAGCGGAAGGGCAGTCCACGATGGCGATACAGTCTTCGGCTGCCGTTAATCCTGAGACCTGTTCAACGGGGAGGCTAACAGGAGCCAGCGGTTTCAGTTGTTCTAACATTTTTGAAAATGCTTCTTCGAAACCGATATCATATTTGGCACGCATAACATTAATCCCTTTGCTATCTTAAAATCTCTCATCAGATTTAAGTAGAAGCATTGTAGATTGTATTTGTTTGTAGCAGAGATTCTCGAATTATTAACGCCCATCATTAAAATATATCTTTACGCCGTCGAAGCTCTGCAAAGACATCTGCCGCCGGGGCCTGGGGCATATTCAGTGCAGCCCTTAGCTCAGCACTATCGGCTCGTAAAAAGGGATTTGTTTCTCTTTCCCGCAATATTGTAGAAGACACGGTTGGTTTGCCTGCTTTTTGTGCTCGCTTGAGTTCGTTCAGGCATTTTTGGATGGTTTGGTTACCCGGCTCAATACTCAGGGCGAATTCGTAATTTTCCAACGTATAATCATGCCCACAATAAACGAGTGTATCATCAGGTAAAGATGCCAGCTTTAAAAGTGAGTCCCACATCGAGGATGCATCGCATTCAAACAATCTGCCGCAGCCTCCAACGAACAATGTGTCTCCTGTCCAGAGAATACCATTTTCTTTTTCGTTCGACGGCGGAATGTAATAGCACACCGACGTGCGAGTATGTCCCGGCGTAGCGATGACCTGTATCTTTAAATTGCCAATCTCCAATATCTGCCCATCTTCGGCGAGACAATCAACGCCTGGTATTCTTTGCCTGTTGGGACCGATGACCTTACAGGAAGTTTTTTTCTTTAGTTCTGCGGTTCCTCCTGTATGGTCCCAGTGATAGTGTGTAAGAAGAATGTTGGTAAGGTTCAATTTGTGTTTTTTTAGAGTACTGAATACGGAAGAACTTTCTCCGGGGTCAACCACAAATGCGTCACTCTGGTTATATCGATACAGGTAGATATAATTATCACCAAGTGCTGAGATGGTAATTACCGGGTCCATAGTCTTTAAATAATCAGACAATTTCACTCAAGCTCTTCTAATATTCTTTTGCATTGTTCTACGTGACTTCTGCCGGTTGCCATACTTTTGCCGCGAGCAAAATGGATAAATGCATATTTTATCAGTTCATATACAATATACAACATCTGCGAATATGAGTTTTGGGATTTGAAACAGAAATCTACCGGTATGTTTTCGAAAGGATTCTGCGTTGTAGAATCTCCGTGTGGATTTTTTGTGCTTGAGAATTTTTGACGGACTGTTTGTACTCACTGAATATCTTTTGTATTTCCGCCGTTTTAACATCGCCTGTATGGACGACAACACGGTAGCGCAGGGTAAGTGTTTGACCCTTAGGCAGGTCGAGATGGTCGCCTTCGAGCCAGTTCATCGGTGTGGGTGAGAAGAAGCCATAATCGCGAGTAAACCATTTGCTCGGGAACCAGCGATTTTTCGGATGCTGTAAAATTGCAATGCCTTCTGTAGTCCCGTCACGTGTGCCGGAATAGTCACACCAGGGGGAGGTAACACCCCAGGTGCCTTTCTCGCTTGTCTTGCTCTCGGCATTGATGAGCGTGCCGCCGGATTGGACACTCAATTCTGGTACGACACGCGCCGAAAATAAAGCGTGGTTCGTTTTGAGGATGCGGATATCCGTCAGTGGTTTTAGGCTAATTTCGAAGTCGATGAGTCGAATGTTTTTGTTCGGCGCGGTGATAGTAATGTGCCGTTTGTCAAAAATGACCGGTTCTTCGCCCGGTTTTTGCCAAAAGCATGTATCTGTAAAGACGACTTGGCTGCCCGATGTTTTTACGAGCTTCGGGCTTTGTGAGACAATCTGGCCGTGTTCATTACTTTCCTGCCAGTAGTTGCCGCCGTTGACACGGTCGCAGCCGAAGAACAAAGAATGATGGTGAGGATAAGGCTCTGAAGTTTCAGTAGTAATAGACTTGCCCGATACCGGTCCATTCACCGGCCAGAAATACGGATACTTCTGAGATGCTTCGAACTTGTAGCAGGTGAACGGTTTGCCATCTATGGTAACTGCAATATGACCCTTTTCGAGCTTTGCCGTTACTGTTTGGGATTCAGTGGTGAGTTCTGCAGGCGTCAAAGAACAGGCACTAATCGCTATAAGGAATAAAGCTCCAACGAATCTTATCGAGTGGTTCATCTATGTCTCTTTCTGGAAATTAATTGTGCTCATTAATTTTGGTCTTACCGAATGAGCTAAATGGTTTAATAAGCAATTCTACAGATGCCATGGACTTCGCATCGGTTTGGAGAGCATTCGATTCGCCTGTTCATCGTTAGTAAATCGTTCCTGTTTGGGGTCCCATCGCAACTTTCGGCCCGTCTTCATGGCAATATCACCCAGCAAGCAAACACTGCATGAACGGTGTGCGATTTCAACAGGAGCTATAGTTTCCGCTCTCGATTTGATACACTCGAAGAAATTTTCTTTGTGATTATTGCTTTTATGGAGATTGATTTCATTTGGGCCTATAGTCGATTTCAGTAATGATTTTGGCTCAGCATCAATGAATCCCCGCTTGACATAAACCCACCCTCTTGTGCCCTCGAAAAGAACGCCTTGTTTGTTCTCTTTATTATGGGCGCAAATAACTTTCACGCCATTTGCATATTTATACTCGATATGGAACACACCGTGTACATCCCATAGTCCATCTTGTGGATAATCTGCCCGGCCTTCAATCTCAACAGGGCCTGTGTATTCAGTACCCATTCCCCACTGGGCGATGTCGTTATGGTGGCTGCCCCATCCTGTAATCATACCGGCGCCATAATCCTGGATGCGCAGCCAGCCCGGCCGGTCATATCCGGTTTGAGGATGGACGCGCTTCTCGGTATAAGCCGCCCAGGGGGCAGGCCCCAGCCACATATCATAATCAAGCCAGTCCGGAACAGGCATTGGGTCATGGGGAGTTGTAGATGGGTCTATACCAAAGCCGACTTTAACGGTATGCAGCTCTCCGATGCGCTTGTTGCGAACCAGCTCACAGGCAAAACGGAATCTTGATTCGGAGCGCTGTTGACTTCCAATTTGAAATATTACACCGTA
>Ga0307427_1001714_pt1 | contig 11051 bp, 13 predicted proteins | sample SalMarWE160190MG_FD_202162 | JGI IMG/M metagenome (GOLD analysis project Ga0307427, IMG submission 202162) | Salt marsh sediment microbial communities from the Plum Island Ecosystem LTER, Massachusetts, United States - WE1603-190 | ecosystem: Environmental > Aquatic > Marine > Intertidal zone >... | reverse complement strand
AGTGTACCTGCTCTAATCTTTAGTTCCTCGATTGCTCCGATAAGATATTGCGGTTTAGGGTACCATACTTCTATGGTAGCGGTCTTATAAGCTACCTTTGAATTCATTATTCTCCTTTTTCAAAGTCCGCTTCCCTACGTACTAAAATGCCCTTTCGTTACAGGGAAAGTACCGGCCCCTATCTTCACCCCTAGATCCCGCAAGGCTACCTTGTCATTATCCTTGTACGCATTGTTGATCCGTTGCCGGCGGAGTAAAGCCCGGTAACAGCGATCCCCGCAGGTATTTGCATGTTGGCGTGGCCAGGTTAGCCACTTGCCGCAGATCACGCAGACGGCAGGAATATTATGCACGCCTTTTGCTTTCATTGTTAGACCTCCTTTTTCTAGAATGTCACTTTTCTAAAACCCCGCATAAACACGACACAAAATGCGGTTCGCACGTAGGGAAACTACCCGTCTATTTTCGCCTTGGGTGCTCCCCACTCCGCCTCGTCATAGCCAGGCAGTGCTTTTATTGCGCGGTTTGTTAAAGCGCAGATAAAGGCATAGGCTTCGCTGCCCTCCCATTCTGAGTGCTCACAGGTTTGATATATATAGCAATCGCGGGCCTTGAGGACTTGAACAGGGTTGGGATATTGAATAGGATGCGAGAAGTCTTTAGGCGTGATAGTGTAATTCTCACCAGCTGGGCCAGGTAGATTCTCAGTGTCTTGATAGCGTTGACAGACTGACTTTCGGTTTTCATCCCAAAGCATATTACCGACGCGAACTAAGTCGTTGCTTTCATGGAATGTTGCCCTGTCATAAGTTCCTGCTTCGTGATCTACATTCCACGTCCACGCTAAAGCGGGGCCGTGTTGGGATGACTTGAGGCGTGCTGCTGCTTGAACCAGGTAAACAATATGTTCTCTATCAACTATGTATGCAGACATATTATTCCTCCTTTCCTCCTTTTACCTAAAAATATTATGTTACCTTTACTACTTCCTGCTCCATGATCCATTCATTATCTTCATCGTTAAATTCAAAGTTGTGGTTCTGCCGGTTGTCTTCTGTAACTTCGCTGTAATGTAGAGGACCGCAAACACCGATTGCATTGTTACCAACAACTTCAACGGCATAAGTGTCACCGTTCACCAGATGCCAGTATTCAATCATAACCTTGCTGTGTTCATTGCTTACTATCATTGTTCCCTCCTTTTATTCTATAACGCCTTGATGTTGACGTGGTAAAAGCCAAGTGAATAGGACAACGATACAAAGTTGGGATCCTCGGGAATGGTTGAAAGATGTGGGAACATCTGGCCGGCTTCCCTGGCTGTGATAACTTCAGAGCTATCGGCTTGTGAATCGTCCGTATAATGTCGAGTAACTTCGACCAAGCGGTGCGGTCTATCTGACTGCATTTGTAACCTCCTTTACCCCTATGCCTAGTCCACGGTTACGTTAATCCATACGCGGGCATTCTACCTTGCTCACGTCGCGTGTTACTTTTTCCCACCCTAGCTCGTGCGGATCGACCAAGCTTACCTTTAATAATGGCAATCCGTTTGTCGAGTTCATCGGGTCCGGTACTGTCTTTTCCCACCTTGTAATGATTCGCGCTTTCATAGTTCTCCTCCTCTCTTACACCTATATTATACGTTATTAGTGGTTGACTGTCAAGGGCCATCAACCATTATTGAGGAAGAATCGAGCGGCGTTGTGTGCTGTTTTTAGGTGACCGAGGACACCTAGGGATAAGGACAAGCGCAAGGTGAGGATAACGTCTAATATGTTCTAAGAGAATTTATATAAAACCGGATTTATGTCTACTATTGACGTTAACGTTGATAGTAACGTGCTTAGCTTGACAAGAAAGGATTAATTATGTTATAATTGAGATAATAACCATGAAAGAAATAACCTATCTATACTTTATTGAAAGTGGTAACGGAGGTCCAGTTAAGATCGGCTGTGCAAAGGACGTACAACATAGACTATGTTACTTACAGATAGGTAATCCGAATAAGCTTTACTTGCTCGCACAATTTCCTATAGAACATGGACTGTCAGAACTAAAGGTTCACCACCTACTAAGAAGCAGGTGGATCCGTGGAGAATGGTACGAAGCTGGTCCAGTTAAGGACCTGCTTACGAGGCAGCGTAGATCGGGGAGATGGACTTACAGAGAGACAGAAGAGGAGCAGGAAACCATTAAGAACAGACACCTTGGTGAGCCCAACACTGCTTTAGTTGCCACAAGAATCTCAAAGGCAGCGGCAGAAGCATTAACAGACAGGGTATTAATGAAGGCTACCACGGTTTCAGCATACCTGCGCGGGCTCATCCTGGCTGATCTAGCCGGCCAGACCGGAGATGTTTAACATGTAATTGAGTGGAATGCGTTTAGGCCCGCAGCGGAGCAATGGTTTGTGGGCCTGCATTCAAATGGACGGCGAAGGCCGGCGAGAAGATGCTTTGGGAGAATGGTTAAATATAAATGCCGAAAGGCTACCATTAAGGGTTTAAAGCTTTTGTGTAAGGAGTGTCCAACGAGACTACCGTACTTAGAGTATTACATTGGGAACCAGTGGACAGCAGAAGGAGCTAGATTAGCGACTGAATGCTGGAATAACTCTACTGGTGGTGTAGTGGTGTTAGTAACGTGCTAGTTCAGGATGGGCTTGCATGGATGTTCCGAGGTCTGGATCTCGTGAGAGGGGGCTCAATGCCCTCCGAACGAGGATGGGCTAGTGGAGGTGCCCGCTGTTAGCGCAGTGGGGGTGGTGGGCCTTTAGAGAGACAGAGAGGCCCTATGGTTTTAATGGCATAGGAAGGGCTCGAATCTATAGGGGTACCCTTATGAACTCGTATTTTCAGCCTAACTGGTGCTTTCGAAGTATATAATTGTATGGTGTATTCCTTTCCTAGTAGAGAGAATAAAGACATAAGGCACAAAGGACTCATATTATAAATCTACCGCCGACGAATTGACTTTTATTGATTATCCTTTAAAGGAATTAATCACAAAAGTTATTTTAATTTGAACTATCTGGAATTACCAGTAAGTTGCTAAAACATTTAGCCATATTTATGACCAGGTACTTTCTTATCAAGGCATTTTTCTATTAATTTCTCTTTATAACCTTTCTGGCAAATTTGCCCTCTAGAATTCCGGATATGCAAATTCTATCCCTGCTATTCTTGCCATTCTTCCCTCTTTTTTGGGTGTCTTGCCCCACCTAATGATAAAATCAAGAACCTATTCCGCCAACTATCACGCCAATATGACGAGATTGATATTCAAATTAGTTCAATGTACAATAATCCCGCCATAAACACGCCACTTTACTAAATTAATACATAATTAATCGCCAAATAAAAGGGTTAAATGTGGTAATTAAGATCAGATACTGTGCAATTTGATCATAATGGGGAATCCTTATGAGCAATGGTCTGCCGGTAATTGTAGCCCTCTGCCTCCCATGATGGACGCAGGTTTCTTGAATCTCACGTTATGTTTTAAAAAAACCCACCGAGAGATAGCGTGTCTTGCGATAGAGGCCCGGTGGGTGTACTAAAACCATAATAACACATACCAGAAAGAGTGTCAAACCATTCTACCCTTGCAAATCTAGTACATAAACTTCATGATTACAGGGATCTGCTAATGATTATATTATGCACACAAACATACCTATCTGGGGTGGCTTCTGTAACACGGAACATAGCTAAATGTCAGAAACATCGACCGTTATTCCTGACGTTGTATTTATGGTGCTAATCGTTTATACTTATCTTAACTTATCCGCCATGAGTAGAAAAAGTAACGGTGTCATCGTCCGTTTGAGATGGCGTTAGCCAGGATTACAAGCCAGAGTAACGGTGAAGCCCATAACGGCACTGCGAGCCAACAAGGAGATGAAAACCAGTGAAAGATTGCACGCTGTAGAAAAAGTAAAAGTACAGCCTCACTTGCCATGCGTAGGAAGAGGTCTTTCGCCGTTCTTTTGAAGTCGCAATTTGCGACCTCCGAGAGCGGCGAATGCATTTCACTTGCCCTTATCGATAGATAAGGCTAGTGTTATTAGTTGTTTCTGTTGCTATGAACAATCTCTATGCGGTGTAAGAAAAACATAGTACTTTTTCTTACACTTGCATACATTCCATTTCCCTCTTGCATCCAGTAAGGTTCCCTGTTCTCAGCATCGCTTTTCTTTATGCCGGATGCAACAATTTACACACTAAGCATTGGAGCTAAAATCAACCAAGGGTCCACTTCTTCTTAGCTTTTAACATGGTCTCACCTGTTTACTTATCACCAATGCTAATGCGGCAGCTAATTCTGCTGGCTCTGCGCAACGGAATGCCCATGCTATTTTAGAAACATATGGCATCAAGCGGCCAAAATTGTATATCTTTATCCATTGGCGATAAAATTCTTCCCATAGGCTCATTGCCCTTACTCCGCCTACGGCACCTGTCGTCTTTTTGCTTCGTTCTCCTATTTTCGCTAGTAACCCCTCTTTGCCATGCCAAAGAGCAATATCTTCATCTGGCTGCCATTCTTGCCACCACTTTCCCCCGGGCGCAATAATATATGTATAGCCATTCCAAACAGTAAGCGTTTCGCTGGATGCAATTGGAGAGCTTGTTGCGTATTCACTAGCCACTGGCCACAGAATGTCGCTGGATTCTTCGATGAATGGTCCTAGCCATCTCGCTATTTTTTCATTATCAGTCATCTCTCTTCCTCCTTTTCAATGTATACCCTTTTGCCGCTGCTTATGTTTGGGGTTACTACAAATTACGTACAACCTTCCATGACGTCTGATCATTTTACAATTACGGCATATTCGTTTTACGGAGCTTCGAACTTTCATGATTTCCTTCTTACCGCCAGAATATCCGCCACCACAATTTATCTAACCATGCTGCCGCAAATGCCAGCCCAATTAGAGAACAGATGGTTATTATGATTGTAACCCCTATGTTCATAAATGCCTCCTTTTGGGCTCGGCCGTAACTAAGCCCCCTCGCTTACGGAATCCCGTAGGCTTTAGTCATTTTGTTGAGAACTTGCACTCGACACGAGATGCTTGGCAACTCTCCTGGACGCTTAGCGAATAGGGTCGAGATACAAGTTTCTCAATCTTTGGAGGTGATCGGATTCGAACCGATGTCTCACGCTAACTCCTCAATGCCTTCTACGGAGTAATTTACTTTCTTCTTTAGTTACTCACGGAAAGCAAACAAACCGTTTGAGTAACTGCATCGCAAAGTTTCTTCTAGGCCGCTGCGAAAGCTGGCCCAAGGTTGTGACCCAAGTCAACGCCATTAAGTAGCTTGGTCACAAAGCTGCCAATGACGCTTCCCGTTTTAGCGAGAAGAAGTTTTACTGTTTTCACACTTGTTTCTGTTTTTTCGCCAGCATTGTCTTATTGCGTGATCGATGCCATGCACCCCCGAGTCACTATATGGTAACACTTCCTGAGACTAAAGTCTACTATCTCGGTAAGGTCACGCCTTGTTGATCCTGATATATCCCGCCGGCTTCTTTCTCTACGTATGTACGAAGAGGTCTTTCCCCCCGAAAGAAGACTACCTGGGCAATTCCCTGTCCAATATGCAGACGAATTGGAAGTGGTGAAAGATTGGCAAGTTCAATTGTAAGTTTTCCCTTCCAGCCGGCTTCTAATGGGGTTACATTTACCAAAAGCCCACAACGGGAGTAAGAACTTTTCCCCCAGCAAATACCGCAGACATCATCAGGCATATTAAACCATTCAATAGATTCGGCAAGTACTTGAGAACCAGCCGCGATTGCAAGAGTCTCGGTAGCATTTATTTTGTTAAAACTTCCTTTTGGGAAATCCAATGGATCCAATACAATATTAACTCCTCCTAACGGCACTAAAAACTTTTCTCCTAGACGTAAATCATATCCAAAACTTCCTAAACCATAGGAGGGTTTTCCTTTTTGTGTCGGAATAAAAGGACTAATCATGCAGGGTTCTGGATCAGGACCACACAAACTAATAATTTCACAATCAGATAGCATGCCATATGACATTATCTTTTCTCCTTTTACTTTCTAATTAAAGTATTTATGGTGAATAATAATAATACAACAATCAACAGAATCTGAAAAATAGGCTTCCTCTGGGTTTGTTCCTTTTCTCCAATAAACTTACGGCTGGATTCGTGGACCTTGAATGGCTCGTTAACAATTTTACCATCGGTTGCTTCAGCTAGAATCTGTAAAATATCAAGACGCAATTGTGTTTCTACCAATTGCCCTTCCGTATCTTTCAGTAATTCATCATTTTCTATCGGAATGAAAGATCCCGCTGTAGTTCCAATCGGAACGATATACAAACTGATATCCAATTCATTGATCGCCTTAATAGCCTCAACCACATCAACTACTCTCTCTCCCTGTATTTCACCGTCAGTCAATAAGACAATGGCTTTATTAGAACTGTCTTCCAGGATCTCAACAGCCTTCAGTACCGCACCCGCAAAATCAGTTCCCTGAGCTGACATAATATTTGTCGATAATCTGTGTGCAAAATAATTAAACAATGTTTTATCTGTAGTCAGGAAAGGTAACCAAGAAAATGATTTCTTAGCAAAAATAACCAGACCAACTCTTTCATCAGTGAACTTATCGCTGCAAGAGATAATAAATTCCTTGGCTTTATTTAATCGACTGCTATTAGTATTGTCCTTTGCTCTCATTGATAGGCTAACGTCCACGGCAAAAACCACATCGGCACCTGCGTACTCTTTCACAAATACTGTTCGGTTAATGGCTGGCTCACGCAAAATGATAAATAACATTGTTATGATCATAATTGGTATCAAAAGTTTCCATAAGCCATCGGGGGGTAAATGCAAAACCGCTAAAAACCTTTTACGTCTTTGCCACCCCCAGAATAGAGACCCCAGAACTATAGGAATGATAATATATATTACCATCCGACTTCACTTTCTCCTGTGCCGTATTTACCCGAGCGGTCTTGTTCTTTTTCTCTAAAGAGTTTATCGCCTTCACCCTCTCGTGGAATCCCATCAGAGGCACTTTCCTCTCCCTGTTGGGCTAGAAGCTCCCAATTATATCGGGCGTCTCTGCTGCTAGGGTCGTACTCTATAGCAGTTTGGAGACTTGATAAGCATTTACTTCCTTCTCCATTAAATAAATCAACAAAAGATAGGTTATAAAAAATGATAGACCTTAATTGATTATTGCATTGTTGGACTAATTGAAGCATCGCATTATAGCTATCGGGTAACCCATCCATTAATTCTATGAATTTTAGGTCATTGTACAAAGAGCCACACCATTGAGGTAAAAACGTAGGGGAATATCTTTTTGACACTCTAGATACCATAGATGAAGTTTGCACTGCTTCGGGAGTACCCTGAAACACAACTTTATCTTCGCCATACTGTCTGAGATGAATATTAATGCACAAGGATAACCCTAGCCCGATTAATAGAAAAAGGAGACCAGTATATTTTAGCGCTTTGCGCCAATTTAAATTCTTAGGAGTAAGCATTCTCTTAATGGGATTCCTCCCGAAAATAGTATTAATCCCAATAATACAAAGAAAGTATAAATCCTCTTGTGATCTTCATAAGTTACAACAGTCGTGCGATCCTTCTCTAGCAATGATATTTCTTGATATATTTCTCCTACCTTGTTCAAATCATTGATATGGTAATATCCTCCGCCAGTATCCTCAACTAATTGTTGTGTTACCCTAGATAGTTTGTATCCCGTCTGAATGTGATAGACCCGTATTCCCATTTTTTCCATGAGTTCTAATACAGGCTCCATTTTTATTCCAGTATTTTGTGCACCATCAGTGAATAAAATAATGACTCTTCCCTTGGTTTTATCCAACGTAGTACCACTCTCAGCACATTCTCTCAACTGATCATATGTCACCCCATCTCCCAAGACAGAGCTGGCAGATGCCAATAACCCCCGGCCAATTGCCGTAGTGTTTGCCAGGGTAGAGGCCGATATAGAGTCTACGAATTGCCCCAGAACCTCATAATCGTTGGTGGGAGGACATACTATATATGCATTGGCGGAAAAGACAGTCAAACTTATCAAATTATCTTTCACGTTGTCTTTCATCCCACTCAAAAAATCATGCACGCCCTGTTTTACTGGGCCCAATTGGTACATCATCGATCCAGACAAATCGATCGAAATAGCCGTAGAGGTATGAAGTAGCCTCTTCTCCTGTTTAACAATGCCTAATTGTGGGTCGCAGATTGCCAAAATAATTGCCACCCCTGCCATGACAACAAGAATTGTCGGTATGCTGTATCGCCATTTGCGCCTTAAGGCCTGAAAAGACTGGGCGTTAGGGAACCTGATTTTCCTTCTAAAATGAGACGCAAACAGCGGAATGAAGATCAGTAATGCTAACAATAAAAACCAAGGACTCGTCAAGATCATTGTATGAAGTTAAGCAAATCTTTGCGAAAAGGTGAATCTATTGTTAAATCAATGGGTTCATCGGCAAATAGTTTTTTATCTACTGCTTGGAGAATCTTTAGAACCGTATGAACACTCGTATGGGATGATCCCATTTCACATTCTTCAAGGGTCAAGGATAATGATTGCTCAGCAGTTAGCCCCCCACTTTCTCCTATCTTTTGCTTGATCAAACACGCCACAGTCATCCAATCTTCTCCTTGTAAAGCATCGCTCAATTTTTGTCGATACGATATGCCCTCTTCTTTTTTGGGCTTTCTGGCACGTACAATCTTGACCACTTTTATCACGCTCAAAAGGATAGCAATAAACAACAGGCACAATACTGCAAAATTCCAAATAGGCATATGTAAATCCCTCCCGTATTGAGGTTCTCTTAGTTGATAGGCATCACTCGTTATCGTTTTTTGTAGCCAGACGGGGATTACCGGCAAATAAAAAATGTTGGTTTCTCCCTCATGAGTATACCGGAAACCGATTGGTCCTAGCAAGTATTCATTGCCCGCTGGCTCAAATAGTGTCAATCTACCACTTATTTTATAGTTTCCGTTAGTGTCGATCTTTAGATTATCTACCTTGAACTTCCCCCAAGCACTTAGATAGTGCTCAATCTTAAATCCTTTTTCGAGCGGCTTGATCTCAATTGTAAAATCTAGAGGTTCGCCAACCTTAACAGCCTTAGAGCTAAAAGAGAGATTGGCCTTAAAAGGAACAATGGTAATCTGAATCGGAGAAGGATAATAAACCTTGTATTGACTTGTTACCTGCATAGGTACTACTTCATATTTTCCTGGTTCAGTATATAACAACCACAATCTAACCAGATAACCATACTCGGTCTCGGTGACTTGCCTGCGAACAACGTCTTGAGAATATTCAAACCCTGCCTCTTTCTCCGTTATAATCTGCGCTTCATATAAAAGAGGTTGCCCCAAGCAAATGACCTGTGCGGATACGCTTGCCTCTAGGCGAACAGGAGAATATACCATAATATGAATAGAATCCATTAAGTATCGATGTTCTACCTCTCCCATGCTATAGGTAATCCCCAGCGGTTTTAGATCATAAACCGTAGGTTCATTTATAAGAAGGCGTCCCTCGACTTGAATAACCGTGTAACCATTATCTAAATTCTTAAGAACCTGTGTCGTATATATCCTGGTTTCTACATATTCTTGTTCATTAATAAAAACCTCACCAAAAATAGCCTTGGGTTCATAAATTGTGAATTCAACAGTTATCCGAAATGCCTGGTCTGCTTCAAGTTTACTTGGGATATTAGAAGTGTTTATTACGCTATGATAGGCATAGGGAGAATTGTTGATGGCTAGGCCGATAATAGAGACACCAATCATCAATAAGGTCAACAGCATGATGACCTTTTTCATCGTGCAAACCTCCTTAACGCAAAGAGCTGTATAATTTCATCAAGATCATCTTTGATGTAAGCAGGTTGTAATTGAAGGTCTTCAAAGAAAGTATCACGTTTGTTCTTATCTTCTCTTACTATATCCCGAAAATGCTTAAAGTCGGATAATTGGAAGTAATCACCGCTTTCCGAATCTTGAACTGCTATCTCCACCCAGGGCTGGATTATGTCTTCATTGATGCCAGAATAAACAACTAAGGGAATAATGTCAAAATTCAAACTGAGACCCGATAATCTTTCTCCTAACTCCTCGTTTAATAAATAGGTGGGGAAATCAGAAATGAAAAATAATAATCCCTTATCATAACTTCTGGTGATAGCGCTGAGCGGTTCAAGCAAATCTGTTTTGCCATCAAATTCTTTATTGAAAGCCTTATCCAGAAAAGCGTAAATTCCATCGCGATATTTACAGGCTCTAAGCTGATTTTTAATGTGATCGCCAAACTCGATAAAGCCCACATCATCCCCCATCCCTAATCCGCTAAATGCCAACGACGTACAGGCACTTAAGAGAATGTTTTTCGTGTCGGGAAGCCCCATTGACGCAGAAGTGTCAAATACGACTAGGATCACAATCTCCTTATTTCTTACGAAACGCTTGAGAAGAACCCTGTGTGGTATCTTAGCCGATATCTTCCAATCAATTAACCGAGGATCATCAACACCATATACATAGTCTCGATACTCATCAAAATCAAATCCCTCGCCCATCTCCATAGAATCATGTTCGCCTAATAAAAGAGAAGATAGCTTACGGCGAGTAATAATCTCAATCTTCTGGAGTTGCTCTATATATGGCGACACCTTTCAATATCTCCTTTATTATTTCGCCGCTCGTGGTGCCTTTTTGCCGCGCTAAATCGCTCCTAAGGATCCGGTGCCGGAAGACGTCTGGGACCAAACTTTTAATTTCATGGGGACTCACGTAACTGTGTCCATTTAGGAAGGCCAGGGCCCTTGATGCTTTGACTAAAGTCTCGGCACCCCGTGGAGACACGCCAAGTTTTACATCCTTTCGCTTCTTCCTGGTTGCCCTTACTAGGTCAACGATATAATTATTGGCTTGTTTGCTTAGAAGGATCTCCGAGCAAGCCTCTCTGGCCCTTACTATGTCTTCCATATT
>Ga0307427_1001712_pt1 | contig 11064 bp, 7 predicted proteins | sample SalMarWE160190MG_FD_202162 | JGI IMG/M metagenome (GOLD analysis project Ga0307427, IMG submission 202162) | Salt marsh sediment microbial communities from the Plum Island Ecosystem LTER, Massachusetts, United States - WE1603-190 | ecosystem: Environmental > Aquatic > Marine > Intertidal zone >... | reverse complement strand
TGATAAGAAAGATCATCAAAGTCATGGCTTCTATTTTAGAAAGCAAGTCTGGGAATTTATCCTTGGCTCCGAATTTCTTCGTCGTACCAATCTTAAACCTCGAGGATATGTGGGCGATTCGCAGATGATATTTATGTGTTATGAAAATGATTATCGAGGTAATTTTGTTTTCAACAAGCTTATCCATAAGCATCCTTTAGAAACCGAGGCCGGGCATGCCGTTCGACATAGAAGAATTTTCATTCCTCAAGTGCTTCGTAGGGTTCAAAAAGAATTTTCGGGATTACCCAAATGGGGGTTCAAATTTATGTCCGTTGCCTGTGGTTCTGCAGTTGAATTGCAGGATGTTTTTATGACCGCTGATGATTCTGAAGCCTTTCATTGTGTTTTGTTTGATCAAGATGTCAGGGCATTAAATGAGGCAAAAGAGGGTATAGAACAAATCATTAAGACCCGAGGAATTCACTCAAAGATTGATTATCTCAATGAATCGGTGAGAACAATGCTTCGAAACCCGCAATTGTTCGAAAGGTGGGGACAGTTTCATTTTATCTATTCCTTAGGCCTTTTTGACTATCTTACTCCCCCTGTAGCCAAAAGAGTTCTGAAAAAATTATATGACCTCCTCCTCCCCGGTGGACAACTGCTTGTTGGAAACTTTCATATCAATAATCCTAATAGATATTACATGGAATACTGGATGGATTGGGTGGTTTATTACAGAACAGAAGAAGCATTTACTGATCTTTCGAATGATATTCAGGGTGCAGAATCCTCTGTTTTCTATGATGAAACTGGGATCCAGATGTTTTTAAATGTTAGAAAATCAGCTTAAAAAGTTTAAAGGTTTCTTTTTTTATCTTCCTCCTGAATTCAAGGAGGAATTTGAAGTTGAAATTCGGCAAAATTCAATTTTTTCAATCCGTTTTATCTGCTGGATAGCAGCATTTTTGTATCCCCTCTTTAGTCTTTTGGATTATATCTGTTTTCCAGAACAATACCGAATATTGATCAGCATTCGCTTTATTGTTGTGCCAACCATTTTTTTGATTCTTTTTCTTACCTATATACGTAATGCAATTAATGTAGTTAATATTCTTGGTTTTGCCCTTTTCCAATGTATGGCATTAGGCATCACTATTATGACTATTTTTACAGGAGGTGAAAGTAGTCCATATTATGCTGGCTTATGTATGGTTATGTTAGCTCAACTAATAGCTTTATCTTGGGGCTTCGGAAAAACTGCTGTCAATGTTGTTGTAATCTGGTTGACGTACCTTGCTTTGATTTTCATTTTTGATCGCAATTATAATGAATATCAATGGCCTATTTTTATTGCCAATAATTTTTTCCTGATCGGAACAATGCTTATAGTTTCTGTTTGGTCAATTTTGGGATTTAACCTGCACAAAAAATCTTTTCTCCATTCAAAAATGGTTGAACAGGAAAAAGAAAAATCTGATCAATTGCTTCGAAATATTCTCCCCGAGCCTGTCATTGCTGAGCTCAAGATACACCATAAGTACACACCACAAGTGTATGAATCAGCAACAGTACTCTTTACTGATTTTGTCGGATTCACCAAGATTGCAGAGAAAATGAATTCAGAAGATGTTGTATTAGAATTGGAGAGGGCTTTTGAATTCTTTGAACTCATCTGTGCTAAATATCACCTTGAGAAAATCAAAACAATAGGCGATAGCTTTATGTGTGTAGCTGGCGTTCCTGTTGCAAACAGGATGCATGCAATCCAAGCTGCTTTGATGGCAATAGAAATACGAAGTTTTAATAGAATGTTAAACCAGATCAGAGGTGCAGTAGGTGAAGCAGTATGGGATATTCGCATTGGCATCCATACAGGCCCCCTTGTTGCCGGAGTCATAGGGAGAGCAAAATTCAGGTATGATATCTGGGGGGACACAGTAAATACTGCCTCCATCATGGAAAGCTCCGGCGATGCAGGTAAAATTAATATTTCAAAGGCTACATTTAATGCTATTAAACCTTATTTTACGATCCAATATCGTGGAGTAGTTTCTACAAAAAAAAGGAAAAAACTTGAAATGTATTTTGTAGATTGCATTAAACCGGAATATGCTGATGATGAATTGGGTAGAACTCCCAATAAAAGACTATTAGATATTATTGGCTCAATATAAAGTGTACCTATTCGGATTTTGTAGAGCTCAGTAAAAACATCTCTGCCTTGAAAAAAAAGATTTCGCCAACCTATAATTTTTTCTTTATCCTGTTTTCATAATTGGTTTTCATTGCTATAAAAATAGCTCACTTGGATAAAATTATTTGCTTTTGTTTAATTTTTCCAGTATAGAGTCTTTGTTACTAGTTTTCTGCCTGTCTATTTTTCTTTTGGTAATTGCGAACCCGTAATTAATAAGATGCTTCTATTGAGGTACGATAAAAAATACAGCTAATGGTCACGCAAATGATTGATACCAATGATGCAGACAAGGAAGATCAGCAATTTAGCGTAACTGAATTTAGACCTTACTTAAACAGCATTATTCATTCCTGGTTAAAAATTCTTCTTATTCTCGGCGCTATCTTTTTCCCCCTTTTTTTTCTCCTCGACGTTTTTATGATGCCAAAAGAATTATTGTTACGGTTTGGTATCTATCGATTTGTTGCGACTCTAGCTTTTATTATTCAATATATTTTTCTTCGCCGTACCATGGCTGAAAAACCTCCCCACTATCATGGTTATATATTTTCCATTATTGGTGGTGGTATGATTGTTTTAATGACTGTTAACCTCGGTGGATTTAATTCCAGTTATTATGCGGGGCTTAATCTTGTTATCATTGCTGTTAACATTCTTCTTCCATGGCAGGCAATTCATTCCGCAATAAACGGTAGCCTCATTGTTCTCATGTATATTATTGCTAATTCTATTTGGGGAGGGCCTTTTGATCAAGCAATATTGATTAACAATCTATACTTTACCATTACAACAGTTATTGTTGCAGTCTGCATCAATCATGTGAAACATCAGTTGATCAAAAGGGAATTTCTCTTGCGTGCAGAATTAATCGAATCGAATAAAGACCTGGCTCAGTCCAGAGAAGAATTGGAAGAAGCACGTGATGCTCTCTGGGGTGAAATGGAGATTGCAAAACGAATTCAGACATCCCTTTTGCCAAGAGAAAATAAAATGATAGGATATTATAGAACTGCTGCAATGATGGAGCCAGCAGAGGAAGTAGGAGGTGACTATTACGATCTTATACCAAAGAAAACGGGAGAGCTTTGGGTTACCATTGGGGATGTTTCAGGCCATGGTGTTGAAGCTGGATTAATTATGATGATGACTCAAACAAGTATTTCTTCATTAGTAAAAAACAAACGTAGCCTCAAGCCCTCTTCTATTCTTAGTTCTGTTAACTCTATTATCAAAGAAAATATTTCAAGGCTAGGCTCGGATCACTATATGACTATTTCCTTAATATGTTTAGATAAACCAGGAATAATGTCTGTAACTGGAAAACATCAGGATATTATGATCTATCGAGCTAATTTAGGAAAAACAGAAATTATTCCTACTGAAGGTACATGGATAGGAATTTTTAATGATATTAGAAAATATCTGAAAGATGTTTTGGTACCAATTAATAAAGGAGATATCATTCTATTATTTACAGATGGTGTTACAGAAGCTGCCAATAAGGAGGGAGAGTTATACGGACAAGAACGTCTAGAACAGGCGCTGAACAGATATTCTCACTTAGAATTAGAACTTATTATAAAAAACATAGTAAAAGAAGTGAGGGATTTCCAAGAGATACAAAATGATGATATTACATTATTGCTTATCAAGAAAGTCCTATAATATAGTATTTTAGCCAAAGTTATCAGCCATAATCTTTCTCAATTTTTCTAAAAAATAATACCATTAGTCCCCTATATAGTGCTGAATTTCACTTGACGCACAAGCTTAGTTATTATTATACTCTCTCAGTAAAAAGAAATTCTATCAACAAATTATGTAGTATCATCATCGGGGCATGAAAAACATTGAAGGACCCTTATGGAAAAAAATATAGATGAAAGAAGAAAATATATAAGGGTTAAAAGCAATTTTAACATTAAAATTGATATCGATGCTAAAAAAGTACGTAATTTCTTTTCTAAAGTTGGCAAATCAATTGATATTAGTGGGAGCGGTGTTTTATTTAGATATAATAAATTAGTTGAATTAGGCACTATTATAAAACTCACCTTCTTGATGCCGAACTCTTTTGATTTTTTTGAAGGCAAGGCGAAGGTCGTAAGAACTGAGATAAATCCTGATAATAAAACCTATGACATTGGTATTGTATTCATAGACCTTAATGAAGATGATAAGGACACCCTTAACTACTATGTGACTAAAGAAGAAGGCTTTTAACAAAAACGGTATTTCCCTTTTTTATTTTTCATTGTCTCCACTACATTCTGCCCATTTCCTTCTTGGATCTCTGAGGCTAAACTCTATACCATCTATTTCTTAGGCCTCCATCATGCTAAAGAAGTGTATCCGCTTCGATCCTTTCGACTTGCATTTTTTTCACGTAATTGGTTAAGCCTAAAATAGATATTTCCCAAGGCCATCAGTTCCTTATGTGTTCCCTGCTCCACAATATGCCCGTGATGCATAACAAGAATTCTGTCCGCATGCTGAATGGTTGATGGTCTGTGGGCAACAATAAGGGTAGTTTGCCTTCTTGAAAGGGTAAAAATAGAGTCTTGAATCAAACGCTCTGTCTCAGGATCAACACTGGAGGTGGCCTCATCCAAAATTAGAAGAGTTGGATTATAAGCCAATGCCCTGCTTAAGGCCAGAAGCTGTCTTTGACCACCAGAGAGAGTCACGCCCCCTTCTTTTACCTCATGATCAAAACACTCTGAAAGGCGCTTTATGTATTGATAGGCATTTGCCTGCCTGGAAATCTCTTCCAGCACTTCTTTTGGTATCTTTTTATCCCCCAGGGATATGTTTTCTGCAATACTGCCAGCAAAGATAAACACATCCTGCATAACGAGGCCTATTTGGGAACGTAGCTCCTCTATCTTCCAATCTCTGATATCAAGGCTATCTAAAAGAATGGTTCCCTCTTCAAATTCATAAAATCTCTCAACAAGGTTAATTATCGTTGTTTTTCCTGACCCTGTTATGCCAACAAGGGCAACCATCTGGCCTGGCTTGATCTCAAAGGAAACATCGGTGAGGACCGGAAAACCCTCCTCATAGGCAAAAGAGACGTTTTTTAGCTGAAGATGGCCTTTAGCCTTCACCGGTCTCTTAGGCATCTCTGGTTCCTGAATTATCTCCTTTTGATCCATAAGCGCGAATATTCGCTCCATCGAGGCCATGGCAGATTGCATTATATTGTATTTTTCTGAGATATCCCTGATAGGCTTAAAAAACATCTGGATATAACCGATAAAGGCTACAAGAGCGCCCAGAGTGAGCTGTTCTGATATAACTTTCCCCCCTCCATACCAGAGCAGGAGACCTATGCCTACAGAGGAAAAAACCTCCATGGAAGGCATAAATACAGCAAAAATCTTGATCTGCCTCATGCTTGCACGGTAATTCTTTTCGTTAAGATCTTTTAAGCGTCCAAGCTGCATTTTTTCTTGGACAAAAAGCTGAATAATGCGAATTCCAGAGATCCTCTCCTGAAGAAATGCATTAATTGCAGCAATGTTCTTTCTTATTTCCCGGAATACCTCTCTTGCCTGCCTGCTAAAAAACAATGTCAAGCCAAATACAAAGGGCAGAAGAATAAAGGAGATCAACGCCAAGCGCCAGTTTAGATGTACCAAGACTACTATAATACCTGATAGGAGAAATATGTCCTTAAACACAGTGATGAGAACTGATTTAAACATCTCATTTAAATTTTCGATGTCATTTGTTGTTCTGGTAACCAGCCTCCCTACTGGATTTCGGTCAAAAAAGCGAATGGACTGCCCCTGAATCCGGTCAAAAAGCTCCATTCTAATATCCTGCATCATATTCTGTCCGGATTTCTCCAAAAGATAATATTCCCAATAATTCAAGAAAAAAGACCCACCGATCAAAAAAAGCAGAAACACTCCGATGAGCAATACACCATTAAGGTCTCTATGTCTTAATTTTATTAATCTATCGTAAGAGACGTTCTTCAATGCTTTAACAGGTATGTAAAGATTATAACCTTCACCTTGTATTACCTTTGTATTAGTAAATAACCTGTGTTGATCACTTTTCTCTACAGAAATCCTATAAAATCGTTCCTTGGAAATAAGCCCTTCCTCCTGGTAGTGTCTAAGATCCACAGTGTCAATCTGTTTGAGCTTTGAGCTTGAGAGAAACCCTAATCCAGTCTTTTTCGTCGTCTTCACAATGTGGCCATATTTCTCCTTAAACTCCTCTGCCAAGTCAGCAGATATTACCTTTTGGTTAACTGGGTACCAAAAAGACAATATATAGTTATCTATGGCGATCTTGGGAAGATAGGGAATAGAAAGATCAAATAGGGTGATTACAAGTGTTAAGATGAGAGCGAGGAAAAGCATTTTCTTATAAGGCCTTGCATAGGGAATTAACCTTTTTAAGAGACCTATATTGTAAGGCTTGCCAAGCTGGCCCTCTTCCATATATCCATAGTCAAAATGCACTGCTATCTTCCCTTTTCATACACATCCACCGCAAAGCTTGCTATATTGCAGTAAGCCTTGCGGTGGATTATTAATCCTCTCCCAATTCCTCACTCAACTGCTGTCTTTCGTAAAGCCTCGTATATTCCTTTCCTGCTGCCAGAAGGGTAGCGTGATCACCTTTTTCTACTAATCTACCATCCTTAAGCACAAATATGACATCTGCTCTCCTAATCGTTGAAAGCCTATGAGAAACAATAATATTCGTTTTCCCCTGCCTCATTTCAAGGATACGGTTTAATACAGTAGCTTCAGTCCTGGTATCTACCTGTGAAAGGGCGTCATCCAAAATCAGGATTGGGGGGTTGGAAACAAGAGCCCTTGCTATAGTCAGCCTCTGTCTCTGTCCTCCTGATAACGTTATTCCTCGTTCCCCTAAAACGGAGTGAATACCCTTGGGAAAAGAATTGATATCGACTGCCAATTGAGAGACCTCAAGGACATTTCCCATGAGGTCTTCGCCTACTCCCTTTCGACCAAAGATTATATTGTTTAAGATGGTATCAGAAAAAACATGGGTCTCCTGGGTCACAAAACCGATAGATGCCCTTAAATTTTTTAGGTCTATATCATGGATAGGCATTTCATCAATCTGCACCATATTTCTTTCTGTCTCAACGAGCCTGGGTATTATTTGAAGGAGCGTGCTCTTGCCTGACCCTACTCCGCCTACAATTGCTACAGTCTGTCCAGCCTCTGTTCTGAGATCTATATCTTTTAAGGCAGGGACCTTTTCCTTTGGGTAGTAAAAGGTTAAACCCTTGAGGCAAATCTCGCCTCTAATAACTCCTCTGAATGGATTTGTTGTTTGATTGGTGATCTCCGGAACCTCATCCAATATGTCGTTTATCCTCCTCATTGATGCAGAGCCTCTCTGGATCAAGTTCGTAACCCAACCAAGCGCCATCATAGGCCATGTGAGAAGATTGAGATAACTAATAAAGGCTACAAAGTCACCAGTGGTAATATTCCCCAGAATAGTGAGCCTTCCCCCAATCCAGATAACTACAGCGAGTCCAAGATTGGTAAACAATGTCATCATCGGGAAAAATATGGCGAGAGTTGTGGCAAGATCAAGATTATTGGAGATATATGTCTCTCCCTTTTCCTTCACTCTGCTATATCCCCACGGTTGGCGATTATATGCCTTAATGACCCTGATTCCGGCCAATACCTCCCTCACTGACTCTGTTAATTCAGAGAATGTCTGTTGTACTTGCTTAAATTCGCTTCCCATCTTGCGGGTAATAATCAAGGTAAAATAAAAGATAAAAGGTGTGGGAACGAGGGAGATGAGGGTTAATTTTATGTCTATATATAACATAAAACCAATCGTGGCCAGGCCAAGCACAACTCCGTCGGTAAGGGCCACTAACCCCATACCCGCAGCCATCCTTACAGCATCAATATCATTTACAGCACGTGCCATCAAGTCACCTGTTTTTGTCCTCCAGTAAAAGGAAAGGGGAAGTGTCTGCAGATGCTTATAAATTCTATTTCTTAAGGCCTTTTCCACCTTCCTGGAGTGACCAAATACGAAATACCGCCAGATGTATCTAAAGATTGCCATAGTAATTGCAATTCCCACTATTATCAGCGCATACTTGATGAGCAGCTCAGAACTCGCCTGTCCAACAGTTAAAGAATCTATTGATTTTTTAATGATTCTGGGGATAAAAAGCTGAAGAGTGTCTACAAATAAAAGGCTGGAGAGTCCAATAATCAGGGCTATCCGGTTCTCGATAAAATAGGTCTTAAGGGGTTTAAAGTCTTTTAGCATGCTGTCTCATCCCGCACCATTATACATGAGAAATAATTACAATAGCCTCTAAATATATAAGAAGATAGTAAAGATTTTCAACTTAAACTCAAGGTCTTTCGAAAGATCCTCATCCCTTTTATCAAGCACTATAGCCTGAATATCAGCCTGGGCTATAGTAAAGACTATCGAACTAAAGCATGAATTTGCAGGCCTGGTAGGTGAAATGATATTCGGCCCTGAGATTGAGGCAGGCAGTCTTCACAATCGGCACTATACTATTACAGGGCCGCAAAAGAATAAAATTTGCGAGGAAATGAATACGACAATCACATCCCTTATCAAACGGCAGAATGTGTGATAATCAACTTACTTACCTTGAATACCTTCCCATTAATTGACCTTCAGCCAAAATATGACCTTCCATTGTCTTCAGTAATTGTGCCTTAGTAATTCCAGTCTTCAAATTGATTTCTGTATCCAGAGCATAGAGCTTGAAATAATATCTATGTGTGCCACCAGGAGGACATGGGCCCCCATAACCAAATTTCCGAAAATCATTGGTCCCATGTTTCGCGCCATTTTCAAGGATCTCTTTGGGCGGAACCTTGGCAGCTAACTCCTTTGTGCTTGGTGGCATACTAAAGAGCACCCAATGGACCCAAGTTCCCACGGGCGCATCAGGATCATCGCAGATAAGGGCAAGGCTTTTTGTGCCATCAGGAACACCACTCCATTTTAATGGGGGAGAAATATCTTCCCCATCGCATGTATAGTCCCGTGGAATCATACTGCCTTCAGTAAAGACAGTGCTTATAATTGTGATCGCCATTTTTTTACCTCCCTTTACTTTAGAATATACTTCATCGCTGCCTGGAAAAAGGCAGAGAAAAATGAATGAGACCAGCATACAGAGAACTCTTTTATACATTGTTAAGCTCCTCAATCATTTCATAGGTGTAAATTACCTCGACATCCAAAAAATTTCAAGCCATAAAGTAAAGATTCAGTTTATAGTTAAAACAAAAGGTTTTGCTGATGCCTGCCTGTGCGTGGCCGCATGCATACAGGGCTGCTTGATGGGCGCTGGACGCTTACTTATCTACTTCTTGTATCCAACTGGCATAAGAAGGAGGGGTTCATGGGTTTTTTTAATCCCCATAACCTGGATAACCTTCTGGTCCTCAAAAGCTCCCACAATCCCTGCTTCCAATCCTATAGCCTGAGATTGAAGAAAGATATTCTGCCCTATATGCCCTGCTTCAATCATTGCATACCTAACTCCCCTCTGGCTATATTTACCCATAACTCGACTGTATTCTGCAGTAATAACAAGTGTAATCGGAGCATAAGACATCCACATCTGCCCTAATGAGGCCATTGCAATATCCTTTCTAATATCTCCTTCTTGGGTAAGGGAAAAGGAATGGGGAGCAGGATCATATACGTAAACCCCAGGACTTAATCCTTCAATACAATCTTCTCCAACCGCTCCGTAAATATCCATAGGATACAATGCCCCAGCAGATGGTGCAGCCCTTTTAAATCCTCCTGGCTCCGTAATTCCCTGGGCTACCCAGAGTAACTGGGAAAGTTGCTTGAGGGTAAGGGCCTTACTATTAAAGGATCTAACAGTTCTTCTTTGATGGATTGTCATTTCAAGGGACATATCTCCATCTAGCTTAGGATCAGGTAACTGCATGCTACCACCTCCCTTCTGTTTAAGAGGAATCTTTTTTACGTCAGGCAAAACTCTATGAGGGGTTAAAAGAGATCCGCAGAGGCAAAAGAAGCCTATTAATTTGCAAAACCCTCTTCTTGTCAATTCAATGCCGGACATAGCTGAATCAATTTTATCTATTAAATTAGGACGCAGACCCGCCTGCCAGACGGCGGGCAGGTTTTCGCCCTGGCCCAGACCTGGTAATCAAGGACTTAATTCTATAGCCTCCGCTTCGGAATTATTATAGCGACAATATAATAATCAAGTCATGTCGCACCAGGGCGGGCCGATATCCGCAGATAATTATTTTATTTATATTTCAAATCTTTACAACCTGCCCGCCGTCTGGCAGGCGGGTCTGCGTTCATCCCTGGCCCAGACCTGGCATGCAGTGTTTAGGCTATATAGTCTGAGTCAATATATACCGCAGAGGTTGCAATATATGCCAAGGAGGTCACGCCAGGGCAGGCTGCGTCCAAAAAGGAAATCCATATACTATAAAATCACCCTCCATTCATTGGCATAAACATTCATCCTTTTTGCTCTTACAAAGCCAATGAGGGTTATTCCCACCTCTTCTGCTAAACTCACAGCCAAATTTGTAGGAGCCGATTTTGAGATCAGTATAGGGATATTTCTTTTTGCTACCTTAAGCAATATCTCGGATGAAATCCTACAACTTGTGACTACCATTCGCTCTTTCGTTGGTATATCTTTCAAAATGCATTCACCAAACAATTTATCAAGGGCATTATTTCTACTAATATCCTCTTTGAAGGCCACGATATTTTTTTTCTCACACAGTGCCACAGAGTGAACACCACCAGTAGAGATAAAAATCTCGGAGCGATGTTGAAATTCTTCTACTAAAGAAAAAATA
>Ga0307427_1001706_pt1 | contig 11082 bp, 7 predicted proteins | sample SalMarWE160190MG_FD_202162 | JGI IMG/M metagenome (GOLD analysis project Ga0307427, IMG submission 202162) | Salt marsh sediment microbial communities from the Plum Island Ecosystem LTER, Massachusetts, United States - WE1603-190 | ecosystem: Environmental > Aquatic > Marine > Intertidal zone >... | reverse complement strand
TATCATTGCATTTTCACCTCGTTGGTTATGGTTCGATTTGTTTTTGATCACACGTATCTTACCGAATCAACGAGGTTTTTTCAACTTATTTGATATAAATATTAGCTTTAATAGCGATTTTAGGGTATCCGCTAAAATCCTTTTCGCTACCAAGACACAAACAATTGAAAATTGACAATCGAAAATTGAAAATTGGAATTGGTGGCTTAGTGTCTGAGTAGTTTGAAATATCCTCTTTCCAGTTGCATTTTGGCTATAATTGGTTTTAAAATTAAACACGGTATGAAAAAAAGGGACTCTTTTAGTGATAGCAATGTATTAATTAAACCGACAAAGGAAAAAGGGGAACCTCTTCTTGGTCCGGATGCTATTATGGTGGCTATTCCATCAGATCTTCAATATATAGTTGATTTGAGTCATGCTGAGAGGGCAACTCAAGGAAAAGCTACTCCATTTAAACTCTTTACCATCAAAAAAGGTAAAGGCCTCCCTTGCGGATTGGCAGGCCCTCTCCTTGGAGCACCCCAAGGGGCGATTGTCATGGAAAAACTCATAGCATTGGGTGCAAAAAGAATCTGGTTGGTAGGGTGGTGTGGTTCATTGCAGACAAATATTGCAATAGGTGACCTGATAATTCCTACTGTTGCGCTATCTGAAGAAGGTACCTCCGCTCATTATCCTGTGAATAAAAAGAACAAGCAGACAAATCCTTTTCTAAATAAGATGTTAGAAGATGCATTGCAAAAGGCCAATCTTCCTTTTCAAAAAGGTCCGGTGTGGACAACAGACGCCCTCTATCGTGAGACTTCAGAAAAGGTTACAGAGTATGGGAAAAGGGGATACCTGGCTGTTGAAATGGAAATGTCCGCCCTTATAAATGTGGCCATTTATCGTTCTGTAAAATTGGCAGGACTGTTAATTGTATCGGATGAGCTTTTTTCTCTTCAATGGCATCATGGGTTTGGACTCAACAAGCTAAAAAAGGCAAGCAGAGAGGTAGGGCGTCTGCTTCTCAGCCTGTGTATACATAGCAATATGAGTAGTTAGTCATTGGGAGCCCTTAAACACAACAAACAAGGGATAACTATCAACGGACAATCTAATGGGAAGCAAAGAGGTATGCGTTCACAGGTTCATAGGTTCAGGGTTAAGTCAATAACCATCCGAAACCAATGGATTGTTGAGAACCAGTTTTCAAGTTTTGAGGAGACGGAACTCAACCTTTGAACGCTAAATCCCGATTTTATCGGGAAACCCGTGAACGGTTACGCAAAGAGAGATCTATGCAGGAGATAGAAAAGGCAAAAATAGAATTAACAGCACTGAGAGAGAAGATAGATTATCATAATTATCGCTATTATATTCTTGATGATCCTGAAGTCTCAGATGCTGAATATGATCACCTTCTCCAACGTCTCCTTCACATAGAAAATAAATACCCAGAATTGATCGTTCCAGAATCCCCCAGTCAAAGGGTAGGAGCACCTATTGAGGGCGGTTTTAACCCTGTCAGACACAGCGTCCCCATGCTGAGCCTGGAAAATGGTTTTTCCGATAACGAAGTTAAGGAATTTGAGAAAAGGATCAGAAGATTATTGGAATACTCTAATACTATTACCTACACCGTGGAACCAAAGTTGGATGGTCTTGCAGTTGAACTTATTTATGAGAATAGTATCCTTAAAACTGCATCAACAAGGGGAGATGGCTATATTGGAGAAGATATAACCTCTAATACAAAGACTATCAGATCCATCCCGTTACGGCTTCTTTCACTCCGAGATAGTCCAAAACTTCCTGAACATTTAGAGGTCAGGGGTGAGATATATATGGAAAAAAAGGCCTTTCAGCAATTAAATAAAGAAAGGGAGAAACAAGGGGAAGCACTTTTTGCCAACCCCAGAAATGCTGCTGCCGGGTCTGTGAGGCAACTTGATCCACATATAACAGCCAACCGTCCTCTGATGTTCTTCTCTTATGGAATAGGGAAGGTGTCAGGATGGGCATTTGCCTTCCAGAGTGAATTATTAACCACGCTTAATACATGGGGATTGAGGGTAAATACAGAGCACATCAAGGAATGTAAAAATATAGATGAAGCCATTGCACACTGTCGATATTTAGAGGACATAAAGCATGATCTCCCTTACGAAATCGATGGCGCAGTCATTAAGGTGAACTCTCTTGAGGTGCAAAAAACTCTGGGAGAAAAATCAAGAAGCCCTCGATGGGCCCTGGCTTATAAATTTGAACCAACCCAGGCAACAACCAAAATTTATACGATCGATGTTCAAGTAGGAAGAACCGGCGCCCTCACGCCTGTGGCACACCTAAAACCAGTAGAGGTAGGCGGGGTAAAGATTAGCAGGGCTACCTTGCATAACCAGGAGGAGATTGAAAGAAAAGATATCAGAGAAGGAGATACCGTTATTGTTCAACGGGCTGGGGATGTTATTCCAGAAGTAGTCAAAGTAATAAAGGCAAAAAGAACAGGCAAAGAAAAACCGTTCCACATGCCGGATAGATGCCCAGTATGCGGATCTGAGCTTGTACGACCAGGTAACGAGGTAGTTATAAGATGCAACAACCCGGGGTGTCCAGCCCAGGTAACAGGGGGAATCAAACACTTTGTATCCAAAGATGCTATGGATATCGATGGGCTTGGGGATAAATTAGTAGATCAACTGGTCCGCCTGCGGCGGATAAAAGATGCTGCCGATATCTATCACCTGACTCTGGAAAACCTTATTCCTCTGGATAAAATGGCTGAAAAGTTGGCCAATAATATACTTACTGCTATTAATAATAGTAAAAAGACTACATTGTCCAAATTTATTTATTCCCTGGGTATACGGCATGTAGGCGAACATGTGGCTACGGTCCTTGCGGAAAAATTCAGGAGATTCGACAGACTTCAAAAGACACGCGAGGAAGATCTGCTATCCATCAAGGAAATAGGGCCTGAGATAGCAGATAGTATTCTCTCTTATTTTTCTAATGAAGAAAACATCTCCTTTATTACCCGTCTCTTTGAGGCAGGAATAACCATTGAAGAAATGCCATTAGAAAAGGAACTTTTTAAAGAGCACCCCTTTTCCGGGAAATTGTTTGTTCTGACAGGTACCCTCTCAACACTCACACGCACAGAGGCCAAAAAAATGATTAACGAAAAGAACGGAGCGGTATCTGCATCAATAACCAGCAAAACAGATTACCTGGTTTTAGGTAAATCACCAGGATCCAAACTTGCCAGGGCAAAAGATCTGGCTGTAACTATCTTAAGTGAAGAAGAATTTTTACAGATAGCAGGTGAGGGATAAGTATGGATAATATCAGGGCTCATCTCATCATTGAAGGAAGGGTGCAGGGCGTCTGGTTCAGGGATTCAACAAGAAACGAGGCAGCCAGATTAAATCTTACCGGGTGGGTAAAAAACCGTTTCGATGGAAGTGTTGAACTCGTTGCCGAAGGGTCAAGAGAAGAGGTGAAAAAATTAATAGAATGGTGTCATCATGGTCCTCCAGGTGCACGAGTAACAATGGTTCATGAAATCAAGGAAGATTATACTGGAAAGTTTGACTCCTTTAGAATATCGTACTAACGCATTACTTATTGCTTGCGGAGCTCCACGGGCAAGCCCTCCAGAAACACGGCGGGTAAACCCGTGGTATCAATTAGTTTCGTCGATTCGCTTCGCGAACGGCGGGACTTAGTGGCACGAAATCCCGACTGTAATCCCGACCACAAAAGGTAGGGACTAAAGCCGTGGCTTTATGCGGTCGGGGTAAAAAACACACATACCAAAAAAATGGGAATGAGTAATAAAAAAAGGGATCTCTTTATGAATAAAAGATTATATTTTCTGCTCACCATATTTGCCCTATTTTCTCTTCTGCTTCTTGCTGGCTGTGGAATGAAGGCATTATTGACCTCACAATTATTAACAGACAATGATTGGCCAAAGAAAAGGGTTATGGTTATGCCTGCTACTGATCTTACTGGGATAGCTTTACATGAATCAATAGATACCATAGGTGAGAAGTTAACCAAAATTTTAAGAAAAGTTGGATCTTTTAATCTTTGCCCTCACAACAAAACGAAAAAATCTTACTCCTTTACGCCAGGAGGATCAATTGATCCGGAATTACTGAGAGAGGCCAAAGAGAGAGGCATAAACGCCATTATCTTTGAAACCATCAACCCAATAGAGCTAAACCCGGGGAAATCAGGAATGTGGCCATTTAGGAAAAAAGCCTGGAGGTATACAGTATCAATGGATATAGATATATTAGATGTTAACAGTGAAACAATACTTTTAAGTAAACAGATAGCTGACAACATTACCCTATCAAGTGAGGAAACCACGGAAGAAACGGAAAAAGCTGTCAATACAGAAACAAAAAAAAAGGCTCTCAAGGAATGCCTTCCGGATATCCTCAAGGAAGCAGCAAATGGTGCCAGTCTTTCACTTAATAACAAAGTCTGGACAGGCAGAATAGTTTCTATAGATAAAAAAGAGATTATTATCAATGCCGGCAGCGACGTAGGGCTAAAGGCAGGGGTTGTGCTTGAAGTCTTCAGTAAAGGTGAATATATCACATCTTTTAATGAACAAACCTATCAGTTGCCAGGCCCAAAGGCGGGAGAAATAAAAATTGTGAGTATACAACAACACCATTCCTTTACCGAACCTATTAAGGAAGGAGATTTTAAACCAGGGCAGATAATACGAGTTAAGGACTAGAGTGAAAGCATTTCTCTGGCATGTGCAAAGGTCTTCTCAGATATGGTTTTACCCCCAAGAAGCCTGGCAATCTCATTGACCCGACTTTCCCTGTCTAACAAGGAAATAAGGGATCGGGTTCTGCCTTTACTCACCTTTTTTTCAACCAAGAAATGTGTCTCGCCGCAGGAGGCTATCTGAGGGAGATGAGTAATTCCTAAAATCTGATGGTAATTGGCAAGTGATCGTAGCTTCTCACCAACAACTGCGGCAGTAGCACCCCCAATACCAGCATCAATCTCATCAAAAACAAGGGTTTCTACCAAACCAGATCGAGCCAATATAGTCTTTAGCGCAAGCATAATCCTGGATAGCTCACCTCCTGAGGCGATCTTTGCTAATGGTCTTAAGTCTTCGCCCACATTTGGCGATATCATGAATTCCACCGTATCTATTCCGTCAGCGGTAAGCATAGAATCAATCATATCTGCTGATATACTGTCACCACTTGATTCATTGGAGATAAATTTGATTTGAAATCTCGTGCCAGCCATATCTAATAGATGCAACTCCTCTTCAACCTTTTTTTCAAATTCTTTTGCTCTCTCTTGTCTCTTCAAAGAAAGCGTGGTGGCCAAATTCAATAAATGCTCCCCCCTTTCCTCAATCTGGGTCTCAAACCTTTTTAGCTCCTCCTTCTTTTGGGTTAATTGATACTCCTTTTGGCTAAGCTCCTCTTTAAAAGATAGGATGTTCTCAATGGAAGAGCCATATTTCTTTTTCAATCGCCTGATATGCTGCAGTCTCTCTTCAACCTCTTCTAGCCTTTTTGGATCGACCTTTAGATGAGAGTAAAAATCCCGCAACTCTAAGGCCACATCCTCCAACTGAGCCTGGGCAGATTCCAATTGCTTCTTAAAATGTTCCAGACGATGGTCAATAGTAACCCCTTTATCCATATCTTTTGCCAGCAAGCTCAAGATAGATAAAACAGATTCATCTTTTTCATAAAGTGCCTGATAGCCTTTAAAAGCTATATCAATTAACCTCTCAACATGTATAAGCCGGCTCTTTTCAGCCTCAAGCTTGACATCCTCACCTGGAACAAGTTGTGCCTCTTCAATCTCCTTTATCTGAAATTGGGTAAGCTCTCGCCTCTCGGCTTCCTCTTTTAAATGGCTCCTGAGCCTTTCTGTATTTTCCTTAAGAGAGTAATAATCACGGTAAAGCTCGTTGAGCACAATCCTGTCATTCGTGAGACCACCAAAATCATCCAGGATAAAGAGATGATTATCAGGTTTGAGCAGGAGCTGGTGCTCATTCTGCCCGGAGACACTTATCAGATGAGGCCCAATTTTAGAGATCATCTGGAGCGTAGCCAAAGTGCCATTGATCCACACCCTACTCTTACCCTGCTTTGAGATAGTCCTTTTTATCAGTACTTCGCCATGAAACGGTATATCCATGTCTCTTAAAAAACTGGAAACAGGAGACTGTGAAGGTAGTTGAAAAAGTGCCTCAACTACCGCCCTATTAGCACCGGTTCGTATAAGATCATGAGATCCCCGTCCCCCCAAAATCAGATTAGCAGCATTAATAATAATTGATTTTCCTGCACCGGTCTCTCCAGAGAGGATATTCAACCCTCCTGAAAAGCTGGCCGATAAGGAATCTATAATGGCAAAATCAGTAATGACAAGTTGAGCAAGCATAAATTTAATTGGGACGCAGATTCTCGCAGATATCCGCAGATATTTTCTCAGGATATTTAAAATCTTAATAATCTGCGTTCATCTGCGTCCAAAAAGGAATTTCCTATAAAATAAGTTTAGATTTGTCCCCACGTTACCCTGATTACCTCTTGATAGGTCGTCTCGCCATCGAGCATCTTTTTAATAGCATTTTCCCTGAGTGTAACCATGCCCTCATTGCAGGCAGCTTGCCTAATCATATCGGCACTCCCTTCGTGCGCAATAATATCCTTTATTTGCTCTGTAACAGAGATAACTTCAAAAATGCCAACCCTCCCCAAATACCCTGTTCCCCTGCACTTTATACAGCCATTACCCCTTTTTAGCCTGATTATCCCTGTCTTGTCTGTCTGAATACCCATAGCCATAAGATCGTCGGCACTAATTTCAAAGCTCTCGCTACAGTAAGGGCATATCTTTCGCAAAAGGCGCTGAGCCAAAACGCCGGTCAAGGTAGCATGTATAAGAAAGCTGGGAACACCTATATCCACCAAGCGTGTAACGGCCAAAGGGGCATCGTTAGTATGGAGGGTGGAGAGTACCAAGTGCCCTGTCAAAGTTGCTTGAATTGCATTCTGGGCGGTCTCCAGGTCTCTCATCTCTCCGATCATGATTATATCAGGGTCCTGCCGTAATATATTCCTCAAAATGCTTGCAAATGTTATATCTGCGCTTGGTTGCACCGCTATCTGGTTGAAATCTTCGTAAACCATCTCAATGGGATCTTCCACAGTGGTAATGTTTTTTTCCTCGGTAGATAAATGTCTTAGTGTAGAATAAAGTGTTGTAGATTTTCCACTACCGGTGGGGCCACATACCAGAACAAGACCGTGGGGAAAATTAATAAACTGCTGGTAACGCACTAAATCCATTGATGTCATTCCGAGCTGACCCACGTCCTGGAAGAGGATATCTGGATCCAGTATCCTCATAACGGTCTTCTCTCCAAAGGCTGTGGGGATTGTTGAGACTCGAATCTCTGCCTCAGCCCCTTGGCCCCTGTCAATTTTTATTCTGCCATCCTGCGGACGTCTTTTTTCTGCCATGTCAAGGCGAGAAAGGGCTTTAATCCTTGAAATTATAGCCCCATGAACAGTTTTTGGTAACTTATATATGGAATGCAAGACACCATCGATCCTCAGTCTAACCAGACTGGTATTCCTTTTTGGTTCAATATGAATATCGCTGGCCCTTTGATCAAAAGCATAGTTAAAGAGGTGGTCAACAGCATTTACAATGTGTCTATCATCTGATGGAAGATCTTTTACTTCCCGAAGTTTTACATACTGTTCCAGGTTACCGAGGTCAATAGAAGGATAAGAAAACTGCTCCTCGGCTGCGGCAATGGATTTTCTAAAGCCATAAAATTCATTTATGAGTTTTATAATATCGGATTTGCTTGAAACGACCGGTTTAACTTTGAGTTGACTCACTCTGCTTATATCCTCCATGACCTCAAGATTATGAGGATTTGGTGTAGCTACAGTAAGCCAACCATCTTTCACAGCTATAGGTAAAACAAGGTGCTTCATGGCAAAGGATCGAGGGATGATTGTTGTTACCAGCTTCAAGTCAAGATCGAGTGGATCTATCTTTTTATACTCTATTTTCCACTCCTCTGCCAGGGTCTGAAAGATAGTTTCCTCATCGAGTTCTCTGGTTGGATCATCTTCACGATTGAGTTTTAAAAAACAAATAATATCAATGATAGTTACAGGGTTAATTATTATGGAAGAAGAGCCCCCTGATGCATCCTTAATTACCTGAAGTTTCTCTAACTTCTTTTGGAGGGTATCCTTTTTATTAAAAATCTCCTGCCTTTGTTCCTTTGATATAAGGCCCTTCTTTAAAAAAATACGACAAACATTTTCTGCCGACAGTAAAGAACGAGTGTTTTTTGTCATAATGCTAATGGCCTTTCATATTATCTTATAAAACTATTCAGCCACCAAGGCACAAAGACCCAAAGACCTGCCCGACGGACGGCAGGCGGGGAAAATGAATATAAATTGAATAACGGAGTTTTCTCATTGATGAGCCTCAGGCTCATTAATTATATAATCTTGGTGTCTTGGTGCCTGGCAAGATACCTGAGTAGTTCGTATAAAACTATCATTTCCTGCTCCCTCAATCAAAACCTTTTTGTCGACTTATTCCTTTCGCAAAGAGAGCTTGGGCTAAAACCAAATCTTCAAGCTTATCTATCCCCATAACCTCATTCTCCTCCTCAACAAGACTGAAGCCAACCTTACGCCCATCATTGCTCATCAACTCAACCAAATCAGTAATAAAATACTCGTCAACAACCATCATTTTACCATCCCTTTCTTTTTTTACCTGATGAGGTCTCTTCTTTAATTTCTTCAGGTATGTAAGCAGGATCGATCTCCTGGCTGCATATATGCCTGAGTTAAAAACCTCAAAACGACGTTGCATCTCCATTGGATACTTCTTCCAATATTTCCACTCAGTGATCCTTTGAACCTTTTCATTTTCTATCTCTACAATGCCATATTGAGCTCTATCCTTTGGTTTAAAGCCTAAAACAATAAAATCTTGATCTTTAAGATGGTGTATAAGGGTTTGATATGTAGTCTCCATTACAAATGGAATATCCCCCATGATTATAATAAAATACTCTTGATGTGTGTGCTCCACAAATTCCTGGGCTGCGATAAGAGCGCCCCCTGTTCCATTGGGGATGGGTTGATCACAGTAAAATACACCGAGATCATGAGTAACCTTAATAACTTCTTCTTTTTTGTGGTGTATCACCAAAGTCTTTGGCCCTTTTGGAAGATTCCTCACAATTTCAAAAATGATAGGGTATTCTCCTTCAAAGGGATCTGATCCAGGTATTAATGGAAGCAATGTTTTGTTACCGGAAAAACCCTTCATTCTGCTTCCATAGCCAGCAGCAAATATAATAGAAGCAGCGTATACTTCTCCCCTCATAGTTTCTATGTTCTCCTTTAAAGAAGCATTTAAGATACCAGTTACTTTTTATTTACCTAATCTAAGATAATTAAGAAAGCAAAATGTGTTATATTAGGACGCAGATCTTCGCAGATACATGCAGATAATAATTTTTTATTTCTTAATTCAAAAAACCTCCGTTAATCCCTGGCCCAGACCTGGCATGCAATGTTTAGGCTATATAGTCTGAGTCAATAGATACCACAGCGATTGCAATATATGCCAAGGAGGTCGCGCCAGGGCATGCTGGGTCCAAAATGGGATTTCTGCTATGTAGATTTGTCAAGTATTATTGTACGAGTCATTTTTTTACTTTTTTCAGGGAAGTCCCTTAAATTTTTTAACCAGAATTGATTTATAGCAACTCGTTAGCAATGATGTTTCCTGTGCGAGAATGGGCCCACGGTGAGCTCGTCGGAGCACAGGAAACATCATTGCGGGGCAAACCTTCAGAGATTTAATTTATAAGCAAGCAAAACGGATCTCCTTTTTGATTTATGTCACATATAGAACAACCTTTACCCAGCCTGCTATTCGTGGTCAAAAGCCACAAGAGATTTATTTGATATAAGGTATCAGGCGCCGTACTCTATAAACGAAGTCCTTTTGAAAGGCTACAGGAAATCTCCACACGGTCACCTGATTAAAAGGGTTTTTTGTTCCAAATGGATATTTCATTTATTATGTAAGTGGTTTCAATACGCTCTTTGACAATATATTTAAATATATCCTGGCTATAGGTTATTATTAAGCGGCCTTCTTAAGGGGCTTTTTAAGATCAATTTTATAAGGAATCTGATCAAGCAACATCCTTCTGATCCGCGCACTAAGTGTTCTGGTCACTGCAATAATGGCTCTTTTGCCACCGCTTCTATACTTTATATTATCGTATTTCTTTTTTATTTCAGGGTCCTTTCCAATCAAGATCCAGGAGGATTCAACCAGCGTGGTTCTTACCCTATCATTGCCTGCATGCGTTATATGCCCCATTCTGGTATGCTCTCCACTAGAATGTTGAGATGGTGTCAAGCCAAGGTAGGCAGCAAGCTCATCGGCTGTTTTAAAACGAGCGATATCCTGAAGCTCAACCAGGATCTCCATAGCGCTCAATGCCCCGATACCAGGTATACTTTTAAGGAGCTTTACCCTTGATGCATATTTTTCTTCCCTGGCCAGTTTAATGACCTCGTGGGTCAGGCTCTTTTTCTCAATGCTCCGATAATCGAAAAGCTTGATCAAGGCCTCAAGTGATTTGTTGAGGTATTCATCGCCAAGATCGAGCCCATGAAGCCATTTTGTAAAAGGCCCAGTCCACTGCTGGCGACTTGAGAAAGGGATTTCGATGCTGTGAAACAAGAGCAGGCTCTTGATCTGGCGCATGACATCTGAACGATGATTAACTATCTGCCGTCTGGTCCTTGCCAACTGCCTGTGAGCCCTTTCTTCAGGAGAAAGGACCCATGCTTCCTTAAGCATATTGCTTTCAAGCAGCCTGGCCAGCTTGTAACTGTCTTTTTTATCTGTTTTGACCTTAGATCCGCTCGCGGTGGGGATCAAGGACGGAGGAGTAACAATGCATTCAACGCCATCATCTGTAAGCCTGTCATATAGGTCAAATCCACCAGGACCGGC
>Ga0307427_1001701_pt1 | contig 11090 bp, 4 predicted proteins | sample SalMarWE160190MG_FD_202162 | JGI IMG/M metagenome (GOLD analysis project Ga0307427, IMG submission 202162) | Salt marsh sediment microbial communities from the Plum Island Ecosystem LTER, Massachusetts, United States - WE1603-190 | ecosystem: Environmental > Aquatic > Marine > Intertidal zone >... | reverse complement strand
GCATGGGCGGTTTCGGACGGTCGGGCTCGGGGACGTGCCCTTCGAGAAGTCCTTCGACTGCGTGCACTCGAACCGGAACGTCATCTCGCACAACTACCTGTATGACCTCGTTATGGACTCCAGTGACGGCGGGGCAATCGAGTCCTGGGGTGGCGGCAGGGACAACGTCGTCGATCACAACATCATCGCGGACGCCTACCTCAGCGGCCCCAAGAGTGGATGGCGCGCGCACAGCATATTCATCGACTGCACCAGTTCGAAGTTCTGGTCCGTCACGAACAACATTGTCTGGAACACCCGCAGTCCCAGCGTCAATGCCTGCTGCAACATCAAGGGCTTTGACACGCGCATACGCAACAACGTGTTTGACATAAGCCTCTGCAATCACGGGGCCGCCAATATCGAGGCGAAGAGCAATCATGACTTCAGCAGAAACGTCGTGTATGCCGACTCCCCACTGAAGGCGCATCCTGACGGCACGACAGGACCCGAGGCGGCCGGCGGTCGTTGTGCGTTGCGCATCGGGGCGCAATCGACTATGGCAAGCATGGACAACAACGTCTACTACAATGCCCGGGGCGCGCTGAGCTTTGCCGAACACCGCAAGAACAGGGAGTACGCGACGCTCCACAAGTGGCGCGAGGCGACGCGCGACAGCGGCGGCTTCGACACCAACAGCCGCATCGTGGATCCACAGTTCGTTGACGCCACGGCCCGTGACTATCGCCTGCGCGAGACTTCTCCCGCGCTGGATATGGGCATATCGTCGATCGACACCGGCTCGATCGGGCTGCTCGAAGACTTTCCCTTTGCCCCCGCGAACGACCCGTTGCGGACGGTGTTCCTCAAGGCGAACGGCAAGGACGTGTATCTCGAAGCTCAGCCGGGAGATGTCATCAGGCTCGAGCTTGCCGGTCGCACGAAGCAGTGGTATGTCGCCGATCTGTCCAAGGCGAACATCCGCTACTCGGTCGACGACTCCAAGGTTGCGACCGTGTCGGAACAAGGGACGGTGACGCTCACGGCGAAGGGCCGTGTGCGGATCAGCGCTACGGTGACTCTCAAAGGGGTGACGCGGTCGGACGACGTCGTAGTCTACGCCGGCGTTGGCCGCACACAATGACCGTGCGATCATCACGCACTGAAACATGAGGAGTTCATCTGTGAAACAGACCCGGCGCACCTTTCTGAGAGCCGCATTGGCCGGCGCGACAACGCTCGCGGCAACGAGAGGCTTCGGAGACATAAGGCCGAAGAGAACAAAGAGACCCAACGTGCTGTTCCTGTTCAGCGACGATCAGCGCGCCGATACCATCCGCGCCCTGGGCAACGCGCAGATCAAGACCCCGAATCTCGACAGGCTGGTCAAGAGCGGGACGGCCTTCACCAACGCGTACATCATGGGCGGCTCCTGCCCGGCCGTGTGCGCGCCCAGCCGAGCTATGCTCCTTACGGGACGCTCTCTCTGGAGACTGGACAGGCAGGGCATGTGGAACTACGAGATCTCCGAGAAGAACAAGACCATGCCTGAAGTGTTTCGGGAGGCCGGCTACGTTACATGCCAGACGGGCAAGTGGCACCAGCGCGAGGGGTCCTTCAGGCGAGGATTCGACAGGGGCAAGAACGTCTGGTTCGGAGGCACCGGCGACCACTTCCGTATCCTTCCGTGTGACTACGCCCCGCCTGATACGGACCTCGTGCCTGAGAAGACGCGCCGGTCCAGGCAGAAGGCGATGGGCGCGGGTCCGAGGGGGGCCCATTCGAGCGAGGCGTTCGCCAATGGAATGATCTCCTTTCTCAAGCAGCGGCCGAAGGACAGGCCGTTTTTCGCCTACGTGGCGTTCTTCGCGCCGCACGACCAGCGGATCGCCCCCGAGAAATACCACGCGATGTATCCGCCGGACCATCTCCCTCTACCAGGCAACTTCCTGCCGCAGCATCCGTTTGATAACGGGGAGATGAAGATCCGTGACGAGAAACTCGAACGCTGGCCTCGCGCCAAGAGCGCGATCCAGAAACATCTCTCGGATTACTACGCCACTATTACGCATATGGATGCCCAGATCGGGCGCATCCTGGATGCCCTCAAGGAGTCCGGACAATTCGACAATACGATCATCGTGTTCTCCTCCGATAACGGGCTTGCCATCGGGAGCCACGGCCTGATGGGCAAACAGAATGTCTATGAACACAGCGTCAAAGTCCCGCTGATCGTGAGCGGTCCGGGCGTACCCAGGAACGAAAGACGAAGCACCTTCTGCTTCCTTCTGGACATTTTCCCGACCCTGTGCGACGTGATTGGCCTTCCCGTGCCCAAGACGGTTGAGGGCAAGAGTTTTGCCGCAGCCTTCCGCAACCCTCGCACCCGGGTGCGCGACGCGCTTTACTTCTCCTATATGAATGTGCAGAGAGCGGTGCGCGAGGGACGCTACAAGTTGATCGAGTACCACGTCAAGGGTAAGCGGACCACCCAGTTGTTTGACCTGGAGACAGATCCACTTGAGATGAAGAACCTGGCATCCGACGACAATCACAAGGAGGCCCTGGAGAAGCTGAAGCGGAGATTAGCACAACTGAGAGACGAATACGCGGACGCCAAGAACGCGTTCTGGAAAGGTTACTGACCGCCACGGTAGCGGAATACACGGGAATCGAGATCACGAGGTCTGCAATGAGAACATGCGTGATTGCTATCGTGTGGGTCTTGGGTATCGCCCCCCTGTCCCTACATGCTGACGAGGCCGGAGGGATTGTCCGGGAGTCTGGGGTTCAAGGCGGACTGGTCGTCTGCATTGGCGCCCGCAACGTGGCGTTGGCCGCGGGGCTGAGAGCTGACGGGCGGTACGTTGTCCAGTGCCTTGATACGGACAGGGAAAGGATCAACGAGGCGCGGAGGCGCCTGCTGGGCCGGGGGCTGTACGGGCCGGTGTCCGTTGCCGCGTTCGACGGCCGGAACCTGCCCTACATCAGCAATCTCGTGAACCTCATCGTCGCGGACGGGCCTTGCGAGGTAGCTATGGCGGAGATGATGCGGGTGCTTGCCCCTCTCGGCGTTGCCTGTGTCAACGGCAAGAAGACCGTCAAGCCGTGGCCGAAGGATATTGACGAGTGGACGCACTTCCTGCACGGGCCGGACAATAACGCCGTTGCGCGAGATACGGTGGTGGGCCCTCCTCGAAGTCTGCAATGGGCCGCCGGCCCTGCGTGGGGCAGGCACCATGACGCGCTGTCGTCGTTGAGCGCGATGGTCTCGGCCGGAGGCAGGGTATTCTACATCCTCGACGAAGCCCCTACTTCTCTTATGCATATCGGTCCTCAGTGGAACCTTGTTGCTCGGGACGCTTTCAGCGGCGTGTTGCTTTGGCGACGCCCCATCAAGAAGTGGGAGTTCCATCTGCGGTACTTCCGCACGGGCCCGCCCCAGCTTCCGCGTCGGCTGGTTGCCGTCGGGCAGCGCGTCTACGTGACGCTGGGCTACGGCCAGCCGGTCACAGTGCTCGACGCCGCCACGGGACAGACACGCAAGACTCTCGCCGACACGGAGAACGCCGAGGAGATCGTCTGCCATGCCGGCGTGATCCTGGTGGTTTCAAGTCAGGATGCGAGCCCGACCCCGGCACAAAGCCTGCCCCTGACGAAGAAACGCCTGGCAGCGATCGATGATAACACTGGCAAACTGCTGTGGGAGAAGGAACTCTCGATCCTGCCGCAGACACTTGCAGCGATCGAGGATAGCGTCTTCTTCTGCGCGGGGGCCGAACTGATATGTTCGGACTTGAAGACGGGGAAGGAACGCTGGCGGGCCGTAGCATCAGATGCCGCCAGGCGAGGACTTTCTCCGTGGTACGCCCCGACACTGGTCGCGACGAAGGAAGCGGTCTTGTTTGCTATGAAGCCGACCGTGCGGGCCTTCGCAACGAAGACCGGCAAGAAGCTGTGGGAAAGCACCGCCGCGACTGGCTTCCTTTCTCCTTCGGATCTGTTTGTGGCCAATGGGCTGGCCTGGACCATGAACGCCAAGAAGTTGCCAGGGACCCCCAAGCCATCCTCCTTGTTCGAAGGCAGGGACATTGGAACCGGCGAGGTGAAGCGAGTCATCAACGCCAGTTTGGTCTGGACGAGAGGGCACCACCATCGGTGCTATCGTAACAAGGCGACGAATCGGTTCCTTATTACCAGCAAACGCGGGTTGGAGTTCCTGGATCTGGAGGGTGACCGCCACTCACGCAACAACTGGGTCCGCGGCATGTGCCAGTACGGTATCATGCCCTGCAACGGGCTGACCTATACGCCACCGCACCCGTGCATGTGCTTCGCCGCCGCAAAGCTGAACGGATTCTACGCCCTGGCGGCCCAACGCGACGCCTCGCGGATGGCCGAGCCGGAGAATCGACTTGAGCGGGGGCCGGCGTACATGCAGGCAAGGACGCTTCTGCCCGCAACAAGCGAGCCCGTCACGTCTGACGCTCTATCCAAGGAGGTGTTCTGGCGCGTTGACGGGATTACCGACAACCTCGACTGGCCTACGCTGCGCCACGACCCGGCGCGCAGCGGCCGTACGCCGGCACGGATCCCCGAAAAGCTGACCGTGGTGTGGCGAAGCAAACCGGGGGGGCGCCTAAGCGCCCCGGTCTGTGCCCGTGGCATAGTCTACGTCGTACAGCGGGACCGTCACACGGTTCAGGCGAACGACGCGAAGACCGGCCGCGAACTCTGGACCTTCACGGCCGGGGGACCGATCAGTTCGCCGCCTACCATCTACGGCCAACTCGCCGTCTTTGGCTGCAGCAACGGTTCGGTCTACTGCGTACGGAGCGACAACGGACAGTTGGCGTGGCGATTCCTTGCGGCACCTCGGGACCGTCGGGGAGTCTCTTACGGTCAGGTCGAGTCGGTATGGCCGGTGCACGGCAGTGTCCTCGTTCGACCCGCCGGCACAGACGGCGCCGACGCGATCGTCTACGCGGCCGCCGGCCGATCGGGCCACCTCGACGGCGGGATCCACGTGGTGGGGATCGACCTGGCGACGGGCGCGGAAAAGTACAGAACATGCGCTGCCCTCTCCCACCAGGTCGGAACCAAGCAGACCGTTCCGAGCGGCGCGTACCAGATGGCGGGAATCCTGGCGGACATACTCGTGGCGAATGGATCGGGTTTCTGCATGCGGCAGACGACGTTCGACCGTGAATGTGTGATCGTGGACGACAAGATGCGCCAGGCGATGTTCGCCGCTACCGGATTCCTGGACGGCGCCTGCGATCACAGAAGCTACTGGGTGCTTGGTGGAAGTGCTAATCGGGCCGGCCTTTCCACCAACATCCCGCGCAGCACACGGCCCGCGCCGTATGCCAAGATGTTCGTCTTCGATAAGGAGGTCGGCTACGGCTTTCGATTGGGATACGGCGTTAAAGCCAAGATGACACCCGCCCACCATCAGAACTTCGCGGCCTACAAGCGCGACGCGTTCCCTGTCGGCGGCATCATCTTCGCGGTCGCAAATGATACCTCGCCCAAGACAGGGGTGCCCACGCCAGTGGCCGCCAAGGCCGGGACGAAGCCCGCGCTCGCGAAAGATTCGCGTCGATGCAAATGGGTGATCGATACGACTATGCAAGTACGAGCCATGTTGCTGGCTGGGGATCGTCTCTTCGTCGCGGGATGGCACGACTCGCTGGATCGCAGTGTGCTGCAAGCCGTGCGAGAGAATACCCAACGAGGTGCGCTCTGTGTCTTGTCTCCTGACGACGGCAGGAAGTTGGCCGAGTATGAACTGGCGTCGGCGCCGGTCTGGGACGGGATGATTGCCGTCGCCGGCAGGTTGCTGCTCACGCTGGCAGACGGTTCCCTCGTGTGCATGCAGCCGTAGGAACCGCGGCACAGCCTTAATCACCTCGTCGTTGGGGTCGATGCTCTCAAGCACCTCAGCCGTGATCTGATCAGGGGGCAGCAGGCTGGCAACGTCCTGCACCAGGAAATCCCGGGTGAAGTTAACATACCCGCGCTGGCCAGCCGTCAACTCGTCGAGACCGATCGTGGCGAAGCGGTTGGCGATGACGTCGAGTGTGGCTGCGTCGCCGTCATGGGGGCGTACCCCATCAACCGATCGGACAGAATGCTGGCTGATCCCCCGATTGGTGATAGAATCGCCAGAAGGGCCGACGGCGCTCGTCGGCCAGAGGTCATCCGGGAAATCCCGGTTTGCGAAAGGCCACGGCCCATGAGAAAGACTACCGTCTTCCTGGCCGCACTGCTCGCCGTTGTGTTTTCGGTCGGCGCTACCCAGGTCGAGTCAAGCGGATTCGACAAGCGTCAGGCGGCCAACCTGCCGGCCAAGGCCGATGCGCCCCAGACCGATGCGGCGACCGAGTTACCGACCGTCGGCCTTCTTGTCCACGTCAGTTGCGGCACCGGCGAAGAGACCCTGCAACTGGCCCGGCGCGGTTCCTTTCTGGTCCACGCGCTGGAGGAGGATCTTGCGAAGGTCCACCAGGCCCGGAGCCGCATCAAGGCCGAGGGGCACTACGGGCAGATCGCGGTCGAGCACTGGATGGCCCCGCATCTTCCGTATGCCGATAACCTGGTGAACCTACTGGTAGCGAGTCAATCCGGCGCACCGCCCGAGCAAGAGATCCTGCGGGTTCTGCGGCCGGGCGGTGTGGCGCAAATCGGCGAAAGGACCGTTCGCAAGCCCTGGCCCACGAACCTCGACGGGTGGACCCACGTCCGACACGGGCCCGACGGCAATCCGGTTTCGCAGGACCGGGATGTCAGTCTGCCGAAGCGTATCCGCTGGATCGCCTCGGCGTCGCAGATGCGATTCCCTCTCCTGATCGCCCATGGCCGGAACTTCGATCACGGGGCAATCGTGCGCGACGCTTTCAACGGGCTACCCCTCTGGAACAAAAAGGGCTTGGCCTGCTGGGCCGCCACCGACGATGTTCTCTACGGCATCCAGGGAGGCAGCGTGGTCGGGCTCGACGCCGCCATGGGAACGCGTGTCGGCCATTTCGGTCCGGCCGGCCGGGAAACCTGCATTCTCTGGGTCGAGGACACCCTCCTCGTGACGGCGCACAACGGGCTGCGCGCCTACAAGGGCGGTTCCGAACAGCCGCAATGGGCCTACGAAGCCGACAGCCCGGGCTCGCGGGTCACCGGCAACCGCACCACAGTGGTCGCCGGCGACGGCAGAGTCTTCTTCGTTGCTGGCAACCCCAAGCGCGGCGAGGCATGTACGATTGTGTGCCTCGATCTGGCCAACGGCAAGCGGCTCTGGCAAAGCGACGCCCACCCCTGGCTGGCCAAGGTGAGCGGCTGCTCCTACCGCCACGGTCTGCTCGCTTATGAGGAATCGTCGTTCAAGGACGAGCCGGGGGACACGGGCCTGCATCTGGTGTCGGCCCGCGACGGCAGCCACCTGTGGACCCACCGGTACACGCCCGGCATGACCCACGCCAAACAGGCCCGGGCCTTTTTCGTCGGGAACGACCTCTGGGTCCATTCCCAGCGGGGCTTCACCCAACTGGACCTGCGAACGGGCGGGCCGATCCGGAGCGTCCCCGGGGGCCGCGGGCACTGCTATCCGGCGGTGGCGACGGCCCGTTTCCTCGTGGGCGGCGAACTGAACTTCACCCAGATCACGACGGGAAAAACCGCTCGAAACGCCATCACCAAGGGCAGTTGCGGCAGAAACAGTTGGTCTTCCGGATGGATTCCCGCCCACGGACTGCTCTACACCTACAAAGGCGGCGGGTGCATCTGTTTCCCGATGGTCAAAGCCTATCTGGGGCTGGCGCCGGATGCGGTGACGCCTTCACGCGCCTCGTACGCCAACGCCTTCGTCAAGGGGCCCGGCAAAGTCCCGCCCTCGAAATCGACCTCGCGCCAGGCCGACGCCGCCGCGTGGCCGTGCTACCGCCACGACGTCTGGCGCAGTGGCAGCACGGCGTCGCCCGTGGACAAAACGCTGAAACCGCTCTGGACCGCCCAAACCGACACGCCGGGCGGGGGCCCGCTGGCAAACGAGTGGCGCGGTAATCCGTTCGTCAATGGGCCGGTCACGGCACCCATGATCGGCGGCGGAACCGTTTTCGTCGCCTTGCCCGACCTGCACGAAGTCGTGGCGCTGGATGCCGAAAACGGCCAGCCGCGCTGGACCTACGTGGCCAACGGCCGGGTCGACACCCCGCCGACGTACGACAACGGCCTCTGCGTGTTCGGCACCCGAAGCGGGTGGGTCTATTGTCTCTCCGCAGACAAAGGCGAACTGGTTTGGCGCTGCCGCGTGGGCCCGCAAGACCGGCGAATCACCGCCTGGGGACAAGTCGAGTCGGCCTGGCCGGTTCCCGGCAGCCTGATCGTGCACCAGGGGACGGTCCTGGCCGCCGGAGGACGATCGGCGCTGGCCGACGGAGGCATTCAGGTCTGCGCCATGAAGGCCGCCACCGGGCGGGGCATCTGGCGCACCACGATCACCGACTACGACTTGATGCATTGGTACGGGCGACTCGGCTGGGATTACGAACCCGTCGACCTGATGGTGATGGACGGCGGCACCCCGGCCGTGTCCCGGGCCAGGATCGGCGTCCGGGGCAGCCGGGTTTCGACGAAGACCGACCGCGACGCGGGCGCGTTCTACCGCAACGCGGCCGGGGCGTATGTGCCGATGGGCCTGTGGTCCTACGCCAAGGCCAACAGCCGGAAGTATTCGAAAAGACCCCTGTACGTCTTCCAGGATCGCGTGATTTACGGCCCGATTCCCTCGATGAGCGGCGGCAATATGGGCAGAGACAACGCCGTCCATGCGTGCACCCTGACCACCACGCCTCCCAAGACCGACGGGCACGAATGGTCGCCCTACCTGCACCTGGCCTCGCTGCCCAAGAAATGGTCCGCCAAGGTGGGCAAGTGCCAGGCCATGGTCCTGGCGGGAGACAAATTGTTCGTCGCCGATCCCCAAGGGACGATTCGCGTGTTCTCGGCCAGAGACGGCACGGCGCTCGGCCAACACGCGATCGGCGGCAGACCCGTCTGGGATGGCATGGCCGCCGCCTACGGCCGGCTGTACGTCTCGCTCGCCGACGGTCGCGTGCTGTGCCTCGGCACGCCGGCCGGGCGGAGGTGAGCCGCAAGCAAGACCGTTGTCCCTTCCGAGATTCCCAGACGGCTCTGACGCCTGGGCGTCCCCCTCCTCCCCCCTCGCCCGCCCTTGCCTCGGGGGAGGGGTGGGGGTAGGACAGGTGATGGCGTACGGGGTAATCTGCGCGCTGCAAATGCGCTGCGCGCGGGGAAGCCACGAGTAACCCCAAGAGCAGGCGCGGCCGCGGCGTTGAGGTGCCGAAAGGCCCCTTGTCTCACCCCGCCCTTTCGGTTATCTCTGCGTTCCGCGACTGTCCGTCAACGGCGATATGCCCGGAAAGGAAGAATAGATGAAACGACGAGGTTTTCTCCGAACAGTCGGCGCTGGCGCCGCAGCGATGGCCTTGGGAGGCAAAAGCCTGCATGCGGCCGACAAGTCGTCCAGACCCAACATACTTTTTATCTTCGCAGACGATCAAACTTACGAGTCGATCTGCGCACTGGGTTACGATGAGGTCCAGACGCCCAACCTCGACAAACTCGTCAGGAACGGCATCACGTTCACCCATGCCTATAACCAAGGCTCCTGGAGCGGTGCGGTCTGCATTGCCAGCCGCTGCATGCTCAATACCGGACGTTTTCTGTGGCACGCGCATGAGGTTTACGGTAAGGCCGAGCAGGAACGCGCCGCCGGACGCTTCTGGTCGGAGTACATGAAAAAGGCCGGCTACAAGACATACATGACGGGCAAGTGGCACGTAAAGGCCGATCCGGAAAAGGCCTTTGACGTAGTCAAAGACCCTCGCCCGGGCATGCCCAAGCAGACCAAGCAAGGCTACAACCGCCCGATCGAGGGCGAGAAGGACCCCTGGAGCCCATCAGACCCGAAGTATGGCGGATACTGGCAGGGGGGCAAGCACTGGTCGGAAGTTGTTGGCGACCATGGCGTGTCGTTCATCAAGCAGGCCGCTCGGAGCGACGATCCGTTCTTCATGTACCTTGCGTTCAACGCCCCGCATGATCCGCGCCAGTCGCCAAAGGAGTACGTCGATAAGTATCCGTTGGACAAGATCAATATCCCGGCCAATTTTCTTCCGGAGTATCCTTACAAGGACTCGATCGGGTGCGGTAAGGGGCTGCGAGACGAGAAGCTCGGGCCCTTTCCTCGCACGAGATACGCCGTGAAGGTCAATCGCCAGGAGTACTACGCCATCATCACCCACATGGACGCCCAAGTCGGGCGGATCCTGGACGCATTGAGTAAATCCGGTAAAGCCGACAACACGTACATCTTCTTCTCGGCCGACCACGGGCTGTCGGTGGGACACCACGGACTGTTCGGCAAGCAGAATCTCTTCGACCACTCGGTACGCGTACCGCTCACGGTCACCGGCCCCGGCATCGCCCGGGGCAAGATGCTCGATACCCCGGTCTACCTGCAGGACATCATGCCCTCGACGCTGGAACTCGCCGGCGTGCCCAAACCCGATCATGTGCAGTTCCGCAGCCTCATGCCGATCATTCGCGGCAAGCGGCAGAGCAGCTACGATGCGATCTATGGCGGATACCTGTCTGTCCAGCGGATGGTGACGATGGACGGGCACAAGCTGCTGCTATATCCGAAGTGCAAGAAGGTCCTGTTGTTTGACCTGAGAAAAGACCCCGATGAGATGGTCGACCTCGCCGACAAGCCGCAAAGCAAACCGATAATCAAGAAACTCTTTGCCAAGCTCCTGGAACTCCAGGCATCCACCGGTGACAACCTGGATATCAAAGGTGTCTTCGGAAGTCTGCTGTAGTTGTGTTGCGGGCTGCGAGTTGGCTTGGAAGACTCCAATGGGGTAGCGGTAAGGCTATATCCGATCAGATGATGCAAGGAGAACGGGGTGTGGCCACCGGACGGGAACGAACCGGACATGACGTTCAGCGACTCGGGTCACACGACGGATGCGTGGTGGGATTGATGACCCCAAGTCGATGCCGGGGATGTGGGCATCTCGCAACAGGTGATTGTG
>Ga0307427_1001700_pt1 | contig 11090 bp, 9 predicted proteins | sample SalMarWE160190MG_FD_202162 | JGI IMG/M metagenome (GOLD analysis project Ga0307427, IMG submission 202162) | Salt marsh sediment microbial communities from the Plum Island Ecosystem LTER, Massachusetts, United States - WE1603-190 | ecosystem: Environmental > Aquatic > Marine > Intertidal zone >... | reverse complement strand
CGGGCAAAGCCAAACCATTCAAAGCCAAACCGAACGGCTGGTTTGGCATTGAATATGGCCCTGACCCGCTTTTTCCCCGGCCGAGCGACAACCGGGCAGACGCACAGGTAGCGTAGTAGTACCAGGTACCATCGTACCAGCCCGCTGCGGCCGGTGCCACCCTGCGATTCTGCCACCACCTGCCGCGCGCCTGTGGGGTTGAACCCAGTGCCTCGACGTGCTACAAGGTGACCAACCCGAATCGGAGGACCCAATGATGACGCGCGCGAGAATCGTAACCGCCAGTCTGATCTGTCTCCTGATTGCTGCCGCCTGCCTCACGGCCGAGGAGAAGGCCAAAGAGGGCAAGTGGATCCAACTGTTCAACGGCAAGGACATGACCGGTTGGACGCCCAAGTTCAAGGGCCACGACCTGGGCGAGAATTACAAGAACACCTTCCGCGTCGTCGACGGCCTGCTGACCGTCTCCTACGACCAGTACGAGACGTTCGGCAACAAGTTCGGCCACCTGTTCTATGCGAAGCCGTTCTCGAACTACCGCCTGCGGGTCGAGTACCGCTTCACCGGCGAGCAGGTCAAGGGCGGCCCCGGATGGGCATGGCGCAACAACGGCGTCATGATTCACGGGCAGACCGCCAAGAGCATGACGAAGGACCAGAGTTTCCCCAACTCCATCGAGGTCCAACTCCTGGGCGGAAAGGAGACCGGCAAACGCTCCACCGCCAACCTCTGCACACCCGGCACCCACGTCGTGATGGACGGCAAACTCGTCAAACGCCACGTCATCAACTCGACCAGCAAGACCTACCCCGGCGACCAGTGGGTGACGATCGAGGTGGAAGCGCGCGGCAACACGATCAAGCACATCGTCGAGGGCAAGACCGTTCTGGAGTACACCGACCCGCAACTCGATGACGGCACGAAACTGACGGGCGGCACCATCAGCATCCAGGCCGAGAGCCACCCCTGCCAGTTCCGCAAGATCGAACTGATGGAACTGAAGGATTAGCACTACTACGCCACTTCCCGCGCGGTGGGTCTCCTGACCCGCCGCGCAACGGCACATCAAAGAACTCTCCTCGCGCGCTCAGCCCCGTTTCGGCATTTCGCGCGGTGGGTCTCCAAACCCCCCGCGCTCGCGCACCGCGCGGCGGGTCGGCGGACCCGACTTACGTCAGGCCGACTCGAGGGCCTGCCGCGCCATCCGGTCCGCGACGGCGGCCGTGGTGATCCCTTCTCGCTGCGCCTGCTCGAAGATGTGCGTCAGGGTGTCGGCGATTCGTGCGGTGTGCTGCCGGGCCTTGGCCTGGTCGTACCCGCGCGACTCGTACGAAATGTTGATGATACCGCCCGCATTGATCACGTAGTCGGGTGCATAGAGAATGTCTCGCCGCGCGAGCAGCCGAGCGGCCCCCGGCGCCGCCAACTGGTTGTTCGCGGCTCCTGCCACGATGGATGCCCTGAGGCGGGGGACCGTCTCAGGATTCAGGCTTCCCCCCAAGCCACACGGCGCGAAGACGTCGGCCTGCACGTCGTACAGGTCATCGGGGGGCACGACGCGTGCCCCGAACTCGTCGCGGACACGAGCGATGGCCGGTTCGTGGGGATCGGCGGCTACGAGTTCCGCCCCCGCTTCATGGAGATACTTGCACAGGGCGTAGCCGACGTGCCCGACGCCCTGGACCGCCACCCCGATGCCCTGGAGTTCGTCGCGGCCCCGCTGGAAGCGCAGCGCCGCCTGGATGCCGCAGAACACGCCCCAGGCGGTGATCGGCGACGGGTCGCCGCTGCCGCCCTGCTCGATGGGCAGCCCGGCCACGTGCCGGGTCGCGCGGCGGACAACGACCATGTCGTCCGCCGTGGTTCCCACGTCCTCGGCCGTAATGTAGGTTCCGTGCAGTTGGGCCACAACGCGGCCAAAGGCCAGAAACAGGACCTCGCTCTTGTCGGAGCGGGGGTCGCCGACGATGACGGCCTTCCCACCGCCTTGGCCCGTACCGGCTACGGCGTGCTTGTAACTCATGCCCTGGGCGAGGCGCAGGACGTCGCTGAGGGCCTCTTCCTCACTGCCATAGGGCCACATGCGACACCCGCCCAGCGCCGGCCCCAGCGCGGTGCTGTGAATGGCTACGAAGGCACACAGGCCGGACTCCGCATCGCGGCACGCCACGACCTGCTCGTAGCCGTCGCAGGCGGGCAGGCCGGTGCAGCGGAGCCGCTCCATACGGCTGGGTTCATTCTGATCGTGGCGTGGGCGCGACGCCATCCTGGACTCTCCCCAGCGGTTATCGGCCGCCGGTCTGTTGGCGGCCGAAGCGCCAAAAGACCCCTTAGCAGCCTCGGGCCGTTCGGCCGCCGATTGTACCGCCCCGGCAGGGCCAGGCAAAGGGTCAGCGCGAACAGATTCTGGGCAGCGGCCGAACCGCGTGGCCCTGGCATCCGGCCTGTAGCACCGCGGCGCGGCCTCGGCAGCGCGCGTTTCGCGTGGACGGGGTTCCACGTTCTCGCCCCAGCCGCTACAATGCCGCCATGAGCGGTGAGAAGGTTGTGGTGGCCATGTCGGGCGGAGTGGATTCGTCGGTGGCGGCGTACCTCGTGAAAGAGGCGGGATACCAGCCGCTCGGCGTCTTCATGTACGCCGGGCTGGCGATGGGGGCGTCGGCCGACGGTCCGCCGCGATGCTGTTCGCCCGAGGACTCGGCGAACGCCCGGGCGGTGGCGGGACAGTTGGGCTTCCCGTTCGGGGTGCTCGATTTCGCCCCCGACTTCGACCGTCTCATCGACCATTTCTGTGCCGAGTACGGCCGCGGCCGCACGCCGAACCCGTGCATCCTGTGCAACCGGGACCTGAAGTTCGGCCGGCTCTTCTCTTACGCCGACGCGATGGGCGCCCGATACGTGGCCACCGGCCACTACGCCCGCCTCGAGTGGGAGGCGGGCCAGTGGCGGCTGAAGCGGGCCCTCGACCGGACGAAGGACCAGTCGTACGTCCTGTTCTGCATTCCCCCGCCGCGCCTGGAGCGTGTGCGGCTGCCCCTCGGCGAGATGACCAAGGACGAGACGCGGCGCGTGGCACGCGAGGTCGCGTTGCCCGTCCACGACCGGCCGGAGAGCCAGGACATCTGTTTCGTCGAGGGCGGCGTCGGCAAGTTGGTGCGCGAGCGGCGTCCGGATCTCGTGCGGCCGGGGCCGATCCTCGACACCGACGGCAACGAACTCGGGCGGCACGAGGGAATCGTCCACTTCACGATCGGTCAGCGTCGCGGCCTGGGGGTCGCGGTCGGCGAGCGGCGATACGTCGTGGCAATTCGGCCCGAGGAGGCGGCGGTCGTCGTGGGACCGGCCGAGGCCCTCCGGTCGCGGGGACTCGTGGCCGAGGACGCGGTCTGGCACGAAACCGTCCCGGCCGAGCCGATTCGGGCCGACGTGCAGATCCGTTACCGTCACCCGGCGGCGCCGGCGTGGATCACGCGGACCGACGACGGGGCCGAGGTCACCTTCGACGAGCCGCAGCCGGCCGTCACGCCGGGGCAGGCCGTCGTGTTCTATCGCGACGACCGCGTGCTCGGCGGGGGCTGGATTCGCGAAGCGCGGCGGTGAGGTCGGCTTGGGGATAGCGCGGCGCGTGACGGCATGACCGGGAACTTCCGTTCCCGGCTCGAACGACAAGACGGCCAAAGAGCACGGCCTGGCGAGACCGGCCGTGGCACATCGTGTCGGCGAAAAGCATGAAGCGCATCGTCTTCATCCACGGCGGGGCCATCGGCGACCTGGTGCAGACGCTGCCGGCGATGGCGGCCGTGCGGGCGGCGTGGCCGGAGGCGACCGTTACGCTCATCGGTCGGCCCGAGCGGGCGGCGCTGGCCGTCGTGGCGGGTGCAGCCGAGCGCATCGTGGACGTCGAGACATGCGGCTTGTGGCGGGTGTTGGGCGAAGCCGAGGCCCCCACCCTGCCCGTCCTCGACGGCGCGGATCTCGTGGTCGATCTGTTCACAAAGGGAGCGCTGGCGGCGGCACTCGGTCGAGATAACAGACGTGTGGTTTCGATCGATCCGCTTCCGCCGGAGGGATGGGACCGGAGCGCGGCCGCGTGGATTCTGGACCAGGTCCGCGGGGCCCTGGGCCTGGCCGTCTCATCCGAGACGCCGTGTATCCCCCTTACGGAGGCGGCCGCAGGGGCTGCCCGCGCGCTGCTCGCGTCGCGCGGCGTGGGCAAACGGTTCGTCGCGCTCCATCCCGGAAGCGGCTCGCCGGCGAAGAACTGGCCGGCGGATCGTTTCGCGCGCCTCGCCCGCCGCGTTCGCGACGAGAGCGAGCGCAACGTCGTATGGCTCGCCGGTCCCGCGGAACAGGAACGCGGAACGCTGCCGCGCGCGGCCGACGACGACACCGTCCTGGCGGACCTGACGCTCGTGCAGGTCGCGGGCGTCCTGGCGGTGGCCGACGGGTACGTCGGGAACGATTCGGGGATCACGCAAATCGCGGCGGCCGTGCGGGGGCCGGACGGGCAGCCCCCCCAATCGCCGAGCGCCGGCCTCCCGGCCTCGAAAGCGTGCGCCGGCCCTCGCGACGGCATGCTTTCGCAAGCGAAAGCATGGCACCCAAGCCGAGGGCGGGCGACGCCGACGGTGGCGTTGTTCGGCCCCACGGACCCACGGGTGTGGTCGCCGCGCGGCAAGCACGTGCGGGTCATCGCGGCGGCGGGCGGGCAGATCGAACGTATCAGCGTGGACGAGGTGGCCGAGGCCGTGGCGGCACTTTTGATACGATAACCAGCCCCCCATGGCAATGGGGGGTGACGCCAACACCACCCTCCCCCCGATTACCATCGGGGGCTAGCCCTACAGCGCCACTTCGGCATTTCGCGCGGTGGGTCTCCGCACCCGCCGCGCGGTAAGTGGCGCTGTAGTGCTAGTCATGCTGCATGATCCGGGGCTAGTCGCACCGGCGCGTCGGGGCCGAAACCTCGGCAACCTACGTCGCGGGCGCCGCTTTGTCGCGCTGCATCTGCTGTTGCGGCTGCCTGGCCAGTTCGTGCTGCTTCTTCATGGAGCACTGCGTCCGCCGGGCGGCTCACCCCAGGGGACGGCGGGGGGCAGCGGCATTTGCGGTTGGGTCCCCTCGCGCGGCGGGGCGCCCATAATGCCAGGCGGCGACATCAGCCCCCCGGCCATGGCCGCATGGAACCCATAGAACATCACACGGGCAAGGCCGTGCCGCATGACCGGCATGGTCCGCGTCAGTTCGGAAGCCGGCACGTCGAAATCGAGACGGACGGTTCGGTCATCGACCCGGACGGCCACGAGCATCGGCTCGCCGATGGTCGGAACGTCGAGGCGCGGCAGGAGCGCCTCCTCGTAGCCCCGCTTCGCATCGGGCGGAAGCGTCATGGGAAGCATGCGCTCGAGCATCGTATCGACGAGGTATCCATAGGCGGGGAGCGAGACGAGCACAACGGCGCCGGTGTCGCTTGGGACGCGTGCCAGGGCCGCGCGAACCGCCTCCTGGTTCGCCAGGTCCGCATCCCCCGCTTGGAGGTTCTTGACGGCCCGAGCCATGACGTCGGCTCCTCCGAGGGTCATGACGGCACGGTTGCCCGAGACGGCGACGCGCATAACCAACCCCTTCAGACCATACATCCCGTCGATCATGCCCTTGAAGCTGGCACGGACCTGGGGCGGCGCGTCCTCGGGCAGCGTCATGTCGAACTTGAAGCGGATCACGTCCACGGAGAGGCCCTCGATGGTCTCGGCGGCCTCGTGATACTCGATCCCGATGTCCATCTTGGGTGCGTCGGGCGTCTTGGGAATCGTCCCGAGGATGGCCTTGTAGAACCCGTCGACGGTCTCCATGCTCTTTTTCAACAAGGCGCGATAGGCCGCGCCGTCCTTCAGGGCAACGATCTGCGTCATGCGGTAAACGCCCTGTTGGGGCTCGGGAATCTCTATGAGGGCGGCGGTCTGATCGCCGAGCACCTTGCCCTGCTCGTCGATCATGGCCCACATCTGTTTGATGGCTTTGTTCAGCGGCTGCATGACGGCGGGCGGCGGGGCGGCGTCCTGGCCGGCCGCCTGGTTGGCCATGGCCTTTTCCATCATCTCGAACACGGCGTCCATAACGGGCTCGAGGAAGGCCTTGAGCCGGGTTCCCGCCTCGGCCTGGTCGATGCGGCTCCAGGCGGCCAGGAGGAACCGATCAGTGGTCGGCAGCGCCACCTCATAGGTTTCGATGGGCCCCAGGGTCTTGGCAATCGCCAGGAGCGATGCGTCCTGCCGCAGCGTCAGGCCGACGCGCAGCGCCCCGTGGCCGCCGTCGGCATCCAGAGCGACTTCGAGATCCTCGATCTGCCGGACCAGGTCTTCGAGCCACTCGAACAACTTGACCTGCTTCGACGGGGTCTCGGCGGTGTGCTTTTTCTGTAACCGGTCCTTCTCCCTCCGGATCTCGGGCAGGGCCATGTCGGCAAGCGGCTTGGCGTTGACGCGCAGCCAGGCGAGGTTGGCGGCGATGCGGTCGGCCATCTGTTCGTCGGGGGCAAAGCGCGGCCCGGCCGCCTGGAACGCCTTCAGGGCCGCCGGCCCGGTGGAGAAGGCGACCCAGTTGTCCGTCCGCATCGCAAAGATCGTGGGTCCGCTCCCTACGGCGGGCTTGATTTTGAGAATGCCGCCCTCAACCGTCTCGCCCTTCAGCCGCTCGCGATCTTTCAGATGCATCAGGAAGACGACGCCGGGGCCGTCCGGGCCCATCAGGACCGTCCATCCGACCGGTTGTTCCAGGTCGCCGACCCCGGGGGGCAGGAGGCTGAACGGAACGGCAACCAGCGTGGCGAGTTCGGGGCCCGCAAAGGCGTTCAGATTGTCCACGACCGCCCGCGGGCTCCGGAACGTGCCGACCAGGACGGCATCGGCGGGCGTCCGCGCTACCGTTTCAAGGAGCGCCCTGCGCAGCGCCGGCGAGACGACGGGGGCGGGCGGCGGCGGTTCGGGCTCCGATTCGCAACCGGGCGGCAGCAGGGCCACGCCCAATACGGCGAACAGTCCCACTCGCGCGATGCGCATGACGACCTCCATTCTATGCGGTCCGAGATAAGTCCTCTAAAGTGCATGCGCGGCGGGTCTCCGCACCCGCCGCGATTCATCGGTGTTTTGCGCGGTGGCTACGGAGAACCACCGCGCACAACTTATGTCGCGCCGCTTAGCGTCTGCCCGGGTGCATCGTTCCAGGCACCCTGTCGCGCCCAAGCGGCGCGAACCGGCAAGACGCCCGGGGCACCATTATCGCACCACCGGCAAGCCGGAACAAGAGCGAACCGTTCGCCTTGGCGCGGCAGGTCGCGAGACCCGCCGCGCGTACGCTTCTTGCTGCGGCGCGGTGCGAGGCAGTCGTTCGCGCCGACGTCAGGGGCCTACTCCGGAGCCACTTGGCTCCGCTCCATCTGCTCCTTGGCCATCTCCTGCTGCTTCTCCATGAACCATTTCATGCGCTCGGCGCCCTGTTTGCCGACCGAGACGGCGGCGCGGATACTGTCCTGCGGCACGTCAACGTGGACGCGTACGGTCGGGCCTTCGCCGCCGCCGCTGAAGGTGATGAAGTCGGTGGGCGGGGGGGCGGCCAGGGGCTTGATGCCGGCCTTCTCGGCCTCGGCCTTGACCTCGGGCGGCAGGTTGGCCGTCATCATCGTGTCCAACATGCCCATGGCCAGGTACATGTAATTGGCCGCGGACATCAGGGCGGCGCCTTCGCCCGCCGGGATGCGCTTCAGGGCGGCCGCCACTTTGGGATCGGCCGAGAGGTCGGGCGCCTCGCCCTTGACGGCCTTGATCGTGCGGGCCATGACGCCCGGGTCGCCCATCGTGGCGATGGCGACGTTGCCGACCGTGGCCATGCGGAACGTCATGCCCTCCGGGCCGTAGATCGCATCAAACATTGCCTTCATTTGCTTGGCGGCCTCGGGCGGCGTGTCGGGCGGCAGGCTGACGTCGAACTTAATCCGCCAGACGTCCACCGGCACACCTTCGATCGTCTCGGCGGCCTCTTTGTACTCGGTTTCGCCCTTGACGTTCGGCGCCTGGGGCGCGCCGGGCACCGCCATGAATTTGCTCATCATGACGTTCATGGCGTCCGCCGCAGACTCCATGTATTCCTTCAGGACCTTCCGGTACTGGTCGGGGTCCTTGATGGTGAAGGTCTCGGCGAGTTGATACATGCCGGTGCCGGGCTTGGGCAGTTCCATGACCATGCCGAAGCGGTTGCCCATGACGGCGCCCCATTTTTCGTAGGACGCCAAGGCGTTATCGAGCGCCTTACGGGTCTTCTCGTCTTCGCCCTCGGCGATGATATCGAACATCGGCTTGATGAGCGTTTTCATGGCGGGCACGGCCTTGCCCCAGTCCATGCCGCCCCATGCGGCAAGGATGAGGCCCGGCGTGGTTGGCAGGCCGGCCTTGAAGTCCTTGACCGGCACGCCGGAGTTGGCGATGGCGAGCAGGTTCGACCCTTCGGCCAGGTCCACGTCGAAATCGGCCGTGATGCCTTGGGGCTTGACGTCGGCGGCCACGCCGATGCGGGTGGCGTCCTTGGCCACGTCGAGGATCCAGTTCATCATCTTGAGGGTGGTCTGGGGCATCTGGGGCGCCTGGGGGTTCTTGGCCATCTCCTGCTGGGCCTTGTCGAAGAAGCGTTTGCCAACGGCGGCCAGCGAGGCCGGGTTCAGATGGACCCAGACGGTGTGTTTCGCAACGGCGGCGGCCTGGTCGGCGGAGAGGATCACCTTCTTCTCGGCCCGCATGATGGCCTTGATGGCGTCGGCGCTGTCGGCGCAGGCGGCCCAAGCGCCCATCTTCAGGACGTAGCCGGTGGCCCCATCGCGTTCGGTGGCAAGGATACCGGCGGTCGCCTTTTCGCCCTTGATGGCGGCCTCGTCCTTGATGCGAAGCAGCAGGACGGGGGCGGGCTCCTCGCCGGCGGGAAGGATGAAGACGAGGGGACCGGCCGCGTCGAGACCCCCGGCTACCAGTTCCTTGTCAAGTTCCTGAACCAGGTTCATGTCGTCGCCGTCGGGGCCGACGAGCGCCTTGAGGTTCTTCTCAAGGTCGGCCATGCTCGCGACCGCCCCAACGAGGCAGGCATCGGCCGGCGCCTGGCCGACGGCCCACGCGACCCCGTCGGCCGCGGGTTTCGGCGCCGAGGGTTCGGGTTCGGGCGTCTTCGTCTCCGGCTTGGGCGCTTCGGGTGCCGATTCGCAGCCGGCCAGAAGCAACGCCACGCCCAACAGGGCAAACAGTCCACTTCGTGCGATCCTCATGACGATCCCCATTCTATCTGCTACACAGGTGCGTGCGCTCAGGCATCGTGTTGCGCCGCGTCGGCGCAAACGGGCACGACGCCCGGCATCTTCTTATCAACCGTTTCGCGGCGGGCCGTGCAGGCACAGCCCGCGCCCTACTCCAACGTGACCCCCGTACCGTAGGCCAGCAGTTCGGCCGCGCCGCCCATGATCATCGACGTGCTGAACCGCATGCTGACGATGGCGTCGGCGTTGAGTTCTTGGGCGGCGGCAACCATGCGGTCGATGGCCTGCTCGCGCGACTCGGCCATGAGTTTGGTGTATTCGACGACCTCACCACCGATCAGGTTCCGAAACGCCGCCTTGATGTCCTGGCCGACGTGCCGCGCCCGAATCGTGTTGCCGCGCACCAGGCCCAGCGTTTCCTTAATCGTCTTGCCGGGCACCGTTTCTGTGGTAACGAGGATCATCGTTCGACCTCCCTCGCGTATCGGTCCACCTTGTGGACGACGAGCCGTTCCCTGAGGAGCGACACGAACAGGACGACCAGCCCGGCGATGAGGGCACAGACGCCGACTTTCAGGATGACCGAGATGGCCGGGTCGCGGATCATCTCCTCGATAATCTTAAAGGCACCGTAACATAGCGTGAGGATGGCGCCCACGGCCAACAGGATCCACCCGATGCCGCGTTCCAGGCGGTTGTACACGCCGGACCAGTACGTTTCCAGTTCTTCATCGCCGGGTTCCTTGAAGCGCATCATGTTCAGGTCCTCCGTCAGGCGTTTCAGTTCGGCCAGTTCCCTCCTGCAGGCGTCGCAGACGGCGAGGTGGTCCTCGAAGCGGCGGCGCTCATTGTCCGGCAGTTCGCCGTCGAGGTAGGCGCCGGCCATCCGAACAAACTCGTCACAACTCATGACCCTTCTCCTGCCAACGTCTCGCGCAGCGCCCGGCGCGCGCTATGCAGCCGCGACATGACCGTGCCGATGGGGATATCGAGCGCAGCGGCGATTTCCTTGTATGACATGTCCTGGAAATGTTTCATCAGGATGATCTCGCGGAAGCGGTCCGACAGCCGCATCACGGCACGCCAGATGGCGTCCTTCCGCTCGTTGCGCTCGGCGAGCAGGACGGGGTCGGTGTTGCTGGAGGAGTCGCGGTGCCCTTCGGTCAGAGCGACCGTGCGGCGGCGTGCGCGGCGGCGAAGGCGGCTTTTGCACACGTTCCGCAGGATGGCCGAGTACCACGGGTAAAAGGGCGAGTGGGTGTCGAACCGGCGGATGTTCCGCCAGGCGCGAACGAACGCCTCCTGGGAGGCGTCGCCCGCCTCGTCGGGACACCCGAGCAGCAGACAGGCGATGCCTGAGGCGCGGCCGGCGTATTTCTTGACGATCGGCCCGAAGGCATCCTTATCGCCCGCCTGACACCGCTGAAGCAGCGCCGTTTCGTTCTCGTTCATCGGTCACTCTGCCAGCCGCCCGCTCGCCGCCACACTATACACACTCACCGCGGCGTTTATTCGGAAAATCCCGTCGGTGCCGCAACCGGACCCCGTTGAGAACAGAAAAAGGTGCCAGGCACCTTTTTTAGAAACGGCGTTATCAGGCCTAGAACGCGGAATATAAAAAAGGTGCCTGGCACCTTTTTTCGGAGAGGTGGGTCAGTTGCGGTTGGGTTCCATGGGGTCGGGCGGGCCCCAGGTTCGTTTTTCGGGGATGCGGTTGGCGGCCTTCTGGCAGTAACAGACGAGGACCTTGACGAAAGGCTCAACGCGGTCGGCATATTGCGGATTGATGGCATCCACG
>Ga0307427_1001696_pt1 | contig 11103 bp, 6 predicted proteins | sample SalMarWE160190MG_FD_202162 | JGI IMG/M metagenome (GOLD analysis project Ga0307427, IMG submission 202162) | Salt marsh sediment microbial communities from the Plum Island Ecosystem LTER, Massachusetts, United States - WE1603-190 | ecosystem: Environmental > Aquatic > Marine > Intertidal zone >... | reverse complement strand
CAACGCCGCCGCCCTCATGGCCGACGGAGGCGTCGTGGCCCGCAAGGTCAAACGGCTGCTGCCGACCTACGACGTCTTCGACGAAATGCGATATTTCGAGCCCGGCGCCGAACCGGCCGTCGTCCCGTGGGGCGGCGCGACGCTGGGCCTCTCGATCTGCGAGGACCTCTGGACTCAAGGATCCGCCGGTCCCGCCGCCCGGCTGTATCACGGCAACCCGGTGGCCGACCTCGTGGAGGCGGGCGCCGATGTGCTCATCAACATGTCGGCCTCGCCTTTCGTCAGCGGCAAGTTCGCCCAACGGGCCGAACTCGTCCGGGCCCAGGCCCTGCGGCACGGGCGGCCGGTCGTGTACGTGAACCAGGTGGGCGGCAACGACTCGCTTGTCTTCGACGGCGCCAGTTTTGCCGTCAGCGCGGGCGGCAACGTGATCGTGCAACTCAAGGCCTTCGAGGAAGACCTCGCGCTGGTGGACCTGGCGCCCGGCGCGCCGCCTGCCGAGATGGCCGACCTGCCGGCCGGCGTCGAAGCGCTGCGGATGGCGCTCGTGCTCGGCCTTGGCGACTACCTGCGCAAGACCGGTTTCAGGGAGGCGGTCCTGGGGCTCTCGGGCGGCATCGACTCGAGCCTCGTGGCCTGCCTGGCGGCCGAGGCGGTCGGCGCCGAGAACGTCCTCGGCGTCGCCATGCCGAGCCGCTACTCGAGCGCCCACAGCGTCGAGGACGCCCGCACGCTCGCCTCGGCGCTGGGCATCCGCTTCCTGACGATTCCCATCGACGGCCCGCACACCGCCTTCGAGGAGGTCCTGGCCGAGGCCTTCGCCGGACGGGGGCCCGACGTCACGGAAGAGAACCTCCAGGCCCGCGTGCGCGGCACCATCCTGATGGGCCTGTCGAACAAGTTCGGGTCGCTGGTGCTGGCAACCGGCAACAAGAGCGAGGTCAGCGTCGGCTACTGCACCCTCTACGGCGACATGGTGGGCGGCCTGGCCGTCATCGGCGACGTGCCCAAGACGCTCGTCTATCGGCTATGCCGGCATATCAATGCGACCTACGCACGGTCGCCGATTCCGGAGCGCGTCCTCACCAAGGCGCCCTCGGCCGAACTGCGGCCGGAGCAGAAAGACGAGGATTCCCTCCCGCCGTACGACGTGCTCGACCCCATCCTCGACGCCTACGTCCGCGACGAACGGTCGTACGACCAGATCGTGGCCGCCGGATTCGACCCGGCGACCGTCTCCCACGTCATCGGCCTGGTCGACCGCAACGAGTACAAGCGTCAGCAGGCCGCCCCCGTCCTCAAAGTCACCAGCCGCGCCTTCGGCTTCGGCCGCCGCATGCCCATCGCCCAACGGTACGAGCCGAAGGGTGGGCAGTAGGGGGCGACGCGCCGGCGCGAGTGGTATGGATTCGCGCGGTGCGGCTCTTAACCCATAGTCCCCGGATTGAAGTTGAGTTCTTCTCTTGCGCCCTTGGGTTTTGGCCCGTAGAATGCGGTTGTTCGGGGATGCCGGCCGCTCGTGAGGAGGCATCGTATGAGGCGCGAGGTCACACCCGTCTTGCTGATCTGCCTGCTTGGCGCCACGTGGGCCGCCGTAGCCATCGGGGCGAGCGTCTTTCAAGGGTACCGTCCGAGAACCGCCCCCCCGCCAGCGGCCCCCGAGCGCGCGGCGGGCGCACCGACGTGGGTGGCCATGCCCATGTTGCCCGACGTCGGTTTCGTCAACGTCAAGACCGACTGCGGCGCCAAGGGCGACGGGGGCGCCGACGACACGGGCGCCCTGCTCAGCGTCATCGGCACGGGCAAGGACCCGAAACTGGGCGGCACGAAGCACCCGACCTTCGGCGTGGTCCGCGAGATGTACCTGCCGCCGGGCGTGTACCTCGTGAGCCGACCGCTCATCGTCGGCGGCAAGAAGAAGTGGATCCAGGGCGCAGGCGCCGGCAAGACCGTCATCCGCCTGAAGGACAACTGCCCCGGCTTTCAGGACCCCTCCAAGCCACAGGTCCTTCTGGATACCAAGGGCAAGGTCTTCGGGGCCCAGAACTTCGGCGTCGAGGTCCACGACCTCACGATCGACGTCGGGCGCGGCAACCCGGGGGCGGTGGGTCTCCACTTCCACACGAACAACGGTGGGACGTGCGGCAACGTCGTCATCCGCTCCAGCGACCCTCAGGGGCGCGGGGCTGTCGGCCTGGCCATGAACCAGTGGGCGCCCGGGCCGGGGCTTGTGAAGAACCTGCTCGTCGAAGGGTTCGACAAGGGCATCTTCATCTCGCACGACCAGTACAGCATGGTCTTCGAGCACCTCATCCTGAAGGGGCAGCGCGAGGTCGGCTTCGAGAACGCCGGCAACACCGTCAGCATCCGCGACCTGCGGAGCACCAACGCCGTGCCGGCCGTCCGCAACCGCGGCTCAAGCGCCCTGATGTGCCTCGTGGAGGGGGAACTGACCGGCGGCGGCGGCGCCGGGGCGGCGGCCATCGAGAACTCCAAGGACGGCGGCCTCTTCGCCCGCGACGTGACGACCGCAGGCTACGGCGCCGCCATCCGGAGTGACGCGGCCGGCGGCAAGCAGGTGAAGGGCCCGGCCGTCGAGGAGTTCAGCAGCCACCCGGTCCTCGGCCTCTTCGATTCGCCGACCACGTCGCTGCGCCTTCCCATCGAAGACCCGCCCAACGTGCCGTACGGCGACGTCGACGACTGGACCAGCCCCCTCGACCACGGCGCCAAGGGCGACGGCAAGACCGACGACACGGCCGCCGTCCAGAAGGCAATGGATTCAGGTAACGACACGGTCTTCATCCCCGGCGGCCGCCAGTTCCTGGTGACCGACACGCTCATCGTCCGCGGGGCGCTCAAGCGCCTCATCGGATACAAGTCGATGCTGACGGTGAACGTGGACGAGGCGCCGGCCTTCCGCATTGAAGACGGCACGAGCCCCGTCGTCGTCTTTGAACGGGTCAGTGGCACGCCGTATCGGACCAAGTGCGGCGTGTGGATCGAGCATGCCTCGAAGCGGACGCTCGTCTGCGTGGGCGTGTACAGTTACCGCAACACGGTGCCGGGCGGCAAGGTGTTTATGGAGGACGGCTGTGCGCTGCCGCTGGTCTTCGACCGCCAGAAGGTCTGGATCCGCCACGTCAACACCGAATCCTATGAAATCAACCCGCACATCGTGAACCGCGGCGGCGACCTCTGGATCCTGGGCATCAAGACCGAGAAGGACCGCACCATCATCGGAACCTACGACGGCGGGCGGACCGAACTGTTGGGCGGGCTCCTCTACAAGAACCGCCAGCGGGTGGGCCAGGCACCCTGCTTCATCAATCACGAATCCAGCCACAGCCTCGTCTACCGCGCCAAGGGTGTGCCGTACGACGTGCACGTCGAGGAGACGCGCGGCGGCCAGAAGCGCACCCTCCCCAAGGAGAAGACGCACCGCTGGCGGTCGACGTTGTACGTGGGCTACAAGGGGAAGTGACCTTCGAGACGCCGAGACACGCGGGCGTCTCAGAGGGGACACGCGGTCGTCTCGACACGCCCTAATCCTACAACGCTACTTCGCCTTTTTGTCCGCCTGGTGGCCTTCCCAGGCCACCAGGAACAGCCATAAACTGCGTTCGCGGCGGCCTGGGAAGGCCGCCGCGCGGAACGTAGCGTCGTCGCCCTAAGGCGTTGCCGGCACCTCGACGATGCACTCACCGTCGATGGTGATGGCCTTCCCGTTGATGACGGTCTTGCCGCGGCCGTGGGCGAGAACACGCCACGACTTCTTGGCCGGCCAGCGGCCTTGCGGGACAATGCGGAAACGCGGTGGGTCTTCTGAACCACCGCGCCGAGCCTCGCCGCGCGGCGGGTGCCCGTTCGACAGGCTCAGGGCAGGCTCCGACCCGCCGCGCTCGGGGTTGCTCGCGTCGCCGCGCTCGGGGTTGCTCGCGCCGCCGCGCTCGGGGTTGCTCGCGCCGCCGCGCTCGGTCTCAGTTGCGCCTTCGCGGACGATCACGCCTTCGGCCAGAAGCCAGTAGTCCTTCGTTGCGGCCAGCGACGTGAACCCGCGCAGGCCGTCGCAGGTGGTCTCCATCTGCTTGACCGAATCGAAGTAGCCCACAACGTACGCCGCCGCGAAACGGTCGCCGCGCTTGACCGCGAGGCCGCCGATCTCCTGGATGAAGCACACGTACCCGCGCTGGTGGCACCACGCTTCGTAAACGATCTCGGAGGAGAGCGTCATGCCCGCGAGCCACGGCATCCGGGCCCCGCGAATCTTTCGTGCCCGGATGAACCGCTCGGGCAGCGGCGCTTTACCGCGCTGGTACAGGTGCCGGGCGTCGGGCGGGAAATCCTCGACGAAGTCGGAGGCCGGGATGCGGCCTTCATACGAGAGGTACACCTCCTCGAACGTGTCGCCGGCCTTGTGCTTCAGGTGCCCCGGCATGTCGATGCGCAGGAACACGTTCGCCACGTCGCCCGCGCTCGTGATGCGGTCGCTCGCGAGGAACCACCGCCGCCCCATCGGAAAGACGAGCGTCTGGCGCCACTGTGAGCCGCTTTCGTACCCCGGCGCAGCCTTCGTGTACCGCCACCACTGGCGGACGGCGACGAAATCGCGGCCGACCAGAAACGCCGACTCGATGCGCTTGGCCTGGGTACAGATCTGCGGCAGTTCGATGTAGTGCTTGGCGATGCGGCCGTGCACCTTGTTGCCGAACTCGTACGGCAGGCCGCCCTCGGCGCCGGGTCCCATGAGGAAATCGACGATGTCGAGGCCGAACGACCCGTCGCGCGCCCCCGTCTTCTTGTCGAGCAGCGTATTCGCCTTAACGCCGCTGACGTACCCGCGCGGCCAGACCTCGGCCCTCAGGCAATCGGTTTCGATTTCGATCCGCTCATCCTCGCCGCGCGCAGCACGGGGTAAAGGTGTGTCGGCCATGGCGTGGGCCTTCCCGGTCTCATGCGGTGCGCCACCTGCGCAGGCTGCGACGCCGAGCAGCAGGGCGATGGCCGTTACGCGCAGCAACAATGGTAGGTTGCAGGGCAAAGACACGCTCCCCGACAGGTCGCGGCTAAAACATGCCGCGTCGCATGTAGGCCGCGGCGCGCCGCGGCTTACGGATCAGGCACTCGCAGCGGCAGCGGCACATGCTTTCGCGAGCGAAAGCATGGCACCCCGCGGTCAGTCACTGTCAGTTCAGTTGATAATACTTCCTCAGCAACCACTCCCCCGTCACGACGGCCACCAGCAGGACGAAGAGAATGGGGAAGAGGCCCGGCACCGTCTGGATGCCGACCTCGCGGTGGATGTCTTCCTTGATCATCAGCGTCCGCAGCCGTTCGACGAGGTCGCCGAAGGCGGCGGGCTCGTAGTAATCGGCACCGGTGGCCTGGGCGATTTGCTTCAAGAGAGGCCGGTTGATGCTCAGGTGGTCGAACTCCTGGTTCGGCCGACCGACCGTGAACTCGGCCTCGGCCTTGCCGAGGCTCACGCCTTCCTTCTTCGCCTCGACCAGCACCTTGTAGGTGCCGGGGTCGAGCGCCTCGAGGGTCGTCTCGTACACGCCCACGGAGCCCGTGACGAGGGCGAGCGAAAGGTCTCGTCGCTCGTTGGCGGGCCCGCGCAGGGCGCCGGTGGTGGTGGCGAAGTTGGTGGCCCGGCCTTCCTCGGCCCGGACCTTGGCGCGGACGAGGACCTTCTCGCCGGGGTTGTAGTAGGGTTTGCGGACGAGCAGGTCCACGCCGGGCTCGTCCGACTGGGCCTTGATCTCCTTGTTCGCGAGCCACCGCACCATCTGGCCCCAGAACCTGATGTACGGCGACTCGCGCCCCATCGCCTTGAACGGCAGGTACCACTGGCAGGTCGTGTCGGCGGCGAAGGCGGCCGCACGCCCTTTGCCGTAGGTGTGTGTGGCCAGGACCGTGAGCGGGCCGTCCGCGCCCGTCCGTTCGGGATGCTCGGCCAGGATACTCGCCCCGGGCTTGGCACGGGCCAGGATGTTGCATCCCCTCAGATACGGCAGCCTCTGACGGGGCGCATCGCTCTGATATTGGAAGAAGTCCTTCGTGCCGTGGAAGATGGCGTGGTTGGCGCCTTCGGGCGTCAGGCGGAGGACGAACGGCGTGGTCTCCTGTCCGATGCCCCGCGGTCCGACCGCCACCGGCAGAATCTCCTCCATCGCGGTGCCCTCGTACCCGCCGGGACCGAAACTGTGGTACCCGCCGATCATGACGATGCCGCGGCCCTCGGCGATGGCGGTCTTGAGATTATCCAGTTGCTGCCGCGAGAAGTAACTGCGGTCGAGGTCGCCGACGATGTACACGTCGAACTTCCGCATGTCCTCGAGCGTCTGCGGGAACCCGGTCAGCGTCACGCCCGTCATGCTGCCCGACTGCAGAAACTCGCCGGGCTTCACCTGCACCAGGGCCAGCAGTTCCACGTTCGGGTCGGTCTCCAGGACGCTCTTCAGCGGTTTGTACTCCGGCCGCACCACGCCCTCGATGTACAGGACGCGGATCTTCGGGTCGGTCACCAGCAGGTGAACGTCGCGCTGGTTGTTCTCGCTCCGCCGCTCGGCCGGGTCGGGACGGATGCGGACCGTGTAGGTATGGCGGCCGACCGTCTCGGGCGTGAAGGTGAGCGTGACGCTCTGGCTGCCGGGCGCCGCGTCCAGGCGAAGCGGGGCCGAGGCCAGCGGCGCATCGGCCTCCCGCAGTTCCACCTGGATGCCGCGGTCCGCCAGGCCCACGGCCTCGACGTCGACGGTGAGTTTCGCGATGTTGTTGACGGTCGATTCCTCGGGCGCCCGGACGTTCTCGATGCTGATGTCCTGGTACCCGCTCTGGGCCGAGAGGTCGGTTCCGATGCCGACGGTGTAGATGCGCGGCGGTCCGAGGGCGGCGATCTCCTTGACGACGTCGCCGCCCGCGTTGTGGATACCGTCGCTCATCAGGATGACGCCGCTGGTGTCGATCATGCGTGCGGCGGCCAGAACGTCTTTGACGGCCCGCGCCAGGTTGGTGGCGTCGCCCTCGGGGCTCGGCCACCGGCCCTGTTGGACCTCGTGGGCCCGCGTGTCGAACCAGAACAGTTTGACCTCGAAGGCCGTCTGCAGCCGCCCCAGGTACTCCTCGATCTGCCGCGCCGCCAGGCTCAGCCGGTGAGGCGTGTCGGGGTAATCGCTCACGGACATCGACTCCGACGCGTCCACCAGCAGGTAAAGGTCGGTCCGGTGCTCCAGGGTCTCCTCGAAACTGAGGACCGGCTTGAAAATGAGGAGCACCAGGAGCAGGATCGCCACCAGCCGCATCGCCAGCAGGCCGGCCATCGGCAGCCGCCCCAGGTAGTTGAACACCCGCAGGTAGAAGAACAGGACCCACACGCCGCACGCCAGCATCACCAGGCCCATCAGCGTCAACTGGACCTGCCACGCCGAATCGCCCGCCGCCACCCACGTCATCAGAAACACGAGGGCCGCAAGCGCCAGGCCCACCGTGACCTGCCACATCGGCAGAATCGGCTCGGCGGCCCCGGCTTCGCCCCCGCCGCCGCCTTCGCCCGAACCGGCCGAACGAATCACGCCGTGGAGGAGGACGGCCAGGAACACGAGCGCGGCGACGACGGCCGTCACGTAGCCGGTCATCGTCAGGCCTTCGCTGTAGAACAGCAGCCGCGTCTCGCCCATCGCCAACCTCGGCCGTGTCTGTGAGTTGCCCCGGCCAGTCCGGGACAGGGGGAGTTATACCACGCGGCAGAGGTTGCGGCTACAACCGTTCGCGCAGGCGCCACTGGCTGCTTGCCAGCCAGTGTCTCGCGACCGGCGGGAAGGCACCGCGGAGGTTTGCGCCGCAGGTCTCCCGACCCGCCGCGCGAAACGGGGCCCAAACCGCGCGGCAGCCTTCCCAGGCCGCCGCGAGAGGTCGCGCAAACCGCGCGGCGGCCTTCCCAGGCCGCCGCGAGAGGCCGCGCGCGGGTGCGGTTCCGCTCTGGCGGGTGGCATGGTCATCCCGAAGGGTGACCATGTTTCAGCCTAACCATCCGCGCATCCCAACCGTACTCCTCCGCCGAGGCAAGTCGGAAGAGCGGGGCCGACATGTTAAAGTATGACCGACCCCAAGCGGACGCAAGGAGGAGGGACAGGTCACATACGCGCCGGAGCGCTGGCGCCACGGCCTCAATGAAAACATGGTCACCCTTCGGGATGACCATGCCACCCTCCCGGAGACCCCGCCTATGACGTGACAGAATACTACCGACCGGGCGACGTGCTGCGGAGGTGCTTGCGCCAGCGGCGCTCGAGTTCGGCGAAGTCGAAGCCGTACGCCTTCTGGAGCGAGGCAGCCTGGTCCTTGCCGTCTTTAAGGCCGTCGATGAAGGTCTTCAGCGCCGGCCGCCCCTCTTCGAGCAGGTAGTCCACCAGCGTCAGCGCCACGCTGTACTCATCGAGCGACAGGCCGTCGGCGGGTTGGGCCTCAAACAGCGGCGCGATGGATTTCCCCGCTGCCGCCACGCCGGTTGCGCGGAGACGTTTCGGCGGTCCCAGGGCCCGATCGTTCACGGTGGTCATGTACTCGGCCAGGCCTTCGTGCAGCCAGAGCGGCAGGCGTCCGGGCGTCTTGTACAGTTCGAAGAAGGCGTGCGTACCCTCGTGGGCAAGCAGTTCCTGCTGACGCCGCACGTCGCGCGTATCGAGGGGAAAGCACAGGTGCACCAGGTGCGGCAGCCCCGGCCCGTGGTCCTCGGCGGCGAAGTACGCCCCGGCGGTTCGGGCGTCGTGGCCGTCGAACGTGCCGGCGTACTGCTCGAACGCGCGGCGGCGTCTGAACAGGATCACCACGCACTTGCCGTCCCAGACGCGGGTCCGCTGCGAGAGGCCGAACTGCTTCAGCAGGCTCGCGTAGAGGGCCTCGCTCCAGGCGGCGAACCGGGTTGTCGTGGCCGAGTCGGCATCGCTGAAGAGCAGATAGTGCCGGGTCTCCGACATCCGAAGCGGCAGGCTCAGCCGGGTGTTGATCGCACCCAACCGCGTCTTCTGATGGGCCACGAGCGCCGCCTGGTTGAACGTGCCCAGCGGCCCGCGGTAGTCCTCCGGAAGCGAGTACAGCCGCCGACCCGCCTCGCTCGTTCCCGCTTTGTCGGCCTTGGGCTGCGTGTGGGCCAAGTGATGGAGCGGGGGGACGTCAAACTCACCGGCGCCCGCGGGCGCGGCAAGCAGCACCGCGGGCGCGGCGGCGAGGATCGCGACCGCCGTCGTCAGACAGCCCCGGATGCCGCCGCCGCACGTCATGTCGGCTCCTCGTTCCCCGACACGTCGCTCACCGTTTCAGACGCCTCGGCCGCGCGGGGTATGTCATCCAGCATGCGTCGCGGCAGCCGCACCGTCTGGACGATGCGGCTGTCTTCGATCGCGCGGTCCAGCACGGTCGCGTGCCGGTCGATCCACGCCAGGAGCCGCCCGTCAGCCACGTCGGCGCGGACCGTGGCCTCGGTCTCGGGTCCCATGAGGCGTTCGGTCACCGCGTCGGCCAGACGGTCGAGGCCGTCGCCCGTCAGCGCGCTCGTGGCGACGGCGCCGGGGCAGACCCGCCGCAGGAGGTCGAGATGCAGCGGCTCGGTCACCAGGTCCACCTTGTTGAGGACCACGAGTTGCGGTTTGCCGCTGCAGCCGATCTCTTCGAGCACCGTGGCGACGGCCTTCAGGTCGGCCCGGACGTGCTCGGTTGAGGCATCGACGATGTGCAGCAGGAGGTCGGCATGGACCGCCTCTTCGAGCGTGGCCTTGAACGAGGCCACCAGATGGTGCGGCAGGTCGCGGATGAAGCCGACCGTGTCGGAAAGCAGCGCCGTCAGGCCGTGCGGCAGGGGCCAGGAACGGGTCCGCGTGTCGAGCGTGGCGAACAGTTTGTCCTCAACGTAGGCCCGGGCGCCCGTCAGGGCGTTCAACAGGCTCGATTTGCCGGCGTTCGTGTACCCGACGAGGCCGATGGTGAGTTGGTCGCGGCGTGACCGGACCTCGCGTTCCTTGCGGGCGTCGATACGGGCCAGGCGTGCCTTGAGGTCCTTGATGCGGCGTCGGACGATGCGGCGGTCGGTCTCGAGTTGGGTCTCGCCTGGCCCGCGGGTGCCGATGCCGCCCTCGATGCGCGACAGGTGCGTCCACATCTTCGCCAGCCGCGGGTACGCATACTCCAGTTGCGCCAGTTCCACCTGCAGCCGCGCTTCGTGGGTCCTGGCCCGCGAGGCGAAGATGTCGAGGATGAGTTCGCTGCGGTCGATCGTCTTGATGCCGGTGCCCTTTTCGAGGTTGCGGATCTGGGCCGGCGCCAGGTCATTGTCGAAGATGATGACGTTGGCACGCTCGGCCCCGGCGAGGCCGCGGAGTTCGTCGACCTTGCCGCGACCGATGTACGTGCCGGGGTGGATCGTGCGGCGGCGCTGCGTCAGGGTGGCGACGACACGTGCGCCGGCGGTACGGGTGAGGCGCTCGAGTTCATCGAGGCGGTCTCGGTGACCCTGTTCATCGGGCTCGCCGCGAGCGTCGCAGAGGACTTCAACCAGGACGGCGCGTTCCTTGACGACCGTGCGCCGGGTATCTTGGAGTTCCTTCACGCCCTTGGATTATGCCTCCTCACGCACCTGCCGCAGCCGGTGCTCCCTGTATTATCGCCACTAATGGTAGAACCCCTTTAGGCCGGGGTCAATGCGGGAAAAACGGGCGTGCGCGTCAGCCCCTTCTCGCCGCGGCGTGAGGGCGCCGCAGGGCAGGCACCGGATGACCCGCCGCCTTGTACGTGTTTAGCATGTCATTCCGAGCGAGCGAAAAAGAGTCGAGGAATCTCGCCGTTATCCGTTTCGAGAGCACGCTGAACACGCAGCGCTTCCGCTGCGCGCCCGTTCGGGGCCCCGCGCCGATTATATACTTTAGTAAAACGGCGTTTTCGCGCAACCCCGAAAATGGCCCTTTTCGGAGACCGAATCTGCGTTTTTAGGCCGCCAGGGCCGATTCGACCCCCAAATGTTAAGATAGGTAAGGCAAAAAGCGCTGCCTTTTTTCGCCTTTTTACTTTTTTTGGGCGCGAATTTGCACGAATTTACCGATTTTAACCCCC
>Ga0307427_1001695_pt1 | contig 11113 bp, 13 predicted proteins | sample SalMarWE160190MG_FD_202162 | JGI IMG/M metagenome (GOLD analysis project Ga0307427, IMG submission 202162) | Salt marsh sediment microbial communities from the Plum Island Ecosystem LTER, Massachusetts, United States - WE1603-190 | ecosystem: Environmental > Aquatic > Marine > Intertidal zone >... | reverse complement strand
CGATCGAGTGGCAGGCTGACTGCTTTGCGGCGTACCTTCTGATGCCCGCCGCGATGATTCGGCAGTGCTGGGCCGACGTGGCGGGGAGTCCAGACGCCTATGTTGCCGAAGAGGAGATGAGGGAACTGGCGTCGCAGTACGGTCTCGGGGAGGACGAGCAACCGACGGTTGACGTTGCCCGGCGGATGGCCGGCGTGTTCAACGTCTCGGGCCAGGCAATGCAGATCCGGCTGATCAAGATGGGGTTCATGCTGACGAAGCAGCCCCCGGCTTCCCTCTTCTCGTGAAGGTGGTGTCTTTTTTTGGGATGGGCCGTTTAGTGTAACGTCTACGGAAACGCTTGCTGGGCACCCGACCACCGGGGTCGGGGACAGAGGCGCTGAGGCCATGAGGATAAGGAGAAAGACATCATGGCAAAGACAAGATCTCATCATGTGGTGCCGGATCCGAACGGTGGGTGGAACGTCCGCAAGGGCGGCGCGAACCGCTCCAGCGGGCATTTCCCCACCAAGGTGGAGGCGGTAGATGCGGGAAGGGAGATCAGTCGCAACCAGCGAACTGAGCTGTTCATCCATGGCAAGGACGGCCAGATCCAGGCGCGCGACAGTCACGGCGGCGATCCGTTTCCGCCGCGAGGGTGAGGTGTAACCGGGGGTGCCGGCATCCGCAAGTCCGGTAGCCAGGGTCGGAGTGACCAGGCGCTTGTGAGCGCTGGCGCCCCCGGCTCGTGCTTGGTGTGAGGAGCGTGGTGTCATGGCAAGTTTCCGACTGAAGCGGTTCTCCAACGTGGCCGTTCTGAAACGCGTTGACGCACGGCTCTTGAGCAAGTTCCTCGAGCCGTTCCAGGATTTCCTCGTCGCCCAACGCGGCCTGCACTGGCCGGCGGGATCTGATGGTTTCGACTACGACGCCCTGGCATCGATTCTCATGTCGCCCGATGAGAACACGCCCGACGTGTTGCTCGACGCCCTCTTCTTCGTCGACGAGATGTCCCTGCCGGTCTTCTTCGACGATCTCATGGAGGAGGCCCGGCTGGCCGGCATCGACCTCGGCCCGGACGACCGGATCACTCCCGCCGACTTGGCCGTGCGGGTGTGGCTCCAAGACCCCGACATCCTCGAGTGCCTGCACGCCGAGCGGTTCCTCGTGAAGCCGAGGTCTTTCCAGTCGTTCCCCTCGACGGCCGCCAGCCTGCCGGACGTGCAGTACCCGGCCGAGGCCATGCTCGAGGCGCTTCAGAACGATCTGAACGACTGGTTCGATACCCACAAGCGCGGCCGGGGCACGCGGGTCTTCCCGTTCGTGCACGAGGACGGCGTGTGGTTCCTCGTCCGCCACGGCCAGCCGTACAAGCGCGAGGGCACCATCGAGAACGGCGAGCCGTCGAGCGTCTACTACCGCCCGGAGAAGTTCGACGTGCTGGTCTATAACCCCGGACTCGGCGAACTCGCGATCCACGCGAGCACCAAGGGTGAGAAGACGACCTACTGTCGTCTGTTCGGAAAACATGTCTTCGGCAACGAGGCGTTCTTTGACCTCGACGGGACGGATGGCAAGTTCACGCTCCAGCCCATTCTCGAAGACAGCAGGGCCTGCCTTGCCACGAGCGACATCGATGGGATCGACGAGATCCGCCTCAGCGAACTTCAGTTCCGCCATGACGCCCGCCAATACCACGTCGAGGTCCACAAGGCCGACGACGTGTTCACCGCTCTTGAGGAGATCGACCGCACGGTTCCGCCCATGGCCCGGCTCCTGAAAGGAGGGTTCAAGGTGAAGTTCAGGAATGCCGTGCGGCCCCGCACGGTGGTCATCCGCCCGCCGAACGTCACGATCTTTGACCGCGAGTCCGACGCCGAACTCCTGAAACTGTGGATGGAGCGCCGCGGCTTCATCCGGCCGACGGGGGCAGCGTGCCATGTCGAAACTGACACCGTTCTGGCGGCTACTTGAGGCCCGGCCGAGCCGAACGGCGGTCATGGCCGAGTGGCGGTCTGTTGCCGGCGAGTGCCTATCTCTCGTCGAGCGGCTCTTGGTGCCGCTTGACGAACCGGCGACGGCCTATCCCGACCCGCGCGGCGGGGTGCCGATGCGGGTGGTCCATCACCGCGACGGGACCATCGTCGCCGTCGGTCGCGAGGACTGGACGGGCCGCCTGTCGCTGACCCCCGCCGATGTGGTGCTGTATCAGGTCGACCTGCGAAGGCTCCGCAAGGCGGTCTGTGATGCGCTGAACGGCCTCGCCATCGCGCGGACGCCGGTGGCCACCCGCGACCAGCGCCTTCACGTCGGTAACTGGGAACCCAAAAAGGCCGCGGCCTTCCCCGTTCACATTCTCTTCTGCCCCGACGCGAGAGCCTTGCGGCGGGAGATCACCGACCTCGTGGCCCGCCGCCCAAAGCCCGGTGCCATCCTGATAACGCCCACGCGGGGGAACTGGGACACTGACCTGGAGGGTCTCGCCCGATCGCACCGGTTGATGCTGACGCCGCTGGACGAGGTTCTATCCGTCGACGGCGATGGCCTTTGCGAGGCCGTAGCGTGGGAAGAGTACCTCCAGGCCTTCTGCCAGATGGTGAAGCTCACGCTCCCGGGCACTTACCGGAACAAGAAGCCCATCCCCCGCCGGGCGACGTTGGCCGCCAAGGTCGAGAAGGTCAAGGACGTGCTCGTTGAGTACATGCGCGCCGCCAAAGACCACGTCTTCGCCGTCCAGGACGCCGGGCAAGGCACGCGGCAACTTCACTTCCTCACCAAGACCGAACTCGCCCGCCTGGCCGGCCTCCAGCCATACCACATCACCCGATGCTTCCAGGCAGACCCTCAACTGAAGCGGCTGTATGATATGGCAAATGACCCGGAAGAACTGATGAAGCACGTGTAGAAGTTGGCGACCTTAGATCCCTCCTTTTCTGCCGCCGCTCACGCTGGGCGTACGTGTTGACTGCCCGCGCGGGGCACCGGCCCGGGAGACGGGCGAGCCACGCCTTCTGGACTCCCGTCTGCGGTTGGCGCACGGCACGAGGCGGAGTTCGGCCCCCAGCCACGCACAGCTACTCGTTGGAGGAAGTGCCTGGATCATCTGCCCTGTACCGACAGGAAGAACCCGTGATGGAAGGGGAAAGTGAAAGCCAGTCAGCAATATGGCGCTGTTCCTTCGCCGAAGCACGCCACTACAAGATCGCACCACTAGCCAGCAGACAGCCTCTCGATGATCGTCTGTCTCTTCACAAGCCGGACCAGCAGGGAGACTAGCACGGGCACCATCGCCACGACAAACCCACCCATGAAGGCGTACTTGCGCAGATCGGCGGCAAACGCAAACAGCAGAATAAACACCAAGTACCCAAGGCCAAGCGACAAGGCCCCACATCGGGAGTTCGGCCTTTGGAAGAACAGGACAACCACCAAGCTCGGAACCAGAATCACCAGGCTCGAGAAGCCGCCAACGATAAGGTCGACGATGTCGGGGGCCAAGATGACCATCAGGCTTGCAGAGAAACCCACGCCAAGCGTCGTCAGCCTCACACCAAGTAGACTCCCCCGTTTCATCCCTAAGGGAAGCACTGGACTAAGCAGTCGGTAAGCCGACACTCCGGCCACGTTGAGCAGGGTGTCGGCCGTGGACATCACTGCGCCGTATATAGCCAGAATGGCCGCCAAAAACGCCCAGCCAGGAAGGAGGGTCCGGAGACCCCAAAGGCCAGCCTGAGACGGCTGGATGTCCGGTGCCACTGCCCTCACGAAAAGGCCCAGCACACAGAATACGATATAGGCAAAGCCAATCAGTGGGAAAGACAGCCACAGCCCCCTCTTCGCCGAAGCGTCGTCCCGCGCCGCTATGATCCTCTGCCAGTAATCATATCTGCCCAGGAACGCTGGACTGAAGAACAGCAAGATGCCGATCGGAAACAGAACTCCGTAACCTGTCAAGTTGAAGTAAGACTTCGGAAGCTGCCCATAATCTGTCACCAGAATCCGCCCAGAATAGGCGCAGATCAAGACCAAGCCAATTCCAGTCACGGCCATTTGGAAGATGTCGGTTGCAACATCTTTCTTGATCCCGCCGACCACCGAGTAGGCAAGAGTAGTCCCAGCAACAACGCCCAAACTCAGGCCCCAGGCCGTTGCTCGCGAGACATCCAATATGTCCATGTAGAACACGGCCAAGACCGCAAACTGACCCGCTAGCATGAACCCATACATTCCTAGCGTTACGAGGGCCAGTAACGCCAGGTAACCACGGGCCCCCGATCCCGTTCGCTTGAACCTGAACTCCACAACGTCGTATAGGGTATGGCCGCCAGCCTGAGATAGATACTTCCTGATGCGCGGCACTGCTCGAAGAAGCAGCAGATAGCCGAGGAGGTACGAAACCGGCAGCGCGAGCACGGCAAGGCCCGCCTCGTATCCCATTTGGCTTACGGCAAAGAACATGCCTCCGCCAACAGCTGTGCCCACGATGCTAAGTCCAATAACCCCCCCCCCCATGGAGGAACGGCTGGAAACATACGAAGCGAAGTCCGTACTGCGCAGCTTCCAGAACCCAATCAGGAAATTGGTGACAGCATACGCGCCGGTGGCGATAAGCACAGCCGTCAGCATCCGCTACGCCCCCTGCTGGTCCTTCTTCTGGGGATCCTCTCCAAGAAGAAGATCGATGCCCTGCAAGGCCGCACGAAGCAGACGAAGCTGGTGAGCCGCCCTACGAGAGAGCGCTCGGTTGTAGCAGTCGCGGATGAAGTTGATGCTACGCCCCACCTTCAGATAAAGCCCCACTCCCCACGCCACAGGCAGCGCGACGCTGGCCAGAATGACGATACACCGGCTGGCGGAGTTCTGTATGAGCAAAATGCCCAATAAGATATAAATGGCCCCAAAGGCCAACATGCCAACTATCTTGAGGCCGCCAACAACTTCGTCGCGATGCAGAAACATAAGGGCCGGATGCTCCTCCTTGGCGACTGCCTTGTCACGCTGCTTGTGTGGCTCGAGCCTAAGTGGGCGGTCCCGGAACACGAGCACAAAGGGGTGGTACGCGGCCGTGATCCACATTGCCATATGGACTTGCCCCGTCAAACTGAAAATGGTCAGCGCAGTAATGAGCACAACGCAGGCCGAGTAAAGCACCATCTGCCCCATGCCCAGCCTCTGATCGAAATACGGCACCCGGTTCAGGTCGTACCAGTCAAAACTATAGTAGATGCACAGGAGAACCATCGTAAGGAAACACGACAGCCTTGCCACGCAAGCCAGAGGCGGCTCCAAGGTGGCCTTCGTCTGACAGAGCGCCAAGGGAGGCGTCACGCACACCTTGCTCTGCTGGAGTTCGAGAATGGTGGCCGCAACGAAAACGGCGAGCATGATCGAGTACAGGCAGTTTCCCATATTCAGAAAGGCGTCTCGCTGGAGATGGTACGTACGAATCGCCTCCGAACGCGGCGGCGAAGGCTGTTTCTGTGGCGAATCCACGGTGGACATGCCCCCCCCTCACGCCAATGGCATCACAAGTGTCGCGTTGGCCTCAACTGCGCGCCCACAGAACGTGCTTCTGGAGAACAGAAAGAGGTTCTGCCGGATTGTCCTCACGCTAACTACCGATGACCTGACCTCAATCGGCCGGCTGTTGCCGGTTTTCTCCCGGAAACGCGTTCGAAGCTCTGCGTAGTAAATCTGGCCAGCACGAAGCCGTGCGGTAAAGCCAGGATAGAGATCCCCTGCAAGAAGGCCGAAGCTCGGATCAAGAATGCCCGCTCCGGCAAGAACATAGTTAAGCTGGGATGTCAGTAATACGATTTGCGAGGCCGTATAGTACTCTACGGTGATCGTGCTGTAGTCGATGTGATGCGGCTCAGCGACCGCCCTGACGCATCCGCCGGCGTACTCAACGTGAGACAGATGGCGTTCTCTATCTGGATACAGACACAGCCACTCATCCATGCACTCAGACGAGATGGGCTGCCACGACGACTCGGTTGCCTGTCGGCGCCCCACTTCCCGTACCCCAGTGAGCATGGTAGTCTCCATGAAGCGCCGCCCGGTTTAAGCCAGACGAGGACACCTGTAAGACTAGCCAGTGGCTGACGTGGTGTCAACGGGAATCCGCCTAGCCATTGAGTTTGCGCGCTAAAACCAGGTGCCGTCACGACGGACCTGCCAAACAGCTCGGTGCCCGGCTAAACCGAGAGCCAAGTGCCGCGGCGGCAAGTTTCGGCTCGGCCAGAAGTACCTGCAGCCCGTGGGAGATAGTCGCAGACCACAGGAAATGCAGGCAGCAGCGCCTGTGCGCCTGAGGTCGTTGCGAGGCTGCGCCATACGACTCGGCCCCCTGCAGTCTACGTCCGTTGCCTTCTCAGGTCGTGCTGAGTGTGCCGCTTGCGCATCGGGTTCCTTCGCGAGCCCAAGCCCGCCAGCATAACCCCGCATATCGACGCTGCGGCCGCGCAACCGACAAGGCAGTTGAACCAGTGGTTGTCGGGCCGGGACGGCTTCAGTTCCTACTCCTGCACGTCCCGGCCATGGCCGTGGGTGAGCGTCCAAGTTTCCGAACCCGCCACGTGCTCGGCGCAAAGCAGATGCTCACGAGGCCTCTTGCCGAAGATTGTCAGCGCGCCCGGGTCACCCGGCGCGGTCACCAGGCGGGCGTGGACGAACGACTTCCAGTAGTTGGCGTCCACGGCCACGTGTGGGAACTCGGTCGTGCCCCGCACGTTCGGCACGTACCAGTGATGGCCAGTCAGCCATCGGCCCTCTTCCTCATGGGCCTTTGCACTTGCGGCCAGTAGCTGCAACTGCAAAGGCCCTTTCTGCTGCGCCCTACACGTTGCCGCTGCAGCACTTGCGCGCCAGCCCTGAACTTCCACGCCGCCATCTGCAAATCCCCCGGAGGTCGGTGCGGCCCATCGGGGGCCGCGAAGCGAGACCTTCGAGTCAGGAGATTTGCAGATGGCCACCCCAAACAGCATCCCAACAGTTGCCGAGTTCCTGGACGACGCGACCCAGCGGCGCATCCACTACCGCGCCGCCCGCCTGGGCCGCAAGTTCGCCCTGTCCCGGGAGGACCAGGAGGACCTGCGGCAGGACTTCCGCATGGCGATCCTCTCGGCCCGGGTCCAGTACGACCCGGCCAAGTGCCCGCTCGACCGGTTCGTCGGGATGGTCCTGAACCGGCGGTACAAGTACCACGTCCGGCAGCAGTGCCAACTCAGCCATCACCGCGGGCGAACGCCCAACACCATGGCGCTCGAGGACGTCGACCCCGACATTGAGTGCCTGCTCCCCGACCCGCGGCTGGAGGCGGCGCTGACCAACGTTGAACTTCGCCACGACCTCGATCACGCCTTCAGCGGGATGACGGATATCGAGCGCGGCGTGTGCGCACTGCTGATGTCCGGCCACACGAAGAGCGAGGCGGCGCGGATTCTGGGCGTGGTCCCCTCCAGTGTGACGCGGGCCATGGAACGCATCCGCAAGCACCTCTCTGAGGCCGGCCTAGACCCCAGCGCGTGATTTTCTACGCAAAGAACGGACCCCGTCCGCAAAAAGACAAGGGTGGAGGATGCACCAAAGCGGAGCGGATTGACATGGACGACCTGCACATCGATTTGAGCGTTCTCGGCGTCGAGGCCGAGGACGAGTACCACGCCAGGGCCGGCGAGTACCTGTCGAGCCACCAGCTGCTGGATTTCATGAAGTGCCCGTGGCTGCACCACAAGAAGGCGCTGGGGCTGATCGAAGACAAGGATTCACCGGCCTATCTCGTGGGCCGGGCGGCCCACTCGCGCATCCTCGAAGGCCGCGACGCCTACGAGGGCCGGTTCGCCTTCGGCGGCCCCATCAATCCCAAGACCGACAAGCCCTACGGCCCGAACACCAAGGCGGCCCGCGAATGGGCGGCGGCCCAGGGCAAGCCCGTCCTCTCGCACGACCTAGTCGACCTCATCGAGCAGATGGCCTCGGGCGTCGCCATGAACGATGAGGCCGTCGACCTCCTCCTCTACGGCCGGGCCGAGGGCGTCGTCCGGGCAGGCTACTGTGGCACGCCCTGCCAGATTCGCATCGACTGGACACACCCCCACCGCGGCATCGTGGACCTCAAGACCTGCGATGCGCTCGACTGGTTCGAGGCCGACGCGCGCCGCTACCGGTACACGCACCAGATGGCCTTTTACCAGGCGGTGCTCGCCCAGGCCATCAGCGAGTCCGCGCCGGTCCACATCGTGGCCGTCGAGAAGCGCGAGCCGTTCCGATGCGGTGTCTGGCGCGTCAGCGACGACGCTCTCGCCATTGCCCAGAAGGAGAACGAGGCGGCCATCCGGCGGCTCGCGGCGTGCCGCGAGGTGGACCGCTGGCCGACCGGCTACGAGGCCGTCCGCATTCTGGATGTCGTATAGCGCCGCTCCCTGCGCCCGGGTGGGCAGCCTCCTGGCTGCCTGCCTGGGCGCCTCTTTGTGAACCCGGAAATCCGAACCCGTCAGAAAGGAACCCACGCATGAGCCTGCTCAAACAGGTCCACTCCGGCCGACGCCATTCGCCCCCGAGGCTGATGGTCTACGGCACCGAGGGCATCGGCAAGTCGACCACGGCCGCCGGTGCCCCGAAACCCATCTTCATCCCGACCGAGGACGGTCTCGACCAGATCGATTGCGACTCGTTCCCCCTTGCCCGGCGGTACGACGAGGTCGTCAAGGCACTCTCGGCCCTCTACTCCGAGAAGCACGACTACCAGACCGTGGTCGTTGACACCCTGGACTGGCTGGAGCGGCTGATCTGGGACGAGGTCTGCCGCGAGTATGGCGTGAAGTCCATCGAGAAGGCCGACGGCGGTTACGCCAAAGGCTACACCCACGCGCTGACGCAGTGGCGCGAGGTGCTGGGGGGTCTCGATGCCCTGCGCAACGAGCGCGGGATGGCCGTCATCCTCCTCGCCCACGCCAAGGTCGAGAAGTTCGAGGACCCCGAGTCGGTCGCCTACGACCGGTACTCGCCGCGCCTCCACAAGCACGCCGCGGCGCTCGTCACGGAGTGGAGCGACGCCGTGCTTTTCGCCACCCGGCGCTTCCGGACCGAGAGCGAGGACGCCGGCTTCAACCGCACCCGCAGCATCGCCGTGGCCCTCGGCACCGATGGGGGCGAGCGCGTCCTCCGCTGCGTCGGCGGCCCCTCGTGCATCGCGAAGAACCGTTACGCGCTGCCGGCCGAACTCCCCCTCTCCTGGCCCGCCCTGATGCAGGCCCTGGCCGGCGCCCCCGAACCCGAAACGAACCCCGAATCCGAGGAGAACTGACCCATGGCGAACCTGAACAACTTCAACGCCCACGAAGTCGACCCGAACACCCCCTTCGACCCGATCCCGGCGGGGAAGTACCTCGCCTGCATCACCGCGTCGGAGATGAAACCGACGAAGGCGGGCGACGGGAGTTACCTGGAACTGGAACTGACGATCCTCGAAGGCCCCTGCAAGGACCGCAAGGTCTGGGACCGGCTCTGCCTGAGCCACCCGAACCCCACGACCGTGAAGATCGCGCGGGGCACGCTCTCAGGGATCTGCCGGGCTGTCGGCGTCATGCAGCCGAAGGACTCGGTCGAACTGCACAACCTGCCGATGCTCGTGACCGTCAAGTGCAAGAAGCGCGACGACACGGGCGACATCGTGAACGAGGTCCGGGGGTACGCGAAGAAGGAGACGGCCGCCGGTCAGCCCCAGCAGGCCGCCCCCACCGACAACACGCCGCCGTGGAAGCGATAGGGGGCCGCACGTGAAGATGATGCTCCCCTGGCCACCCAGCGTGAACCACTACTGGCGGCGCGTAGGTCCGCGGACGCTCATCAGCCGGGAGGGCCGGACGTTCCGACGGAACGTCTGTGCCCTCCTCGGCGGTGGCGGACCCCGAAAGCCCCCGGCCGGCGGCCGCGTGGCCCTCGCGATGGACGCCTTCCCCCCGGACCGCAGGCGCCGCGACCTTGACAACCTTCTGAAATCTGTCCTTGACGCCCTCGAACACGCCAGCGTCTACGCCGACGACAGCCAAGTGGACTTACTCCTCGTCCGCCGAGGCGAGGTCGACCGGCCGCACGGGCGCATCGAGGTCCGCGTCGACCGCCTACCGCTTACGCGCTGCCCGCTCTGCGGCGCTCCTAGAAGTGAGGAGACCAACTGACAGATGAGCCAGCCGAAGCGAATCTACATCTCGGGGCCGATGACCGGTTATGAGGACTTGAACTTCCCCGCTTTCCACGCGGCCGCCGAGCGGTTCCGCAAGGCCGGCTGGGACGTCGCCAACCCGGCCGAGAACTTCGGCGGCCGGACTGACCTGCCTCGCCAGGTTTACCTCCGGGCCGACGTCACCATGCTCGCCGGGTGCGACGCCATCGCGTTCTTGCCCGGTTGGGAGCAGTCGCACGGTGCGACGCTCGAGGCGGTCCTTGCCGCCGAACTTGGCCTCCGCTTCTTCGACGCGTCCTCCGCCCTGCCAATGGAAGAGCCGCCCCGGACGAGCTACAGCGCCGAGGACGGGATGGCCTCTGTCCTCGACACGGCGAAGCGCATCACCTGCGGCGTGCGACAGAAGGACTACGGCCACCCGGCCGACGACTTCGAGCGCACCGCCGCGATGTGGACGGCAATCCTCTCCGAAAAACTGCACAGCCAGGAGCGCATCGCCCCGGAGGACATCCCGCTCTGCATGATCGCCCTGAAACTCGCCCGCCAGATCCACCGTCACAAGCGGGACAACTTGGTGGACATCGCCGGTTACGCCCGGACGGCAGCCATGGTCGTGGGGGACGAGTAGATGGCCAAGGCCCACTCCAAGACCGTCCTGGCCTTCGGCGACGTCCACATTCCGTACCAGCAGGCCGGGGCCGTCGAAGTGCTGTGCCGGGCGGCCGAGCGCCTACGGCCGGACCTCGTCGTCTGCCTGGGCGACATCCTGGACTGCAGCCAGTTCTCGGCGCACCCGCCGACCTACGGTCTACTGGAGACGGAGTACGCCGAGGACCTGGCCGTTGCCAACGCGCTTCTCGACCGCCTCCAGGCGACGTGCAAGCGGCTCGTCATCATCGAAGGTAACCACGAATACCGCATCGACCGCTGGGCGGCCGCGACGGCTGA
>Ga0307427_1001691_pt1 | contig 11123 bp, 8 predicted proteins | sample SalMarWE160190MG_FD_202162 | JGI IMG/M metagenome (GOLD analysis project Ga0307427, IMG submission 202162) | Salt marsh sediment microbial communities from the Plum Island Ecosystem LTER, Massachusetts, United States - WE1603-190 | ecosystem: Environmental > Aquatic > Marine > Intertidal zone >... | reverse complement strand
AGCTGTCAAACTCCCAGCCGGGGTCTGCTGCGGCGGTGATAGGCATATCTCCCTCAGGATAACTACCGTCTTCAGGAGTTACTGTCCCGCTACCTACCACTTCCATGTCCAGGGTATAATAGGTAACTACCTCCTCAGTGAAGGTAGCAGTAACCGTCTTATCCTTGTCCATGTAGACAGTTGTTGACGGTGAGCTGGGGCTGGCAATCTCAGCCATATCATCAGTAGACCAGCTGTCAAACTCCCAGCCGGGGTCTGCTGCGGCGGTGATAGGCATATCTCCCTCAGGATAACTACCGTCTTCAGGAGTTACTGTCCCGCTACCTACCACTTCCATGTCCAGGGTATAATAGGTAACCCCCTCCTCAACGAAATTGGCGGTAACCGTCTTATCCTTGTCCAGTGTCAGCGTTGTTGACGGTGAGCTGGGGCTGGCAATCTCGGTCATATCATCGGTAGACCAGCTAACGAAGTCCCAGCCATCTGCCTCGGTAGCGGTAATCGGAGCGTTTGTGCAGCAGGTATAGGTGCCGCTGCCAGTAACTGTGCCACCCCCAGGCGGGCTGGCATCAACTGTCAGTTCCACATCTATAAATACTTCCAAATCAAGCTCTGTTAATCCCAAGGACTTAAACTGAGCCTGACCAGCCAGCTGTCCCAGCACCCATAACTGTACCGTATCACCCCCCACTCCGCCGTCCTTCTCCGGAGTCTCCGGGTCATCGGACGGGACGGTGAACGTTGGCTCGTAGCCATAGTTGCCATCAGAATCTACGGTGGTGGTCCAATCCTCGACTGCGCCAGCTATTGTGGCGGTGACTACAGTTCCCTCCTCAGCCGGTTCGCCACAAACTGTCACGCTCCCCTTGAACGTATGAGGTGGCGCCGGAACAGCAGCCAATGCAGGCAGGGCAAAACTCGCAATTAAAGCCAGGACTAGCAGGAGGCCAAGGCCTCCTGCTAGCTTTCCGCTCTTTCTTAATCCAGTCTTCATGTCGCCCACCGTCCTTTCAGCCTAAGCTATAATTTTACGGGTAGATAGTCCCTGACTCACCAGTCTTAAGGGCGAGCCAGTAACCAAGACCAGGCTGGAGATATTCATGTCCTGGCGAGCCAGCGATGAAGAAACCGTCATCATAGCCGTATATCATGACATACTTGCCGGCTATGCCATCCAGGTATTCTGCTGCTGGCTTAGGAGTAGTGGACTTGAAGCCGATTAAGTTCCAGCCCTCGACCACATCGTAAGACGGTGGTAGTGATAACGGATCTGCGACAAGTTCCTGGCCGTTAAAGGTAAGGTGTGGTGGTCCGGCGGTGTCCATGTTTATCCAGTAGCCATAACCGTCATCCATCGTTTCAAACGGAGGTGTAGGAGTTCCGCCAGCATAAACGAACCAGTTAGGTACAGATGCATCATACATGGCCACCACTAGGAAATCGATAGCAGACGTCATCGCCTCAATGTCCGGGGTGTCAGGTATAAGTGGCAGGGAGATAAGGTTATAGCCCACATTGAGTTCGATGGTCGCTTGTGTAACAGCCTCTGGCGCCTCACCGGTAACCATTGCCACACCTACGTCGTTGGTAGTAATCGGGTCATGTTGGTCAAGGTAGCCAACGACTGCCGCATTGTAGATTTCGCCGACTGTATTTACCGTGGCGGTGAGAGTCAACGTGGCAGTCTCGCCAAAAGCCAGGTCACCAACACTCCACTGACCTTCGCCTACGTAGTACCAGCCCTGTGACAGAGTGAGGCCGGTAAAGTTAAGGCCAGCAGGCAGCAGGTCATAGACAAATATACCAGTGGCATCTGACGGGCCAAGGTTCTCTACGGTGACGGTAAAGGTTGCCGTCTCACCGACAGTAACAGTATCGTCACCCACAACTTCCTTGGTGAGCGCTAGGTCTACGCTCAATGGCAGCTGCTTTACGGTGACGCCGTCAGGCTCGATGAAGCGCTCGGGGATTGGCCTGCCAGCCTCAGCAGCCATGTTGGAGTGGAAGGTGCCGCCGAGCAGGCTATCTTGGTAGTCACCGAGGGGATCGTTCCATTTGTAGTATGTCCCGGCAATCGTCCCGTTAATCACCTCAATCAGTCCAGGTCCAACACACCATTCGCTCCAGGGACCAATCATGTCGTACGGAGAGTCCATTTCGATGTGGACGACCCAGAACATGAAGTCTTTACCTTCCAGGTCAAGACCATCGGGGTTGTACTGGCACGCCTGGTCGATTAAGTCTTCGAAGTAGCCAGTGTATTCCATGTGCGGAATCACAAAGCCCATGCCGACTATGTGACCGAGGTAGTCGGGACCACCACCCCACCGAGCCATCGACAGGTCGGTATCAACGATGAAGGGACCGGGAGCCAGTCCGCTGGCATCACCAGCGAAGAGCCCGTATGACCAGCCCCTATTGGGGGGAGGCAATCCACCATCAGAAAAATACGGATTATCAAGCTGTTCTGAGACCAGCGCGCCGTACTCAATGATGAAGTTGCCGGTGCTCTGGCTTTCCTGCTTGATGTGCCAGCCGTACTCATCATAGCCTTCGGCGGTTACGGTTATCTCGCTGTCGCAGGCTACCTTGCAGTGGAGGTTCCACGTTACTAGTTTGTAGTTATCCTCTGAGTCGTGACCGGGAATGGTACCTACGTATTTGGTGTAGGTGCCTTCGGGGTCATCTGCGCTGACGCGGACACTGCCATCAGGATTTACTGACAGGGTAGCGTAGACCTCGGTAGCATCAGCCTCGCCGGTGTTGTGTATTATGGCGGTGACGTCATACGTGGTGCAGGTCACAACCTCGTCGGGCGTTACGTCATCAAGTATCTGCACCTCAAGGTGAGCCGCCGGGTACTGCCAGACAATCACGGAGTCATACAGGTCACAATAATCCTGTCCTTCACTCAAGTTAATTGCGCTAGCGTTTAACATGATAAACGTCAGGCCTGACTCATCGCAGTGGAGTGTCCAGGTTACCATCTCAGAATCACCAGGCTCCATAGTGCCCAGCTCCACATCCTCATCTGGGGTGCCTATCACGTCGAACCCATTGCCAAAAATGCCGACCCCAGCAACCACCGCCGGCTGGTCACCGGTGTTGGTAACAACCGCGGTTACGGCAAACTCCTGGGAGGTAGCATACTTTGAACCCGTGTCAGGGGAGAGTATCTCCACTTCCAGGGTTGTAGGCGGGTACTCCTGGGAAACGGTAATGTCATTATCTATAGTTACCGCGCAAGGCTCGGTGACATTTGCGGTAACGGTGATAGTGGAAGTGCCTGGGGAATTACAGTGCAGCGTCCACGATATCTCCTGCGACTCGTCTACAGGAATCAAACCGACATCCTTGGATGCCGTGTCATCTGAGTTCAGGTTGGCAGTGGCGCCAGGATCAATAACTACGTTACCAACAGTGATGGGTACATCATCAGAATTGGTAAGCGTAGCCGTAACATCGAACTCCTGGCTGGGGCGGTAAGGGGGATTCGGGAATGCCACAATGTCTACGGTGAGGTAAACTTGCGTTACATCGACCGTGTCTGTAGCTTCAAGATCAGGCCCGCAGGGGCCGGTCCCGGTAACCGTCACCAGGAACTCTGCATCCTCTAGCCCATTACAGTGCAGCGTCCAGCTCACCTGCATTGACTCACCGGCCGGGATATCGGCCACGGCTATGTCGTTCATAGTGCCATCGACGTCGCCGCTTATGAGGTCTAGGTCAGCGGTGACACCTGTGGCAGTGGCGGCATTGGGGCCGCCAGTATTGGTAACGGTGGCGGTCACATCGAAGTCCTGACAATAGCCCACACAGCTGGGAGCGGTTAGCTCGACCTCAAGGTCGGCCGGGTCTTTCTGGTGGACAGTGATGGTGTCCTCATCGCACAGGGTAGTGGAGTCAGCAATCCCCAGAAAGTGCACCTTGATGTTTAGGTCCCCGCCCTCATCGCAGCGCAAATGCCACTCTACTGGCCCGCCTAGGTCGGACAGGTTGATTTCGTCATTTTTTGGGATGGTAACATTCTCCTGAACCATCCCCGGGTCCTCAACCACAGCCCCCGATGTGGGGTCAAGTATTATCCTGAGTGTGCCCTCCACGTCCTCGTCGAAGCGGTTTTTAATGCGGGCATCAACCCAGAACTCATCGCCGATGCAGTAGGGTGTGGACGACTCTGGGACGGTAATCTCCAGCATGAGGTACTTCTGGTCAACGTAGTTATCACGGGGGTCTGAAGCGGTAACCCCGTCTACGCCGGAGATGGGACCGTCGCCCACTGCCGTGACATCAATATCAACGTAGTTATGCGCCGGGCAGTTGCCGGTGGCACCAGCATCACAGTGCAACGTCCAGGTGACACCCTTATCAGCACCCTTGGCAAGGTCACCGATGTTCTGGGTTAATGGCCCGCTGACCAGAGAGGCGTCTCCGTCTATCTCCAGGGTAACGTCTATATCCTCAATGGTGAAATCGCCGGTATTTTCTACCGTGGCAACAACATCGAAGTCAGTACACTCGCAGATCTCAGGTTCGGCAGGTGGGTCAATGGTTACCGTGAGCTCCTCCTGGAAAAGCTGATTCACGTATTCTTTATCTTCAACCCACGACCTATTATCCGCATCCGCTCTGACATAGATAGTTAGATCCTCGGGTCCGGTGCACTTAAGCGTCCAGTTTACTGTCTCAACTCTATCCCAGTAAGTCGGAATATCACCAACATTGATGGTGGGACTGGCGCCTGAAGGCACCAGCTCAGCATCTCCATCCCAGCTTATGGTCATAGTGACGTTCTGGGCGGTGTCTGAACCAGTGTTGTCGACGTTAGCAGTGACAGCGAACAGCTCACCCACGAAGACGTCAGGGGTACTGGTGGGGTCGGTGATATTTACCGCTAGCCCATTTACAGCACCTGCCGGTGCCGCGGAAAATACCACCCCCAGGCTGGCAATCAGCACCAGGGCAAGCATCGCCCGCCATATTGTGCTAAATTTCTTTTTCATTAAAGTTATATCCTCCTGAAATGATTTTCACTTTGCTGCTTAACCTTTATTCTCATCACATACACACCACCCCCTTTCAGGCTAATTCGCCAGATGACAATAAAGCTGGCAAAAAATAAAGGCGGTCAGGTTGCCTGTTCATCTCACGCCAGTAACCACTTCTTATTCAGGAACCCGACCACCGGCTGGTCTAAATGTAAAATGACTCGGAGAGCCATCTTTCCACAGTTGTGGTTATCCTCTACGGTCACTCTCTGCTCCCTTACGGACATAGAGACTAACACGATTCCTCCTCTTTGTCAATAGGTAAATCGGCTATAATTTACCCGAAGGAGCACACGGTGTGCTTTTGCGGACAATAATAACATTGCCTTTTTGGTTTGTCAATAGGTTGGCGGTTATTTTGGGGGGGTTTGCCTTGGCAGAAATCTTCGCTGTTCCAAAGTCAGCCATGTGCATCAGGCTTAGACAGCTGGGCTTGATTTAGTCCTATTTTCATCACCCTCTTGCTGTAAATTACACAATTCGTCATCCCAAGAAACGCTGATTTTACCAAGTGCTAACAGGCTAATACCGTTCATCATTCATCCCTTCTTAGCTTCCTTCATTGCTATACTATATTTCCCCTCTCCATCCTGAAGTAGAAACGCGTAACACTTTTGTTTACGAATAACCGGACTCGTGGGGTCTAGTTCTCTAATACCTGGCTATCCTTGGAGGAAGCACCAAGTTGGTAGTTAAAGTGAATTTTAGGTATGTTGACTTTCGACAAGTGGCAAATTATAATAGTGTCCCTTATAGAACAATAAATGAGCGTTAGCGTAAGAACGCTCGGGGGCAACTACTAAGTAAATGGTGAGTGCGGCGGAGCAGGCAAAGGTCATTTTAAGGTAGCGTAGAATTATGCCGGTGGCTAACTGGTTAGGTTCGAGGGTGGTTGAAGAAAAGGCAGCGCATGTGTTTGTGGCTGCTTATCGGGGTTTTGCTCTGGTAGTAGCTACCTTCCAGATATTTTTCGTCGGTGATTTCCAGTTTTTTACCACGCATACTTGGGTGTTGTTTGGCATAGTCGGTGCTTATACCCTCTTCAAAGTCTCTCGCCCCCTGCGCGCCTACGGAAGGACTGTTTTTTCCCACGCTGATTTTACCTTCGACCTTGCCCTCTGTGTTTCTTTACCGTTATTTACTGGTGGTCTTCACAGCCCGTTTTTGCTCTACTGCCTGTGTCCCGTTTTGACCTCGGCGCTATTCTTCCCCAGGAAAGTTACTTTCGCTATAGCAAGCATACCCGTGGCGAGCCTTGGTGTTAGCCAGCTACTGCTCTACCCAACCTTGCCAGCTATGGGGTTGTATCCGCTGGGGCTATCCGTTGGATTGCTCGCCGCCGTTATCGTCGCCTCCTTCCTCATTGCCTGGTTGCCTTATATGATAAATATCAACGCCTCACAGACTATCCGGAGACAGGCTATTCTCAGTGAAAGGAGCCGCCTGTCCAGGGAGATACATGACGGAGTGGCTCAGTCGCTGGGAATCGTCCACTGGAAAGCAGAGCTGCTGCGGCAGACGATAGCCGGCGGCAAAATGCCGGAAGCGCTGCCTCAGGTTATCGAAGTCAAAAAGCTGATTGAAGCCGCCCAGCAGGAGGTGAAGGAGGCAGTAGACGAACTCCGCACCAGCGCCGAGGGTAAACAGGGGTTTGTCCCAACGCTTGCCCGCTATGCCACTGAATTTACTCAGACCTATGGTATCAGGTGCGAGTTGCATGTGGCTGATGGCCAGGTGACTCTGCCGTTACCGGCTGAGGTTGAGCTGCTGCGCATCGCCCACGAAGCTCTGTCCAATGTTAGAAAACACTCGGCAGCCAGTACGGTTGAGGTCTCCTTTGAATCTAAGAAGGACTGCGTTGAGATGACTATCAAGGATAATGGCACCGGCTTTGATACGCGGGCTGGCTTCCAAGGACACGGTCTGGCAGTGATGGAGGAGAGGGCACTCTCGCTGGGTGGCGAGTTGGCTATTGCCACCTCCCTCGGCCGAGGTACTGAGGTGAAAGTCAGGCTGCCAGTGCCCTAGAGCCGAGAACGGCAGGCAGCTACATTGTTGGGCTAGTAAAGGAGAGTGATGTCGATGATTAAAGTGTTAGTGGCGGATGACCATCCTGTTTTCAGGGAGGGCTTGGCATCACTGCTGCAACGGTACCCTGAGTTTAAGGTGGTGGGACAAGTGGCCAACGGTAATGAGGCAATAGCCAAGGCCAAGCAATCTCAGCCTGATGTCATAATTATGGATATTTGCATGCCGGGGGGCAATGGTGTTGCCGCTACCATGGCTCTTCAACGGATTCTCCCCCAGGTCAAGGTGGTCATGTTTACTGTTTCCGATAAGGATAACGACCTTTTTGACGCTATAAAGGCGGGGGCAAGGGGCTATCTGCTTAAGAGTGTGGATTTAGAGGAACTGGTTGAGTCCGTCAAGCTGGTGGCTGATGGTGAAGCCATTATCTCCCCGTCTATGGCTAGCAGGCTGCTCAACGAATTCAGGCAGGACAAAGAGCGGGCGGGCAAAGACCCCGGCCATTTAAGCCGGCGGGAGACTGAAGTCCTTCAGCTGGTGGCCGAGGGCACCAACACCAAGCAGATTGCCGAACTCCTCTACATCAGCGAGACCACGGTTAAGACGCACCTGCGGTCAATCCTGCAAAAGCTCCACGCCCGCAACCGGGCCGAGGCAGTGGCACTGGCGGCAAACAAGGGCTTGCTCAACAGGTGATAAGCTGACTCCTCGAAGCACCCGGGGGAATCTCAGATTTTCCCGGGCTCCTTTCAAAGGCCTCCCCTCCACCGGTGGAGGGGAGGTTTTATTTTATTTTTTAAGAGAGGCGAAGCCTCTCTTTGACTCTTTTTATAACCCCACCCCAAAAGGATTACTCCTTTAAGGCAGACCCGGCGCCATTTTCCGCCCTAAAGGACGGATTTTTAAACTGTCCTGTTAGCCTAGTCAAATCGTCATATTGCAGGATACCGCTTTACCCCCTACTAAGGTAATGTTAAACCATCGGCTGAGTCCAAATAATCAGAGGGCCTTCCGGGTGCTTCGAGGAGGCTTTGAATTTGGCTGAGACGCTCCAGGTCGAGGGGCGGAAATGAAAAATCTTTAAAGAAAGGAGGCAAGAAAAGAAAATGAAGAGCATCTTTTTAAGCGTGGTGGTTATCAGTGCCCTGGCTATTGCCGGAATCGGCGGAACCTTTGCTAACGTGTCTGATACCGAAATGGTCAATGATAGCGCCTTCACCACCGGCGACATGGACCTCAAGGTCTGCGACGCACCCAGTCTGGCCTTAGTAGATGACCCGCCCTGGGGACCTGGTGCTACCAGCGGTGTGGACGTCGAATGGGCTGACCCCGGGAAGGATTATTACCTGTACCAGGCTTACTGCGTAGCCAACATGGGGTCTATTGACGGCACCCTCTATATCCACTTCAAGAACTTTAGCGGCGTAAATGTAGAGCCTTCCCACGCAAACGAACACCTATGTACGACCAACCCCCTGAGATGGAAGACAGAGCCGGAACTGGTTGAGGAGCGTGGGGGCACACTCGACCAGATATGGGTGCCGGGTAAGGGTAAGTATGGCGATGGCGCTACCTACCCGCTGCCAAATTATCTCTACATCAATGTCTACTATGCCGGCAAGTGGTTATTCACCAATCCCAAATTGATGAAGAACATTGAATGCAAGTGGTATGAGCTGGGACCACTTCTCAAGTGCGGTGCGACCAAAGATGTTGGCATTTACCTGAGGTACGACAACATTCTGGACCCGAACTGGGTGGCCAACGACGGCGACAAGCTGTTCAAGTACCACTTTACCAACGGTCTGATGGCGGACAAGGGTCTCTGGGATGTTGACTTCGGTCTGGTCTCGGTGGACCCCTAGGCTTAGTTGACAGCTTAAAAATAAATGTGGGGGATGACCGCAGGTCATCCCCCACCCAGGGGGCAGGGGGACTGGCGGCATGAGTGCTGCCATTAAGTGATTATGAAGAAAATATTACTGGCGTTAATAGTAGCACTGGCGGTAGCTTCCATGAGCATGGGGGCTACCTTCGCCAGTTTCTGCGACACGGAAATGGTCAGGGACAGCGCCTTCACCACCGGCGACATGGACCTCAAGGTGGCTAAGGCTGGTGACCCGGCGTTCTATGACGACCAGCCCTACGGGACCGGCCTGTTCCCCGTGGAAATAGAGCCTGATGTGTTTGAAAACGTGCCCTGCTTCATGGCCGAGGAGGATAGTAACTTTGCCAACTATTATACCGGTAACTTCAGGCTTTGGAATGCCGGCTCCACTCACGGCAGGGCTTACGTCCATATCAGGGGGGTAGGCGCTGAGTCACTGGGAGATGCCGACGCTCTATTGACCGGAACCACGGTGACTTTATGGTATGACCTGGACGATGACGGCGATGCCTTGACTGATTTGAATGAGCCTGACGAGGAGGAAATTGTAACGGGAACTCTTGGTGGGCTGGACTGCCAAGTGGTGCCGGGGGAGCCCGCGGTCTGGATGCTGCCGGCAGGGGAGTGGCGGAACCTAGAAATTACCATCGACCCGCCGGCGGGCGCACCCGGAGATTCCCTGGCCTTCCATATACAGTTCAATCTGGTGGGCTTTTATTTTGACGATGATGACATGGTTGGCGTTGGCTTCTGTGACACCGAGATATGCCTGGATAACTGCTTGAGGGTGTTAGTGCCGTAGCGGGCAAAGATTTTGATTCCGGTTGCAAAAAGACGAATATACCTGTGCCGACGAGGCACATTTTTATATACGCTGTCAGGTTAGAGGAGCGGCATGAAAAAACTGACCAACTGGTTGAGCAACATAGTCCTGATACTGGCGGGGTTACTGCTCCTGTTTGTCCTGATTGTGCCCCTGGTCTTCTCCGGGAGGGTAGCCATAGTCCTCAGCGCCAGCATGGAGCCGAACATGCCCATGGGGTCTCTGGCGATAACCATGCCCATAGCCGCCGAGGAGGTAAAGGTGGGGGACATCATTGCCTTTGCCCCGCCCTGGGACCCCGATGTCACCGTCAGCCACCGGGTGGTCGAGGTGCTGACCGATAACGGGCTTTCCTTCAGCACCAAGGGTGACGCCAGCGAGGACATTGACCCCTGGGTAATGCCCGCCGAATACGTCACCGGCAGGGTGGTCTTCAATATCCCCTACCTGGGTTATGTGGCTAACAGCGCTCTCCTCTACGTCCGCACCTGGTGGGGGGTTATCTTCCTGGTGGCGTTGCCCTCAATGCTGCTCATAGGCGGCACCGTCAGGGGCGTGGCCCGCTCCTCCAACCGCCGCCAGAAACGGATGCAGTTGTTCCTAAAGCGCCACCGGCGGCGGGCATAATGCACCTGCCCACCGTGCCTGTGTTGACAAATCGCCGGATTAGCACTATTATTGTCCGCAAGAACACAGCAGATGACCTTACAGGTAATAAATAGCGGTTTTGTTTATTGAAAATCAAGAAGATGCGGTTATACATTGAGTTCATCCGGCAAGCCTTTATTGAGTTTCCACGGCTCAAAGTAATTTTAGTTATTGTAACCCTGGTTTTGTTCCTGGCCTCCGGCTACGGGGTGTGGGCAGCCTACGCCATGCCCCTGGAGTGGGAGGAGCCGGTTACCCTGGTCAACTACCAGCACCAAGGGGAATTTGACTACCGGGTCTATATTGAGCCCGGCTACATTTTCAGTCCGCCGCCGCTCAGTCTCCCCAAAGCCGAACCAGGCGAAGAAGAGGAAGAGGGGCCGCAATACTTTCTCAATCTCGTTGAAAACATGGAGGTCAGCTTCGACTATGTTTTTACCCCTGATTATCCCACCAGCCTTACCTCCACCGATGTTTATATCGTTGCCATCATAGACGGCCCCAGCGGGTGGCAGAAAGAGATTCCGCTGAAAAGAAATTCCGGGGATGACCACTTAAACGTCAGCTTCCCGCTGGAACTGGAGGATTTTGAAGAAATCATCGACGATGTTGAGGAAGAACTGCTGGAGGATGATGATGAGGAGGAGTACAGCGAGCCAGAGGAATATGTCTATGACCTGGTCATTGA
>Ga0307427_1001690_pt1 | contig 11127 bp, 7 predicted proteins | sample SalMarWE160190MG_FD_202162 | JGI IMG/M metagenome (GOLD analysis project Ga0307427, IMG submission 202162) | Salt marsh sediment microbial communities from the Plum Island Ecosystem LTER, Massachusetts, United States - WE1603-190 | ecosystem: Environmental > Aquatic > Marine > Intertidal zone >... | reverse complement strand
ACAAATCAGTATGGAAAACAGTGAAACGCTCAAAGAAAAATGGGTACGACTCTCTAAGCTCAGTGGTTTTCCAGAACCCTATTTAGCTAATCGGATGGCTACTTACCGTCGATGGTCAAACACCTATTCTAATCAATTAATTCGGGAGGATATTCGCGACCTCACAGGCATCAAATCTATGGGAGACATGGAAACACTTTATTTTTTGCTACCTTCTAAGGTGGGCAGTCCTCTCTCGATTCCATCTCTCAGTACTGATTTAAAAGTATCGTATAACTCGGTTCGAGAGTGGCTGGCTGTATTTGAGAGATTTTTCTTAATCTTTAGTATTCCCCCATGGACTGAAAGAATTGCACGGGCCATTCAAAAAGAACGTAAGATCTACCTGTGGGATGCGCCTCGCATAGAAGATCCTGCGGCCCGGTTTGAAAATATGGTTGCTATGGAGTTGTGGCGGGCGGTTACAAACTGGAATGATTTGGGCTATGGCCAGTTCACATTGCACTTTATAAAGAACAAAGAACAGCAGGAAGTAGACTTCTTAATCGCAAATCGTCACAAACCAGTTGTTGTGATAGAGGCTAAAATATCAGAGACACAACCATCTTCACCGCTCAAAAAATTTCAGAAGGCCCTAAACACACCCGCAGTTCAGCTCATAGACGAGGATGAAGGATATCGGATGTTTTCCAACAATGACCAATCTATTCTTGTTGCTCCGGCGTACCAGTGGCTCTCCCAGTTACCTTAATTCTCATTCAGCCCGTTTTTAAATACCTTTTTCCTCCTCCTTTTAACTTATAGAATTGTGATATCTAGATGGTGTATGTAAGCGATACTTGGCTGCAATAATGGCAAGAGATCACAAGTATGACTTTGATTTTTTGCATAGAAAAAGATGGAGTTATGATTAGATGAGGTAATCGATATTCTCAAAGGCCGGGAGAACTTCTGATTAGTGATCGTATTGTGTAATATTCAGGTGGATCCTAAGCAGAATAGGTTTATAGCAGTTTTAGAAAGCAGAAAAGCTCGATCAATTGGTTTCTGCCTTGGGCTATCCTCCATCAGTCGCTATTGATGACATCAATGAGCTCTCTTAGTCTTCCAAAATCCTCCCGCTTGAAGTCCAGTATGAGTCTGGGTAGATGTCCGATCTCAGGCTCATCGACCTCTTCTGGAAGAGGTCCCGACAAATATATCTCCCCTTGCGGTCTCAGGATATCTGAAAAGCAAACCCTCAGTTCTTCCATTTTCTGTTGATCAATACCTGAGATAAGCCTAATTACCAGACGATCGTCAATATATCGCAGGCTATGATAGCGGGAATAGAAGTGATTGATTCTTTGAACAGCATCATCAGCGGAATCGACCCTCTCAAATAGTGTCAAATCTGATTTGCTGATATAGCCCTGTGCCAGAAGATTTTCCTTAACGAATTCAATCCATCTAATCCAGTATGTGCCCCCTGGCTCGTCCACAAGGACAAGCGGCACAGGATTACGCTTCCCTGTTTGCACGAGGGTAAGCGTTTCCATCGCCTCATCGAGTGTGCCAAATCCACCTGGAAAGAGCGCTATTGCATCGGATTCCTTGAGAAAGGCAACTTTTCGATTAAAAAAATATTTATATGATATATTCTTAAGGCTCCCTTCAATAACGGGATTGGGCTTTTGTTCGAAGGGAAGTCGAATGTTCACTCCAAAGGAGTATTCTGGCCCGGCTCCCTCACTGACCGCCTGCATGATGCCGGGCCCACCTCCCGTGATTACCATATATCCTGACTTAGATAACTTTTGGCCTAACAGGCGGGCCATCTTGTAGGCTGTCTCATCAGGTCGTATTCGAGCCGATCCGAAAACCGTGACCTTTTTAACATGTCGGTAGGCACTGAATGCCTTTGCCGTAAAGCGCATCTCCTTCAAGGAGGTATTCATGAGCTTCAGGTCAACTCTGCCATCATCTTCTTGACCGGCTTTGAGTGATGCCAGTATCATCTCTCGGATGATTCCAGGTCGGCGGACATCACCCACAAGCTCGATTAAATCTTGAATGACTTCATCTAACGGGCCATTATCTCCTCTGAAATGAATTTCCATGGTGATACTATTCCTTCCAAATAAAGATCATTTGTATGCTGAGGGATATCGTCATCCGGTTCCAGACATTTTAATTGCCCATTTCTTTGAGGAAACAAATAGTGGGTCCATGAAAGGAGTTTTTTGGGTCCATATCTTGTTTTGTCTGGCAACAACGTCTAGTAGCGGCGGATACTTACCAAAGGTTCTATACGGACATTACCTGATTTTATTGAAGATTCAGAACAAAACATGAAATATCAAGTCATTAAAGGTTTGATACAGAAACCTTCATTCATGAAAATATCCTTTTTGGCTTGACTTTGCCATTCTTGATGTTGGGATTTCTTTTATCCCTTAAATTATCACTTCCCTGAAATCCTGACATAGCTAAACTATATCGGCAACGTGGCTGTATTTTCAATGGGATATTGTCATGGCAAGATATCAAAAACTTGCACAAGGTGGAGAGCAGCGCAGTGTTTTATAGTTGCCATTTAGTTTACGTGTTAGGTATTCAATAATTAATGCCCAACAACTTATAATCTTATGTACGTCCCATCTTTCGCATACACAATAGTTAAATGATTTTATGTATTAATCCAATTTTCAACTCCATCACCATATATATTGATTTTATCTTTTTCGATTTTTAATAATCTACTAACAATAGATTTGATTTTCTCCGTACCACCTTTATCTGTTTTGTCCACCACTACCACACCTTTAAGGTTAATTGGCTGAGATTTAAGAATAGCATTTCTTATATGAGAATCTGTAAATGGAAAACTATATCCAATAATTATTATTCGTTCTGACTTATTCAATAAACGCTGAAATTCTGAAATGGTTTTATCAGCATATAGATTTCCAACTTCCCCAGACCTTAATTCAAACTGTTTATGTAAATTGAACTCAATTTTATTTGCAACTAATCCAACAATGGAGTGCTGGTGTAATAATCCATCGAGAAAACCAATTTCATCAATTGGAATAGGATCGGATTTTGAAAAAATTCTTTCTCCGACAATATGAAGCCAATTAACTGAACCATGTGGTTTTAATACTTGATAGCTATTTTCTTTTATCGTATCGAGTGCCAAGTAAGAGTAATTTCCTAAAACCTGTTCTAATAATGTGTCATAATTAAAGCTTATGAAGCTTGCTATATCATTATTTGTAAGAGAAAGAATTTTATCCTTTAGTTTATTATATAATGCTTTTTCAGACTCATTTAGAATTTTACTATATTCTGCAGCAGCAATCTTTCTCAATTCCCAGCCCGCGAATAAAAAAAGATATTCGTATGCCGTAAATGATTTGCTCGCATCATGCAGATAATAAGAATAGTATTTTTGTTTTTTATCTTCCTGTTCAGCGAACTCATAAAATTTATTTGCCCATTTATCAATGATACTGCTTGAAGAAATAATTTTTGTTCTATTAAAATTTTCATCAATTTCATTCCAACAAACTTCTAATCTCTCACCCTTCCATAGATTTTTTGGAGCGATAGAACCTTCAAAAATAGGGCGATACAGGCAATTCAATGTTTCATTAAGGAAATAATTGGATGCTATACGATCCTCTAATTTTCTCATAAATTCATTGTCTATGGGCAAACCAGCCAATCCCTTACTGCAACCTGCACCTGCAACAACGAGTGTGTTCATTTGCTATTAAACCATTTAACATTATATATTGAGTAGACTATACTTTTTTCAGCAATCCCTGGAAATCACAAACATTGTACTAAAATTTGGTAAATATTTCAATAAGATGAAACTTTAGGTAGTGTCCTAATTTGAATTTCGGGGTCTCAAAAAGAAGTGCAACGGCCAGTTATCCTTTAATCAGGAGTAGAACGCTTATGACGTTTTACCTTGACTGTCTTTCCATTAACCTTACGGGTATATGGTCTGACTGGGACAACTTTTTTACCCTTGTCAGTCTTTGCCATTTTAGGCCCTCCTTTCGGACGCATAAACCGTCCAGTTGTCAAACGGTTTTACGCCTTAGGAGGTTAAGACTAAATTAGGGGACCGTTGCACATTTTAAAATATACTAAAATAATGAAAGTTTTTAAATGAAAATAATGTAATATATTAATTTGAAAAGGAAAATAAACATTGACAATTAAAAAATTTTTTAATAAATTATTTTACAATAACAGGAGGGACAACTTAAAAAAGGAGAAAAAAATGGCAACACCAATTGCTGCAACTCCTACGTTAAGTTTAAAGGAATCCCGTAAATTCCTTGAAAACATTAAGCTTGGTCTCAATAAGCCTGTTGGTTATGTACCCACACCAAAACTTACACGTGCTCGCAAGTTGATAAAAGAGTATGCCCGGAAACAGGAGAAATGAACTTCAAATCGGTGATTGGGTCTTAAATATTCTTGAAACAAACGAAGACTTTGATGCCCTTAAACAGTTTGATTGTGGGCATAATGAGTTAAATGAGTTCTTCTGCGAAGATGCCCGTGTCTATAAAGAAGAACTTTTGGCAACCATTTATTCTCTTCGGTCAATTGAGACTTCCAACAAAAGCGTATCTCCACCAGTAGCTTATGTTAGTTTTAATAATGATTCAATCCATCTTTATGAAAAACAAAGAATACGAATTTTCCCACCAAAGCAAGCAACACGCCATAAATTTTTTCCAGCAGTAAAAATAGGTCGATTGGGTGTAATAAAATCTCTTCAAGGACAAAATGTTGGCACTCACCTGTTAAACATAATAAAGCAACTCTTTTTAACAAATAATCGAACGGGATGCCGTTTTATTACTATCGATGCACTTAATGAAGATTTAATCCTTAGATTTTATGAAAAGAATCATTTTCAATATCTTCATAATAAAGACAAAAAAAGCGGAACAAGGATTATGTATTTTGATCTCAAACGCCAAAAAGACACCAAAATTTAATTTTACTTTAATTCAAATTTAATAATTCTTCCCACTCCCACACATGATTTGTGATGCCAGCTTCCATAGCCGGTGTAACTCTCAAAGTGTTATGAATCCGCATAAAATTATAGTGTGCAAAATGCAAAGCCAAAGCCGCTTTTAGCTTTTCTATCTTCTTTGAAAATCCATTGGTAAACCGTGTAAACCTTCTTATTTGCATCCGCATTGTGAGATTTTGTCTTTCAACATAAGATATAGAGATATGTTTAGGATTAGGATTGCCGTTTATAACCTTGGATAATACCTCCGTGACTTTTGGTGGGGAATATCTGCCCGATCCAGCGAACTCAGTAGCAAAGAATTTTATTAATTGGGCAAAATCTACATCAGGCCCAAATATTTCTTCAACAACTTCAATATAGGGTCTAAATCCATCTGTGGTTAATTGAATACGTCCATTTCCAATTAATTTTTTATCCAATTCTATTATAAATCTAAAAGTCGTCTCTGTGTTTCTTTTACCAACTGTAAAAACAGGGACTAATTTTGTATCGGCATCCAAGGCTACAAAAACAAATTGATCTCCAATAGTAGGGTCTAAACGTTCTTTATTGGTTAAATGCTTTTCTTTCTTTTTAATAAAAGTCCATATTTCATCTGCTTGAATTCGATGGCAATGGAAATTTTTAAGCTGAGTATCCATTATTTTTTGACATTTATCACCTACTCTAACCAATAACCTCATTATGGTATCTCTATGAATTACAGTCATACGCTCAATGCTTCTTATACTATTTCCCTCTACGAGTGCTTTCAATGCTTGGATTTGTTTTTCTTTGGGTGTGATATTCATTATAGAATCATCCTTGATTTTGCCGACGGAGAACCCTATAATAAATTTAGGCTATTTGAGCGGGCATCTCCGCTCGGATGGTTTAGCTCCTGTCGTCTGTTACCGCAGATGGCGGGAGCGACTAAATAATAAAAAACTTGACAAATGGTGGAGGATTAGCTAATATAAAAATGAAGCCACGATCCGTAAAAATGTTAAACATCTTATATTCCTTTGCTGATTGGTGGTTTTAAGGATCGTGATGGTATCGGCCATCACGATCCACTAAGATTTAAGGTGCCCCTGTCCAGATTCGAACTGGAACTTAAAGGTTAGCGGCCAATTGTGGTAACCATTCCACTACAGGGGCAACACCAACTGGGCCTTATTCATTCCCAATGAGGCCCAGTTGCTTTTTCTCTTTGCTTTCTCTTGAAACTAAATCCCACTTTCCATCTTTATTGCAAAACAGGTTCTTATCATTCAATACATATGCTAACGTTCCGAGAGGGAAGCCGGTCATTTCGATAATTTCTTTGCGTAATAAAGGGCCATGTTCCTGTATTAATTTTACAACTGCTCCTTTTCGTGTTTCTGCTTTAAATGATGGAGATACAATCGCTCTTTCCCCCGCAAACTCTTGAATTAAAACCTGTTTAGCGGTTTCAAGAGATTTGATCTTTTGATCGATTCGTAATATGATTTTTTTGATTTCAATATCTTCCATTTTTTACCTCCAATCTTAATAAATTAATATTCAGTATTCTTAATGTGTAGTATCTCATAGCCAATTAGAAAAGTCAATACAAAAAGATTGGTCTCCATACATTTTTTTGATTGGCTTCCAATCCTAATATAATGGCATATTTAATGGGTGTCAAGCCTTAAATTTAAAAAAATGGTTTTATACTAATTTATTTTGATTTGGTTCGCAAATCACAGTATATTAAAATGGATTTAAAGCGAACCAAAAAAAGTGTTTGATAGAAAAATTCAAATTAGGACACTACCAAACTTTGGTTAAATATTAGGCAGATAAGGCCGATAAGGTAAGAGATGGCACGAGCTTCTTAATTATCTTATCTTTTAAAGATAGGTGCAAAAGTCTTCTTTTTGTTCCAAATATGGATATTATGTAGAGGCTATATAAGCAAGACAATCTGTTATTTGGGGAGATCTGGTGGAAGATTTTAGAGATTATTTGTTGTCCAAGCGAATCGTTTCTAAAAAAGCTGGTCTATTACCTCAGCTACTTTTATCCTTTTGAGCATTTTACCGAGTTGCTTAGTTCTAACTGAAATATGGAAATTCATTCAAGCTCAGTAAACACAATATTTGATGCACAAATATAAATTTATTCTGAATATGGAATCCAAAAATCAAATTATGCATTGAATTTGCCAATATCCGAATTTATGAATATCATCGGAAGCCTTTGATATCAATTGCATGTATGCCCAAAGACTGAGAGACATTTGGCGCCTTGGATTTCTCCGTTTATACAATATATTATGTCTATTGAATTCGACCCTTCGATAAATATTAGCTTGCCATAGCATTTAATCCCAATGAATTATAGTTTACACATAGCATAGTAGTCTAAACATCAACCACTTTTTTTCTCTCGGTGATTCCCCGTATCATGTTGATTGTCAGTTGAGATGAAAAGAGTGACACAAGGCACTATCCTTCTATGCTATGTTAATCGATGTTGCAACTTAAATTTCAATTCTGCTATACACAGAGTCAATCTTTTCTTGTAGCTCAATCGTTAAGCGAATTGCCTTTGCTACTTTCATATAATGTGTAATCTCATCAAGAGAAAGTTTACGCTTTTTTCTGTCCTTCAAATACTTCTCCATCACCTTGTAAGCTCCGATCCGATATTCCCACACATCTTTTGAAACACCCTCAAAATATTGCTCCTTGTTAATGGAAATCCTTTGCATTCCTTCATCATAAGAAATTTTTTCTACATCATAGGAGCCAGATTTTGGAAAACCTATCTCATCTTCATCGAGTGCTGAAGTCTTAAGCAAATGAAGGTCAACAAGTTTTTTCCCGAGATTACCTAGCTCCTTGAACAGACCATTATTTGAAGGCAAAGGAACCCTCGGAAAATCTATTTTGAGAAATTCGTCATAGCGCTTTCGGTAGGAAGGAGAAAAAAGGACAGCATATATGTAATAAAAAATCTTCTCCGGAGTTGGCTCTATTTGTAAGGATTTTTCTATGGCTTGTAAAAACTCTCTAGTGAAGTTTGGGATACGTTTTGGCTCTTTTTCTTCTTCGAACAATTCACCTAGTTTGTCAAAGTAAATGTAGAGGGGGAAAAAGTAAGGAGCACCTCTGTTGCTAAGGAACATCCTCATGTCTGCAATTCTGCTCGTCAAAAATACATGGGAGAATCCGCTTCCAATAACTACCTCTCTCATGCACAAAAGAGCTAAATTATCTCTTTTGAAGTTCTTCATAAAAGATTCTCTCGCATCTCCTCTTTCTATTATTTTCGGGAAATAAAATACAAAACGGGAATCAAAGGGGCGGTAATCATACGGAGCAATTCTTTCTTCATAATTAATTCCGCGAACTTCTTCTCTTGCTTTTTTAATACTCCAGTATTTTGTATCTTTTACTTTTGATGATAGGCCAACTATGTCATCAGGCAAAGTCCCGGCGAAAATCCTTAAACGTTGTAATAACTCCTCCCTGTGAAATGCTACCATAAACTCGTCTCTTCTTGTTTTTACTCCACTTGACCACTTATCAAATATGTCCGTAACCTTCCAGAATTTTTCATACTCAGTTTGTAATGCAAAATCCTTGGGGACAAAGAAGTAGTAAGGGGAAACAGGTTCAAGCTCCTGCCATTCGGTTGTTTGCGCATCGTTTCCAAAAAGGTATTTATATTTCTCCTCTCTCATTCCCCAGAGGTCATAATAATAGATCTTTTTCTTTTTTGATGGGTTCTCCAATTTCACATACAAGGCAATGGCAACTCCCTGCTGAATATCAAAGACATTTTCATCTTTACCCCCTTCGGGTGTCTTCTCCCCAATCCTTGAAGAACCATGAAGGTCCAGGATGTAAATCTCATCAAAGGTTTCCAGAAGCTTTTTCCTCATCCCTCGATGGATTAATCCCGAAAGATAGGAATTGTTGGTAATAAATCCCAAAATTCCTTTGCCTGCCTGATCTATTTTCCAGTGGGCAAATCGAATGAACTTTATATAGTCATCAGAAAGTGGTTGGATATTACGCTCATCCCTTACATCCTCTTTGTATGCGTCCATTAATCCAGATACATATTTATATTTTATGACTTTTCCATATTTGTTAGTTTTATCAGGGATTCTACCTCCTTCTATAAAAACTGACTTATTCTCAGAACTAACTGAATAGGGAGGATTACCAAGGACAACCAGTATTGGGACTTTCTCTTTTATTCGCTTTGCTTCCTGTCCTTCCTTAGCAAGATCAATGAGAAAACTTATCTGCTTTGGTGCCTTCATTTCCAAGGTATTTGTCAGATAGAATTGAAACCGTTCACCACCCTTAAACCGATAACCCATATCTTCCAATACCATAGAAACCTTGAAGTGCCCTACTGTATAGGGAGCAACAAGAATCTCAAAGGCGTGGAAATGGGGTAAGATATGTTCTTGTATGTAAGATGTAATCAGCCCTTGTTTCTTCTTTTCTTCCAGCTCTTTCTGAACCTGCTTGATTGCCTGAACAACAAATGTGAGAGTTCCAGCAGCAGGGTCAAGAAGAGTGACATCCCTTGTGGCAAGACCTTCGCTCTTTCTAAATTGGTCTTTTAAAAGTTTATGAATGGACCTCACAATGTAGGATACCACGGGCAAAGGGGTATAATAAACTCCCAGTCGCTGTCTTTCATCGGGATTATAAGTTGCAAGAAAGGTCTCGTAAAAGTGGATTACTGGATCTTCATCCCATCGAGTGGTCTTGAATTCTTTAAGGATTGAAGAAATGCCGGCCTTCTCAAGCACCTGGCTTATGTCATGAACAATCCAAGATAAGGATTCAGGAAAATGAGGCCCCATCATAGAATAGAATATCTCTTTGAGTAGAGGCAGGCTTTCAGGGATGAATTTCCAGGCAGTTTCCCCTTTAAATCCATTTTTAACCTTCATCCTCGCAGCAAAAAGACCGTAGGTAATAGTCTGGGCATAAAGGTCGGCAAACCTCTCCTTTGTCAAACCCTCTATAAGTTCTTCCTGAAAGGCCTTGAATAATCTGGTTACTTCCTCATTCTCTTTTGAAAGCTCCTCTTGTAAGATGTGCTCAAGAAATCGGGTTCGCTTTGCAAGTGCAACAGAGAGGTCAGATGATTTCTGAATCTCAGGCGTGGAAAAAGAGAAGAATTTTTCTAAAAGTTCATGGAATAAATCTAACTTCTCGGGAACAGGTGGGAACCTTAAACTCTGCAAGGTAAATTGGCGACCTACCTCCACCTTATCTATATTATCTCCATATCTATATAGTTTGAACTCTAAAAAGTTGGTTAAAATAAGGTTTGGCAGAGAGTCTCGATATCTTTTGAGTTGTTCGGAGTCTTCGATTTCTCTGAGGTTGGCATCCGGTAGTTTTGCTTCTATGTATCCGACGATTTCGCCATTTTTACAAATACGAAAATCAGGAATTCCTGCTTCCGTTTTTTTGGGTAGGACAAGGACGCCCGCCCCTGTTTGCATTGGAAAAAGCCCGGCGCATTCTTCAATGAGAACCTTAAGGGCTGGATAGAAGCTTTCTTCCCTGAAATTTCCACCTGTATAAATCTTATGGATTTCCTTAAAGTAGGTGTTAAAGGCTCTCTCTAATTGATCTCTTTCTGTCTTTTTCATCATTAAACCTTACTTAACTCGCTGTCTCGGCTAATGTTTTTGGCCTTCACGAATTTGCGACCAAAGGTTTTAATTTGAGTAAACACAACTTTCCCTAAATATTATATTATATGCCCTTTTGCCAGGTCATCAAGATATTTTAATTTCTCAATCTTCTTGACCCATTTTACGGGGATAGCATCGAGTACAAGATAGGCGCTGTTACTGAAATGGTTGTGCTTATCAAATTTTGTTCCCCCTGAAAGCGGAAAAGGCGAAATATAACGGCATGAATGTGATTCTCTTTTCAGGTAAGGTATCATAAGCTCGTCCAGAGAAAACAATGCCTCCCGGGCTGTTTTGATACGTCTTCAGAAAGAGATGCAGGCTTTTCAACCTGCCGGAAGATCCACTTTTTACCTCTACAGGATGTATTTTGCCGTCAATAACCGCAACA
>Ga0307427_1001689_pt1 | contig 11127 bp, 11 predicted proteins | sample SalMarWE160190MG_FD_202162 | JGI IMG/M metagenome (GOLD analysis project Ga0307427, IMG submission 202162) | Salt marsh sediment microbial communities from the Plum Island Ecosystem LTER, Massachusetts, United States - WE1603-190 | ecosystem: Environmental > Aquatic > Marine > Intertidal zone >... | reverse complement strand
TCTGACCTCCTGAGGGAAGCCATGAAGGACAAAACTGATAAAGACCTTATCAAATTTATCTTCAAGTGAGAAAGGTAGGTCTATGCGTTGATTCTTGAATGCAAGATTGTTAAACTTTCTTGCCTTTTTATTAAACTGTTTACCCATTCCTTCAGAAATATCAAGCCCTAAAATGAACCCTTTTTCACTTAAGTAATTTCTCATTAGGCGGGCATTTCTGCCGGTGCCGCATCCCAGATCTAAAATATAATCCTCATCACTTATTCCAATTTTCGATATAGCATTACCGATAAATCTGGCATAAAGTCCAAAGGACAAGGTATTCATTATTTTATCATAATGTTTTTCTGTGAAGCCGTGTACTTGAACCTTTGATTCCGGATACAATTTATCCATTGTAGACTCCCTATTTCTATTTCCAGATCGATAGAGTACCCAGCCCTTCCGAACTGTCGGAGCAAAATTATTTCTCACTATAACTTATTCTGAAGGTTGATGTATTTTATCTTACTTTTTACAATTTTCAATCTTGACGGCTTCGTAAAAAGTCCAATTTCTTTGTTGCGCTGCATCCTTAGTCATTGCAGCGTACTATAAGTACGCTTCATTCCTAAGGATTTGCGCGCCTCGAACTTGGCGCTTTTTACAAACCCGTCTAAAATTGACTTTTTACGGGATCATCAATCTTCAATTTACAATTCGGCATTCGCAGAATGTCGCCTAACAATTACCTTTGTGCCTATTACATTATCCTGGCCTAAATAATCTATTGCTCTCCCCATATTAACGGCTACCTCTAAGAGGTGAGAACTGCCTATCAGTGCTAGAGGCTGGCCCTTTGGAACATCGTTATAGGTGGTGCTGATTTTCTCTAACGTTAACCTACCGACCGTAATAATGAGATCCTTCGATTTAAGAAATGGGCTGAGGTGCTCCCTGCTAATATTAGTAATGAGATTTCCAAAGTGATCCACCCTTGTGACCTCTCCAACTATATCGCTGTTATTTTCACGGGGAGGAGGGTAGGCAAGGGGAGTTGGATTATCAATTTTTTCACCTATAAGAGAGGGATTGACCCCAAGGGATAGATAAGCAGCAACAGGTGCAAAGATATCTCTTCCGTGAAAGGTGGGGCTTATACTATGCATCCAGTATTTTGTTTCCTTGAGATGGATAACGTCTGCATGATGTTGTATTTCAATTATGGTTGAGAACAAACCGTTATCAGGGCCTACAAATAAATAGTTATCCGCGAGCATAGCTATAGGCCTTCTTTTACCGCCGACTCCAGGGTCAACAACACCTACATGGACTGTGCCCGAAGGGAAGTATGTATAAGACTCCTTTATTATCAGACCTCCCTCTTGAATTGAACCGGCAGGGATTTGATGTGTTATGTCTATGATATTTGCATTCGGATTAATGGAAAGGATAACCCCCTTCATCATGGCTACATAAGGGTCGCTTTCGCCAAAGTCGGTAGTTAAGGTGATAATTCCTGATGGTTTCAATTGAAATCCTCGACAAGAATTGGTAAAATCTCTCCGGCTTTACCAGTTAAAACAAAATCCATATGGCCTGATTGGGGCGTTTGTTCTATATTAATCTCAGCCACTACAGCACCTTCTGCCTTAGCGTGATAGGCAAGGGAGGCTGCTGGCTGAACGACGCCAGATGTTCCAACAATAAGCATACACTCACAATTCTTTGATGCCTGGATAGCTTTGTGTATAATATCAGGGTCAAGGGATTCGCCGAACCAGACAACATTTGGCCTCAGAAGCCCCCCACACTCGCTACATTTAGGTAATTCGCCCATATTCAGAGACCTATCCAGAGTTAACTGGCCGCATTTAGTGCACTTGACCTCCCAGAGATTACCGTGAATCTCAAGCAACCTTCTGCTTCCGGCTTCTCTATGAAGGCCGTCAACATTCTGGGTGATAAGAGTGAAATCATTCACGTGCTTTTCTAATTCAACCAGGGCCTTATGACCAGGGTTAAAGGTAACCTTGCTAATGAGATCTCTTCTCCAATTATAGAATTCCCATACCAGCTCCGGATCCCTGGCGAATGCCTCTGGTGTAGCCACATCTGTTACCTGATAATTCCGCCATATGCCCCCGGAACCTCTGAATGTGGGTACCCCACTTTCTGCAGAGATACCTGCCCCTGTCAGGACTGTTATTCTTTTCGAGCGAGCAATGATTTCTTTTAACTCATTGATATTTTTTTCCATGCAATGAAAAGTATCTTAAATGGAGTATTGGGTCAAGAAGGTAATGTAAAGATCGCACACATGATGTTGTGGTTGAAAACCTTTTGTGAAATTCATTGGTCAATGTTTATGACCACCAGTTAATGAGAGGTTCTGTGCGGATCTATTGCTCCGAAAGGGGCAAATTGGGGGACCAAGTCATGCCTTTCCAGGTAAGTGCAGATTCCATTTTAAAGAATTAGGTAGAAGGTCCTTCTAAATATTGCCCATCTACATAGAGGTAATCATAGGATGGGGGAGGCTGACTGCCTCTGTACTCGGCAGTGAGTCCTTTGTGAAATAGGTGATGTGGAGATTCTTGCCCCAAAAGTACCACGAAGAGATTCACGAATCAGAGCTTCTGGAGGTCATCATAAATCCCACTTTGCTAATGGTTAACATTAATATTGATAGCTCCTGACATATGGCCCATGAAAAAATTTCTTTTTTTGGCGGCTAACCTTATGATTTTGGCTAATCTGTTATTCTCAGCATAATATGCCGAAATATAACTCAAAGATTTCCGCAGTCTACTGCTTTTTTTTATATTCATAGAAGCCTTTACCTGTTTTACGCCCAAGCCAGCCCGCAGCAATCATCTTCTTCATCAACACTGGCGGTAGAAAGTTTGGATCCCCTGTCTCTTCATACACCGCCATTGTCCCAGCATACGTCACATCAAGGCCAACCAAGTCTTGTAATGCCAATGGGCCCATAGGGTGTCCTAAGGCGAGGGTTGCAGCAGCATCGATGTCTTCTTTATTGGCTAACCCACGTTCTAACATCCGAATGGCATTTAGTCGAAAAGGATATTGAAGATAATTCACAATAAATCCAGGGGTATCTTTTGCCACAATGACCGTCTTTCCCAGAGACTTCCCAAATTCTTTGCAGGTTTCCAGGACCACATCACTGGTAGTGATGCTTTTGACGATCTCCAACAATTTCATAAGTGGTACTGGATTCATGAAATGTAATCCCAAAACCTTCTCTGGCCTATTTGTTACAGAGGCCATATCGATGATAGACAGGCTAGAGGTATTGCTTGCCAAGATTGCATGATCAGGGCAAACCTTATCTAGTTCTGCAAATATCTCTTTTTTGAGGCTTATATTCTCATTCACCGCCTCTATTGCTAAATCACAATCATCGAAATCCTTGTATTCGATAGTCCCTTTTATGCGAGTTAGGGCGGAGTCTTTATCCTGCTGAGATACCTTTCCTTTTTCCACACCTTTCGTTAAGAAGGAACTTATAGATGAAATCCCTTTTTTCAAAAGCTCTTCGTTATTTTCTGAAACGATTACGTCATATCCTGATTGTGCAGAAACTTGAGCAATGCCTGAACCCATTGTTCCGCAACCTACTACTCCGACTTTCTTAATTTCCATGCGCATACCCCCCTTTCATATTACTATATTGTTTGTTACCTTGCCTTGAAATCAGGACTTCGCTTTTCCTTGAAAGCCTTTCTTCCTTCTTCATAGTCCTCGGTTTCATATAGAGGCAATGCCAGCATATTTTCAATCCATAGTGCCTCTTCAATAGATAATCCTCTATTTTTAATCAATGCTTCTTTGATTCTCCTTGAAGAAAGCGGTGACACCTTACATAATTTTTCTGCCCACTCTTTGGCTACAGGCATCACCTGCTCTGGTGGTACAACCTTATTTACCAAACCAATCCTATAGGCCTCCTGAGCATCAATTGGATCCCCCATTAACATCATTTCAGCTGCCTTGGTTAAACCTATTAGATCAGGTAACCTGGCTGTTCCCCCTAATCTGGACATAATTCCTAATTTTACCTCTGGTGAGGCAAAACGGGCCTTCTCTGATGATATCCTCAGGTCACAGGCCAGAGCTAACTCTAAACCACCTCCCATTGCTATACCATTGATGGCTGCAATGATCGGCTTCCATAATTCCATACCCCCTCGCATAGGGGTAGATGGAAAAAGCCATGACTTGGTTTTTGTCTCCTTCACGAATGGAAGCCAAGTTTTAATATCAGCTCCAGCACAAAAGGCCTTTTCTCCAGTTCCGGTAATAATGCCCACCCACAACTCATCGTCTGCTCTGAAGTCCTCCAATGCATCATGTAATTCATGCATCAAATCCGGGCTTAGAGTATTTAGTGCCTGAGGTCTATTTAAAGTAAAAATTGCTACTTTATCTTCCTTTTCATATTTAACATTCATTCGCTAATTCCTATTTTCATTTTTCTCTTCTGGAAATTTAAGCTCTCCTCTTTTATCTCCTCTCCACGATTGCAGAGATGCCTTGCCCACCTCCTCCACAGATGGTTTCTAATCCATACCTGGCGTTACGCCTTTTCATCTCTTGGAGTAAGGTCACCAACCTCATTGCACCTGTAGCTGCAATAGGGTGACCAAGAGAGATACCAGAACCATTGACATTTACTTTCTGATCAAAATCCTCCGCCTTTATCCCGATTAGCCTAGCATCTGCAAGTGCCTGCACAGCGAATGCCTCTTGTATTTCAATGAGGTCCACCTGATCTATAGTGATACCCACTTTTTTCAGGGCTTTGTTCACGGAGGCAGGGACTGCGGGATAGGTAAGCGTTGGGTCAGATCCAGCAACAGCGCAAGAACTAAAATAAGCCATTGCCTCTAAACCAAGTTCTTTGGCTTTTTTCTCTGAAATCAATACCACTGCAGCAGCACCATCATTTTCTGTCGACGAATTTCCGGCTGTACATACACCATCGGGATAAACAGGGCGTAGCTTGCCAAGTTTCTCTAAGTTAGTATCCCGCCTGGGTGTTTCATCGGTGTCAAAGACCAATGAATCTCCTTTTCTTTGTGGAATACTGATGGGGACAATTTCTTCAGCGAATTTCCCAGAGTCTATGGCAGCAATGGCTCTTTGGTGACTTCTTAATGACCACTCGTCCGCCTCTTCACGGGTAATGCCCTCCTTCTTGGCAGCGGTTTCTGCCCACGTCATCATGGAATTGAGCTCACCATACCTCTCTATAGGCTGAGACATGACTCTTGCACGCTGAATTCTGTCGTAGAGGGGTATCCCCCACATGGAAAGGGCTCCATGTCCTCTTGGCATAAATCCCCATTTCTCGTCGCTTTTTCCACCAATACCCCACTTAATCTCCCCTGGAATGTAAAGCTCTGCCTGGCTCATGCTATCCATGCCACCGGCAACAATAATATCTGCGTTCCCCGTTTGAATCTTCATGACCCCAAAAAAGATAGCATCTAATCCAGAACAACAACGACGATCCAGGGTGACACCAGGAATTTCATCCGGCCATCCTGCTTCCAGAAGCGCCATCCGAGCAGCATTAGCAGATTCACCATTTTGGTAAGACTGTCCCATGATCACATCATCGACCCAGGCAGGGTCAATCCTGGCTCTTTTCACTGTCTCGTTCATGACTATACTGGCCATTCTATACACTGCAATATTACGCAGAGACCCACCGTAACTACCAATAGGACTCCGCACTCCACTGACAATAACAACATTTTCCATGTCATAATCTCCTTGAAATAATTATTTTAGTTGCCACTTTGGCTTTCTCTTTTCAATGAAAGGTTGTTTCGCTTCACAGGAATAATACGAATAATAGCTGTAGCGATAGTATCAAAATATGGATTAATTTCCTTTACCAGAGTACATAATACTAATCCTAGGCTCTCATTGACACTGCCCGCTACTTTGGACCAGTTTTTATGTAGGGATAAGCATATCATTAATAAGATGTGAGCTTCTCCCTCCGCTCGCAGTAGTAAATCTACTTCTGCATATCATGAAAAACTTTTAAACCTAAGCGTGCCAACGCGTCGTCATCATTAGACCATTTACCGCTTACTCCAATGCCACCAAGTTTATCTTGACTTAGTGTATTTTTAGGGCTGCCATCCATGCCACTTTTTCTTTTAATAACAACACCACCCTCGATCCCAACCATCTTAGGATCACAGGTAAGCCAGGAGGCTATTTCGCGATTTTTTGTCTTTTGAAAGTCAGTCCAAGGGCCAGTATCTGTATTTACCCTGCTCGCAGTGTATGCTTTATGTATAGCCATATCGCAATACCATGGATAAGCTTCATCCTCCCTAGCAAAAAAAACAAGTTGTCCTTCAGCATCAACTATAGCAACAGCAATTGGCAGTTCTGGCGATATCTTTTTGGATTCTGCCAACACAGCATCACCCATTGCACGGGCTTCCTCATAACTAATAACATCCTTTTTATACATCTTTTTTATCTCTCCTTTCTTATTTTTGTAATATACAATCTGTCCAAAGGCCTTTTCCTCTCAGAGATTAATCTATTAACTATTGATTATCTCAAATACTTTAACGGTTATGTCTCAGGCACAGGACATTAGTTTTGGCAGTCTAGCTCAATTTCTTGCGGTGATTCCGATTCCTAAAGTTTCTCTCCAGAATTTACTTTTCCACAAATACTACAATTCTATAAGGTGGTATAAATAGTTTCTCGAATGGTTTCTGACTTTTCTTTCACCCCCTTCTTCCTACATGCTCAATTTCAAGAAACAAGTCATCATTCATTAGACCAAACTCTATTTTAGTTTCCATTGTGGCTTTCTCTTTTCAATAAAGGCTTGTTTTGCTTCAATAGAATCCTCTGAGTTCCAGACAGGAGGAGCAATTTGTTCTACCAAAGAAAGTGCACTTTGGTAGTCCATATCACGGGTACGTAAAGATAGCTCCTTTGATGCCCAAACTGATAGAGGGCCACAATCACAAATTTCTTCAGCCATATCTATTGCCTCAGCCATGATCTGCCCTTCAGGAACAACTTTATTGACCAACCCTACCTGATAGGCTCTCTTGGCATTAATAGGCTTTGCACTAAATAAGATCTCCGCAGCAATACTACGGGGTATATAATCAGAGAGGAAAGGAGCAACTAATACGGGAACGTTAGCTCTGACTTCCCGTGTCCCGAATAGAGCATTATCAGCAGAAATCCTGATATCAGTTTCAAGAGCCAACCACAAACCAGCACCATTAACATGTCCTTGGGTTGCAGCAATTATGGGCTTCCATACTTTATAGTTAGAGGGGCCAATGGGTTCATCGCCAAAAAGGAGTGATTGTCGAAATTCCCATTTGCCCCTTTCCATCTCTTTCACATCCGCTCCCGCGCAAAATGATTTTCCTTCACCGCTTAATACAGCTACCCAGAGGTTTTTATCTTCCCGAAAATCAACCCAGGCTTTAATCAATTCATTAGCTAAAGAGCGGTTTATGGCATTTAAGCTCTCAGGGCGATTTAATCTTATAAAAGCTAAATGTCCTTTCTTTTCATAAAGAACTTCCGGCATAAAATCCTTTCCTCCTTTCACTTTCTTCTCTATCCCACCACGAGGCTGGTACCGATGAGAGTTTATTGATGTATACCAACGAGGGTTATCATACCGCCAAGTATTTTCTTTTTATCTCATCATCCCCTTGAATTTCTTTAGCGCTTGCATTGTATTGGATTGCCCCCTTATCTAATAAATACCCCCAGTCAGATAACCCCAAACAGAACTTTACATTCTGTTCAGCCAATAGTATTGTCACCCCCTCCTTTTCCCTCAATTCTTTAATTAGGTTGAATAACAATACATTTATAATCTGAGGCGCAAGCCCCTCGCTTGGTTCATCTAATAGGACTAATTCAGGATTACCCATTAGAGTTCTCGCAATGGTTAACATTTGTTGCTCGCCACCGCTTAAATTTTTCCCTTTGCTTTCTTTTAACTTGACCAGGTCTGGGAAATAGTGATAGATTTTTTCCAATGTCCAATTATGAGTGCCATCAACAGAATCTTTTACAGCTATCTCCAAGTTATCGTGGGTTGTGATATTTGGAAAAATTGCTCTATCTTCAGGAACAAAGCCAATTCCAAGCCCAGCGATTTCAAATGGCTTTTTACCAGTGATAGGTTTTCCTTTGAACTTTATAGTTCCTTTCTTTGGGGGCGTTAAACCCATGATGCTCCGTAAGGTGGTAGTCTTTCCGGCTCCATTCCTCCCTAACAAAGCCACGATCTGACCTTTCTCTATTGTCAAAGAGATGGAATGCAATATATGGCTCTTTCCATAGAAAGTGTCTATCTTCTCAATCTCTAGTATGGTCAATTTTCTTTCCCCAAATAGATTTGTCTTACCGTTTCATTTTCCCTTATTTCATTTGGTTCACCTTCAGAGACTATTTTTCCATAATGCATGACTGTAATCTTATCGGCCAGGGAAAACACAACTTTCATATCATGTTCGGTAAGCATCAAAGTCAATCCCAGCTGCCTGGCTATATCTCTAATTAAGCTAATTGTGCTTTCAGTTTCTGTAGGATTCATTCCAGCTGTTGGCTCGTCGAGAAGAAGTAAATGTGGTTTCATGGCAATCACCATACCAAGCTCTAACTTTTTTCTATCGCCGTGTGATAAGGCCTCAGAAAGCATGTCTTTTTCTTCATAAAGATTCATGTTCTGTAAAATATTAGCAGTTTCATCATTTTCATCGAAAAATTTACCTACCGGTCTATAAAATATCCAACTTTTAAGCTTATTGGATAAAATAGCAACCCGGATATTCTGGAAAACCGTCAAATTTGGATATATATTGGACACCTGGAAAGATCGACCAATTGACTTTCTTACGATTTTATGAGGTGGAAGCCCCGTGATGTCTTCATCTTTAAAAAATACCTTTCCTGTGTCTGGTTTCAAGCGGCCAGTGATAAGATTGAAAAGTGTAGTTTTTCCAGCGCCATTTGGCCCTATTATGCATCTAATTTCTCCTTGCTCAACCTTTAGATCCACGCCGTCCACTGCATGTAACTGGCCGAAACTTTTAGCTAGATTATCAATTTGTAAATGAATCATCCTGTAATCCATTTTAGATGCTTTAGTTTTCCAGTCAAAAATCCCATAATTCCGCCGGGCAGATAGATAATAAGAAAAAGAAGCAGCAATCCATACCAAAACATCCAGTATTCTGTGTACCCTGTTATCCACTCTTTTATAAAAACAAAGATCACAGAGCCAGCTATAGGTCCTGAAAAAGTATAGATTCCCCCAAGAATACTTATCAATAAAGGCTCGACTGATTTTGACCAATGCAATAAATCAGGGGTTACGATACTTTGAAAAGGAGCGAAGACTGCACCTGCAATGCCTGCAAATAATCCTGCTATCATAAACGAGGCAAGTCGGTAATTTCTTATGTTCAACCCTGAGAATTCTGCCCTTTCAGAATTATCCCTGATTGCCTGCAAAATTTCCCCGAATGGAGACTTAATTATCAGATATATTATGGAAATACATATAGAGATTATAATTAATACAAAATAGTAGTAATTAGTAGTGGATGCCAGATCAAGACCCCATATAGAGCCTTTCGGTATTCCAACTATCCCATCGTCCCCTCCAGTAACACTAATCCATTTATATGCAATCACATAAAACATTTGCGAAAAGGATAAAGTCAAAATAGCAAAATAAAAGGCCCTAAGTCGAATACAGAAGAATCCTATAACCACAGCCACAAAGCCGCTTAGGCCAGCGCTGCACAAAATTGCACTTAAAAAAGAGATATGTGATCCTTTTAGTAGTAAAGAAATTGTGTACGCCCCGATCCCAAAATAGGCTGCCTGACCAAAAGAAAGCAGGCCAGTATACCCGAGAAGTAGGTTCGTGCTCACTGCAAATAGGCTTATAATTAAAATTTCCATTACTAAATAGATATAGAATCTGGACAGAATAAAGGGGATTAATACCAAAACAAGCAAAAATCCAAATAACCAGAACCATGGATTCAGAAGGTATCTTTTCAATTTCACCATTGGAGGGCTTTTCCTAAAAGTTAAGATTTTTTCCCAAACAGGCCTTCGGGCTTGGTGAGTAAAATAATGATCACCAACATATAATTGAATATCATTGCAAATCGAGGCATAAAAAGCACACCAAGGGTATTTAATTCACCTACGAGAATAGAGCAGATAAAAGCGCCGATTAGGCTTCCTACGCCGCCAGCAATTATTATAATGAAAACATCTATAATTATAACTTCCCCGATCCCTGCAGTTACTGCTATAAACGGCGCTGCTAAACCACCAGCCAAACCTGCCAATGCAGATCCTAACATAAAGACGACGGTAAAAAGTCTGGGAACGTTGACTCCTAAGGCGCTCAACATCTCTTTATTAGATGTCCCTGCCTGGATGAGTTTTCCTAATTTTGTTTTGTACAATATCAACCATAATATCAAGACAACGAGAATACTGCAAAAGATTATAAAGAATAAGTACACGGGGAAAGCTCGTCCGCCTGGTAGTAAAACTGAACTTGCCAATACAGCAGGTGTTTTAATGCTCTTGAAGGTGGTGCCCCAAAAGAATTTAGCTGAATCATCCAAGATTAATATGAAACTGAATGTCATAAGGAGTTGAAGGGCATGAGGCCTATCATATATGCGTCTCAGGGGGAGGTACTCTAATATTGCCCCAAGAATGGCCAATGAAAAAAAAGCCATTATGAGGGCTACAAAAAAATTGGCTCCAAGAATATGATTCATAAAAGAATAGGTGAAGTAAGCGCCTAACATGTAAAAGCTTCCATGGGCAAAGTTTGGTATATCAAGTAATCCAAATATTATGGTCAAACCAGAGGCAATGAGAAATAACGACATACCAGATGATAATCCATTTAAGCTCTGGAATAAAATAAAGCCAATATCCATGCTATTAATAGCTTTCTATTTTTGTTAATTAATCGGTTTAAACCACTACCTCTGGTAGTGGTACAATAAAAAGGTTCTACCGTTAGAGTAATAATTATTTGTTGCTATGTTAAATAGAACCAAAATG
>Ga0307427_1001687_pt1 | contig 11136 bp, 7 predicted proteins | sample SalMarWE160190MG_FD_202162 | JGI IMG/M metagenome (GOLD analysis project Ga0307427, IMG submission 202162) | Salt marsh sediment microbial communities from the Plum Island Ecosystem LTER, Massachusetts, United States - WE1603-190 | ecosystem: Environmental > Aquatic > Marine > Intertidal zone >... | reverse complement strand
CCGAACTCCTGAAGTACGAGCCCGTCGGCGCAACGGCCGTGTGCATCGCCTACCGCGTCCGGTTCTACGGCGACGAGGAAGTGGCCCTCGTCCTGCGCCTGAGCAAGGTGCGCCTCGACAAGCCGCCCAATCCCCGCCTCTTCCAATACCGCCTCCCCCCCGGCGCCAAGCAGCGCGACCTCGACGCGCCGCCGGCGCAACCGTAATCGTGTTAGAGCAGTTCACCCTCTTGTGTAGCGATGACTCGCGCGGTGGGCAATCTTGCCCACCGCGCTTTGACGGCTTCATGCGCGGCAGGCAGGATTGCCCGCCGCGCAAGGTGTGTTAGCCGGCGACCTTGGTCGCCGCGCGCCGTTCGCGCGCACGGCGCGCGCGAAGTTTCGTTGTCATGTTAGCCGGCGACCTTGGTCGCCGCGCGCCGAAGAGCCGCAACGCCACCATTGCAGCGCGGCGGGTCTCCCGACCCGTCGCGCACGAAGTTTCGTTGTCATGTTAGCCGGCGACCTTGGTCGCCGCGCGCCGTTGGCACACGCCGTGCCTCACAGTTCCCACCCCTGGCGGTAGGGCGGGTTGATGAGGCGGTTGGCCAACGTGTTGTTCTTGAACTGCATCCGCGCGCCGTCCCAGACGAGTTTCTGGCCGAGCAACTGTATCGCGATGATACCCAGCCGCGCGAGTTCCGTCAGCGGACCGCCGTAATGGAAGTGCGACCCCGCCAGGCGACCCTCTCGGATGGCATTGAGCCAGTCGTTGTGGTGTCCCCTGACCCGGGGAATCGTCTTCGCGGGCTGCTTGTAGGCCCGCATCTTCTCCTCGGGGAAGATGCGAACGCCGTTGGCCCCGTGCGACCCGTACGTGATGCCGCCCGTCGTGCCGAGGACGACGGCGCCCGTCCCGGGCACCTTGCGGTCCTTGCCCAACCCCTGGGGCCGCGGGATCCGCTCCACGCCGGAGTACCAGTACAGTGTGACGGGCCCGCGTTTGCCCTTCGCCGGGAACTCGAACTTGATGACCGAGCCCTTCGGAAACGTCAGCGCGTGCTTTCTCGGATCGTAGTCTCTGGCCCGGGCCTGAATCGTCACGGGCGACCCCAGGTCCAGCGCCCAGAAGACGGGGTCCGCCACGTGGCAGACCCAGTCGCCGATGGTTCCGCTTCCGAACGGACTCCACCCGCGCCAACTGCCCGGCAGGAACACGGGGTGGTACGGCCGGAACTGGGCCGGACCCAGCCACAGGTCCCAGTCCAGCGTCGCGGGCACCTCGGGCCTCTCCTTCAGCCTGGGCAGTTGGTCGATCTTGCAGTGGACGGCGGTGCAGGCGGCGTGGACCGTGTGGACGGTGCCGATGGCCCCGTCCCAGACCCATTCGCAGAACAGGCGGATGGCCTCGGCCGAGTGCCCCTGGTTGCCCAGTTGGGTGATGACACGGTGCTTCTTCGTGGCCTCCATGAGTTGGCGGATCTCCCAGATGGAGTGGGCCAGCGGCTTCTCGCAGAACACGTGTTTGCCCCGCTTGATCGCCGCCATGCAGGCCACGGCGTGGGTGTGGTCGGGCGTGGCCACGGTGACCGCGTCGATCCCCTTCTCCATCTCGTCGAACATCTTGCGGAAGTCCTTGTAGGCCTTGGCGCGGGAGTGCTTCTCGAACGTCTTGCCCACCCGCCTCTGGTCCACGTCGCAGAGGGCGACGATGTTCTCGCCGCTCGTTCCACCGACGCTGGCCCCGCCCCGGCCGCCCACCCCGATGCAGGCCACGTTCAGTTTGCCGCTCGGCGCCCGGTAGACCGGTCCCCCGAGGACGTGCCTGGAGACGACCGTGACGGCCGCACCGGAAGCGGCGGCCTCGAGAAACGCGCGACGCGTCAGATGCTTCTTCGACATGGCAGACCCTTTCTTTCCTGGACCGGCCTATTGGACCAAGGCAACCGCCGACCGGCAGCCTGAAGTTGCCCACACTCCACGTGTCGTTCCTCAATGATTGAAACCCTGCGCTGCCGGGTTGGAATCGCGCATATTGCCAAGCCGTGCGGCATGAGCCTCCCCGTTCGTGCGCGGCGGGTCCCCGTTCGACAGGCTCAGGGCAGGCTCCGACCCGCCGCGCAAAACGCGTGTCGCCCCAAACCGCGCGGCGGCCTTCCCAGGCTGCCGCGTAGCCACACCACAGCCCCGGTGGCACGGCAGCCCGAAGGGCGGCCGTGTAATCGCACGCCAAGCACGGTGGCACGGCAGCCCGAAGGGCGGCCGTGTTGGATACCGCGTGCCCACGGCCGCGGCTGCGCCGCTGCCGTGCCACCCCCGTGTTCGCTTTGCCGGGTGGCATGGCCACGCTTGCGTGGCCATGGGTCGCCTCGGCCGGGCGGGAACATGGCCACCCACGGACCACGGTCGTCGAGAAAACCGAGGACGCACGCAGCCCGCGTCGGTAACATGAGACGGGCAGGAGACGCCTGTCCGCGCGGATCTTGGCAAGGAACTGCGATGCGGGTCCCACTCATTCTCTGGCTAGCGGCTGCTGTGCTGACCTGGGGCGCCGGCGCGAGCGGTGCCGCCGAGCGCGCGGGGCCGGACATGATCGACGTCAACTTCGCGAAGTGGAAGAACCTCGAGCCGCCGCTCGAGGAGGTTCGTGCCAGGCACGGCGTGCCGGCCCTGGCGGCCTCGACCATCTACGACGGCAGCATCATCAACTACGCCGCCGTCGGCGTCCGCAAACTCGGAGGCGACGTCAAGGTCACCGCCTGGGACAAGTTCCACATCGGCTCGTGCACCAAGGCCATGACGGCCACGCTCCTGGCGATTCTCATCGAGCAGGGCAAACTCAAGTGGTCCTCGACGCTTGCCGAGGTCTTTCCGGAACTCATCCAAGAGATGCACCCCGGCTACCGCAACGTGACGCTGCTGCACCTGCTGGCCCATCGCGGGGGCGTGCCGAACGAGACGTGGCCGACGGGCATGTCGTTCCTCGACGTCCACCGCCTGCCCGGCCCGCCGCGCCGGCAACGCTGGGAGTTCGTCCGCCGCAAACTCGCCGAGCCGCCCGAGGCCCCGCCCGGCGAGCGGTACATCTACTCGAACGCCGGCTATGCCATCCTGGGCGTCGCGTGCGAGAAGGCGGCCGGCACCGCGTATGAGGACTTGATGCGGGAGCACGTCTTCCGCCCCCTCGGGATGGGCTCGGCCGGCTTCGGCGCCATGGGCACGCCCGGCAAAGTGGACCAGCCGTGGCAGCACCGCGTCGAGAACGGCAAGGCGATTCCGATGGAGCCGGGGCCGCGGACCGACAACCCGCCGGCCATCGCCCCCGCCGGGACCGTCCACTGCACCATCGGTGACTGGGCGAAGTTCGTCCAGGTCCATCTTCGCGGCGCCCGCGACCAGCCCACGCCGCTCGGCATCACCCACTGGACGCGCCTGCACACACCTGCCTTCGGCGGGACCTACGCCGGCGGATGGGGCACGGCCCATCGCGGATGGGGCGGCGGACGCGTCTACACCCACGCCGGCAGCAACAACATGAATTACGCCGTCGTCTGGATGGCCCCGCATCGCAATTTCGCCGTCGTGGTGGTGACAAACCAGGCCGGCAAGGTGGCCCCCAAAGCCTGCGACGATGCCGCCGCCGCCATCATCCGGAAGTATCTGCCGGAGGAGAAAGACCAATGAACCGCATGATCCTGGCCCTTTGCGCGCTTGCCGCCCCGTTAGCCGCCGTTGCGGCAGAGGAAGGCGGCAAAGCCGAACTCGTCGAGGTCCGCAAGATATGGGACCGCGCGCCGCACAACGCCTTCACGGACCTCCTGCGCTTCAAGGACCGCTGGTTCTGCACGTTTCGCGAAGGCGCCGGGCACGTCTCGCACGACGGAAAGATCCGCGTCATCGTCTCCGGCGACGGCGGCGCCTGGACCTCGGCGGCCCTCATCGAGACGCCCGACCCGAAAACGCCCGACCTCCGCGACCCCAAGATCAGCGTGACGCCCGACGGGCGGCTCATGCTCGTGGCGGGGGCGGCCAACCGGAAGAAGGGGCAGGTCCGCCATCACACGCACGCATGGTTCTCTTCCGACGGCAGCGACTGGGGCGAGGCCGTCGCCGTCGGCGAACCGAACCTCTGGCTCTGGCGCGTCACGTGGCACAAGGGCGCCGCCTACGGCGTCGGCTACGGACGGGTCGGCGAACGCATCGCCCGCCTCTATCGCAGCACCGACGGCCGCACGTTCCGTGTCCACGTGCCGCGCCTCTTCGAGAAGGGCTACCCGAACGAGACGTCGCTGGTCTTTCTGCCCGACGGGACGTCGTGCGCCCTGCTTCGCCGCGACGGAGAGCCCTTTACGGCCCAACTCGGCATCGCCCGGCCGCCGTACACCGAGTGGAGGTGGAAGGATCTGGGTGTGCGCATCGGCGGCCCGATTCTCGTTCGCCTTCCGGACGGTCGTTTCATCGCGGCCACCCGCCGCTACGACGGCGGCGTCCGGACGAGCCTCCAGTGGCTCGACGCCGACAAGGGGACGCTCACCGAGTTTCTCCGGCTGCCGTCCGGCGGCGACACGTCCTACCCCGGCCTCGTCCTGCACGACGGTCTGCTCTGGGTCTCCTACTACGCCTCGCACGAGGGCAAGACGCGCATCTACCTGGCCAAGGTGCGGGTGCCTTCGCCTTGACGGCACGGGCGAAATCGGGCGGCATGATTGCCGGGGCGCGCCCCGGGCTACGCGTCAGAGGGCGACCAAGGCAGTGACGCGTGAACGGCTCATCGGTTCTTCCTTTCGCTGGTGATTCCAAGCGTTCCGACAGCGAATGGAACAATGTAGCTGTCTGGACACGGATAACGGCGAGATTCCTCGACTCGCTTCGCTCGCTCGGAATGACACGCTAAACACATACGGGTGCGGAGACCCACCGCGCAGGATTGATGTTGGACCTCACAGGCGCCAGGGTTGGCGTTTCGGACGGTCGAGCCAGCGGTTGGCCTCGGGGTCGCCGACGATCTTCTCGCTCGCGGGGTCCCACTTGAGCGGCCGCTTGAGCCAGTACGCGATGTTGCCCAGGTGCGAGTGGGTGGCGGTGCGATGGGCGATGGCGATGTCGCGGAACGGCCGCTCGCGTGTGCGCAGGCAGTGGAGGAAATCGCCGAAGATGCCGCCGTGTCCCTTGTAGTTGGGGATGTGGATATCGGGCGGCGTCTTCTTGGAGCCGTCGCGTGCGGGGATCTCTGCCTCGGTTCCCTTGAACGAGAGGATGCCGCCCCACCCGCCGCCGTGATAGATGCGGACGCCGTTGGCGAAGACATAGGTCAGGTGCTTCATGTCTTTGCCGTCGGGCGGGATGATCTCGGCGGGGCCGGTCTCGTGCAACCGGAGGCAGAACAGGGCGCCGCCGAATCCGTGGCATCCCCAGTCGGTCATGCCGCCGCCCGAGTAGTCGCGGAACGCCCGAAACCCGCCGCGGATGAGTTGCGGGTGGAACGGCCGCCACGGCGCGGGGCCCAGCCACTGGTTCCAATCGACGTCGGGCGGCGTGTCAACGGGCGGCAGGTAACACTCGCCCGACGGGCCGCCCACGTTGACCCAGCACTCCTTCGGTTCGCCGATGGCGCCGCCCCAGACCATCCGGTGGAACCAGTTGTAGTCGCCCCAGACGCGTTGGCTGCCGCCGGAGAAGACGCGGCCGTAACGGCGGGCGGTCTCGGTCATGATGCGGCCTTCGCGGATGGTCAGCGTCTCGGGCTTCTCGCAGTAGACGTCCTTGCCGCTCTTGAGCGCCTCGCAGGCGATGATGGCGTGCCAGTGGTCGGGCGTGGCGATGAGAACGGCGTCGATGTCGGTGCGGCCGGTGATGTCGCGGAAATCGGTGTAGGTCTCGCAGTCGGTGCTGCCGTACCGTTTATCGACCGCGCTCTTGGCCATGTCGCGGTGCCTGCCGACGACGTCGCAGACGGCCCGGACGTGGACCTCTTTGTGTCCGAGGAATCCTCCCATGTCGCCGCGGCCCCGCCCTCCCATGCCGATGCAGCCCATGGCGATCTTGTCGTTGGCGCCGAAGACGTCGGAGGCCACGACGACGGGCGCGGCGAAGGCGGCGGCGGCAGCGCCCCGGAGAAAGGCGCGTCTCGTCACAGATCGGCGGTTCGACATAACCACGTCTCCTTTCCGGAAAGGCCCGGCCTGCGATGGCGGCCGCCGGGCACGGTCTGTGGCTCCCGGCACGGCCACACCGGCGGGCGCTACAATCTGAAACGCCCCGTTCGGCCCGCGCGTTCCGGCCGAAATCCGGCCGTGCGGCCGCACTGTGGCAACTTCTCCCGGCACGGCGGGATGGGGCGAGGCTGAGGGAAAAGCATAAGTTGGGTCTATCTTCTATACAAAACCCGCCGTCCGGCGCCGTGACCGTCAAGGCGGGTGCCGCCGTTTGGTTGTCAAACGGTGCGTCTCGTTCGGTGCGCGCGGACGGACCGGGCCGCCCGACCGCGGCACACCTCAAGCGTGCGACGCTCGGTGTATCGGCGGCAGACCGTGGGCCCCGAGGCTCATGCGGTCATTGTCCTTTCCGCTTGAGACTCTCGAGGATGCGCCGGTACCGGACGTTCCGGGGCTCCAACTCCAAGGCTCGGTTCATGGCGGCGCAAGCGCCCGGCAGGTCGCCGTTCTTGTCGCAGGCCTCGCTCAGGATGACGTAATTGGTGGCGGCGGGCCTCGGGGGTGGTCGCCGGGTTCACCTTGAGCCGTGCGGCCAAGTGGACACGGCAGGCCGCGTTCGTCGGATCGATTTCGGCCGCACGACGCCAATGCCGCTCGGCCTGGTCCACGTTTCCCCTCTTGTGGCAGAAGCGTCCTGCGACGGTGTGGACGCGGGCAACGCCGTCGCGCAGGGAGGCGAGGTCGTCGGCGGAGGCCGGGGGCCGGCCGGTCGAGACCGGCAGACCCTTGGCCTTCAGGCGCTTGACCGTCTCGCGGTGCTTCCGGGCGTCGGCGCGGCCGGGATCCCGCCTCACGCACTCCTGCCAGCACGTAACGGCCTCGTCGGAGTTGCCGAGCAGATGGTGGACGGTCCCCGTGAGGGCAATCGGGTCGATGTCCAGCGGATAATCGCGTCTCAGCCGGGCGGCAACCTCCGTCGGCGCCTTCGGGGCAACGGCAGGACTCGCAGCCTCCGCCTCGCGGCACAGCGAAGGGGTGGCAAGAAGCGCCAAGACCCCGGCGACGGCGACGGCCAACAAGAACCGCCACCCCCGCAGGCGGACCGCATGTGATTCGTTCCGTGCCGATGTCACGATCGTCTCCCTGCATCTGTCAAGCGTCGCGGGCTGTCTCACCGCACGGCAACTCGGGTCACACGACCGGCGAGGATGCCACTTCCAATGGAATTGTCGGAAAACCGGCGTCCCCATGCTCGGTATAAGTCGGGTGCGGTGCGAATTCAACGCCGCGCGGCAAGGCGTCGGCCGGCCTGCGGCGGTTGCGTCGCCGGCAGAAACCTGCTATAGAGCGTCTTGAGATGGCGTGGCGTCGGGCGGGGCGGCCGGGCGTATTCGCGAAACCGCCTAGTACTACTACGCTACTTGCGCGGCTGCCCGGTTGTTGCTCGGCCGGGAAAAAAGCGGGTCAGGGCCATATTCAATGCCAAACCAGCCGTTCGGTTTGGCTTTGAATGGTTTGGCTTTGCCGGCGCCGAAGGCGTTCAAACGGCCTTTTGGCTGGTCAAACCGGAAACGGCCCCGGTTTGACCGCCAAGTGGCCCTGACCCGCTTTTTTCCCGGCCGAGCAGCGGCCTTGCCAAGAGGTCTCGTAGCGTAGTAGGACTAGCCGACTTCGGCATACGCCGCCGTAGGGACCGGGCCGCCACCCGGCCGCACACCCTGGATGGGAGGACCCGTCAGCGTGGATGAGCGAATCGCCGAACTCGAAACGCGGCTCGACCGATTCGACCGGCCCGAGCGCGACCAGGCCCTCGACGATCTGCTGCGCCTCGTCAGGGACGGCCGCGTCCGGCTGCCGGAGCCCGAACCGAAGGTCAACCTTCACGCCCACTCGTTCTATTCATATAACGCCATGGGTTACTCGCCGACGCATATCGTTTGGCGGGCGCGGCGGGAGGGGCTGAGGGCGGTCGGGCTCGTGGATTTCGACGTCTTCGACGGCATCGACGAGTTCTTCCGGGCCGGCGAACTCCTCGGCATCCCGACCGTCGCCGGCATGGAGACCCGGGCCTACATCCCCGAGTTCGCGGCGCGCGAGATCAACTCCCCCGGCGAGCCCGGCATCGCCTACCACATGGTCATGGGGGTGACGCGGTCGGCCATCGCGGACGGCGCGGCCCGCGAGTTCGCGTCGATGCTCCGCAGCGGGGCCCGCCGCCGCAACCAGTCGGTCGTCGAACGCGTCAACGCCTGCCTCGACCCCGTGGCCCTCGATTATGAGGCCGACGTGCTGCCGCTTTCGCCGTCCGGGACGCCGACCGAGCGGCACCTGTGCCTGGCATACGAGACGAAGGCCGAGGCCGTCTACGGCGACCGCGCCGAGCGCGTCCGCTTCTGGGCCGACCGGCTCGCCGCGCCGCCCGGCGAGGTCGCCGAACTGCTCGACGACAGCCGCAGACTCCAGGCCCTGATCCGCACCAAGACGATGAAGCGCGGCGGGGTGGGCTACCAGAAACCGACGCCGGAGAGTTTCCCGCTGACGACCGACGTCAACCGTTTCGCGCTGGCGGTCGGCGGCATCCCCACCGCCACCTGGCTCGACGGCACCAGTCCGGGCGAACAGGACATCGAGGAACTCTTGGACCTGCACATGGCCGCCGGGGTGGCGGCGCTGAACATCATCCCCGACCGCAACTGGAACGTCGCCGAGGCCCGGACGAAGGACCTGAAGGTCGGGAACCTCTACCGCATCGTCGAGTTGGCGGGCGCGCGCCACCTGCCGCTCGTCGTCGGCACCGAGATGAACGCCCCCGGGCTGAAGTTCGTGGACGATTTCGACGCGCCGGAACTCGCGCCCGTCGTCGACGCCTTCCTGCGCGGCGCAGCCGTCCTGGTCGGGCACACGGCGGCCGTCCTCGACGGCGACGGCGGGTACCTGGGCGAGGCGGCGTGCGAGCAGTTCAAGACGGCGGCCGAGAAGAACGCCCACTTCGCCGCGCGCGGCCAATCGTGGCGCCGGTGAGTGTAGCACATTCCCGCTGGGTGGCTCTCCTGAGCCGTACGTGTTTAGCGTCCCACGCGCCACCAAGAGGGTGGCACGGCAGCGGCGAAGCCGCGGCCGTGGGTCGCGCCGCGCCGAGGAGCACACGGTCACGCTGGGCGTGGCCGCCGGCCACGGCACGAGCCGTCAGGGTCCCACCCGGCGTGCCGAGGGCGACTGCACGGCCCAAGGGCCGTGCCACCCCGCTAAACACGCACCCTGAGCCACCGCGAGAAAGAACGTGCGAGCGTAAATCAGAACAGTTCGCCCTGCTCTCCGGGGGCGAGACCGGCGGCGGCAATGGCCTCGAGAAACGGGAACGCCTGAAGCAGCGGCGACGGCACGGCGACCGGCCGGCCCTGGATCTTCGAGAGGATCTGGAGCGCGTTGGCCGGCGCCTGCCCCCGATAGTGGTTGTTCGTGAAGACATAGGTCTTCTCACTCTGTCGCGCCACCTCGTGGATCCGCTCGATCCATTCCTCGATCTCGTCCTCGCGGTACAGGTAATCGTACTTGGCGTCGCGTCCGGCGTCTTTGGAGAACCAGGCCTCGCGGTTGCGGCCGTGCAGCCGCACGTAGCCGACCGGCGAGGTGACGAGCGTCATGGGCGGCAGGCCGGTGCGGCTGGCCGGCTGATCGATGTTCGCGAAGCCGAAGCCGTTGTCTCTGATCCGCTTCAGCGCCAAATGAGACGTCCAACTCACGTGCCGCACCTCAACGACGAGCGGCAGATCGCCAAAATCCCGGCCGACCCTCTCCAGGTGCCGGAACGCCTCGTCGTCGGCCCGAAACGACCACGGGAACTGGACGAGGACGGCGCCCAGACGGCCCGCCTCGCGGACCGGCCCGATGCCGCGCCGGTACGCGTCCACCTCGGAGGCCGTCCACGGCCTGTCGCGGTCGTGGGTGAACCGCTGATACAGTTTGAACGTGAACTCGAACGCCTCGGGGGTTCGCGCCACCCACGAGGCGGCGGCACGGGCGCTCGGCGGGCGGTAGAACGAGGAGTTCACCTCGACGCAGGCGAAGTACCGGGCCAGGTGGACCAGCCGGTCGAAGCCGCGCGCCTTCCGCTCCGGATAGAACCGGCCGTCCCAATCGTCGTACGACCAGCCGCTCGTGCCGACGCGGATGACGGGGACGGGTCGCTCGTCGGTCATGGTACACCCTTTCGCAGCACCGCGAGGATACGTGCGACGCCGCGAAAAGGCAACCCGGTGCGTCGTACGCGTTTATAGCACTTCACGGTTGAGTGTAGCGGATTCCCGCGCGGTGGCTCTCCTGAGCCACCGCGAGAAAGAACGTGGGAGCGCGGCGGGTCGGGGTACGTGTTTAGCGTTGTCATTCTGAGGCCCGCTTGCGGGCCGAAGAATCTCGCCGTGGTCTTTGCTGTTTCGTCGTTTCCACGGCGAGACCCTTCGCTTCGCTCAGGGTGACAGCCACAACCGACACGCTAAACACGTACGGTCGGGAGACACGCCGCGCGGGAACGTGCTACCATCAAACCTTGCGCAACGGGCTCGATGGCAAACGTGAAGGGGAGGTCGGGACGGGCGCCGGAGAACCTTACGGCGGTTCCGGCAGGCGGAGGCGCATGCCGATGTAGAGGCGGGCGTTCAGCGACGAGAGAACGTCCTTGTTCGCCTCGTAAATCTTCGGGTACATGGCCGCATCGCCGTACACGCTGCGGGCGATGCCGATGAGGGTGTCGCCCTTCTTGACAACGTAAACCTTCGTCCGCCTGGCCTGCGGCGCGGCGGGCTTCTCCGATTCGGGCTCGGGCAGGCGGATGTGGTCGCCGACCTTGAGCGCGCCGGGATCGACGCCGGGGTTGGCGGCCATGATCTCGTCCACGTACTTGGCGCTGCCGTAGTGGGCGACGGAGATGCCGTAGAGGGTATCGCCCTCGACGACCACGTGGACGTTGGCCGACTCGGTCCGCTTCGGGCGGATGCGGCCGGTGA
>Ga0307427_1001685_pt1 | contig 11140 bp, 9 predicted proteins | sample SalMarWE160190MG_FD_202162 | JGI IMG/M metagenome (GOLD analysis project Ga0307427, IMG submission 202162) | Salt marsh sediment microbial communities from the Plum Island Ecosystem LTER, Massachusetts, United States - WE1603-190 | ecosystem: Environmental > Aquatic > Marine > Intertidal zone >... | reverse complement strand
GTTGAATCCGCGACACACCAACGGGTGAATCTTGATGGCGTTGCCCTCGATGAGCACGGGCTCGAACGCCTGGATGCCCATGCGGTGCAGCGTCGGGGCGCGGTTCAGCAGGACGGCGTGCTGGTTGGTAACCTCTTCCAGGATGTCCCAGACCTCGCGGCTCTGTCGTTCGATCATGCGTTTGGCGCTCTTGATGGTGTCGGCGTAGCCGAGTTCCTTGAGTCGGCGAATGATGAACGGCTGGTAGAGTTCCAGGGCGATCTTCTTCGGCAGGCCGCACTGATGGAGTTTGAGTTTCGGGCCGATGACGATGACGCTTCGGGCGGAATAGTCCACGCGCTTGCCGAGGAGGTTCTCGCGGAAGCGGCCTTGCTTACCCTTGATCATGTCGGTCAGGGACTTAAGGGGCCGGTTGGAGGAGCCGAGGACGGCCCTGCGGCAGCGGGCGTTGTCGAACAGGGCGTCGACGGCGGCCTGGAGCATCCGCTTCTCGTTGCGGATGATGACCTCGGGCGCGTTCAGGTCCACCAGTTTCTTCAGCCGGTTGTTGCGGTTCATGATGCGCCGGTACAGGTCGTTCAGGTCGCTGGTGGCGAAGTTGCCGGAATCCAGGAGGACAAGCGGCCTTAAGTCCGGCGGGATGACCGGGATGACGTCCAGGACCATCCAGTCCGGCTGGTTGCCGGACTCGCGGAGTTGCTCGACGAGTTTCAGGCGTTTGGTGATATTCTTGATCTTCTGCTTGGAGCGCGTGCCCGCGAGGTCTTCGCGCAGTTGCAGCGAAAGGACGGCCAGGTCGGTCCGCTGAAGCATCTTCTTGACGGCCTCGGCGCCCATGTCGGCGTCGAACTCGGCGCCGTACTTCTCGCGGGCCGCACGGTATTCCTCCTCGGTCAGCAGTTGCTTCTCTTTGAGCGGCGTGGGGCCGGGGTCCACCACGATGTAGTCCTGGAAGTAGATGACCTTCTCCAGGTCCGACACCTTCATCTCGAGCAGCGTGCCGAGGCGGCTGGGCATCGCCTTGAAGAACCAGATGTGGACCACCGGGGCCGCCAGATTGATGTGGCCCATGCGTTTGCGTCGAACGCGGCTGTGGGTGACCTTGACGCCGCAACGGTCGCAGATCATCCCCTTGTGCTTCGTGCCTTTGTACTTGCCGCAGAAGCACTCCCAGTCGCGTTCGGGTCCGAAGATGCGTTCGCAGAAGAGTCCGTCGCGCTCGGCCCGATAGGTCCGGTAGTTGATGGTTTCGGGCTTGCGCACCTCGCCGAACGACCAACTGCGGACATCGTTCGGGCTCGCGAGCGTGATCTTCACGCTGCCGTAATCATTGATCTTGTCATAAATGCTGCTGTCAATCACCATAGTGATCGGCTCCTCTGTGAAGAGCACGTAACCAGGCAACTGGGTGACGAGGCAACCGGGGCAGGCCCGCAATCTCTCTGCCGCCGGCGCCGCAACTGCCTCCAGTCGTCTCTGGATACCTCCCTAGTCACCTAATTACCTAGTAACCTAGTTACCCTGTTACAGCCTCTTCTTCTCCAACTGGATGTTCAGGCACAGTCCTTTGACCTCGTTGCAGAGCACGTCGAACGAGACGGGCGTGCCGGCCTCCAGGGTGTTGCGTCCCATGACCATGGACTCGTAGATCTTGGTCCGCCCCTCGACGTCGTCGCTCTTGACGGTCAGCATCTCCTGGAGGATGTGGGCGGCGCCGTAGGCTTCGAGGGCCCAGACCTCCATCTCGCCGAACCGCTGCCCACCCGAACGCGCCTTGCCACCCAGGGGCTGCTGAGTAATCAGGCTGTACGGGCCGGTCGCACGGGCGTGGACCTTGTCGTCCACCAGGTGGTGCAGTTTCATCGCGTAGATGTAGCCGACGGTCACGCGCTGGTCGAACGGTTCGCCTGTGCGGCCGTCATAGAGTGTGATCTTGCCGTCGCGCGGCAGGCCGGCGTCTTCGAGCAGGTCGTGGATCATGTCCTCCTTGCACCCGTCGAAGACGGGGGTGATGGCCTGGAACCCCAGGACGCTGGCGGCCCATCCGAGGTGGGTTTCGAGGATCTGGCCGACGTTCATTCGGCTGGGCACGCCAAGCGGATTCAGCAGGATCTCCACCGGCCGCCCGTCCGGAAGGAACGGCATGTCCTCGACCGGCAGAATCCGTGCGATGACGCCCTTGTTGCCGTGTCGGCCGGCCATCTTGTCTCCGACGGCCAGCGTCCGTTTGGTGGCGATCCAGATCTTGACCATCTCCAGGACGCCCGTCGGCAGTTCGTCGCCGCGCTTCAGCCGCGCCACACGGCGTTCCTTCTCGTCGAGCATCTCCTGGATCTTGGGCCACTCGCGCCCGACGACCTCGCGCCCTTCCTCGTACGACCGGGAACGCGTCCGGACCTTGTCGTAGTCGAAACTCTCGATCTGGAGCAGCATTTCCGAATCGACCTCGGGGGCGCCGTACTCGATACCCGTCTCCGGGTCAACGATCCTCGTGTGCAGGATCTCGTTGAGCGTGTCGAGGAGCGTGCGGAACGCCTCGATGATGCGAGCGTTCATCTCCTTGGAGATGCGTCGTGCCTCGCGGCTGCGGCGGCGGCGCTCGGCCTCCGACAGGTGCGCCACGCGGCTGTATTTCTCGGCCTCGATGACGATGCCCTCGGTGCCGGCCGTCACGATGAGGGAGTCGTTCTTGACGTCCTCGCCGGCGCGGCCGAAGATGGCGTGCAGCAGTTTCTCTTCGGGCGAGAGTTCCGTCTTCGATTTCGGCGAGACCTTTCCGACGAGGATATCGCCGGGCGCCACGCGCGTGCCGACGCAGATGATGCCGTCCTCGTCGAGATTCCTCAGTTGCCGCTCCGAGACGTTCGGGATATCGCGCGTGAACTCCTCCCGGCCGAGTTTCGTCTCGCGAACCTCGACATCGAACTCGTCTATGTGGATGCTCGTAAACCGATCGTCCTGAAGCAGGCTCTCGGACACGAGGATGGCGTCCTCGAAGTTGTACCCGTCCCACGTGACGAAGGCCACGAGGACGTCGCGGCCGAGGGCAAGTTCGCCGTCGCAGGTGGCGGGCCCGTCCGCGATGACCTGATTTTGCCTGACGCGCTGGCCGAGCGAGACGATCGGCTTCTGGTTCAGGCAGGTCCGTTCGTTCAGGCCGACGAACTTGCGCAGTTGGTACTCCTTCTCCCACCCGTCGCGGTTCTCGATGACGATGCGCTGCGAATCGACGTACGTGACGGCGCCGGCCTCCTCGGCCCGGACAACCATGCCGGAGTTCTCGGCCACGGGCCGCTCCATGCCGGTGGCCACAACGGGCGGCCTCGGGAGCAGAAGCGGCACGGCCTGGCGCTGCATGTTCGACCCCATGAGGGCCCGGTTGGCGTCGTCGTGTTCGAGGAACGGAATCAGACTGGCCGAGACCCCCACCAACTGCTTCGGGCTGACGTCCGCGTACTCCACATCATTGGCAGCGACGCGGCGGAAGTCGGCTGCCGTCCGGGCGATGACGGCGTCGGCCGTGATCTTGCCGCGGCTGTCCACCGCCACGTCGGCCGGCACCAGCGTGTGCCGGATCTCTTCGTCGGCCCGCATGTAACGGACGTCGCCGTTCACCTTGCCGCGATGCACCCGCCGGTACGGCGTAATCAGGAAGCCGTACGGGTCCACGGTGGCGTAGATGCCCAACTGGGCGATCAGGCCGATGTTCGTCCCTTCGGGTGTCTCGATGGGGCAGATGCGGCCGTAGTGTGAGACGTGGACGTCGCGGACCTCAAAGCCCGCGCGCTTCCGGTTCAGGCCGCCGGGCCCCAGTGCGCTCAAGCGCCGCTCGTTTGCGAGTTGCGCGAGCGGGTTCGTCTGGTCCACAACCTGCGAGAGTTCGCTGCGGCCGAAGAAGAACTCGATTGAGGAGGAGACGCTCTTGGAGTTGACCAGTGTCCGCGGCGTCAGGTCGGCGGGGTCCTTCAGGCTCATGCGTTCCTGGACGGTGCGTCTGAGTTTCAGGAAGCCTTTTCGGACTTCGTCGCCGGCCAGTTCGTCGATGGTTCTGAGCCGGCGGTTGCCCAGGTCGTCGATGTCATCGAGGAACCCTTCGCCGCCACGCAGGTTCAAGACGTAGCGGATACACTCGATGAAGTCCTCGGGCCTGAGTGTCATCTCGTCTTCGTCCACGGTGGTGCCGAACTTGCGGTTGAGGCGGAACCGGCCGACGCGGCCCAGGCGGTACCGGTTGACGTCGTAGAACTTCTCCTGGAACAGTTGCTTGGCCTTGTCGAGGTTCGCGGGGTTGCCGACGCGCAGGCGCCCGTAGATGTAAAGCACGGCCTCGTCGTAGTTGGTCGTCTTGTCCTCCGCAAGGGTGTTGAGGATAAGCGGGTCGCACTGCGGGTCGGCCACGACCTCGAGTTGTTTGACACGTGAGTTCCGGATGGTGTCCCACGTCTCGCCGATGCGCTGGCCGGCCTCCAGGACGATCTCGCCGGTCGCCTTGTCCACGACGGGCGAGACGACGTACATGTCCTGGATGGGCGTGCCGCGCTTCACCTGGGTGAGGCGAAGCATCTTGGTGTCGTAGAACAGGCGGATGAGTGTCTCGGTATCGGCGTACTTCGGGTCCATGGCCCGCAGGAACGCGGTGACGGGGATCTTGGATGACTGGTCGATCCGCATCTGGAACACGTCTTTTTTGGAGACGTTGATTTCGATCCAGGATCCGCGTTCGGGGATGATGCGGCAGGAGTGGAGTCGTCTGTCGCCGGCCTCCAGTTCCATGGAGAAGTCCACGCCGGGCGAACGGTGCAGTTGGCTGACGATGACGCGCTCGGCCCCGTTGATGATGAACTCGCCGCCGCCCATCATGATGGGCAGTTCGCCGACGTACACCTCTTCCTCAATCGGCGCGTCGTACGCCTGGCCGCTGAGGCGCACCGTGATCCGGAACGGGCGTCCGTACGTCAGCCGCAGGGCCCGGCACTGGTCGGGCGTGTAGCGCGGTCGCCCCAAGCGATACGAGACGTAGTCCAGGCGCAGGGACCCATCGTAACTGGCAATCGGGAACACCTCGCGCAGGACGGCCTCGAGGCCGCGGTCGCGGCGCCGGTCGGGTTCGACCTCCAACTGGAGGAATTGGGCGTATTTGCTGGTCTGGATCTCCGTCAGGTCGGGGATATCCAGAACCTCCCCCACACGGCCGAAATTGCGCTGCTGCGTGTCGTTCACCTTGTCACCTCAAGACACCAGGTTCATTCGAACGCCTTCGCGCGACACCGCCGGTCGGGGCGCCCCATGTTGCGGCACGTGACCCGCTGCTTCCGCAGCGGGCTCGAAGGGCGCAGGGTGCCACTCGCCACGGCGAGTGCATTCCCGCTCCCCGGCGCTCGCTGGCTCGCCGCGGCGAGCGGCAACCGACGCAGGAGTTACCTCAGTTCCACCGAGGCGCCGGCCTCTTCGAGTTTGCTCCTCAGTTCCTCGGCCTCGTCCTTCGTGACGCCCTCGCGGACGGCCTTCGGGGCGGACTCGACGAGGTCCTTGGCTTCTTTCAGGCCGAGGCTGGTGATCTCGCGGACGACCTTGATGACGGGGATCTTCTTGTCCCCGTGGCCGGTCAGGACGACGTCGAACGAGTCCTTTTCCGCTTCCGCCTCGCCCGCGCCGGCGCCCGGTGCGGCCATCATGCCGACCGCCACCGGCGCCGCAGCCTTGATGCCGTGCACCTCTTCGAGGTAGTCGCCGAGTTCCTTGGCCTGAAGGACGGTCAGGCCGACGATCTTGTCGCCGAGGTCTTTGATCTTCTTCTCCCAGGTCCGCTCCTCGGTTGCTTGAGTTGCCTCTTCCGCCATTGCTACATGCCTCCGTTGATGGTACCTGCCCTGCCCGTGTGGCAGGGCGCTCTTGTGATTCTACTGGTCGGGTGGCGCCTGTTCGGGCGCCGTGGACTCCTGTGCCCCGCCGGTTTCTGCGGTCTCGTCCGGTTTCGCTTCCTCTGCCGCCTCTTCTTGCGGCGTCTGGTCGGGTGCGGGCTGGTTTGGCGCAGGGTCCTGGGCCGTTGCGGCCTCTCCGACCGTGGCCTGCTCGCCCGTCGGCGTCTCGCCGGCCGGCGTCTGCTCCTGGACCTCGCGGATCTGTGCCAGCAACCGGCCGCCGGCCGCCATGGCAGCAGCGACAACGCGAGCGGCCTGGCCGATGGCGTTTGCCACGACCCAGCCGATGAGTTCCTCGCGACTGGGCAGTTGAGACAGCGCCGCCATCTGCTCCTTCGAGAGGACCTCGCCGTCGCTCATGCCGCCTAGGATCTCGAGTTCGGTAAGCGTCCCGGCCTGGCTCTTGAGGATCTTGGCGATGTCCACGATGTTCTCGCCGCCCCAGACGATGGTGCTGGGGCCGTCGAGAAGCGTCTCGATGCCCACCAGGCTGCCGGACGCCAGCGCCCGCCTGCCCAGGCGGTTGTGGACGCGCATCGCCCGGACCCCGCACCGGCGCAGCACGCCACGAAACGCCGTCATGCGAATGACGTCGATGCCCTGGGAGTTGATGACGGCGACGTCGGAGACATCGCGGAAGCGCTGGCCGTACTGCTCGACGATCTTTTCTTTGACAAAACGGCTCATCGGGTCGTCTCACTCACCTTGCTGTGGCAGTCAGCGGCCACGCCGCCGAACCTTCCCCGCCGCTTCGGCGGCGGGCTCGGTACGCCATCCCTCGTTCCATTGTTCCCGCCCAACTCACGCCCCCGTGGGCAGCGTATTCAGGTCCACGTTGATGCCGGGCATCATTGAGGCGCTGAGGACGGCCTTCTGGAAGAACTGCCCTCTCGCACTGGTCGGCTTCGCGCGGCGAATGTGCTCGACCAGAGTGCGGACGTTCTCGATGATGGCGGCCGCCTCGAAACTCACCTTGCCGACGATGGCGTGGATGTTTCCGCCGGAGTCGTTGCGGTATTCCAGTTTGCCGGCCGCGAAGTCGGACACCAGTTTCGGGATATCCGGCCCGACGGTGCCGGCCTTGGGTGTCGGCATCTTTCCCTGTGGTCCGAGTAGTCGGCCGAGTTTGGCCACTTTCGGCATCAATTGGGGATGCGCGACGACCACGTCGAACTCCATCCATCCTCCTTGGATCCTGGCAACCAGATCGTCGGCGCCCGCCTCGACGGCGCCGGCGTTCTTGGCCTCGTCGACCATTTCGGGCGGGCAGAACGCGACCACGGTGCGCGTCTGTCCGAGCCCGGCCGGCAGGCTGATCGAGCCGCGGATGTTCTGGTCCGACTGTTTCGGGTCGATGCCCAGTTTCAGGTGGACTTCCACGCTCTGGTCGAACTTCGGCCCCGGGAGTCGCTTCAGCAGTTCGACCGCCTCTTCGAGCGTGTAAGCCGGCTTGCTGACCTCTTTCCGGGCTTGGCGATAACGTTTTCCGTGGTTCGGCATGAAGTCCTCCGTGGTACAAGCCCCGCCGCAGCGGGTCCCACAAAGTGGCGCGGTGCTGGATGTCAGGTGGCGGTTGGCTGGCTCTCGGCTTCGGTTTCGGCCGCGATGATGGGCACGGCGGCTTCTTCGGCGGTCTCGACGACCTCGATGCCCATGCTTCGGGCGGTGCCTTCGATAATGCGCATGGCGGCTTCCATGTCGGCGGCGTTGAGATCGGCCATCTTGCGTTCGGCGATCTCGCGGACCTGGTCGCGCGCGACGCGTCCGACCAGGGTCTTGTTCGGCTCGCCGCTTCCGACGACGATCCCGGCCGCCTGCTTCAGCAGGACCGCCGCAGGCGGGCTTTTCAGAATGAAGTCGAACGTGCGGTCTCTATAGACCGAGATCTCGACCGGGATGATCGTGCCCATCTGGTCCTTCGTCCGGTCGTTGAACTGCTGAACGAACTGGCCGATGTTGACGCCGTGCTGGCCCAACGCCGGTCCGACCGGCGGGGCGGGCGTCGCCTGCCCGCCGGGGCACTGCAACTTGATCTTCGTTGCAATCCGCTTCGCCATCGAAAACCTTTCGCTTGCCGAACAACACGCGCGGGGCAAGCCCCGCGGCTAACCATCTCGCGCGGGGCAAGCCCGGCGGCTAACCATCTCGCGCCGGGCAAGCCGGGCGGCTAACCATCTCGCGCCGGGCAAGCCGGGCGGCTAACCATCTCGCGCCGGGCAAGCCCGGCGGCTAACCATCTCGCGCCGGGCAAGCCGGGCGGCTACCTAGATCGGGCCGACCTGCCAGTACTCCAGTTCCACGGGCGTGGGTCGCCCGAAAATCGTCACGATCACGCGGACGAGGCCCTTGTCGAGTTGGACCTCATCCACGATGCCCTCGAAGTTCTCGAACGGCCCCTGCTTGACCTTGATCTGGTCGCCCTTGGCGTAATCGACCTTGAGGCTGGGCGCCTCTTCCTCTGAGCGTTCGGCCTCGCCGAGGAGTTTGTCGATCTCGTGCGGTTTCATGGGCGTGGGTTTGCCCTCGGTGCCGATAAAGTCGCCCACGCCGGTCGTCTCGCGTATCAGGAACCAGACCCCCTCCGGGACGCTGCCGTCCTCCTCGGCGTCCATCTCGACGAAGACGTAGCCGGGATAGAGTTTACGTTCCGCCACGCGCCGCCGTCCGGACTTCATCGTCGAGACGCGTTCGCTCGGCACGATGATCCGGCACAGGCGGTCGGTGACCCCCTCGAGTTTGGCTTTGAGTTCGAGGGTTTCGCGCACCGCCTCCTCTTTGTTCGACTGCACCCTGAGGACGTACCAGTTCTTCGCCATATCTTATTACCACAGGTCCAGGCCGCGGGCCAGCGCGACGATAATGACGTTATCCGCGACGTAAATGAACAGCGCGAGCAGAAGCACCGTCACGATGACCACGATGGTCGAGCCGACCAGTTCCGCCTTGTTCGACCAGGAGACCTTCTTCATCTCGCTCTCGGTTGCGATCAGGAAGTCCCCGGCCTTCGGCCTATTCATATAGTACGCCGTCACGCCTGCCAGGACCGCGAACAGCACCGCCGGAGCCGCGTAGACCACGTACACCTTATACGCGAAGTCGTCCGGCACGTGCCGGCTGAGCAATCCCCACACGTAGTAACATACGACCAGCGCCACCAGCCCGGCGGCGATGGCCGTCCCGCCGCGGACGTAACGTCCCTGGCCGCTCTTGTAAAGTTGAAAGGGCACGTCTCGGGTTCCTTCGCGTTCAGCCCCCGGCCTCGCCCGGCCTTGGCAGGGGCGGAGGGAATTGAACCCCCAACACCCGGTTTTGGAGACCGGTGCTCTGCCAGTTGAGCTACGCCCCTACGCGCTCTCGCCGCGCAGTTACTTCTTGCGTTCGCGGTGCAGCGTATGCTTTCGCTCGCGCGGGCAGTACTTCTTGATCCGCAGTTTCGTATTGCCGCGCGTCTGCATCTGCGTGCGGTAATTCCGCGCGCCGCATTCCGTGCACTCCAACGTTACGTACTCGCGCATCGGTCGCTTCCCAGAATGCAAGGGACGCGTCGCTTCCTCCCGCCGCTACGCCCTGGAGGAACCGGCGGCCCCTTCCGGGGGGCAGGCTCGCCCGCGTGCGGAACTCCGAAATCTCAGATCCGAGATCACAGATCCTCGGCGACGAACCCCGCCTCCAACGGTTCGCTTCGTCTTATTCAAGAATCTTCGTCACGACACCCGCGCCGACCGTTCGCCCGCCCTCGCGGATGGCAAACCGCAGGCCCTGCTCCATCGCGATCGGCTTAACCAGCGAGCCCTTGGCCGTGACGTTGTCGCCCGGCATGCACATCTCGGCACCGCCCAGGAGTTCGATCGAGCCGGTCACGTCCGTCGTCCGGAAGTAGAACTGCGGACGGTACCCGGTGAAGAACGGCGTGTGCCGGCCGCCCTCTTCCTTCGTCAGGACATAGACCTCGCCCTCGAACCCGGTGTGCGGCATAATGCTGCCGGGCGCCGCCAGCACCTGGCCACGCTCCAACGCGTCCTTCTCGACACCCCTGAGCAGCACGCCGATGTTGTCGCCGGCCTGGCCGGTCTCGAGCGTCTTCTGAAACATCTCGACGCCCGTGGCGACGGTCTTGCGGGTCTCCGTGATGCCGACGATCTCGACCTCATCGCCCACCTTGATCTGGCCCCGCTCCACACGACCCGTGCCAACCGTCCCGCGGCCCTTGATCGAAAAGACGTCCTCGACCGGCATCAGGAACGGCTTGTCGATGTCGCGCTCGGGAATCGGAATGTACTCATCCATAACCTTCAGCAGTTCGACGATGGGCTTGCAGACCTCGTCGTCCATGCTCTCGGCCCTCATGGCGCCGAGCGCGTTGCCGCGGATGATCGGCGTGTCGTCGCCCGGGAAGTCGTACTTCGAGAGCAGGTCGCGCACCTCCATGTCAACGAGTTCCAACAGTTCCTCATCGTCCACCAGGTCGCACTTGTTCAGGAAGACGATGATCTTCGGCACACCCACCTGGCGGGCCAGGAGAATGTGCTCGCGGGTCTGCGGCATGGGGCCGTCGGCCGCGCTCACCACCAGGATGGCCCCGTCCATCTGGGCCGCGCCCGTGATCATGTTCTTGACGTAGTCGGCGTGCCCCGGGCAGTCCACGTGGGCGTAGTGCCGGTTCTCGGTCTCGTACTCGACGTGGGCGGTCGCGATCGTCAGGATCTTGGTTTCATCGCGGCGGCCATGGGCTTCCGACGCCTTTGCGATCTCGTCGTACGTTTTGAAGCTCGAGAGTCCCTCGAACTCCATCACCCTGGTCATCGCCGATGTGAGCGTCGTCTTCCCGTGGTCCACGTGACCGATGGTGCCCACGTTGACGTGCGGCTTCGTCCGCTGAAAGACTTCCTTGGCCATGGCCCCGATTCTCCACTCTAGTAAGTTCTCTTGCCTTCGAGGTCCGCGCGCCTCACGCGAACCCCCCTCGATTCCCTGTTATCCTTGCCCATGCGATCTGAAATCTCAAATCCCAAATCCCAAATCTCAAATCTGAAATCTCAAATCTGAAATCCCGAACCCCAAATCCCAAATCTGAAATCCCAAATCTGAAATCTGAAATCCCAAATCTCGAATCTCGAATCTGAAATCTTAAATCTCAAATCTGAAATCCCAAATCTCGAATCTCGAATCTGAAATCTTAAATCTCAAATCTGAAATCTCAAATCTCAAATCTCAAATCC
>Ga0307427_1001683_pt1 | contig 11151 bp, 12 predicted proteins | sample SalMarWE160190MG_FD_202162 | JGI IMG/M metagenome (GOLD analysis project Ga0307427, IMG submission 202162) | Salt marsh sediment microbial communities from the Plum Island Ecosystem LTER, Massachusetts, United States - WE1603-190 | ecosystem: Environmental > Aquatic > Marine > Intertidal zone >... | reverse complement strand
ACAATCTCGTAAATTCAAGTACGTGCATTGAAGGAGATTGCTTCGCTTCGCTCGCAATGACACCGATGTTGACTTTTTACGAACTCATCAAATTTGACAAGGTAATCGCCACTATTCAGTCGAAAATAGCATCTAACAAAGGAGCATTCCATGACCTACGAAACCATTATCTTCGAGCAACAAGATGAGATCGCTATCATCAGGTTTAACAGGCCGAAGGCCCTGAATGCGATTAATCCATCCGTAATCAAGGAGGTGAGCGATGCCCTGGACCATATAAAGGCCGACACGTCCATAAAGGTCCTCATCCTTACCGGCGAAGGAGACAAGGCCTTTGTGGCGGGGGCCGATATCGCCACCATGAAGGAGTATACGCCCCTGCAAGGCAAGTACTTCTCCGCACAGGGCCACGAGCTCCTCTTTCAGCTGGAGTCTCTCGCCATACCAGTCATCGCCTGTGTCAACGGCTTTGCCCTTGGAGGAGGATGTGAGCTGGCAATGGCCTGCGACTTCATCTACGCCGCCGACTCGGCGAAGTTCGGCCAGCCTGAGATAAACCTGGGGATCATCCCTGGCTTCGGCGGGACCCAGAGGCTCTCGAGGCTCGTGGGAAAGTCGATGGCCAAGGAGCTCTGCATGACAGGCGTGATGATTAGCGCCCAGGAGGCTAAGGATATTGGGCTCGTGAACAAGGTGTTTCCAAAGGAAGCGCTCTGGGAAGAGACCATCAAGGTGGCGAAGATCCTGGCCGTAAAAGGCAAGGTCTCGATGAGGGCGGTGAAGGAGACGATCAACAGGGGCTACGACCAGGATTTGAGAACCGGGTGCCACATGGAATCCGATGCCTTCGGTATGTGCATGGCAAGTGAAGATGCGAAAGAGGGAATGGGCGCCTTCTTAGAAAAAAGAAGGGCCGATTTTAAAGGCGGGCTCCTTTAGACGTGGAGGAACGATGGAATTTAAGCTAAACAAGGAACAGGAAGCGATTCAGAAGGCAGCAAGAGAATTCGCCAAAGGCGAGTTTGACAAAGAAATAGCCCTTGAACATGAAAGGAACCACACATTTCCTTCAGAGATCTGGAAAAAGGCCTGCGAACTCGGTTTTATGGGTATCCACTACCCGGAAAAATATGGTGGGCAGGAGTATGGTATCTTTGAAAACGCCCTTGTTGTGGAGGAGTTCTGTCGGCAGGATTCAGGAATCGGTGTCGCCCTGAGCCTCGCCGACTTTTCGTCAGAGATCATCCTCCGGTGCGGCAACGAGGAGCAGAAGGAGCGCTACCTGATTCCTCTCACCAAAGGTGAGGCGATCTCCAGCGGGGGATTTACCGAGCCAAACCACGGAAGCGATATTACCCTTATGGATACAACCGCCATAAAAGAAGGTGATGAATATAAGATAAACGGGGTAAAGACCTTTATCACCAATGGAACCATAGGGGACTTTGTCCTGGTTCTCTGTCAAACAGATTTTGAGGCAAAGCCTCCGTATCGCGGCCAATCCGTCATCATCGTCGAAAAAGGGACACCAGGGTATTCTACTGCGGATGTCGGTGAAAAAATGGGCATAAAGATGACCTCAACCGGGGAGCTTTCATTTAATGAGGTGAGAGTTCCCCTTTCACAACTCGTCGGTCAAGAAAACAGGGGTTTCTATCAGGTTCTGGAGTTCTTCGACGAGAGCAGGATCGAGATAGCGGCCCAGGCGCTCGGGATTGCCGAGGGCGCCTTTGACCGGGCACTTGCATACTGCAAAGAGCGTGTCCAGTTCGGGAAAAAGCTGGCACAGTTCCAGATCACACAGCATAAACTCGCAGATATGGCGGCCAAGATAGAGCTGGCAAGTCTCATCGTGTATAAATCGGCCTGGAACTTCGATCAGGGAAGAATCGATCCAAAATTAACCTCTATCGCAAAGATGTATGCAGCCCGCACAGCAGTTGAAGTAGCTGATGAGGCTATTCAACTATTGGGAGGATATGGCTATATGCTTGAATATGAGGTAGAACGTTTTTACAGAGATGCCAGGATAACAGAGATTTATGAGGGGACAAAAGAGATACAAAAAAATACAATAGCCAGTGCGCTCTTAGGGAAATTTTGATGGGGGCTATGATGTTTAAAGATAAAGTCATAGAAAAAATAGCCTTAGATGCTAAAAAATGGCAACAGGTTCATCAAGAAGCCGTTGCAAAGACCCCTGAAAGATTGAGGCGGTTTTCTACCGTTTCAGACTACCCTATCGATGAGCTCTATACCCCCCTGGACATCCAGGAGATCGACTTTACCAGAGACATCGGGTTCCCTGGAGAGTTCCCCTTCACCAGGGGAGTGCAGCCCACCATGTACCGGGTAAGGCTGTGGACCATGCGGATGTTCGCGGGCCTCGGTACCGCGAAGGATACCAACAAGCGGTTTCACCTGCTGGTCAATCAGGGGCAGACCGGGCTGTCAACGGCATTCGACATGCCCACGCTCATGGGATACGATACCGACTCTCCCAAGGCGCGGGGGGAGTGCGGCAGGTGCGGGGTGGCCATCGATACCCTGAGCGATATGGAGGTCCTGTTCGAGGGTCTGCCTATCGACAAGATCACTACCTCCATGACCATTAATCCGCCTGCACCGGTGCTGTGGGCCATGTACATTGCCATGGCAGAGAAACGGGGAATATCCAGGCAAATGATCGGGGGCACGATCCAGAACGATATGCTCAAGGAGTTCATCGCCCAGAAGACCTTCATGCTCCCCCCCAAACCATCGATGAGACTCATCACCGACACCATCGAGTTCGGCACCAATGAGGTGCCCCGGTGGAACACCATCAGCATCAGCGGGTACCACATCCGTGAGGCCGGCTCAACTGCGGTCCAGGAGCTCGCCTTCACCCTTGCCGACGGCATTGCGTATGTCGAGGCTGCCCTGGAGCGAGGTCTCGAGATCGATTCCTTTGCGCCTCGTCTGTCGTTTTTCTTCAACTCCCATCTGGATTTCTTTGAGGAGATCGCCAAGTTCCGCGCGGCCCGGAGGATGTGGGCGAGGATCATGAAAGAGCGGTTCAAGGCAAAGGATCCACGCTCGATGTGGCTCAGGTTCCATACCCAGACCGCAGGCTGCTCGCTCACCGCACAGCAACCTTACAACAACGTGGTGCGGACAGCCCTTGAGGCACTGGCAGCAGTAGTGGGAGGCACCCAGTCGCTCCACACGAACTCCCTCGACGAGGTGCTTGCCCTCCCTACCGAGGAGGCGGCCACCATCGCGCTCAGGACCCAGCAGATCATCGCCGAGGAGTCGGGAGTAGCCAACACCATCGACCCCTTGGCCGGATCCTACTTCGTGGAACACCTCACCAATGACCTGGAGGAGGAGGCCTTTGCCTATATCAACAAGATCGACGATATGGGAGGTATGGTGGCGGCAATCGAGCGCAATTACCCCCAGATGGAGATAGCCGATGCCGCTTACAAATACCAGACGCAGATCGACAGCAAAGAGAAGACCGTGGTGGGGGTCAACAAATATTACACCGAAGAGGAGTTCCCCGTAGACATCCTTCATATCGATCCGGAACTGGAGAGACAGCAGATAGAACGCACCAACCAGGTAAAGGAGTGCAGGAATAAGGGAGAGGTAGCCGCGGCCCTGGACCGATTGGGCGAGGCGGCCCAAGGGCATGAGAACCTCATGCCTTTTATCATCGATGCGGTGAATGCCTCAGCCACGGAGCAGGAGATCTGCGATGTGTTCAGGGATATCTTCGGCATCTACCGAGATCCCGGCGTATACTAAGTGGATATTGTTATGGAACGCAAAGGACAAACCAAACAGGGGCAACGGAAGGTACGAATCCTCGTTGCAAAGCCGGGCCTCGACGGCCACGACAGGGGTGCCCGGATCATAGCCAGGGCGTACCGGGACGCCGGCTTCGAGGTCGTGTACTCCGGACTTCACCAGACACCTGAGGAGATCGTCCAGGCAGCTATCCAGGAGGACGTGGACATGATAGGGCTCTCCAGCCTGGCAGGCGCCCACATGTACCTGTTCCCCAGGGTGGTGGAACTGCTCAAAGAAAAGGGCGCCGATGATATCGTGGTGTGCGGAGGGGGAATATTCCCGCAGGAGGATATCCCCAAGCTGAAAAAGGCGGGAATCAAAGAGATCTTCACCCCCGGCACGCCTCTGAAGGAGGTCGTGGGATGGGTTGAGGAACACGTGGAGCCACGGCAGTGAGATCCAATATGAGCCAAATAACGGAGAAGGTCACCTCCGGTGACATCAGGACGGTAGCCAAACTGATACGCGATATCGACGACAAGGTACCCGAGGCGCGAGAATTCTTGAAGGACCTCTATCCCTTTACCGGCAGGGCATATGTCGTCGGCATTACCGGATCTCCGGGGGTCGGGAAAAGCACCTTAGTGGATCAGATGGTCGCCCATTTGAGAGGCAATGGAAAAACCGTTGGGGTCCTGGCCGTTGATCCGACAAGTCCTTTTAGCGGCGGTGCGATCCTGGGTGACCGGGTCAGAATGCAGCGGCACAGCATGGATGAAGGGGTATTCATACGTTCAATGGCAACCAGGGGATACTTCGGAGGGCTCACTCAATCCACGAGAAGCGCGATCGATGTCCTGGACGCGATGGGAAAGGACTATATCCTTGTTGAAACCGTCGGTGTAGGGCAAGACGAGATAGATATTGTTCAAAGCGCCCATACCACCATTATCGTACTCGTGCCCGGAATGGGGGATGATATCCAGGCTCTCAAAGCGGGCATCCTGGAGGTAGGAGACATCTTCGTGGTAAACAAGGCCGACAGGGAGGGAACGGACCGGACGGTAAACGACATCAGATTGATGATAGAGATGGATGAGAAGCGTTATGAAGCTGGTTGGAAACCTCCTATTCTGACAGCCCAGGCCGTATTTAACAAAGGCATTCAGGAAATCCTGGAAGAGATTGAAAACCACCGCGCATTCTTGGCATCATCCCTGGAACGGCAATCAGCCCTTCGGTATGAAAAGGCTAAAAACGATCTTACCGAAATGGTAAAGGACCGGATCATCAATGAGGTCCTTGCTGAGATCGTGAACTCCGGAGAGTTCGAGGAGGCCCTTACATCCATAATGGAAAGAAGGCTTGATCCCTATACTGCTTGTGATATGATCATATCGAAACGGGTAAAAACAGGCATGAAATAATGGATAATCTGATTCCCAAGTGCATCCTTAACCTTGTCTTATCATTGATTGCTATTTTTTTTATCCTCTTTGGCATAAACCTCCTCTATATGGCCTACCAGATCCTTGATCCCTTTTCCTTTGTCATCACCTTCTTTGCATCAAATCTCATCATCCTCATTAGCGCAACGTTGCTGTTGGGCTTTATTCTCAGGATCGTGGAAGGTCTCAAAAGAGAAAAGCAGGAGAAAGGCTTAAACGCAACAGATTAGGGGGTAGATCATGCCACAGCTTAAAAAGGGCAAGTCCTTGGGCAAGAGGATGCAGGAGGTACGATTAACCAAGGGATTAAGCATTGAATTCCTTTCCAATGAGACGGGTTTTTCCGCGGACTACATCTCGAGCGTGGAAAAAGGGGAAATAGTTCCTCCTGTAGCTACGATCTTACGGCTTTCAAGGGCCCTCGAGATCGATAGCGGACTCCTGCTCAAAGAGGAGATGCGTGCGGCGGATAAGAAAAAAGCAGAGGATTTTCGGAAAAGGACAGAGGACTATAGTTACCAGACATTGACCCCGGAGGCCATTCATAAACATCTCAAGGCATTCAAGGTCTTCATAGATCCGATTGCAGATCACAAAGGAGTCGGATATCAGCATGAAGGAGAAGAGTTCATCTACGTGCTCAAGGGACAAATCGAGGTTACTGTGGGGGAAAATACGACCATCTTGAGCCCTGAAAATTCCATCCATTTCAACTCATCCATTGTGCATAAGCTGAGAAATGTGAGCCAGGAAAAGGCGGAATTGATTGTCGTGCTGTATACGCCATAGTCCAAAATCGCAAATCAAAAATCAAAATGTCCTACCAACTCAATGAAGAACAACAGATGATCCAGGCCATGGTAAGGGATTTTGCCCGAGAGGTGATACTTCCCACTGCAGCCGAAAGGGATAAGAGCAAGGAATTCCCTCGCGACATCATACGTCAGTTGGGAGAGCTGGGGATCATGGGTATGAGCGTTCCACCGGAATACAATGGAGCAGGTGTGGACACCATCTCTTACAGCCTAGCGCTCCAGGAAATAGGCTATGCATGCGCCTCTACCGCCGTGATCGTATCGGTTCACAACAGCGTTTCCTGCGGCCCCATATACAAATTCGGGTCCGATTTTCTCAAAGACACATACCTTTCATCCCTGGCACCGGGGAAAAAGCTAGGCTGCTTTGCCTTGACAGAAGCAGGTGCAGGCTCAGATCCGGCCAGCCAAAAGGCAACCGCCACAAAGGATGGAAGCACCTATATCTTGAATGGCACGAAGGTTTGGATTACCAGCGGGCAAAGCTCCGATATCGTGGTGGCAACCGCTTACACCGACAAGGGCAAGAAACACCGGGGCATCAGTGCATTCGTGCTGGAGAAGGGAATGCCCGGCTTTACGGAAGGGCCTGCTGAGGATAAGATGGGCCAGAGGGCCTCTGACTCCGCGAGCTTGATATTCGAGGACTGCCGGGTTCCTGCCGAGAACTTGCTGGGTGAAGAAGGTCAGGGTTTTATTATCGCGATGACCGCCCTGGATGAGGGAAGGATAGGCATTGCGTCCATGTCGGTGGGAATCTCCCAGGCTTGCCTGGATGCAGCGGTGAGCTACTCAAAGGAGAGAGAGCAATTCGGTAGCCCCCTTTCAAAATTTCAGGGCATTCGATGGATGATAGCGGATATGGCAGTTCAAATAGAGGCGGCTCGCCTTCTGGCCTTTAACGCCGCTTCCATGAAAGACCGGGGAGAGCGATTCAGCGCCGAGGCGTCTATGGCAAAATTGTTTGCCTCTGAAACCTCCAACAGGTGTGCCTATACTGCCTTACAGATCCACGGCGGCTACGGTTACAGCACGGAATATCCGGTGGAGAGATACTACCGCGATGCCAGGGTCACCACTATCTACGAGGGCACCTCTGAGGTACAGAGGATCGTGATAGCCAATAGCGTACTTGGCTCCTGACCACGGATCCATGCCTGTTGCTCACCCCTTGTTTGCCTTTCCCCCCTGAGCGTGATCACAACAACTCTCCCGCTCAAGCAGCGAAAGAACTCTAGGGATTCGAGCTGAGATTGAGGTGGGTCGTTATTTAGGTTTGACATGCTCACCGGAATTCCTTAATCTTTTCATATCAACCCTTACAGAGGCAAGGAACAGGGATGAATATGAGTCAAAGAAAAAGGAATCACTTAACTTGGTTCTATCCATTATTACCGGTATGGACGCTTTTTATTGCCCTGACGGCGATCGGGAGCCCTATTGCCCCATCAGCCGTGGCTGATGATCGAATACGAAAACCCGCGGTTGCGGGTTACTTCTACCCCGAGGATGCTGATACCCTAAGAGCTACGGTTGATGCCCTCATTGCAGGGATTGCCGAGGTGCAGGTAACGGGAAGGATCATCGGCATTATGTCTCCCCATGCGGGCTATACCTTCTCGGGCCAGGTAGCCGCATATGCGTACCGGGAGATAAGGGGCAGGCACTACGATACCGTGGTAATACTCGGACCGAGCCACCACGTCTATCTGAGGGGAGTATCGGTGGGCACGTGGGATGCCTATGAAACCCCTTTGGGAAGGGTGCCCGTGAACAGGGATCTGGTGAATGCCCTTCTTGGTGTGGAAGAATTCTTTTCGTTCTCTGAGGAAGCCCATACCAGGGAGCACTCGGTTGAGACCCAGTTGCCCTTTCTTCAGCGGGTTCTCCGGGATTTCGATATCGTCCCTATGGTGATGGGAACATCACCAATGCGCGAGTTGAAGGGGATCGGCAAGGCCCTTGCGAGTGTCATTAAGGGGAAAAACGTCCTGCTCGTGGCCTCCTCCGACATGTCGCATTATCCAACCTATAAGGATGCGATGGAGACAGATAGGAAGACCTTGTCCATCATCGAGACATTCAACCCTGAGCAGGTATTCCGCTCGGAGGCCCAAGCGCTCAACAGGGGCATAGAGAATCTCTCAACGACGCTCTGTGGGCTGGGCTCTGTGGTAACCCTCATGACCGTGGCCAAAGAGCTCGGAGGAAATGCGGCTACTGTGTTACACTACGCCAATAGCGGCGATGTAGAATATGGCGGGCACAAAGAGAAACGAAGGGTCGTAGGATACGGCGCTGTCGCCTTTTACCAACGATAACATGATGGAGGAAACCGTGAATCCAATTGCCAAAGCATTAAATGAGATCATCCTTGAGGCCAACCCCAATATCTATGAGATGCTCTCCGTTAAGGGGAAAAACCTCTACTTCCCGAGAGGCATCCTTACACAGGGTGCTGAGGCAAAGGAAAAGGCCTTTAAATACGACGCCACCATAGGCATCGCCACGGAAAAAGGGGTGCCCATGCATCTCCCCTCTATCATGTCGTCCATAATCCATTCCCCTGCCGACTCGCTCAACTACGCACCTTCCTTCGGCAAACCCGGGCTCAGGAAGAGATGGAAGGATATGATGTTCACGAAGAATCCTTCGCTTGCCGGCAAGCAGATCAGCCTTCCCGTGGTAACGAATGCGATCACTCACGGGCTCTCCATCACCGCTGAGATGTGGATCGATGAGGATGATGTCATCCTTCTGCCCGACAAGATCTGGGGAAACTACACCTTAGTGTTTACGGTTCTCCATGGGGCGGCAATCGAACAATATCCCCTCTTCTCCCCTCAGGGAGGCTTCAACCTGCGCGGCCTTGAAGATGCCGTACACAGACGGGCAGCGCAGGGAAAGAAGATCGTGCTCATCCTCAATTTTCCCAATAACCCGACCGGGTATACACCCACAGAGGCGGAAGGTAAAGGGATTGCGGAGATTATACGTGAGGCCGCGGAAAAGGGCAGCAACGTGGTTGTCCTCCTTGATGATGCCTACTTCGGGCTTTTCTATGACGGGAACATCATGAGGGAATCCCTGTTCGCCTCCCTAGCCGGTGCCCACCCCCGAATCATGGCGATCAAATTGGATGCGGCAACCAAGGAGATCTACGTGTGGGGCCTGCGGGTTGGCTTTCTTACCTACGGAACGGTATTCGAGGCCAACGCAGCCGAGGCGTACGGGGCCCTCGAGAAAAAGACGGCCGGAGCCGTTAGGGGAACCATCTCAAACAGCCCCCACCTGAGTCAATCCATTGTCCTCACTGCTCTTAACTCCGAGCACTATGCGGCTGAAAAGGAGGAGAAATACCAGATAATGCTCAAAAGGGCAGAGAGGCTGAGAAAGGTGCTGGCAAACGAAAAATACCGGGATGCATGGGACGTGTATCCCTTTAACTCTGGCTACTTTATGTGTCTGAGGTTAAAAGCCGTGGATGCGGAACAGCTGCGCGTACACCTCCTCGACAAGTATGGAGTGGGGGTCATCTCGCTCGGCAGCACGGACATCAGGGTGGCCTTCTCCTGTGTGGAGGAGGGAGATATACAGGAGCTCTTCGATCTCATCCATCAGGGCGTACAGGATCTTCAGGGGGCTTCCGGTATGTAATAACGGTTTTAGCTTGCCTTTTCTGTCTTCAAGGGAGAGGTCAGGTACTTCATAACCGAATCGGCGCAGGACCGCTAAAAGCAGGGTGCGATTATAGGGGTACTTACGAGCCCATCTGCCTAAAGCGAAACTCGCAATGGAAGAGAGCATCATCGCGCACTAATTAAGGGCCAGAAGGCTGGCCTTCCTCGTTGTCTCCTCCAGCCGCAAGGCCAATGTCTTGATCAAACTCCTTAATTGTGGAGAGAGCAATTCATATTCCCTCTGGAGTCGTTCTTTATCCAAAATCCCCAGCCTTACTCTTCCATCGGCCACTACCGAGGCCGTTCGCAACCCCTCACTGTTCTTCAACATGACCATCTCCCCTACAACAGCTCCCTCCCTGAGGGTATCTATGGTGATCATCCCCTTCCCTGCTCGCTTCTTGACCTTAAGGGTTCCTTCCAAGAGGATAAAAATCCAGTCTCCTGCTTTGCCCTCCCATAAAATAACGGAGCCGGGTTCAAAGATTTCCTCTTTCAGTATGTATTCGGATACGGAGCTATCGATCGATATCTGCACGGCCGGTCCCCCTAAAACATCATGAACATGCTTATCTCCCTGATCGCATCTTTGCTCACATTCTTAAACTCCAGCCCCAAGAAAAGATAACCTAATGTGATGCTCCTACGAACCGACCTTATCCTGGAGTCCAGGCTGATGCTCTTTCCTGAGGTGAACTGTATATTCAGTGCAAGCTCTTCCCCAGGCTCATGCCGGAGCTCTTTGGTGTTTTCATAGGGCACCTCGATTCCCACTCCGTTAAGGCTCACATCCCTGATCATTCCGCTGAGCCTGAAGCTCTTCGACAGGCCAAGAGGTTTGTAAGTACATTCTTGATCCCACTTCTTTCGGAAATACTGCCTCTGCATTACCCTTGAATCAATCTCCGTTGCCGCTTCCTTCTTCGAGCTCAGCTCATCCACAATCTTGTTCATCCTCACCAATCGCTTCAGGCTCTGCTGAATGATGTAGCGCAGTATGGGCTGCATGTTGTTATATTCATCGCTGAGCCGCGCGGCGTGCCAAACCTCCAGCGCCACATCCTCCATGGCAACGGCTGAAGCCGACCTGGGTTCAAGACCGAGGTTAAAAAAGGCCATCTCCCCGAAGATATCTCCCCTATCGAGAATAGCCAGGGTGGTTGTGTCTTTGCCGAAGCACGTAAATATCCGTACGCGACCGCTTAAGATCTTATAGATGGAGCTTCCGTAATCTCCCTCCTTGATGATCTGCTCACCCTTTGAATAGGACAAACGAACGATTGGAGGAACCTTGGTATCAGGCATAGGTCATGACTTTGATTGAGTTCATATACGGCAAAGACCTTTTTATACTTATCGGATAAAAATGAAAATAATTAAGATATTTCTGCTTTCTATTACTGTATTTGCGTGCAAAAGTGGATTATCCTG
>Ga0307427_1001682_pt1 | contig 11152 bp, 7 predicted proteins | sample SalMarWE160190MG_FD_202162 | JGI IMG/M metagenome (GOLD analysis project Ga0307427, IMG submission 202162) | Salt marsh sediment microbial communities from the Plum Island Ecosystem LTER, Massachusetts, United States - WE1603-190 | ecosystem: Environmental > Aquatic > Marine > Intertidal zone >... | reverse complement strand
CTCGGGGCAAAAGATACTGCTGTAGACTTCATCTCCGTTTAGGAAAAAGATATCATCAACCTTGTCGAGGGCCCCGGCTTGCACAAATCTTCTGCCTATGGCCAGGCAGCAGCGACGAATCATGGCATGAGACCAGAATTCACAATAGTGGCTATGCTCTTCACTAATTCGACCGGCTATTGCAGCTGCCTTCATTAAGGCTTCAAACCAATCTCTTTGCCCTTCCGGCACTTTTTGTAGCAGCATTTTCTGTGCCTCTTCCCTCTCTTTGGTATGCGCTGATAACATAGCGTCTAGCTTGTAAATACCCTTCCCGCTCTCTCCTTTCATTAAGGTTTGAATATTTCGTATAGGTATGGTTGGATCTTCTATCCAGGTTGGCTCATTTAGCTCACACTCCCGTCCGGCTCGCCAGCCGTCCTCTTCCAGGAAGGCGCGGAACTCTTTGAGCCATTCTCTACCGGATTCATTTTGCTCAAGCTGGGGGATTACCTGGTTAGCTTCACCAGAGAACACGTCAGCCAAACCTTTCTTTAAAGCATCTTGACCCAGTTCCCACTGTCTTCTGTCGAGCTGAAAGGTTTTGCTATCGAAGCCGGTAATGGCTTTTTGAAACTCAGGGCTCGCCTGGTCAATGCCAAACAGATTGGTAGTCGTATCTTGAAAAATCGCAAAGACATTCATGGCCACCGTAAATACGAGAAAGTGTATTTGATTATGCCTGCGGTACATATCTTCAGTACGCCGGAACTGCTCCTCAAGTTCATTATTGCTGCATGAATCCAGATCTACCGCTTGGAGTGACCTGTACATCCCTACCAGCTCATCGCGATAACCGCTCCACACGCCTTCGAAATCCTCAATATATGGCCGCAAGTTTTCGACAAATTTTGCTTGGCGTATCTTTATCTCCTCTTCATCCTTGATTACGGTGGGAACTATATAGTCACACCCACGTAGATACCACACAGGCATCCCCTTATGCGTAGGTACGCTGAGCTTGTCAGCTGTATACTGCATACCGTGACCAATCCCCCGACTTGGTCCGCACCAGAACCAGGAAAACATCGGAGTGCATGGGGGCAATGAGTGTGTCGCATCAAGGAACCACACCGGTAGCTGGGGTGTCACGCATACCTCTTCTAAAAACTCAACTCCTCCAATAACACAATCACCGGGCTTCATATCACGTCTCCTTTCGCATGTAATAGATTTACGTTGTTTTCTTCTCCTGGTTTTCTTCTCCTTGCACGTTAAAGTGTAGGTAAATGCCAAAGGTCCTCGTCTTTCCTTGCTGGGACTTCCTCCTTCGGCTCGGCCCTTTTGACTGCTAATCCGGCCCCTAACTCCCTTTCATGCCAAGACATCGGCCCGCCTTCCTGAAGTGTTTTCGGAAAATTCCCCATTGGCATCCTTATAAATGATATTGCTGTGCTCATGCTGCTCTCTCTCAACGCTTACCTCTTTACCCAATGAAGTGCTCTTCGAGCACTGCTTTTGAGAGCTTCACAAATTTTCCGTCAATTATGCTTGATTTCCGCTTATGCGTAAAACATGCTTAACTGAAGGAGAATTGTTTGGCTACCCGCTGCATTGCTTCGTGCAAACAAGGATGACTATGAATGGTAGCCTCTACGTCTTGAACAGTGCCTCGCATCTGCATGGCTAACGCTGCTTCATGAATAAGCTCGGTTGCCTGAGGGCCAACGATGTGTACTCCTAAGATTTCCCCCGATGCCGCGTCAGCAATTACTTTAATAAAGCCGCTGCCCTCTCTCAACATGAGAGCCTTGGGATTTTTCGAGAATGGGTACTTGCTGATCTTTACCTTCAGCTCTTTCTCTTTGGCCTCCTGCTCGGTGATGCCCACCGCACCAATTTCAGGTATTGTCCGGATACCATGCGGAACCACTCGATAATCCATTGTTGAATCCCTGCCCATAGCATTGTTTCCAGCTACGGCTCCCTGAACTGTGGCCACATTTGCCAGCATAATTTCGCCAGTGGCATCACCAACGCAGTAAACCCCCTTTATATTAGTCTCCATTCTTGAGTTGGTTTGAATCCTCCCATCACGTATCCTTATGCCGATGTCCTCTAAACCGAGACCGTCAAAATATGGACTCTGCCCCATGGCGAACACTACTACCTCTGCTTCAATCGTATGCTCCTCCCCCTGTTGAGATATAGATACTGCCTTCCCTCCTTTACTATCTTCTATCCTATCAACTGTTGCTCCAGTGTATATTTGAACCCCATCATCTCTGAGAGCCTGCTCTATGTATGAGGCTATTTCATGATCCTCATGGCGGAGGATCCTGCTTCGAACAACTATACTAACCACGCTGCCCATTTTATGCCAGAAATCGGCAATCTCTAACGCATTTACGCCGCCTCCTATAATGATGGCGCTCTTTGGCACAGAGGTAATATCTAAGGCCTCCTTCACCGTAATGACGTCTTTACCTTCAGCTCCCGGTACGGATAATCTCTGGGGAATGGAGCCGGGTGCAAGTATGACCTTCTGGGCGGAAAAAACCTCCCGTGACCCGTCGTCAAATTCTATCTCTACGCGGTTTGGTGAAATAAGCCTCCCATATCCTTTAAGTATTTCAACATTGTTGGCCTTAAGGGTGTTCAGAAGATACTGGTTTACAGAGTCGACAACCCTATTCTTAGCTGTTATCAATTTACTGTAATCGACATCAACCCCACCGACATTGATACCGTCTTCCTTAACCTCTTTCAGTATTTGGACAAGCATTGCGTTCCGCACCAAAAATTGCACAGGAATGCAGCCCCAATTATTGCAAACACCACCCAACTTGTCCTTCTCAATCAGGGTAACCTTACCCCCGAGCATATTCACTCGGGGTGCCGCTGAATATCCGCCTGCGCCCCCACCTATTATAATCACATCTCTCTTCTTCATAATGTGTAGACCTCCTGCAGTCCTAATGAAAAGGCCTCTCAGCTCAAAAGAGTGCTTCCTTCCCTTCTCAAACGCTATTCACGCTTCAAAGAAAATGTTTATCTGATACTATCGAAAGGAAAACTTGGATTGAATACCCATACTACCACGATGCAGCTCAGTTCAACGCTCTTGTAACCGGAACCAAGACAGGCTTCACTCCCTTTTCGATTCTTATCGTTGGTAGTGAAAATGTAAGCCCCCTTTCGATCGATCTCTCAGTTTAGCCTTATGCCTTGTACACCCGGCATAGTATTCCCCTTAAATTAGTAGAACCCATCTCGCGGCTATATGGCGGTTGATTATTAGTCAGAATGTTAATATTGGACTCTTTCCAGCCATAGACTTTGTCAGGGCCTTTCTCTGGAAACCACCATGCATCATCAACGATTACCACCCTCGGATCGAGCCAATCAGTCAGGGCAGCCTTCTGTTTTATTCTCCCCCGTTTCGTTTCGATATAGACCATATCATTTTCATTTATGCCTAGCTTGTTTGCCGTTTCAGGATGAATATTGACTATTGGCTCGGGATGGAGAGAACGTAAACTGTCTATCTGCCTGCCCTGGGAATGGCTCCAGGGGCGTGGTTTATAGCTGGTAAAGATCAGGGGATACTCTTGGGCTAAATCCGGATCACTGAGTGGAGTCTCCGGCATTTCATAGTAGATAGGGAGGGGGTCAAAGCCCCATTTCTTGAGGCGCTCTGAATATATCTCAACCTTACCTGAGGGCGTTTTAAAACCCTCCTTTTCGTGGAGCCGATACTGCTTTGCTCCGGTAAGTACACCTATCTGCCTGAACTCTTCAAAGGTTATCCCAGATGGTTTCAGAATGGCATTATTCAGCTCCTCCTCGTCATTCCAGAAGTACTCCTGCAGGCCCATTTTCTTGGCCAGTTCAAGATATATCTTGTTGTCTGACCAGCGCTCACCTACCTGGGCTACCGTTTGCGTGATTTGCACTGGCAGAGGTGGAAATGGAATGACCCGGACACTATCATACTCCAGGTAGTTACCCACGGGCAGCACGATGTCAGCCATCGCTGCCGTGGGTGTCATAAAGTAGTCTGCCACCGCCAGGAAATCCAGTTTATTGAGCGCTTTGTATGTATCTTGAGCATGAGCCCAGGAGAGGAGGAAATTACCCCCCTGTACGTAGACCATGTGAAGAGGGTAAGGCTTTCCTGTTATGAGACCTTGGACCATGCTTTGGGGCAGGGCCCATCTGGCGATAGGGGCTATTTTAAACTCGGCGCCAAGCCTTTTCTCCAGCATTTCACCGGTGATTTTGTCCCTCATGTCAAATTCAGCAGAGCCCTTACCCGTAAACGGTGGCGTTGCCCACTGTATCTTCCCGCCGGGCCTGCCGACATTGCCGGTGATCGATTCCAGGATGAAAATGGAGCGGTTGGTCTGAAAGTTATTTATATTCTGCTCCAGAGCATTTCCCGTTTCAATGCTTGCTGGCCTATGAGTAGTATAGAATCTAGCTACCTCTTTGATGGTTTCTGCCGGCACCCAGGTGATCTGTTCAACCTTTTCCGGGGGGTAGTCCTGGACTAAATTTTTTAACTCATCGAAGCCCACCGTATAGTTGTCAACAAAGGCCTTGTCATACAGGCCTTCATTAACTACTACATGGAGTAAGGCCAGGGCCAAGGCGAGGTCTGAGCCGGGTCTTATTCGCACCCAGTAGTCTGCCTTTGCCGCAAGTTCTGTTTTCCTGGGATCGATTACGATGAGCTTTGAGCCCCTCTTTAGGGCTTCATTTATGGGTATATTGTGATAAAGAAAGGTTTCCGGAGGATTGACTCCCCAGAGAACGATACAGGCTGGTGGATAATCGTAGTCGGAAGCCAAAAGAGAACCAAAGGTAATCCTGGAGGCGTTTAACATGGGATGGTAGCAAACAAAGCCTGCCGAGGCCACATTGGGCGTGCCAACAATATTAGCCAACCGCGTCATAAGACCATCTTGCATCCCCTTGGCTCCACCGCGTAAAAAGGCTATAGATTCAGGCCCATATTTATCTTTGGCCATGGTCATTTCATCAGCTATGGTGCTCAGGGCCTCCTCCCAGGAAATCTGCTGCCAGTTACCCTGGCCCCTTTCTCCTACCCTTTTTAACGGGTAATGTAAGCGGTCAGGATGGTACAGGTGTTCCAGCGAGGCCATACCTTTAGGGCACAGTAGCCCTTTGTTTAACGGAGCGTTGGGGTCGCCAACTATTGTATCAATCTTGCCATCTTTCATGTGGACCAAAACGCCGCAGCCGAACTCACAAAAGTTACAGGTGCTTCTTACTATTCCATCTTTTAGCATTACTTAATAACCTCCATCGCGATGTATTCGTCCAATCAGCAAACTAACGGGTCGGCGGGATGAGCCGCCGTCTGCTGAGGCGGAAATTGTATTTACGCAATTTCCCACGCCAGCTTACCGAGCAAAGCGAAGCCCGAAGGGGATCGATCATACCGCCGACCCGCATGCACGGCGGCAACATCTTGTTTTAGCCATCATTCCAGGAGATTGCCTTCCTGTTCTTCAAATCAAGATTGATGGTTTGGTAAAAAGTCGCCATAGCTGTCATTGCGAGCGACCTGCCCGCCATGCGAGTCCGCAAGGCGAGGCGGGCGGGAGCGAAGCAATCTCCTTCAATGCACGTACTTGAATTTACGAGATTGTTTCGTCGTGGAGTTTATCCTGAGCATAGCCGAAGGACTCCTCTCAATAACAGGTGAAAAGACTTTTTACGACTTTGTCAAGATCCTATCTGTAAAGATTTACTATTTTCCCCCTCTCTTATGAAAGGAAAGCGCAATGAATTATTCACAGGACTACGTAACTTTTTCTTCAGTGAAGTGCTTACCTACCTTACGTTACTAATTCTCCAAGATATAGACTACTCCAAGGTCACCATCAACTTTTATTCTCTGGCCAGTCTTAATCTTCTTTATTCCATCAAAGACGTTACTTACCACGGGTATTCCATACTCCCGCCCCATAATGGCAGCGTGGTGCAGGGCACCTCCTTGGGCGGCTACAACACCTTTAATGATGCCAAAAACCGGTGTCCAGCCTGGGTCAGCTACCGGACAGACTATAATTTCACCCGGTTGGACTTCCACCAGATCCTCAACCTTGGCTACCTGTCGCGCCGTCCCCTCGACAACTCCCCTGGATACCGGTATTCCGTAGAGGTCTGCCCTGAGTTCTTCCCTTACCTGTGGCAGTCGGCCAAAACCACATTCCATGACACATGGATCTTTAGCCGAGAGCATGAAGCCAACCGCTTCTTCGTGAGTAGCATTTCCTATCATAGGACTATGCTCTTCCTGACACCACTCCTCCCAGTCTTTGCGGCGTTGACTCACTATGGAACGTATATTGAGATATTCAGGGCAAAATATACTACTATAGACTTCATCTCCGTTTAGAAAAAAGATGTCTTCAACCTTATCCATAGCTCCGGCTTGAACAAATCTTCTGCCTATGGCCAAGCAAGCGCGGCGAATCAGGGCATGAGACCAGAATTCACAATAATGACCATGTTCTTCGCTGAAGGGACCGGCGGCTGCAGCCACCTTCATTAAAGCTTCGAACCATTCCCTTTGATCTTTAGGCACTTTTTCCAGCAATGCTTTTTGTGCAAGCTCCCTCTCCTTGGCATGCTCCGGTATCACGCTATCTAATTTGTAGCCCTTATCGCCATCTTGTTTCATCAAATTCTGAACATTTCTTATCGGTATTGTTGGGTCTTCTATCCAGGTTGCCTCATTTATCTCACACTCCCGTCCGGCTCGCCAGCCATCCTCTTCCAAGAATGCGCGGAAATCTTTGAGCCATTTTCTGCCGGATTCAGTTTGCTCCAGCTGGGGTATTACCTGGCGCGCATCACCAGCGAAAATATCAGCTAACCCGTTTTTAATAGCTGACTGTCCCAGTTCCCACTGGCGTCTGTCGATCTGGAATGCTTTGCTTTGGAAGCCGGTAGTGGCTTTTTGAAAATCTGGGCTTGTCTGGTCAATGCCAAACAGATTAGTACATATATCCTGAAATGCAACCCAGCTATTCATGGCCACATCAAACATTATCCAGTGTATTTCCCATTGTCTGCGGTACATATCGTCAGTAAGACGCCACTGCGTCTCAAGTTCACTGTTACTGCAGGCATCCAGATCCACCGATTGGAGTGACTTGTATATCCCCAATAACTCCTCGCGATAAACGTTCCACATGCCGTCAAAATCTTCGATGTACGGCCTTAAGGACTCCTTGAATTTGGCTTGACGCTGCTTTACCTCCTCTTCGTCTTTAACTGGAGTAGGAGTCATATAACCCAAACCCCTACGGTGCAAATCAAACATACCCTTGTGTGTAGGTAGGCTCAATTTATCAGCAGCGTGTTGCATCCCATGGGCACACCCCCGACTTGGTCCGCACCAGAACCAGGAAAACATAGGGGTCCACGGTGGCAGGCAGTGTGTCCCATCAAGGAACCACACCGGTAGTTGTTGTGTCAAATGTACTTCTTCTATGAACTCGCCTCCTACTAATGTACAATCACCTAGCTTCATGTCGCCCCCCTCGCATTCAATAGATTTAGTTGCTTTTTCTTCCCCCATTTCCTTTACCCGAGACCTTAAAGAAAAGTTTAGGTAACTGCAGAAATTGTCTTTCCTTGCTGTTACTTCCTCAGCTCGGCTCCTCCGAGTTCGAATCTGCCTTCCTTATCACCCCCTTTCACCGGGAATCATCTATTCCCCGTTCTTCACGTGTTTATATCTCCAAATCGTAATATCCTCGGCACACATTATGTCTGCTCAAATGCGTACCCCCTTTCCACAGTGTTATCATGAGAGAATCGCGCCAGTATTTCTCTACATGATACTCTCGTACATAGCCGTAACTCCCCATTAACTGTATGGCCTTTTCAGCGCTCCTCACCGCACTCTCGCTCGTTATTCTTGCCATATTCATCCTGGCTGCCAGCATACCTGTCCTGGGGCCGTAAATATCCGGGTGGTCGACCATATAGGCCGTCATCAAATACCAGGTCCTTGCCATTTCGGTGGCCATGGCTATATCTGCCAGCGCCTCTGCAGGTCCGCCGTGCTGTCTAATTGGCTTATCCGCAACGATTCTCTGTCCCGTGTATTCCAGAACAGCCTCCAGCACCCCTTGCATAACTCCCGTAGCCATTGCGCCGCTTGAAACGCCGGGCAACTGCGCCCAGAAGGCCTCGGCCGCCTTGCCGCCCGGGCCGATCGCCCATTCCTTGGGAATCGTTACATCGTCTAAATAGATCGGACAATTATGGTCCGTTCTGAGGCCGCACTTGTCTTCATCCGGCCCTACCGTGAGGCCCGGCCATCCCTTCGGTACGTAAGCCAGGACGATGCCGCCCTCGCCCAGCTTGGGATCTATCGTGCAAACAACACAATAGAGATCGGCGACCCCGCTGTTTGTCGCCCACAGCTTACTCCCATTAATAATGCACTCGTCGCCATCAAACTTGGCTATCGTCCTCAGTTTCGTCCCTTTGTAGGTGTAATTTTCAAGATCGCACCCGCCTCCCCCATGAGGACCTCCCGGTTCTGTAATAGAGAAACAGGCAATCCGCACCTTGTCTCCACAAAAATCCGGCATAAAGGTATCCAGAACCTCCTTCATCCCTGCCATCATTGCCGGCTTCCAGGCCCACAAGGTACACATATGGGAAACGGCTATGCCGACATCTCCACGGGCCAACTCTTCACTTATAAGCGCATTAAGCAGGGAGCCCCGCACTCCTTCTCCGCCATACTCCTTGGGCATGGATAGCTTCTGGAGCCCCATATCCACCAGATTCCGGCGAATCTTGCCCAGCAGTTCCATGTCCCCCTCAAGTTTGTCACGGACAGGCATGATCTGCTTCTCAACGAAATCATGAACCGCAAGATGGATCAATCTCTCATCTTCTGAAACCAAAACCGGTGGAAAATGCACAGCATAATCCTTAATCATTCCCTTTGTGCTCCTTACAGCAGTATCACTCGAATCTTCACCTTTGAAGGGGCCTAATGAAAAAGCGCCAGCTCTCTCTTACCCTTGGAGCCAAAATGGTTCCCCCTTGCCTGATGATTTATACCCTACGATAGTTTCCTTTTAGGTTCCCCTGTTCAAATTCATGAACAATATATTCAGTAGCCCACCTCGCGGCCACCGCAATGGTGCACTCCGGGGTCAGACAAACGCCCCTCTCGGGCGTCCTGTCATTGATATCGAAGACACCTGATGTCTTCAAAAACTCATGACTCATCTCACTCACTCTCAAGTCCCAGGCCTTTCCGAAACGCTTTCTCTGGACATCCTTGCAAAGTAAAGAGCCGTATTCCTCATAATATTTATCAACGATCCCATTCCATGCCGCCCTATATCCTATGCGCCTAGTCGACCTGTCCTCATCCTGCATCTGCCGAGAGATTCCTATAGCCAAACCTATAGCCAAAATACCGGCCGTCAGACCGCCACACGTACCATCTGTGCTCATAGCAGCACCGCCGGAAAGCAGGCTTAAGCCGGGGAAAAGCGCCTCTTCCATATCTTCCGGTACCAACTCAAGACCTCCCCATCTCAAGGCATCCACAATGGCCGTAAAGGTACATTGACAACAGCCCTGGTACTTTCTCTCATATTCCACCGCCAATTCTCCCGCCTTCTTGATGATTTCCTCCTTAGGCTTCTTAAGCTCAGCCGCCATGGATCCTCCTTTATCCGTGATAACCGATAAACATTCAAAACACCGTTATCCGGTCAGCATTTGTATAGTTAATCGCTATTCCAACCGTATCTTCACCATTCCCCGAACTTCGGCATACGGAGAATATTGTTCTTTACAGTTCAGATCCTTTTCCTATTGCTTCCCTATCAGATACCTCCTGCTTACTTCTAAACTCCACTGCCTGTTTTGTTAAAAATCAGAATTTCGTATAGCTCTTTGCGATCAAATCGATTATCTGATCAGTAGTCGATTTGGGCTTTGCAACCTGAACCTTTGCCGGACGCGTCTGAAGCCAAAAAATGTTCTCTGGGAAGGGCAAATCCTGATCAACAGCCCACTCCATATCCTGCGCACATTGAAGCTTCTTCTCTGTGGATTTGGCTACCCTGGAAATCTCAATAATCTCTTCATCGCTGATGCAGGGCATGTTTTGCATATCGGCCGGAACATCCACCCAATCAGCACCATTCTCCGTATAAACCACGCATTTGGATTTACCGCCCACATGCCTGTTGGCGATCTTCAAACTCTCTTTATCCACCACAAAACCATCAACACTCTCTGCACCGCTCACCACGCCTTCACCCAAACCCCAGTTGGCCTCCAGGATGATCTTTGAATCATCACCGGTTACCGGGTCCACTGTAAAGGCAATACCCGCGGCCCGTGCATTGACCATCTTGGGAATAGCGATACCAAGTTCATCACCAAGAACCGGGAATCCCTTGTTGATTCGAAAGGCCACAGCCCGGGCTGTATAGGCACTTGCCCATACCTGCTTTACCTTTTCCAGCACCTCCTCGATTCCCCGGACATTGAGGTAGGTCTCAAACATCCCGGGTCTGCTCTCTGTTCCTGCAGATCTCACCGATACAGCCATATCCGGGATCTCTACCTTTGCGCAGAGCTCATGATAGTAAGCGCTGATCTGATCTTTGAGCTCTGGCGGCATTGCTTTTTTCTCGATGATGTCCCGGATCGTCTTACTGATCTCATCAAACAGGGTTATGCCTTTGCCCTTAAGTTCACCCAGATTCTCGATGTAGCGTGACATCTCTTGTTCCGCCCCTGTCTCACGGATGAATGTCCGGTACATATCAAGGGATAAGGCAAGGCCCGGAGGAACCGGTAATCCCATCTTGATCATCTCCCCGAGGTTTGCGCATTTCTTGCCCACAATGTCGTTTTGCTCTTCCCCTAACTCCTCAAACCAAAAAATTAGTTTCTTGGAACTCATCTGTTTTCCCCTAGTTATTATAGTTTCAGAAAAAACATTACTTGATATGAAATTTCAAAACCCTTCCTTATTATCGACTATTTCTTCAAGCCAAAGTCATCCGCTATAACCTGATAACAGTTGTAGGAACACCCTCTCCCGGTCCCCACCCCATTGTGGGTGGCGAATGAGCAGAGGTAA